>VFSW01001312.1_pt1 | contig 37852 bp, 29 predicted proteins | sample 5358111 | NCBI WGS metagenome assembly VFSW01 (sample SAMN11554181, study PRJNA540505) | mine drainage metagenome | isolation source: sediment from site ElyBrook_90M | place: USA: Ely Copper Mine, Vershire, VT | collected 2017 | reverse complement strand
TTGCCAGTTCAGTAAATTCCAGAGCGAGTTGTCTCAAACGTATTGACACCTTCCGAAACGGTAGATGGACTAAATTGCATTGATATGGGGAAAGTACATAGCACTCTTTCGATAATTGATGAAAAAGTTTTTGATAAACATAACAAGGATGTGGCTTTGTCAAGGAATGAATTCGCGGATTTAGTAGCGACCAAAGCCAGCAGCTTTGACAACTTGGATTTCACCGGATTTACAGATATTTTCCTTACCGTCGCTGATATTATTGGAGAAGATAGAATGGCAAGTAACAAGAATCTGACATCATCTGTTGGTATGATTGGTTCGCAACGTCTGAATGTCTTTCTTTGCCACTCATCTGCTGATGATGCTACAGTAAAGACACTATATAACCGGTTGGTCACGGAGGGCGTTAGTCCATGGCTTGATGATGTCAGTATATTACCAGGGCAAGATTGGCGAAATGCGATTGAAAAAGCCGTACGAAACTGTGATGTTTTCATCGCTTGCTTGTCAAAAAACTCAGTAAGCAAAGAAGGGGCTTTGCAAAAGGAGATAAAAAGGGCTTTGGACATAGCAGATGAAAAACTTGATGATACAATATATATCATACCACTTAGATTAGAAGACTGAAGCGCCTGCCCGACTGGCCAAGTATCAATGGGTGAACTACTTTGAACAAGATGGCTTTGAACGGCTAGTGAAAGCGCTCAAGGCATGTGCTGATTCTCTTCGGTCGCGTGAATCTTAGTTTCGGCTGTCGCGGGTTCGAAATATTGAAGCGATTCTCCCGCGAGAATCGCTTTTTGTTTCGCGCGCTTCTTGGCGGCTGAAAGTCTGTGGTGAGCGAAGCCGAACCATCGCAAGCAACAAATTCGCGAAGCCTGCCGATGGGCAGGCTGGTTTATAGTCGGCGTACGCCAACTTTGATTTTGTAGCGGCGAATTCACACCTGCCCTGGCGAGCGGTGCCAGAGTTCGTCCCGTCCGCTCCAAGCGCAGCGAGCGTCTGTTTGAGTTTTCGCGGATAGGGTTGTATACTCTAGAAAGATGCCTGTGAAGGCATGAGCGAAATCCACGCTACAGGTCCGTGAGGAGAAACCGCTCATGTGCCGCCTCGACGCTTTGCCACGACTGGTTCTATTCGCCGGGATAATCGCATTCGCCAGCGCCTGCGCGCCGACGGGCACGCCCGCGGTGACAGCGGGCACTAAAATCAAAGTTGTCGCAACGACAACTCAAGTTACCGCGCTCGCTCAAGTGGTTGGCGGCGACCAGATCGCGCTCACCGGCATTATGAAAGCCGGCATTGACCCGCACGAGTACGAGCCGACGCCGCAAGACGTCCGCGCGGTAGCCGACGCGCAGCTCATTCTCGAGAACGGCGTCGGAATCGAAAGCTGGCTCAACAAGTTGATCCAAAACTCCGGCACCCATGCGTCGGTCATCGATGCCTCAAAAGGCGTCCAAATCCGGAAAGGCGACGCGCAAGAGCCGCTCGGTGATCCGCATATCTGGCATTCCATCCCGAACGCGATCATCATGCTGAACAATATCCGCGACAGCTTGGCGCAGATCGATCCCGCGCATGCCGCAGCGTACCAGGCGAATGCAGCGGCGTATCAACAAACGCTGAACAACCTCGACCAGTACATCATGGAGCAGATTGCCAGCATCCCCGCGCCGAATCGCAAACTCGTCACCAATCACGATACGCTCGGCTATTACGCAGACCGCTACGGACTGACCTTCGTCGGATCGATCATTCCAAGTATGGACACCAGCTACCAACCGTCGGCGAAAGAATTAGCCAATCTGATCCAAGCCATCAAGGCGCAGCACGTCAAAGCGGTCTTTTCCGAGGCGTCCGTCAATCCCGCGCTGGCGCGGCAGATCGCCCAGGACGCCGGCGTCAAGGTAGTAGGCGGCGCGCTCTACGGCGATACGCTCGGTCCCCCAGGCAGCAGCGCGGACACGCTCGACGGGATGCTGAAAATCAATACCGACATCATCGTATCGAATCTCAAATGAAACGTTTCAACGAATACGCTATGACCCATCTGAATTCAATTACAGCGCCAGCGCATCTGGCGGTCGAAAATATCTCCGTCGCTTACGACGGGACGCCGATTCTACGCGACGTTTCGTTCGAGGTGCCGCAAGGCACGCGCGTCGCAGTCGTCGGTCCCAACGGCGCGGGCAAATCGACCTTGTTCAAGGCGCTCGTCGGCTTGCTGCCGCTGCGGCAGGGACGCGTGCTGATTCACGGCTTGCCGCTCGGTCATCACCTCGATTGCGTCGCGTACGTTCCGCAGCGCGAGGAAGTCGATTGGAAATTTCCGGTCACCGTATCGGACGTGGTGATGATGGGACGCTATGGTCAGTTGGGCTGGCTGAGACGACCAGACAAACGCGACCGCGCGGTGGTCGCGCGCAGTCTGGAACAGATGGGCATCGCTCCGCTGGCGCGCACTCCGATCGGCGAGCTTTCCGGGGGGCAGCAGCAGCGCGTCTTTCTGGCGCGCGCGCTCGCGCAGGAACCGCACATTCTGCTGATGGACGAACCGTTCACCGGCGTCGATGCCGCGACGCAGGAAGCAACCCTCGCGCTGCTCGATCAGTTGAAGGCAGCGCGCGTGACGGTGATGGTCTCGACCCACGATTTGAATTTGGCAATCGCGCGCTTTGACCGCGTCCTCCTCATCAATCGCCGCGTGATCGCGTACGACGCGCCAGCGCAGGTGTTCACCACCGACGCCGTGACCACGGCGTTCGGCTCGCACACGCTGGTACTGGAAGGCAGACCGATGATCGTAGACGATTGCTGTCCGCCGGAAGTGATCGAGGGAATGAAACGATGACAGAGTGGCTCACCGCGCCGCTGGCGTACGAGTTTATGCAGCGCGGCTTGATGGCGTCGACGATGGTGGGCATCCTTTGCGCGGTGGTTGGCTGCTACGTCGTCCTGCGGTCGATGGCGTTCCTCGGCGACGCGATGGCGCACGCGATTCTGCCCGGCGTCGCGATCGCGTACCTGCTGCAAGGCAATCTGATGCTCGGCGCGCTCGTCGCGGCGCTGGTGGTCGCGCTCGGCATCGGTTTCTTCACGCGGCAGGGAACGATCAAGGAAGATACCGCCATCGGCATTCTGTTCACCGCCGCGTTGTCGTTCGGCGTGGCGCTCATCAGCACGATCAAAACTTACGCGGTCGATCTGACGCACATTCTGTTCGGCAACGTGCTGGGCGTCAGCGAGACGGACGTGTGGCTGACGGCGGGGCTGGGGCTGGCAGTGCTCGCGACGATTGTCCTGCTGTTCAAAGAATTTCTCGTCATCTCGTTCGACCCGGTGCTGGCGGCGACGATCCGCCTACCCGCCGACCGGCTGCGCAATCTGATGCTGGTGCTGATCGCGGTGACGATTGTCGTGTCGATGCAAACCGTCGGCGTCGGACTCGTCGCGGCGATGCTCGTCACGCCCGGCGCGACGGCGTACCTGCTGACGCGCCGCCTGCCGACGATGATGGTGATCGCCGCGATCATCGGCGCGTTCTCCAGCGTCGCCGGACTCTATCTGAGTTTCTACATCAACGTCGCGTCCGGCGCGGCGGTCGTGCTGATCGCGACGATGATCTTTTTGCTGGTGTTCCTCTTCGCGCCGACGCGCGGCATCGCGTGGCGGTATCTCCCCGGATTAAAAAGGATCGAGCCCGCGTGAGCGGACTCGATCCTTCTCAATTCTTCATTCCTTCGCGCTGCCAGACTAAATAGCCCACGGCTTCCGCGCCGCGTATGATGAGCGGCGGCGTTCGCAGCGTGAGTCGATTGCCAGACAGTTCGTAGAACCGCACCTGATCGACGCCGACCCAGTTTGGCAAAAGCGATCCCTGGAGATGATGCGTGACGGCGCGCTGGGTTTCGTCGATGGTGTACGTGCCGTAGTACGCCTGATACCCCTGGAACGCCGTTTGGGTTTCTTCCAGCGTCCCGCCCAAACGGTCGGCTTGAGCAAACGCGGGGCGATTGCTCTGCATCAACTGCACCGACATATTCCCTTGCGCGTCGTACATCAAAACGCCGGCGTCGTACAGTTTCAGCGTCTCTCCGCTCGAAAATCGGTACTCGGATGAAACGAGTTTCCAGGTGCCCACGAATTCTTGGTTGTTCATCTGCTCCTTACTTGGTACGCTTGAACGTCAATACGCCAACGGCTTGCTCGCTCGCCAGCGTCGTCGGCAGCGTCGTCAGCGTCAACCGGTCGCCTTTGAATTCAAAGAACTGTTCGCGATCGACTCCAACCCAGTTGGGAAACGAGCATCCTTCGACGTGATGAATCACCGTGTTTTTCTGTTCGTCGATTGCGTACGTGCCATAGTACGCCATGCACCCTTCGAACGCGGCTTGGATTTCATCAGGCGCGCCGCGCAGCCAATCGCCGGATGCAAACTTGGGGCGATCCGGCTCCATCAATTGCAGCGCCATAAAACCGCCTGCATCGTACAGCAAAAAGCCGGTCACCCCTTCGCCCATCGGATGAATGACGATGCCGTCCGCGAGGCGGAATTCAAACGACACCAGCTTCCAAACGCCGACGAATCTTTCGTTTTCCATCGTCGCCCTCCCGTCGCCAGAGGCGAAACAGCCGCGCGTTCGCGATGCTTCGACTATACTTGGTTTTTAGTCTTCTTGTCAAGACCCGTGGAAAATTGGCTTTGTCTATCCGCACGTTTTGCGGTATAATCTGCGCCTAGTCACCAACGACTATTGACTAACGACATTTGACAATGTCACATTCATTTCTTGCCACAGATGACTGTGCCTGAACTGCGGCACAGCCAACACGGAATTTCACGGAAATTTTTTATCCTTCCGTGTGGTTCTGTGGCTAACCTCACATTGCCAAATGACAAGAGGAGTCCGTCAGTTTGAAGTGGAAAACATTGCGGCATAACGGAGTGGCTTTTCCGCCGCCGTACGATTACCGCGGCGTCACCATCCAAATTAAAAACGAGCGCGTGAAACTCAATCCGCAGCAGGAAGAGATGCTGATGGCGTGGGCAAAGAAGAAGGACACGCCGTACGTCCAAGACGCGGTATTCCAGAAGAATTTTCTCGACGATCTGAAAAAAATCCTGCCCGACCGCTTCGCCGATATGGCGCTGACCGATATCGATTGGACCGAACTGCACGCGATCGCCGACCGCGAAAAGACCGCGAACCTTTCTGACGACGAGAAGAAAAAGCGGTCCGCCGAACGCAAAGCCCTGCGCGACGAACTCAAAGCCCAGTACGGCGCCGCGCGCATCGACGACATCGAAACCGAGATCGGCGCGTACCTCGTCGAGCCGCCGGGGATTCTGATGGGGCGCGGCGCGCATCCGCTACGCGGCAAATGGAAAGCGCGCGTCGAGCCGGAAGATGTCACGCTCAATCTGGACGAAGACGCGCCCGTGCCGCCCGCGCCGGCAGGACATCGGTGGAAAGAGATCGTTCACGATCACGATTCGATGTGGATCGCGACGTGGTACGACAAGCTGTCCGATAAACGCAAATACGTCTGGCTCGCCGATTCGTCGCACCTGCGGCAGGAACGCGACAAGGAAAAGTACCTCAAAGCTGCCAAGCTGGAAACGAGTGTCGAGCGCGTCCGCAAAGAAATCGCCAAGCGGATGGATTATACAGACGCCGACGCGCGCGCTGCGCTGGACAAACGGCGGAAAGAATTGATCGGCAAGAAGGAACAAGGCGAGGCGCGACTCCTCAAAGCGATCGAAGTGGGCGACCGCGCGGAGCGCAAAAAGCTGGAAGACCAACTCGCCGCGCTGCAAAACGAAATCGCAAAAATCGACAAACGCGCTGACCAGATTCACGCGGAAGAAATGAAGACGCGCCAGCTCGCCACGGTCTGCTATCTGATCGACCGGCTGGCGATGCGCGTCGGCGACGAAAAAGACGAAGATGAAGCGGACACCGTCGGCGCGTCGACGCTGCGCGTAGAGCATGTCCACATCGACGCTAACCGCATCGCGTTCAATTTCCTGGGCAAGGACAGCGTCGAGTGGCAGAAATCCTTGCCGCTGGAAGGCGACGAGATTCTTCTGGCGCGCAACCTGCAAGACTTTATGCGCGGCAAAGCGCACGACCACCAGATTTTCGACAAGATCGATTCGACGCACGTCAATCGATTCCTCAGCAGCATCGTTCCCGGCTTGACCGCCAAGGTGTTCCGCACGTACCACGCGACGCACGCGGTACGTTTATTCCTCGCCAGCCAGAGCCAGCTCACCTCAGACGCGCCGGCGTACGAGAAAGAGTACGTCGCCAAACTGGCAAACTTGGAAGCGGCGACCGTATGCAACCACAAGCGGACACCGCCGAAGAATTGGGAACAGAATCTGGCGAAGCGCGAGGCGGAGCTAGAGAAACTGCGCGCCGCGCCGCCGGACGTGGAGAAACTCAAACAACAGATTCCAGCGCGCGAAAAGGCGCTGCAAAAACTCCGCGCCGCGCCGCCCGATCCGCAGAAACTCGACACGCAGATCAAGGCGCGCGAAGAAATGCTCGTTCAGCTGCGCGCCGCGCAGGAAGACCTGCCCAAACTGGACGCGCAGATCACGGCGCGCCAAGCCGCGCTCGACAAGTTGACCGCGGAGCGAAGCCGGTTCGAGGCGGAGGCGCAAAAGCAGCTGCTGAAAAAACAAGCCGCGGTCAAAGCGTTGGAATCGCAGAAAACGCCGAAATCGAAAAAGGCGCAAGCGCAGCTCAAAAAGCGATCGAGCGCGGCGCGTCGGCTTGCCGCGGCGGTCAAGCAGGCGAATGACGCCAAGAGCAAACGGCTCAAGCAACGGATCGACCGGGCGCGCAAGGCGCTGGAGAACGCGGTCAAAACGCAGCGCGTCAAAACCAAGACGCTGCGCCAACGCATCGCCGAAACCCAGCGAGCGCTGGAACACGCGCGCAAGGCAAAGGAAACGGAGCCGCAGCGTTACGCGGACCAACTGGCGAAGGCGGAAGAAGCGTTAGCACGCGCGCGGCAAGCGCCGCAGCTCGCCGAAAAGAATTTCCGCGAGCGCGTCGAAAAAGCCAGCCGGCAATTCGAACTGGCGAAGCGCACGCGTGACTATAACCTCGGCACCTCGCTCAAGAATTACATCGACCCGCGCGTGTACAAATCCTGGGGTGATTACGTGGGCTATGATTGGAAGCGCCTGTACACGACGGCGCTGCAACGCAAGTTCGCCTGGGTCGATCAGACGCATCCCAAGTGGAACGCCGCGGAAGCAATCGATGAAGCCAGTAGCGATTTGGATTAGCGCGTGGTTCGCGCTCGCCGCGTTCGCCAGCGGTTGCGCGCAAATGCCGATTCCTACCGCCACGCCGAGCGCGACCGTTACGCCGGCTGCGCCGGTCGGCGATGCGGTACGCGGCGCGAAGCTCTTTCCGCAATTGCCGTGCAACTCGTGCCACGACGTCACGCATCCGTACCCCGGCGGCGAGGTCGCGCCTAATCTCGGCAACATCGCGACGGAAGCCGCGCGCATCGTCAAATCGCCGGACTATCACGGCAAAGCCGCCGACGCGGCGGGGTACATTCGCGAATCGATTGTCGATCCGAACGCGTACATCGTGCCGGGTCCGAATTATCATACGAGCGACGGCAAGAGCGTGATGGAGCAGGATTTCGCGCAGAAACTCACACCGCAGCAGATCGCCGATCTGGTCGCGTACCTGATGACGCTGAAATGAAGCGCGTGCAATCCCTTGTTAACGTCAACAGCCCTGACCGAGCGCAGTGACTCGATCAGGGCTGTTCTATTCTTGGTCGCGGGGGACTGCTCAGATTGCTCCGGATGGCGGGCTGCGGACGGGCGGCGGATCAATTCGCCTAGCCCGATTCATTGGGCGCAACTGGGTAGCGCGGTGATTCATCACCGTGCGGCGAGCTGAGCAGATACGATCGTGGTGGCTTTATAGCTCGCGTTTCAAGATCAGTTTCTCAACAGACTACGCGCCGGAACCCAGGACGAAGAGCATGAACGCGCTTGCCCACATCATCTAGCTCCGCGCCGCCGCCGCTTGGGGCGATGAAACCGACGCGCGTCTTGACGAGGAGCGTCGTGACGGTCATTTCACCGATATAGTAAAGCGCTAGCCAGCGAGTGCCGAGACCGACGATCAGCAGAATGCCGCCGATTACCACCCTGAAAACATTTCGTCAGATGCTGTCTTGCTCGCGCCGGTCGCCCACTCCTTCGCGGAGTTTTCCCTGCAACCCAGCTTTCGGCGACGCTGGCTGATGCTCTACGAAGCCCTCCCAGAGGGCGTCATCTATCGCTAGGCGCGGCGCCCTTCGACTTCGCTCAGGGTGTACTCGGCGTCTACGAGCCGATTCACGGTTCCGCGCCGGACATTGCAGGCAAGGGCATCGCGAATCCGATTGGGACGATCCTCAGCACGGCGATGCTGCTGCGGCATTCGCTGAACTTGCCGCGCGAGGCAGACGCGGTCGAGCGCGCGGTGGATCGTGCGTTGAGCGATGGGTGCCGGACGACAGACATCGTCCAGCCGGGCGAGCGCGCATTCAGCACGCGGCAGATGGCGGACGAGATTATTGCAAGGGCGTGATTGGGCAATCCGCACAACCGTAAGCCGGTCGTTTTCGATTAACTTGCCCGTAGACGCGCGCAGGCGTTCCTGCTATATTGAGAATGCCAAGATGGGTTTGGGCGATTGCCGCGGCGCGTCCTTCGCGCTCTTCCATTGCGAGGAGCGCTGTTCGCGATGAAGCGGTCTCCAGAAGGATTGAGGAGATTGCCGTGCCCCCTCGGGGCGCGCAGTGACAACGCAGAATGCCAAAGCCGCCTGACCCAGGCGGCGTTTGTTTTTTTTCAAGAGTCGGTGCGGCAATTGGGCAGCGTTGCCATTTGACCGCATAGGCGACAGCGCCGTCGCGGAGTTTCGGTGAAGGAGTCGCCTATGCGTGAAGAGGAGTTGCCGGCGCAGGATGAAATTGACCGCGATTTGCGCGCGACCTCGCCCGCGGCGCGGCGCGAACGCGCCAACTGCGGCACTGGCTTTATCGCTCATCTTTCGGCGCGACCTTCCAACGCGATTCTGCGCGACGCGCTCTCCACGCTCGATCGACTCGCGCACCGCGGCGCGATTGCCGCCGACCGTCGCACCGGTGATGGCGCGGGCGTCCTCACTCAAATTCCCCACGCGCTTTTCGCGCGCGAACTCCAGCAGCGCGGTCTGACCGCGCTAGCGCCCGGCGATTACGCCGTCGGCGTTTTCTTTTTGCCGCGCGCCGATATCGCCGCGCGCGTGCAAGCGAAACAGATCGTCGAATCGACGCTGATCGAGCACAACCTGCCGCTCTTGACCTGGCGCGCCGTGCCGGTCGATCTCGACGCGCTGGGCGATCATGCGCGCAGCATCGCGCCGCACATCGAGCAGGCGATCCTCGCTCGTCCGCCGCACGTCGCCGCGGACGACGCGTTCGAGCGGCGGCTGGTGCTTGCGCGCAAAGAGATCGAACGCCGCGCGCGCGTCGCGGAACTGACGCCGCTGTACATCCCCTCGCTGTCCTCGCGCACCATCGTCTACAAAGGTCTGCTCATCTCGCTGCAACTCGCCAATTTCTACGCCGACCTGCGCGACCCGGCATACGAGACCGCGCTCGCACTTTTCCATCAACGCTATTCGACGAACACGTTTCCGAACTGGGAACGCGCGCAGCCGTTCCGATTCCTCTGCCATAACGGCGAGATCAACACACTGCCGGGCAACGTCGCCTGGATGCGCGCGCGCGAGCCATACCTCGCGTCGCCGGACTGGGTGTCGCCGAAGGCGCTGCTACCGATCATCGATACGGACGGCAGCGATTCCGCGATGCTCGACAACGCGCTCGAGCTGCTCGCGCTCTCCGGTCGAGATTTGGCGCACGCACAGATGATGCTGATGCCGGAAGCGTGGGAGAAAGTCGAAGACATTTCGCCGGCGTGGAAAGCGTTTTATCGTTATCACTCCGCGCTGATGGAACCCTGGGATGGTCCTGCCGCCATCGCGTATTCGGATGGTCGATTCGTCGGCATGGCGCTCGACCGCAATGGCTTGCGCCCGGCGCGCTATCTCGTCACCGACGATGGCTTGATCGTCGCCGCGTCAGAAGCCGGCGCGCTGGAGATCGATCCGGCGCGCGTCATCGAAAAAGGTAAGTTGGGTCCGGGTCAGTGCATCGTCGCCGATCTGACGCGCGGCGCGTTGCTTCACAACGACGATGTGAAAGATTTCTACGCGGCGCGGCAGCCGTACGCGCAGTGGCTCGACGCGCAAATGAAATCGTTGCCTGAGCGTTTGCCTTCTCCGTTCAAAGGCGAAGGCGTGTCGGTGACGCGGCAGCAGGCGCTCTTCGGTTACACTGATGAAGAACTGACGGTCGTCCTCAAGCCGATGGCGACGGGCGGCGCAGAGCCGACCGGCTCGATGGGCGATGACACGCCGCCGGCAGTTCTTTCGGAATTTCAGCGCCCGCTCTATCATTATTTCAAGCAGCGCTTTGCCGAAGTGACCAACCCGCCGCTTGATTCACTGCGCGAGACGCTCGTGATGTCGCTACGCGTCCTGCTCGGCGCGCGCGGCAATCTGCTCGAAGAATCGCCCGCGCCGGCGCACCTGCTCGAACTCGACAGCCCGTTTCTCACGCGCCCGCAGCTCGACGCGATCCGCGCGATGGACGACGAGTTTCCGCATGCGCTCCTGAGCGCGACGTTCGTCGCCTGCGGCGACGACCCCGACGCGCTCGAACACGCCATCGAGAACCTGTGCAAGCAGGCGGAGCGCGCGGTGAACGCCGGTAACGTGATCTTGATTTTGAGCGACCGCGTGAATGAGGGGACGCGCGCGCCGATTCCGATGTTGCTCGCGGTGAGCGCGGCGCATCACCATCTGCTGCGCGTCGGCAAGCGCTGGCGCGTCAGTTTGATCGCCGAAGCAGGCGACGCGCGCGACGTACACCAGTTCGCATGCCTGATGGGTTACGGCGCGGACGCGATCAATCCGTACCTCGCGCTTGCCAGCGTCCGCGCGCTGACCGCGTTCCGCCACAACACCGGCGCGAGCAACTCGACGGCGCTATCGCCGGCGCGCGCGGAGGAAAATTTCATCCACGCGGCAGAAAAGGGCTTGCTCAAGATCATGTCCAAGATGGGCATCGCCACGCTCGACTCGTACCACGGCGCGCAGATCTTTGAGCTGATCGGGTTGAACAATGCTGTCGTGCAGCGCTATTTCACCGGCACGCCCTCGCACATCGGCGGCATCGGCTTGCGCGACCTGGCGAAGGTCGTGCTCGCCCACCACGCGCACGCGTTCAACCGCGAGGACGAGTCACAGTTGTATCTGAAGAACTACGGATTCTTCAAATACAAAAAGGAAGGCGAATATCACGGCTACAATCCCGCGGTCGTCAAGTCGCTGCACGCGGCGGTCAGCGCGCCCGGCGCGTTGAACGGAAATTTCCAGAACGCGTACGACAAGTATCGCGAGTTCAGTATTCAGGCGCACGATTATTCCTCCGCCGATTTGTCGGATCACCTCGACATTATTTTCGGCAAGCCGATCCCGCTGTCCGAAGTCGAGCCGGCGCGCGAAATCGTCAAACGATTTTCTGCGGCAGCGATGTCGCACGGCGCGCTTTCGATCGAAGCGCACAAGGCAATTGCGATTGCAATGAATCGGCTCGGCGCGATGAGCAACAGCGGCGAAGGCGGCGAAGACGTTTCGCGGTACGGCACTGAAAGCAACAGCCGCATCAAGCAGGTCGCCTCCGCGCGGTTCGGCGTGACGCCGGCGTATCTGATGTCGGTGGACGAATTGCAGATCAAGATGGCGCAGGGTTCCAAGCCGGGCGAGGGCGGACAACTGCCGGCGGACAAGGTCACCGCCGAAATCGCGGCGATCCGCCACACCAGCCCCGGTACCGCACAGATTTCGCCGCCGCCGCACCACGACATTTACAGCATCGAAGACCTGGCACAACTCGTGTACGATTTGAAGCGCATCAACCCGCGCGCGAAGGTTTCGGTGAAATTGGTCGCGCAAGCCGGCGTCGGCACGATTGCTGCCGGCGTGGCGAAGGCGTTCGCGGATGTCGTACAGATCAGCGGACATTCTGGCGGAACTGGCGCGTCGCCGCTCTCGTCGATGAAGCACGTCGGCGTCGCGTGGGAACTGGGACTGGCAGAGACGCAGCAAGTGCTCGTCGCGAACGATCTGCGCGGGCGCGTCCGGATTCGCGTCGACGGCGGCTTTAAGACCGCGCGGCACGTGATCGTTGGCGCGCTTTTGGGCGCGGACGAATTCTCGTTCGGCACGGCGGTGATGGTCGCGGCGGGCTGCATCATGGCGCGCGCATGCCACAACAACACGTGCCCGACCGGTATCGCGACGCAGCGCGAGGACTTGCGTAAGAAATTTCCGAACGATCCGACTCGCATCATCGCGTATTTCAATTTCGTCGCGGAAGAGACGCGCGAGTACCTGGCGGCGCTGGGGTATCGCTCCTTCGACGAGATCATCGGGCGGGTCGATCACCTGAAATTCACGCCGCGCGCGAAAGGCACACATGGCGCGTTCGCGCACGCGCTGCCGCCGCAGGCGGACACGCGGTGGTCGGTGGTCGAAAGCGCGCTGAGGGTGGGGTAGAACGTGTTACGTATTGCGTGGTGCGTAAAGGACGGAATACGCAACACGCAATACGCATTACGAGGTAAGCAGCATTGAACGAAGAAAGTACAAGTCTTCCTTCCATCGAACTGCGGCATTTGCTGACCGACCCCGACCCGACCGGCACGCGACCGCGTCGCAATTTGCAGGCGCGGAATGATCGCGTCGAAGCGGAAACGCTGGACGATTGGCTGCTGGATGCGGCGATGCCTGCAGTAGAAAATCGCGCGCCGATGGTCTTGGAGCACGCGATCCACAACACCGACCGCACGGTGGGCGCGCGGCTCGCCGGGGAAATCGCGCGGCGGTACGGCGACGCGGGATTGCCAGCGGGAACGATCCGCGTGACATTGACGGGCAGCGCAGGGCAGAGTTTTGGCGCGTTCTGCATCCACGGCGTGCATCTCGTGCTCATCGGCGAGGCGAACGATTACGTCGGCAAGGGAATGGCGGGCGGCGAAATCGTTTTGCGGCTGCCGCCGATCGCGCGGTGGGCGTCGAACGAAAATTTCATCGCCGGCAACACGCTGCTCTACGGCGCGACCGGCGGCGCGCTCTTCGCGGCAGGTCGGGTAGGCGAACGCTTTGCGGTGCGGAATTGCGGCGCGGTCGCGGTGGTGGAAGGCGTGGGCGATCACGGCTGCGAGTACATGACGAGTGGAACCGTCGTCGTGCTGGGTCCGACCGGGCACAATTTTGGCGCGGGGATGACGGGCGGCGTCGCGTTCGTCTACGACCGCGCAAATATTTTCTGTCCGCGGATGAATCCGCAGCTCGTGCGCGCGGAGCGCATCGGAAATTCAGACGACGCGGCGCGCCTGCGCGATCTCGTGCAGCAACACACGGAGAAAACTGGCAGCGCGTGGTCGCGCGGGCTGCTGGATCGATGGGATGAAACGCGCGAATTCTTTTGGAAAGTGATTCCCAAGTAGCCGGCATTGTACATGCTACACAAATGAAATGCCGTCTTTTTGTCGCAGCTTGACCGTAGACGTGTTTCCCAGTTCTTGATATAATCGCGATAATTGAACGACCCGAATGCCTCGACGCATTCCTTTCGCGGCCCCGAAGCCCTCGGACATTTCTTTGTGTCCGGGGGTTTTATTTTTTCTATCGGAGGATACCATGTCTGCTCAACCCAGTTCCGCCGCCAGCATGAAGAAGACGCTCGGATTGACCGGCGTCACGGTGAATGCGATGGCGCTGATCGCGCCGGGCGCATTCCTGTGGATGACGTTTCAACTGCAAGCCGCCAACACGGACGTGACCGGCGCGACGACCGCGCTCGATATGTGGACCGGCATCGTCGCGGCGCTGATCGTCGCATTTCTGACCGCGTTCGCGTTTGCCGAGCTGGCGCGCCGCTATCCCGACGCGGGCACCGGCAGCGCGTACTACTTTGCTGAGAAAGCTTTTCTCGACCGTGAAGAACCGTCGCATCGCCGCTGGGCGCGCCTCGCCAAATTCATGACGGGCTGGGCGGCGCATCTGTTTTACTGGGTCTACCCGGGCGTGATGGTCGCGTTTATGGCGGTGCTGCTGACATACATCGTCGGACAGTTCGGCATCGATATTCCGATTCTCGGTCAGGTCGCCATCGCGTGGGTCTTTGCCGCGCTCGTTGGTTTTATCGCCATGCGCGGCATCACCGGCTCGACCACTGCCAGCATCGTCATCAACGTTATCCAACTCACCGCGCTGGTGGTCTTTAGCGTGCTGGCGATTCTATTCCGCCTCCAGAACCCGCTGGGCGTTTCGTCCGCCGGCTGGTTCCATCCCACCGCCGCGTCTATCGTTCTGCCGCACAATCTGTCGGGGCTGTTGTTTCAATCCACCATCGCGATCCTGATCCTGGTCGGCTTTGAATCGTCGACCGCGCTCGCCGCCGAGGCAAAGAATCCCAAGCGGGACATCCCGCGCGGCGTGATCTTGTCGTTGGTGATTCAGGGTTTGCTCGCCTACCTGTTCGAGTACTTTGCCGCCAATTACGCGCTGAGCGACAAACTGACCGCCGTGGGCGCAGACGGCAAGACGGTGACCGGCATTGCCGCCGCCGCGACGTCCAGCGCGCCGATCGGCGATCTAGCGGTGCAGATTGGCAACGTGCTGCTAGGCGGCAACGGCTTTGCGTTTATGCTCGTCATCGCCGCGACGGTCGCCATTGCGATTCTCGGAACGACGCTGGCGGCGATGAACACCGGCGTCCGCATCAGTTTTGCGATGGCGCAGGATTCCGAAATGCCGGACATTATGGGGATGCTGCACGAGGAATACGCCACGCCGTACGTCGGCGTGATGATCATGGTCATCGTCTCCGGCATCATCGGAACCATCGGCGTGGTGGGCGGCGTGGTGGCGCTGACCGGGATCACGCTGGCTTCCAATCTCGGGACATTCGTGCTGTACGCGCTGATCTGCACGCTGACGGTAGTCGCGTTTGCCGGCGGCAAGGAATTCAACGTGCTCAAGCACAGCATCATCCCCGTGCTGGGCACGATCGCCAATATCGGTATGGTGCTGACGATTTTTGTGGTTGGCGTCCTCTCAGGCGGCGATACGGCGAAGGCGACGTACCTCGCGCTGGGAATCTCTGGCTTTTGGCTGGTCGTGAGCGTGGTCTACTTTGTGGCGACGAGCGTACGTAACGGTCGCGCGATCGTCCCGCCGGCACACGCGATGGCGACCGAAAAGTAATTTTTACCGCCAAGGCGCAAAGAACGCAAAGAAAAATGAGTTTCTTCGTTCTTCGCGCCTTGGTGGTTCAATTTGAATCTCAAAGGGATTCGATTTGAATAAGGGATTGCCGGAAATCGAACACAGCGGCTTGACCCACATCGGTCTGACGCGCGAAGATAATCAGGACGCGATTCAACTGCCCGACCGCGCGCGGGCTGCCGGACGCGGCGCGCTGTACGCCGTCGCGGATGGAATGGGCGGCTACGCGCACGGTCGGCTGGCAAGCACGCTGGCGCTGGAAAAACTATCGGAGGTTTTCTACACCGCGCGCGCGGAACGGACTCCGCGCGCGCTGAGCCGCGGGATCAAATCGGCGAACGTGCGCGTGTTTCAGATGGCGCAGCGATTGGGCGCGGGGCGCATGGGGACCACGCTGACCGCTGCCAGCGTGATCGGTAACACGCTGTATCTGGCGCACGTCGGCGATAGCCGCGCGTATCTGATTCGCGACCAGCGCGCCATCTGTCTGACCGATGACCACACCACCGTCGGCGAATTGGTGCGGATGAAAGTGTTGCCGCCGGATAAAGTCCGCACGCACGCGCAGCGGTCGATTCTGACGCGTGGCGTCGGCTTGACCTTGTTCGTCAAGCCGGATATTACTCAGCATACGTTGAGAGAAGGCGACCGCATCGTTCTGTGCAGCGACGGCGTGTGGTCGGTCGTTGAAGACCACGAGTTCGCGCAATTGGCGGCGCTGACGACCGGCGCGCACGCACTGAGCCAGAGTCTGATCGACCTTGCGCTCGAACGCCAGACCGACGATAATGCTTCTGCGATCACCGTTTACATCCAGAGTCTATCGCCGTCTTCGGCGGAGAATGGAGCTGCGCGCAAGCGTTGGGCTTGGCTGCTGCGCGATTGGTTGTCGCGGCGTCAGACTTTGTTTTCGCGGTAGAATGACTACGTCGGTAATGTCACATGTCTTCTTTGCCACAGAGGACATAGAGTTAAAATAGGGTTTTCTCTGTGCTCTCTGTGTGCTCTGTGGCTAATTTGACATTGCCAGACTATCGAAAGGAAATTCGAGAATGCAAATAGCGCGATCACTTTTTTACTTTGTCGTCGCGGGCGTGTGCGAGATCGGAGGCGGGTATTCGGTCTGGCTGTGGCTACGTGAGGGCAAAAGCGTTTTGCTCGCTCTGCTGGGAGCCGGTGTGCTGTTCCTTTACGGGATCATTCCAACTTTTCAGCCGGCGAACTTTGGACGCGTCTATGCTGCGTACGGCGGCGTCTTTGTCGCGCTTTCGATCCTGTGGGGCTGGTTGATCGATCACCACGCGCCCGACCAGTTCGATCTGATCGGCGGTCTCGTCGCGTTAATCGGCGTGTTCATCATTATGTACGCGCCGCGAAGTTGAGAGGAATCGGCGATGAATCCAATCATTCGCCTGGCAGCCGGATCGGACGCGGAACAAATTCACGCGATCTACGCGCCGATCGTCGAGCAGACTGCCATTTCATTCGAACTTGAACCGCCGACGGTCGGCGAGATGCGAGCGCGTATCGCCGGCACGCTGCCGCGATTTCCGTGGCTGGTGTATGTCTCTGACCAAAAGGTAATCGGTTACGCCTATGCCAGTCCGCACCGGACGCGCGCCGCGTACCAATGGGCGGTCGATGTCGCCGTCTACGTCGACGCGCGCGCCCGGCGCGGCGGAATCGGTACGGCGCTCTACACCGTTTTGTTCGAGATATTGCGTCGGCAGGGATTTTACAGCGCCCATGCCGGCATCGCGCTGCCCAACCCGGCAAGCATCGGACTGCACGAATCGCTGGGCTTTGTTCCGGTAGGAGTTTATCGCGCGGTCGGCTACAAATTGGGCGCATGGCGCGATGTTGGCTGGTGGCAGTCCAACCTGCTGCCGCGATCGGCTGATCCTGCCTTGCCTCTGCCGCTTGAGCGGATCATCCATTCGCCCGAATGGGAATCGATTCTGGCGCGCGGTCTGCCGTTGATTCACTACGGATGAATAGTTATGCTATAATGTCTGCAGACATGCTGCAGATTGGGGACCAGTTCGACCGCTTTCAGATTCAGGCGCATCTTGCTCAAGGCGGGATGAGCGATATTTACCGCGCCTTTGACGTTCTCCATCAGCGCGAGGTTGCGCTCAAAGTGCCGGAGCAAAGCATCATCGGCGACCCGGCGCAGTACGAGCGCTTCCAGCGCGAATTGGAAGTGATGAAGACGCTGCGGCATCCGGCGATTCTGCGCGGCATCGATTCGGGCAAGTACAATCGAACGCCGTACCTCGTCACCGAATTCGTCGAAGGTCAATCGCTGCGGCAGCTGATCGAGTCTCGCGCGCCGATGCCGCCGGAGCAAGCGATTTCCATCGCGTGCAAGATCGCCGATGGCATGGCGTACTGTCACGACCATGGCGTGGTCCACCGCGATTTGAAACCGGAAAATATTTTGATCACCGCCGAGGGGCAGCCGGTGATTATGGACTTTGGTCTCGCGCTGACCCAAGGCGCGCGGCGCGTGACGTATTCGAACCTGAGCGCGGCGATGGGCACGCCGGACTATATGGCGCCGGAGCAAGTCGACGGCAAGCGCGGCGATGCGCGCACGGACATCTACGCCCTCGGCACGATTCTCTACGAAATGCTTGCCGGCAAAACGCCGTTCACCGGCGACAACAACCTCGCGGTGATGGCGTTGCACCTCAACGGCGTCGCGCCCCGGCTCGACCGCGAGCGCGCCGGCATTTCGCCCCAGATCGCCGCGATCGTGGCGCGCTGTTTGCGGCGCGAGCCGGACGACCGCTATCCAGATATGCGCGCGTTGATCGACGCGCTGAATCATCCCGAGACCGCCGATCTTGCGTTGCTCGAACAAGCGTCCGCGCCCCAGTCTGTTCCATTGTGGCGTTTGCAAGTCGTCCGCGCCATTGGCATCAGCGTGCTGGTTATGCTTGCCATCGTCGCGCTGGCGTTGGTTCTGCAAGCCATCCGTCCGTAAGATTTTGCCACAGAATCACACGGAACACACAGAAGTGAAAATTTCTTTGTGGTTCTGTGGCTGAAAAGAAATTATGCCCACTCAATCAACTTTCTCCGAAGTACTCGCGCGCGTGGAGCAGAATCGCATCAAGTACATCGACTTGCAGTTCACCGATGTCGTCGGCGTGGTCAAGAACGTGACCATCCCGGCGCAAGAACTGCCGGACGCCATTGCCAAGGGCATCTGGTTTGATGGTTCGTCAATCGAAGGTTTCGCGCGCGTTGCCGAAAGCGACATGCACCTTCGCCCGGATATTTCGACGTTCGCGATTCTGCCGTGGTTGAGCGGCGAAGACGCCACGGCGCGTTTGATCTGCGATATTTACACGCCGGATGGTCAGCCCTTTCAAGGCGATCCGCGCGCGGTGCTCAAGCGTACGGTGGAACGCGCCGCGCAGATGGGCTTGCGCTATAACACCGGTCCCGAACTGGAATTCTTTTTGCTCAAGCCGCACCCAGATGGCGATTTAATCCCACCGATTCCGCACGACAGCGCGAGTTACTTTGACGCGCCCTCGGACATGGCGGCGGGTTTGCGCCGGCAAATGACCTCCACGCTCGCCGCGTTCGGAATTCAGGTGGAAGCGATGCACCACGAAGTGGCGACCGGTCAGCACGAAATCGATTGTCGGTACTCGGACGCGCTGACGACGGCTGACCATACCGTGACGTTTCGCTTGGCGCTCAAGATCATCGCCCAATTGAACGGATTGTACGCAACGTTTATGCCCAAGCCGATCCGAGGCGCGGCAGGCAACGGCATGCACGTTCTTCAGAGTCTGACCTATACGGCAACCGGCAAAAACGCGTTCGCCGATCCGGGCGATCCGCATGGTCTTTCCAAAATTGCCAAGCATTTCATCGCCGGACAGCTGGCGCACGCGCGTGGAATGTGCGTGGTGCTCGCGCCGCTGGTCAACTCGTACAAGCGGCTGGTCGCCGGCTACGAAGCGCCGGTACGCATCAGTTGGGCGCGCGTCAATCGCTCCGCGCTCATCCGTGTGCCGCGCGCGTCGACCGCCGAGACCACGCGTCTGGAATTGCGGTGCCCCGATCCCAGCTGCAATCCGTACCTCGCGTTCGCGGTGATGCTCGCCGCCGGTCTCGATGGCATTCAGCGCGAGTTGCCGATACCCGAAGCCGCCGAAGAAAACATCCACCAACTGGACACGCCGCGGCGCGCCCAGTTGAGCATCCTGCCGGAATCGTTGAACCGCGCGCTCGACGCGCTGGAGGAAGATGCTGTGATCCGCGACGCGCTCGGCGCGCATATCAGCGAGCGTTTTATCAGCGCCAAGCGACTCGAGTGGGAGGACTATCGGCTCGAAGTGAGCGCGTGGGAACTGAACAAGTATTTGCCGAATTATTGAAGCCGTTTTGCTGGAGAACAAGCAAGAACGTTGTGAGTTTGGATTTGACTTGTAACCCCCACTGGGTACAATTTGGGCGAGTGACGCGTAGCGCCGCGGACGGACGTCCCGACAGTTTCAATCATTCTTGGGAACAGAGATAGCGAATCATCTTCGTGCGTTTGAAATTTTCCCCTCGCCATTGGTCGTACCTTATTCTCCTTGCCGCGTTTGCGCTGCGGCTGTACCGGCTCGGCTTGGACAGTCTGTGGTACGACGAGACGGTTAGCACGTTCCTCGCGCAGCAAGACCTCGTCGCGCTGACGCGCCACACCGCCGGCGACATCCACCCGCCGCTGTACTATTACGTGCTGCACTTTTGGGGTCAAGTTGCCGGTTGGTCGCAATTCTCCTTCGCGTTCGTCTCGCTTTGCTTCGGTATGCTCATCATCGCGCTCGCGTACCGCGCCGCGCGCGAATGGTTCAACGCGCGCGTTGCGCTCATCGCCGCGCTGCTCATCGCCGCGTCGCCGTACAACCTGTGGTACTCGCAAGAAGTCCGGATGTACACCATGGGTGCGCTGCTGGGGCTGGCATCCACGTACTTTTTTGCGCGACTGCTCGCCAAGCGGATGGAGGACGAAAGACGAAAGGCGAAAGACGTGAGCGCGTCCTCCGTCCTCCGTCCTTCGTCCTTCGTCACGGGGGATTTCATTGCCTACGCCGTCATCAGCGCGCTGGGAATGTACACGCTCTACTATTTCGCCTTCCTGCTCGCGTTCCAAGACCTTGCCGCGCTCATTTGGCTGATCCTCAATCGAAAATCTGAAATCATAAATCTGAAATCGACCATCCGCGCCTGGGTGTTTTCCCAGCTTGCCATTCTCATCCTTTACCTGCCGTGGGCGCCCATCGCGTTTCGCCAAGCGACCGATCCGCCGGTGCCGCCGTGGCGTTCGTTCACCGCGCTGCCGAACATGCTCGGCGAGTCGTTCTCCGCGCTCGCCTTCGGGCAGTCGCTCGATCCAACACTGACGTGGCCCCTTCTGCTCTTCATCGCCGCGCTGCTGGTCTTTGCCCTCTGGCGCAGCAGCCAACGGACCGACCGCCAATCGATGGTCACCGGCTTGTTCCTGCTCGGCTACACCCTGGCACCGCTCCTCGTCATTTTTGTTTTCTCGTTGTGGAAACCGCTCTATCACGTGCGCTACATTTTCATCTACTCGCCGGGCTTTTACATCCTGTGGGCGCTGGGGTTCGAGCGGCTCTTCGATTTGAAGATCGAATATCGCAAGTACGCCACCGCGATGCTTGCCGGCGGCTTGCTGTTCGGCGCAGCCATCGGATATTCCGATTACAACTATTGGTTCGCCCCGCGCTATGCCGATGACGACCTGCGCGGCGCGGTGCAGTACCTCGCCGCGCACTGGCGACCCGGCGATGCGATCCTGATCAACGCGGGTTATACCTACACCGCGTTCGTCTACTATTACGATCAACCGATCGCATGGCGCGGGCGTTTGGTCGATTATCCGCCGCAGACGATTCCGCCGTCCACCGATCCGCGCGCCGGCGCGGTCGTGCTGGAAACCGGTTCGATTGGCGGCAGCCCGAATCTGGGCTGGGGCAGTCCCGACTCGGATTTCTACGCGACGACCGCGGACGAAACGCGCGCCGCGCTCGACCGCGTGTTCGCGCAGCACCCGCGCATCTGGATGCTGCGCTTGTACGATACCGTCGTCGATCCCGACGGCGTCATCCGCGATTATCTAGCCACGCATGGGCGCATCATCGACGATCAGGGTTTTGCCGGCGAATCGTTTGTGCGCGTGCAGGGCTACCTCACGACGCGCGCGCCGCTGGCTGCGCTGCCCGCCGATGCAATGCCGCGCGAGGTCTTATTGGGCAATCGCATCGACCTGCTGGGATTCAGCCCCGCGAGCGCGACGGTGCGCGCCGGCGCGCCGCTCGACGTGAATCTGTACTGGCAAGCGCGGCAGCCGACGAACATCGACGAGCATCTGTACGTTGGTCTCTTCGCGGCAGACGGCGCGGTGGTCGCATCAACCGACGAAGTGCCGCTGGGGGACGCGCTCGGCACCTCGCGCTGGTCGCCCGGCGAAATCTTGCGCGACCCGGTGCGATTGGCTGTGCCGGCAACCGCGCCGCCGGGCGATTACGTCTTGCGCGTGGCGATGTACGATCCATTGACGCACGAGCCGCTCACGGCAGCGCCAGGCGAATGGATCGCGGCGAACGATCAGATCGAGCTGACGAACGTGCGGGTGGAGAAATGAAGAACGCCGATGCGGTCAAAGGCATCGGCGTTCTTTTTGTTGGGCGAGTTTATAAAACGGAAGACTGGATCTTGAACAATTCTTGAATCCCCGCGCGCGCGAGAGTCACCAGCCGATCCATCGCGTCGCGCGCGAACGGTTCACCTTCCGCCGTGCCCTGCATCTCGATGAACTTGCCCTCGGCGGTCATCACGACGTTGAAATCGACTTCCGCGCGCGAGTCTTCCTGGTAGCACAGATCGAGCATCTCTTCGCCGCCGACGATGCCGGCGCTCACCGCGGCGACTGCGGTCTTGAGCGCGCGCGGCGACGCGGTTTTATCGGCGATCATCTTTCGCACCGCGATGACGAGCGCGACGTACGCGCCGGTGATCGACGCGGTGCGCGTGCCACCGTCGGCTTGGATGACGTCGCAGTCGATGGTAATCGTGTTCTCGCCGATCAAGCGCAAGTCCACTGCCGCGCGCAGCGAGCGCCCGATCAGCCGCTTGATCTCCTGCGAGCGCGCACTCGGCGTCGTCTCGCGCGGGGTGCGCGTGTGCGTCGCGCGCGGCAGCATCGCGTACTCGGCGGTGAGCCAGCCCTGCCCGCGCCCGTCGAGCCATTTCGGTACGCCGGGCTGTACGCTGACCGCGCACAGCACGCGCGTCTTGCCGGCTTCAATGAGCACGCTGCCTTCGGGGTAATCGATATAGCCCGGCGTGATTTTCACCGGGCGCAGTTCGTTGTTGCGGCGATGGTCAATTCGCATATTGCATCAACTATGCCCAGCCAGGAATTTCGCGAGCGCGGCGTTGAATTCGGCGGGGTGTTCAATGGGCGTCGCATGGCGCGAATCTGGAATGACGACGAGTTGCGCGTTGGGCATCAGCTTGACGTATGCCTCTTTTACCGCTACGGGTGAATAATCCTGATCGGCGGCAATAATGAGTGTCGGACATTGAATCGACCCCAATTTGCCGACGACGTTCCAGCCCAGCATCGAGCGCGTCGCTTCGATATAGGCGCGCGGATCGTTCTCTGCCCAGCGTTCGATAAACGTTTCGCGCAAGGCGGCGTGTTCCGGTTTGGGAAACAGATTAGGCGCGAGCGCTTGCCCCATCGCGCGCATGCCTAATTGCTGCACGATGCCAACTCGCCGCTCGACTTCAGGTTTGGCTTGTTCTGGATCGCCAAGCGTCGGCGCGCTGTTGACGATGGTGAGCGTCTTGACCATTGTGGGATAGTCGATGGCGAACTGGAACGCGACCGCTCCGCCAAGGGATATGCCGACAATGTGTGCGGATGCGACGGCTAACGCTTGAAGAAGACACGAGAGGTCATCCGCAAACATCGGCACGGAATAGGGTCCTGCGGGCTTGTCGGATTGACCCTGCCCGCGCAAATCGAATGTGATGACTTGGTAAGATTTGGAGAACTCTGGTACCTGGGATTCCCAGTCGCGTGTGCTTGATCCCAAACCGTGAATGAAGACGAGGGGCTGACCTTCGCCGTGCATTTCGTAATACAGGTTGATGTTGTTCGATTGAATCTTGGGCATGGCGAGACTCCTTTGTCTGCCGCCGATTGAAAATCGGCGTCTAATCATCTGCAAGTCGGCTCAAGCCGACTTGGCGCTCATTCAGCCGTCGGTTACAACCGATGGCGTGATTTTCACCGGGCGGAACTCGTTGGCGCGGCGATGGTCAATTCGCATCAATCATCAACTGCGCGTGCGTCGTTGCCGGGGCGCGGGGGTTGGCGGATGCGAGCGTTCTTTAGTCGCTCTGCGTTTTGCCGCGCGCCGTGCGAGCCACGCCTTGAGCGAATGCTGGCTTTCACCCGATGGTCTGCCCAGCACCAAACCCTCAACGCTTAGATCTTCGTCGAGGTCGGGCCAGTGAATGCCTTCGCCGTCGCCGATGAGTCGCCACCTGTTACGCTCCTTCGGCGTTCCGTGCAATAGTCGAGGATACCACGCCAATGGTGCTGAAACAGTACGTCCGTCGCTGAGGTCAACGCGGAGCGCGTCTTTGGTCACTGAAACGCTTTGCGCGGTCACTGTACGTAGTTCAATCGCTAAAGTATCCATTCCACCTCCGGAGAAAGAACTCCCTGTTTTGCTCCACGAGTTTCTGTATCCGATTGATTTCAGTTTGGCTGAAACCTCTGCTAGATTCTAATCGAACTGGGTCAAGCCAGAATTTGGCTCTGTACTTTTCGCGCTCGACATGGACATGGGCTGGTTCGTCATAATCGCCGGAATAGAAGAAGAATCTGTATGGACCAATGCTTCGGATCGTTGGCATAGATTCTCCGGTTCTGCATCGATTGGCGAATCAGAGACGTTCGCCACCGAATAAATTCGGCGTCTAATCATCTGCAAGTCGGCTTAAGCCGACTTGGCGCTCAGTCAGCCGTCGGTTTCAACCAATGGCGTGATTTTCACCTGGAATGATTTCAAATTGCGTTTCGAGAAAATCGCGTACCTGAGCGTCGTTGCCTTGTACGCCGACCAGCACTTCCATCCACGTGATGTGGCTAATGAACACGCGCGTATAGCGGCTGTATTCTGCGTCAGCAGCGGAAACGCCATTCAGCGCGTCAATGACGATATTGGTGTCAAAGACGGCGTTCATGTCCGGGCATCCCATTCCTCGCGCAGTTTGTGCTGATACTCCAATGCGTCAATGTTCCGTCCGCGCCACGAACCGAAGGCAGGATGCTGACGGAGCGGACGCTGCTCAGCTGACGGCGTGGAAGCGAGACGCTGTCGCAGAAACTCGGCAAAGTCCAGCACTTCATTTTGTTTTTCCGGTGGCAGTTGTTTCAACCGCCGTTCAAGTTGTTCTAGGAGGGTCATGGGAGACCCCTTGAATAGTCTGGTGCGATTTTCACCGGGCGGAGTTGGTTGTTGCGGCGATGGTCGAGGCGCATATCGGTAGTCAGTCGTCAGAATTCAATGTTCACCGCCGATTTTCAATCGGCGTCTAATAATCTGCAAGTCGGCTTAAGCCGACTTGGCGCTCATTTAGCTGCCGATGGACTTGTTTTCACTCGAGATCCTTATTTTCCATGCTTCTGGCTCTTTTCCCCAAAATTCGTTCTCGAATATGCTTTGATACGGATTTTGGAAGATCCTTGGCATATAGTCTGACCGATTCATCTTGTTTCTGTCAACGAGATAAAGAAAGTATTTGTCAGTGAATTCTTGGGCTGTTTCGATCTCATTCCGTGACCAATAAAATACGACTTTGTCCGAATATGATTTCACTTCTATAAATCTATCCAAGAAGACGGATTCTATATCATTAAAAGATTCTATGTCGAAGCCAGCATTTATATATTCTCTAGAAACTCTTCGGATATTTTGAATTAATGGATGCCCTTGGAGCCTACGTTGTTCAAACTCCATAGCAAAGATTTCTGCTTGTTCCCCAAGTTCTTCTTGCCTCTCCTGCCTGATTTTCAACCCCGAAAGTGTAATCCTTCGTGTTTGGTTTTCCCTCTCTGCCCGAAGCGGATTCACGACTAATGCCTCGAAAAGCTCGGTGAAATCCGCCTTGACGAAAAGATCGTTTGATCCAAGTGTGGAATATCGCTCAAAGAAACCCAAGGATATCAAAAGGTTTCTGATGCCGTAAAACTGAAACGGGATCAGATTTTCCTTTACATAGAAGAGCCTCCTAATCGCATCCTGTCTTACCCGTTGGGAAGCGGTGTACCTGTTAGAACGACTCTTGATTTGCAATATTTGGCAATGCTCAACACCGTTGGTGCCCAAACACCACCGTCAATATTTTTTATCCTACGTGCTTCATCTAAGACAACCAATATTTTGTCCCCAGGCTGCTGCTTTAACAGGTAAGAAGAGCGCAAGGTCAGATAATCTTGAATCCGATTTCTCTTAGATATTCAAAGGTCGGGTTGTAGAACTCTGGCCTGCGCGTCACATCTTCTGAGTCTCCTGGGGGCACGACAATTACCATTCCTTGTCTGGCACGTGTTAAAAGAACACGATAAGCATTCTTGAGATAATTCTGCCGTTCAGTTTTCTTGATATGATTCCAATGATCTCCAATAAAAGACCAGTGTTGCCATCCCTTTCGGGAATATCGGAAATCTGCATCCCATGTTACACATGCCCAATCAAGTTCAAGCCCTTGTACAGCGAATTCGGTGGCAACGTCCTCAAGATAAAATGACGAACGTACATCCTCTTTTCCATCAAGAAACCAATGGATTGGGTCCATCGGCGATTTAACGTCGATTGCATGTGGTTTTAGTCGTTGCGCCTGTGAAGAAACCACAATCCCGTATCGCTCAGATCCTCGTGCTTGTTCTTTTAGCCAGCGTTTTGCATTGGAAAGATCACGTGTAATCACGATGGGATATTTGTTTGTCACTTGTGCAAGTGTGTTTCGTGCTTCAGCGGCGTCCAGATCTAGCAGTTGTTTAACCAATAGCGAGACATGCTCTGTCCGAAACGAACGCATTGAGACAGCAAGGTGCAGTTCGTCCTTGGTTATAACATTCAGACGCGATTTGATGTTTTCTAATATTCTACCTGCCCCATACTCACTGTCGGTCAGTCGAGATGAGATATAAATGTGCCAATTTGAGAAGGAACGACTCAAAGCATCGATCCATTCGCTGATTCCCGCCTCTCCTGTATTGATTTCTTGTCCACCACCAACCAAGCAAACAACGACTGCCCAATCCGAATGACGATCAAGACAAGAAATCAGGAACTCGGGCTCTGATTGACTGAAACTGGGCTTGTTTTTCCTCCGCTTCATAAAGTCTGCCGTCTTTTGCAGATCCCACGCGCGCTGCGCTTCGTCAAATAACGCTACGTGTTCGATGGGTGGTTTACTGAAATCAATGAGACACTCATCTCGAAAATTGTGGACATTCTGAATGAACATCTTGACATCGCTCATTGCCTCGCCTTTTTTAATCCTGTGCCCCAGTTCCTTTTCGTGCCGAACCTTGTCACGCGCTAAAGCTTCACGCAAGATTGCAACGAGCGGACCATTGCCCGAAAGAAAAACGCTATAAAGGTCATTGTCTTTGTCGATGTGTTTGGTTGCAATATTGAGTCCAACTAATGTTTTGCCAGCTCCTGGCACACCAGTTACGAAACAAATGGCTTTTTGTGATTTGATTTTTGAAGAACGGATAATTTCTGAGATGGCGTCGGAGGTTTGACTCAGATTGATGGCACTGGCGTCACTGCGTGAGATTTCGTCGACCGTGTGACCTTTGTACAATGCCATCGCCGCTTCGATGATTGTCGGAGTAGGACAATATCTGCCAAGCTCCCATTGCATTGGGTTAATGTCAATGCCATCTGCAAACTGCAAAACGTCTGCAATCACCGAGCCAAGCAATCCTGTATTGCACTTGATGGGAATAAGTAATTTGTCGTTTTGAGGCGTTGTTGCGACAACCGTTGCGGTATGTTTTGCTTTCGTAGCTATGAGTATTGGGGCTATTAGATGCTCGTGGCTTGGCTCGTGAAAGTTCTTTAAATCCAAAGCATAATCTAGAACCTGATCTACGGCACTTGAGGAAAACTCTTTTTCACCCACTTTGAATTCGAGAACGAATATCGCTGGCCCAATCAAAATCACGACGTCAACGCGTTTTCCCATTCGCGGAATCGAATATTCAAAATACACCACTCCTTGAAAAGGTGATAGGACTTGATGCAAAATAGCAATCTCTTCCAGCCACGCATCGCGCTGAGTTTGTTCTATTGGAAAATCACTGCTTCTTACCAGTTTGCCAAGTATCTCATCTGGAGCAGCTTTCAGAAAAATAGCGATTGAGTCGGAATAATATTCTCTTCGCATGTCAAGATTCTCTAGCGTTACTTCCAAGTTTTTTACATTCCAAGTTGTAAGGCTTTATATTTGTCTCGACGCTTATTATCAACGAACTTCCGCCTCCACAAACTTCTATGAGACTTTGGAAAACCAGGGTGACAATAAGGACATCGATGCCAGAAACATCCATTCACAAATATCGCGATTTTTCTGCCCGGGAATGCAATGTCTGGTCGACCAGGAGCCTTCTTCCAATTCAGCCGGTATCCTCTAATGCCTGTTTGCCGCAATGCTCGCCTCAAAGATAACTCCGGTTTAGTATTCTTTCCCTTGTTGGCACTCATAACTCGCGAAGTGCTTTCTTTCAGAGGCAAGGGAGCTCGTCCGTCTCTTAGGTAAGTGCTTTTCATTGCTTTGATACCTAACTTCCAAGTCAGCGATTGAATTCTTATTTCTCCGATCTGCTGTACACAATGAAACATTCTGCGCTAACGCCGAATAGCCAGCCGCCACACTCTCGTCTGACTGACTGTGGCGCGTACTGCGCGCCACAGTCATGGCTACTGTCTCACTGCCCTACTGTCCCACTGTTTCGCGTTCCACTGCTACTTGCTGTAATCGTAAAATCCCTTGCCGCTCTTGCGTCCCATGTAGCCCGCGGTCACCATGCGGCGCAGCAGCGCGGGCGCGGCAAAGCGCGGGTCTTTCAATTCCTTGTACATCTCGTCGGCGATGAAGAGCGTCGTGTCCAAGCCGACGAAATCGAGCAGCGTCAGCGGTCCCATCGGATGATTCAAGCCGAGACGGATGCCAGTGTCGATGTCCTCTTTCGTCGCAAAGCCGTTCTCGAACATCCGCACCGCGTCCAGCAGGTACGGCACGAGCAGCGCGTTGACGATAAACCCGGGCGCGTCCTTGGACACGATGACGGTCTTGCCCAGCCCTTCGCCGAACTTGCGCGCGGCTTGGTACGTCTCCTCGCTCGTCAGGAACGTGCGCACCATTTCGAGCAGCGGCATCACCGGCACCGGATTGAAGAAATGCAAGCCGAGCACCTTGTCCTGCCGCCGCGTCATGCTCGCCATCTCGATCACCGCGAGCGACGACGTGTTTGACGCGAGGATCACGTCCGGGCGCGTCACCTGGTCGAGTTCTTTGAAGATCGATTTTTTCAGCTCGAGATTCTCGATCGCGGCTTCGATCGCCAGATCGACGCCGGCGAGGTCTGCCATGTTCGTCGTGCCCTTGATGCGCGCCCACGTCGCATCGCGGTCCGCCGCGGACAGTTTGCCGCGCTCGACCGCGCGCGCCATCGAGCCGCTGACGCGGTCCAGTCCTTTCTTCAGAAAATCGTCGTTGACCTCGCGGACGACGACCTGATAGCCGTTCTTCGCGATCAACTCGACGATGCCGCTGCCCATCAGTCCGCAGCCGACGACGCCAACTGTTTTGATCTCCATTGATCTCCTCCTCGAATTTGGTGGTTTGGTAGTTAGGTGGTTGGGTAGTTAGTTCGAACCACCCAACTACCCAACCACCCAACCATCCGTTCTTATTTCAGTTCGTACGATTCGCCCGGTTGCAGCACCACGACCTTCGTCGTCGGCACTGCTTTTTTGACGCTTGCGGCGAATGCCTTCGCGTCCTGCTTGAGCAGGTCGAAGGTGTTATAGTGCATCGGGATCATGACCTTGGGCTTGATGAGCTTGATCGCGCGCAGCGCGTCCTCGGGTCCCATCGTATAGTTGTCGCCAATCGGCAGCATCGCGAGATCGATGCCTTCCTCGCCGATCAATTTCATATCGTAAAACAAGCCGGTGTCTGCCGCGTCGTAGATTTTCTTCTTGCCGAGCGTGAGCAAAAAGCCGGATGGGTTACCGGCGTACCGACCGTCCGGGAACGACGAGCCGTGATGCGCGATCGTCAGCTTGACGCGCCCAAAGGGAAAAACCTTGCTGCCCCCGATGTGCAGATCGTGCACCTTGCATCCATGTCCTTCGCAATACCCTGCAATCTCAAAATTGCTGATGACCTCTGCGCCGGTGCGCTTGGCGATATCGACGGTATCGCCAAGGTGATCGCCGTGCCCGTGCGAGACGAGGATGAAATCGGCGTTGACCTGATCGGCTTTCACCGGCGCGACCGGGTTGCCGCTGAGAAACGGATCGATGAGGAGCGTGCCATTCGGCGTTTCGATGCTCCAGCACGCGTGCCCGTACCACGTGAGTTTGATAGCCACCGTCAGCCTCCTGAAGAAGAATTGAACAAATTATATCACAAACAATCTCGGATTGCGAACCGGCTTTGTTGTGTGTTATAATCGCGGCAACTCGAATCCCGGAGTTACCCATTCGGCTGCGCACCAGCAGGCGAATGAAAATTTCACCGCAGAGAACGCAGAGGACGCCGAGTTTCGGTTTTTTCTGTGTAATCTGCGCAATCTGTGGTTATTTCCAAGAAAGCAACGATGATTGGCGCATTCTTCGACGTAGACGGAACGCTCTACACCGCGCACATGTGGCGCGGGTTGATGCAGTACGCGGCGGCACACGGGCGCAAGAATCAAGTGCGGCTGTACTATGCCGCGCTGATGCCGCTGTTCTGGCTGCGCAAGGTGAATCTCATCAGCGAAGAAGGTTTTCGCAAGCCGTGGGTCTCCAATATGGGCGTGATCCTGCGCGGGTGGAGCGCGGCAGAAGGTGACGCGGCGTTCCGCTGGATCGCGGAAGATTTTATCCGCCCAACCGCGCGCACGGACATCTTGTCGATCCTGCATGATCACGTCGCGCAGGGACACGTCGTCGTTCTCGTCTCGGCGATGCTGACGCCGGTGCTGCAAAAACTCGGCGCGTCGCTCGGCGTGACCGGCGTGGTCGGTACGGACGTTGCCAGCACGGACGGACGATTGAGCGGCAAGATCAGTCCGCGCGTGTGCACCGGCATCGAAAAAGACCGGCTGACGCGCGAATTTCTGCGGGCGCGCGGCATCGCCGTTGACTTGAGCGCGAGTTACGCCTACGCCGATTCGATCAGCGACTTGCCGCTGTTCGAGATGGTGGGGCATCCGATCGCGGTGTATCCCGACGTGCAGCTTGCCGCGCACGCGCGCGAAAAGAATTGGGAGATACTACCGAAAGATTAACCGCAAAGGACGCAAAGAACGCGGAGAAAAAACCTTTGCGACCTTTGCGCGCTTTGCGGTTCAATAGAGGGAGTCTCGAATGAATAATAGCCGCGGTACAGTAACGAATCTGCAAATCTGCACCGCGCACCACGCGCCGATGCAAGTCAAAGAATGCTTGCGCGCCATGACGGACTTGGGACTGGAAGGCGACGTGCACGCGCGGCAGGGCAGCACGCGGCAGGTGCTGTTCATGGACGAGGAAACGCTCGCTGCGTTCGGCTTGAGCGCGGGACGCGTACGCGAAAACATCACGACGCGCGGCATCGACCTAAAAATGCTTGCGGTGGGCACGCGCGTCCGCGTCGGCAGTGCGCTGTTCGAGATTACCAAGTCGTGTACGCCGTGCGATTTCATGGACGACATTCGCCCCGGCTTGCGCGAGCAGATGGAAGGGCAGCGCGGAATGCTCGCGCGCGTGGTCGAGGGCGGCGAACTGCGCGTCGGCGATGCGATTGATGTGGCGGCGACTCGCTGAGCCGACCGACTTGTGTGTCTATTATGGAAGCATACTGCGTCAAGTGTAAAACCAAGCGCGAGATTCAAAATCCGCAGCCGCTTTTCAACGCGCGCGGCGCGGCGTACACCAAAGGCGTCTGCCCGGTGTGCGGTACCGGCATCATGCGCCTCGGCGCAACGGACGCGCACGCGTCGCTCGACCGCGCGGCGATGATCGCGCAGGCGAAGAAGACGAAAGACGACAGACAACGGACGAAAGAAGAGACGGAAGACCGAGGACGGAGGACGGTAAAGCGTTCGTCTTCCGTCACGCGAAGCGGTCCTCCATCCTCCGTCGGTCGTCTCGTCATCGTCGAATCGCCCGCGAAGGCGCGCACCGTTGGCAAATTTCTCGGCGCGGGCTATCGCGTGCGCGCGTCGATCGGGCACATTCGCGATTTGCCGCAAAAACAGATGGGCGTGGACATCGAGCACGATTTTCGTCCGCACTATGTCATTGCGCCGAAGAAGAAAGACGTCGTCAAGGAATTGAAGGGACTCGCGGAAGGTGCGTCGGAGATTTTTTTGGCGACCGACCCCGACCGCGAAGGCGAAGCGATTTCGTGGCACCTCGCCGCTGCATTGGACGATGCGCTGCGCGGCAAGCCGGTGCACCGCGTCGAGTTTCACGAGATCACGCGTGATGCGATCGACCGCGCGTTCGCAAGTCCGCGCGAGATCAATCAGCCACTCGTCGACGCGCAGCAAGCGCGCCGCGTGCTCGACCGCATCGTCGGCTACACCATCAGTCCGTTGCTGCGGAAGAAAATCAACACCAAGAATCTGAGCGCGGGACGCGTCCAGTCGGTCGCGGTGCGGCTCGTGGTCGAACGTGAGCGCGAGATCCAGGCGTTCGTGCCGGTGGAGTATTGGAGCATTGAGGCAGAGCTACAGAAGCAGTCGCCAGTCAACAGTCAACGGTCAACAGTCCAACTACCTAACCACCTAACCACCCAACTACCCAACTACCCGTCGTTTCGCGCCAAACTGATCAAAGTCGGCGACAAGGATTTCGAGTGTCACACCGGCGCGGACGCGCTGAAGCTAAAAGAGACGCTGGAAAAGTGCGCTTACACGGTGCTCGACGTGCGGAAGAAAGAGGTGCAGCGCAATCCATCGCCGCCGTTCATCACCTCGACCATGCAGCAGGAGGCGTCGCGCAAACTCGGCTTCAACGCGAAACGTACGATGGCGGTCGCGCAGCAGTTGTACGAAGGCATCAGCATCGGCGGCGAAGGCAGCGTCGGTCTCATCACTTATATGCGGACCGATTCGACGAATGTGGCGGAGAGCGCGGGCAAGGAAGCGTGGGCGTACATCAAGCAAAAATTCGGCGACGATTTTCTGCCCAAGACGCCGCGCATTTTCAAGAAGAAGGTTGCCGGCGCGCAAGAAGCGCACGAGGCGATTCGTCCGACGAGCGTCTTTCGCGAGCCGGGCGCGGTCAAGGAATTTCTCGACGCGGACCAGTTCCGCTTGTACGATTTGATCTGGAAACGTTTCGTCGCGTCGCAAATGGCAAGCGCGGTGTTCGATACGAAGGCGGTGGACATTGGCGCTTGGGAGTCTAACCACCCAACTACCCAACCACCTAACTACTTGTTTCGCGCCAACGGCTCCGTCATCAAATTCCGCGGCTTTCTCGCGGTCTACTCTGAAGGCAAAGACGAGCCGACCGATAAGGAGGACGAAGCGAATCGCGAATTACCGCCGCTCGCGCACGACGAGCCGCTCGACCTGCTTGGCATTTATCCGGAGCAGCATTTTACGCAGCCGCCGCCGCGCTATACCGAAGCGACGCTCATCAAGGCGCTGGAAGAGTACGGCATCGGCAGACCGTCGACCTACGCGCCGATTCTATCGACAATCCAGGATCGCGGCTACGTCGAGCGGATGCCGGATCGAAGACTGAAGCCGACCGACCTGGGGTTTATCGTCAACGATCTGCTCGTCAAGCATTTCGCGCAGGAAGTGGATGTCAAGTTTACCGCACAGATGGAAGAGAAACTCGACCAGATCGCAGACGGCGAAGCGAACTGGGTGCAAGTGCTGCGCGATTTCTATGCGCCGTTCAAGCAGACGCTCGACCGCGCGGCGGTAGAGATGCCGAATGTGACGCTGCCGGTCGAAACGACGAGCGAGGTGTGCGACAAGTGCGGCGCGCCGATGGTGGTCAAGCGCGGACGCTTTGGCAAATTTCTCGCGTGCTCGCGATTTCCGGAATGCAAAGGCACGCGCAACCTATCGGCGAGCGGCGGCAGCGCGAACACCGGCGTCGCGTGCCCGGAATGCAAGCAGGGAACGATCATCGAAAAGAAGAGCAAGCGCGGCAGGATTTTCTATTCGTGCAATCGCTACCCGGATTGCAAGTTCGCGCTGTGGGACAAACCGATCAAAACGCCGTGTCCGCGCTGTGGTAGTCTGCTGACGCTGAAAGGCAAGACCGGCGTCAAGTGCACGAAATGCGATTACGTGAGCGACGCGGCGCCGGAAGAACAAACGATTGCGACGTAACGCCTTTTCGGCAAAAACAAAATGGCGAGCCATGCTCATGACACGGCTTGCCATTGCATTTGCAGAATGCCTACTCCACAATGATGTTGGAAATGCCGCTGCCGGCAACTTCTTCGCCGAACTGATCGTAGGCGTAGACCGACCATACGTACTTGCCGGCTTTCAGGTTATCGCCAATCGCGTAACTTGTGTCACGTACCTGGAGGAAATCCAGAATCTTCGGTGACCCGGTTTCATCTTTCCACATATGCACTTTGTAATAGGCGGCGGTGGGATGCGCAGCCCAAGACAATTTTATTCCAGTGCCGGGAAGGGTGGCTTTGTCGCCGGGCGCGGAAATCTGAACGTAGCAAGAGACCGGCTGACCTGTAACCTGAAAATGAAAGTAGTTTGCTTTCTCTGCGATCTTGGTCCCTTGATCGTTAAACGCCGCAACATCCCAGGTGTACTTGCAAGTATTTAGCGGATTCTCGACGGTCAATTGATTTGTGTCTACACGTTTATGAATGTAAACCGTTTTGCCGTGTTCGGGCGTTAGATAGATCTCATAATACTTTGCCTCCGGATATGCGTCCCAGCCAAGCATCGGCTTGTTATCGCTAGTCGTGCTATCATCGACGGGCTGTTTCATCCTCAAGTCAGTCTTGAAGATGCTTTGATCGCCTACGCTGAGGATTTTATCCGCGGCGACGGTGTACTTGCGCGCGCCGATCCCCAAGCCAGCGGTGATGTACAACCAACTGTCTTTCTCGATCGCGTGAACGGCGAGCGCGTAATTACCCGGCGCGACATCGACGATCACGTACGCGCCATTCACGTCCGTCCGCGCCCTGAACTCTTTCCCTTTACATCCGCCGAAGAGCTGAATGTCCTCGCACATTTTGACTTCCAAGCCAGCCGCGCCCTTGCCATTCCAGAGAACGCGCCCCGCGACATTGCCCATGCCCGGTTTCGGCGCAGGCGCATTTGCCGCTGCCGGAGCAGAGGTCGGCGGTACGATTGTCGCTTGGGCAGCTGGGGCGGGCGGCGCAGCTGTGGCTTGGGTGGCAGGTACAGAGGTCGGCGCTGCAGCTGTCGGCTGCGCGACAACCGGCGTCGCGGTCACCACGACGACTACTTGGGCGGGCATCGGTAAGCACGCTATCAAAGTTGTGTACAGACCGAATAACGCAAGCACGCGGATGATTGACGCTGACGATCTTCTCACGGTACACCTCCTCCTCAAAAAGAGAATGCCGAATCCCAATCCGTAAAGTTGCCGAACAATCGCGACTAGCCGATCAAGTGACAATATGTCCACGGACTTGTTGGCGGAATTCGTTGGCATGTGCGATCGTAGGAAATGGCGTCTTCATTCCTCCGGTGCCAGTGACAATCAGTGTGCCGTATCCCAGGAGACGCCCCAACGCGCTTTGGTCAACCATGATACCCTCGACTTTGGCTAGGAACAGTTCTACGGATTTTTGTCGGAGCGAACCCATTTTGGCAAGAACGCGTTTGTCCGTTACGGCAAACTCGGTAAAGAAGAATGCAATCAGATTGAGCAACACTCGAATCGCTAATCCGAAGATAACGACGCTGAAGAAGATCGTTATCGACGCGTTGATGAGGGTCAGGGTCGCTATAGCGTCGCGATTATTTGACATGTTGTTAGCAACAAATACAAGAAGCAAGGGTGCGACGGTAAACCACAGCAAAATCCAGAACACGATCCCCAAGACAGGCATGACAATACTGATCTAGTGAATACGTGTGCGGTAAAGTACTTGCTCGCCGGGCATCAGGTTTTGATCTACGTAGCTCATTTTCTCCCCCTCGAGATAGAATCATTTTGCGTAAAACAAAAACCCGACTTGGCGCGCGACCAAGACGGGCAACCGATTCTATAATCTCCCTCTCTCCCACAATGAGTCAGAGGGTTCTTTAGTCAGCTAGATAATACCACCGGTTTCCGCTGATGTCAATGGTTTTTTGAATCTATCCCGGTTATCTTCTTCGTCCTTGGGTCGACGACGTCATTTCATCTGATACCAAAACGCGGTGGACGAATACGTCACCGACAGATTGTTGCCCTTGTTGCCGTGCTGCACTTCGACACGCAGATGATTACGGAACTCGGGCGCATCGTTCAGATAAAAGCGGTACTGCGACGAGGGTTCCAGCGGCGTCGAATGATCCAGCAGTGTCACGCCGGCGAGGCAGTAGGTCGCTTTGTAGCCGGGATAGCCGGCGTAAACGTAGTAATAACTCGCGTTGAAATCGTCCTCGATGCCGGTGCCCGGCAACGCCAGCCGTCCGTCCGCCCAAACGTCTACATTCGATTCCAAGTACGGAAAGCGCCACGTTTGCGGAACTTGTCCATTCAGCGAACGCCGGTCCAAATCCCACGCGTTAAAAATCATCCCCAGATATTTCCCGCTGCCATTGACGTCGATCACAACGTAATTGTCCCCATCGTCTTCGCGCGCGATCATTCGCCGCGTGCCGTAAAAGGCGTGCAACCGCGCGTTCTCAGTGCCGGGAACGGAATCGGTGGTCGTCACCTCCAACGTCAGCGGCAGTGTTTCTGCGCGATCGTTGAGAAAGACAATGCGCGCGGATTGAAATGGCATCGGAAAGTTGTTGTAGAAAATCGTCTCGGCGTCCGTCGTAACCGTCCCAAGCGGCAGCGCGTGGTACGGCAAGAGTTGCCGGTCGGTGCCGAACAGCGCGCGCAGCGGCGCGGAGAAACTGGGCGTCGGCTCGCCGTCCCAAAAAATCTGCATCCACACCGAGTCGTCCATTCCGCGCGGCACGCGCACCCGCAGCCCGGCAATCGTCGCCGGCACGCTGAAATCGACCTCGGCTGACGTGTTGTGCGGGATCGAGAGATCGAATGTTTTATAATCCCCCGCCGGCGCGGCGGCGCAGGTCTGCCACGCCTGCGCGGCTTGATCGAGCGTCGCCTGCGTATTTGCCGAAAGCTGCGGCGTAAACGATTGCGCCGGCGCGGCGACCTCGACCGGCGGCGCGCTGAGGTTGTTAGGGTCGGCGCCCGGCAGCGCCGTTGGCAGCGCGGCAACGGTCGGCGAGATCAGGCGCTTGACTTCGATTTGCATCAACCGCGGCCGCCCGGTCGTCGTCACGCGGATCGAGTGCAGGAATGGAATCGGCACGTAATTGATGTTGCCGCCGTCGGCGGAGGCGTAGAACGCGGCGAGCGGCGCGGGAAACGGATTCTTGCCAACAAAGAGGTCTTTGATGCCAACGTCGATGCGCGGCGTTGGCTCATCGTCGAAATAGAACCGGATGTTGCCCATCGCGCCAAGGTCGCCCCAGTTGTTCCACTCTTCGTTCTGCGACATATCCTTGGGATTATTGACGCTTTGGTGCTGCTGGTAAGCAAACCAGATTCGCGCGATATAACCCGGTCCTTGGACGCGCGGCACGATCTCGTACTCCGGCGAGCCATCGTAACCGGGGACGATGCGATAGGACTGCCGCACGCCGTTCTCGTCGATGTAACCATAGTTCTTGCCGGTAAAGTTGCCGTCGTCGATGAAATAGTCAAAGTAATGTTCCAGCGCCGTCCAGTTGCGGCTGGTGAATTGCGTCGCGATCGTGTTCTCCATCAGCGGCAGCCGCGACAAATCGAAAAGATTGGCGATGTGCTGCTGCAAGAAGGAGGTCGGCGCGGGCGGCGTCGCCGTGGGAGACGGCGTGGGCGTTTCGGTCGGTTGGTTGGGTTGGTTTGCGG
>VFSW01001311.1_pt1 | contig 37870 bp, 38 predicted proteins | sample 5358111 | NCBI WGS metagenome assembly VFSW01 (sample SAMN11554181, study PRJNA540505) | mine drainage metagenome | isolation source: sediment from site ElyBrook_90M | place: USA: Ely Copper Mine, Vershire, VT | collected 2017 | reverse complement strand
AACATGTTCTCCTCCTCAGCGGAGAGCGTCGGTTTGAGTTCCTTATCCATTTTTCAAAGCCTAATTGAAATTTGATTTGTGAGCTTACTTTTGGTCTTCGATGTTTGTTAACAAAGTGGGCACTAAACTCGTGTTTGAACCTTACAACTGAGCTGCCAACCCCATAGTTGAAGGGCGTCGACATCGACTAAGGAGTATAAATGGTGACGTTGGCCGTACTTGTGAGCGCGTACCACTTGACAGTGTTCCCGCCGATTGGGTTAGAAGACTCGGCGACCCACAAGTTGCCACCCGCGACGTTCCCGGCATTGGCGGTCTGGGTGTTGATGATCTTGATCATCTTGATGCGACCAACGCCAGGGACAAAGTCCAGCTGGACCCATCTCTGCCCGCCCCCCGAGCCAGTCTGACAATCCGTGTTGATGTTTCCGTCGACGCACCGCGAACCGGCCTGAACAGTAGTTGCCAGGGTCACTGTCGCTCTCGACGCGATGTTTACCGTCGGCTGGGCCTCGGCGTAGACCTCAATCTCCGCCAGGTACGTCGCCCCGACCGTGCCACCGTCAAACGTAAACGTCGTCACGAACTCGTACGTGTACGACCCGACGTTGGTCGTGATCAGGTTCTGCCAGATCACGTTCGACGTCGTGCCCTCCCAGATCTGGACAAACGCGCCTTGCTGTCGATCACCGCAGCAGTCTTGGCGATTGGTGACGACGATGCGGGTAATCTCATTCGTGTTTGCCGGGAGCTGGACCCGCCACCATGGACTACCCTCAGCCGCCGTCGAACAGAACGTGTTGATGTTGCCCTCGATACACCCTTCCGGGCCGAACTGTACGGGGTCGTATCTTGAAGACAAGGACGCTGTCCCTGACAACGCGACGTTGGTGCTTGGCGTTGCTCCTGCGACGTAGATTGCTATTTCTCCGATGTTCAATATCTGAGCATTCGCACCGGAGCGTATGACCGTCACTCCTCTCGTGATGGCGACGTTAGACGGGGTCTGCCGGAGCTGGCCCTGGCACCGACACAACAAGAGCGTGGGAGTGGTACACGCCGTCGCCCCACCGGCGCTAGAGTAACCAGAAGAGGTTGAGGTCAGCGACATGGTCGCGCCGTTCGCCGAGGTGGTAATGTAGGAATCCGATGACGTCGACGTGCCGCAATGGTTGCTCGTGTCCGTCGCACCAGTGGATGTCGATCCTGACCATGCCTTTTGGCCGTTCAGGGTTCCCATCGTATAGAGCGGAACAAGTGGCGCGCCTCCGCTCGTCAAGCCAGAAAGCGAAGGATGCACCAATGTACCGTATTTCGTGGTAACCGGGAGCGACGATGTTCCTCCTGACAAGGGGTGATCCACGGAAGACGCGCGGTACCTCGAGAACATCGCCACGCCCGTACACGCCGGCCATTCGATGTACGAAGACGGGAGAGGCGAATTCACCAAGCCTGGAGGGGTAGTCGGGGAGACGGTTCGGGATATCCCCGTCGTGCACGCGGTGGTCCACCCTGAGATGCCGAACGACCCGGTCTGGCTCCCGATATCGTATAGGACAAACCCTCCGGCGATCGTCGGAGCAGCGGTCGGAGCAATAGTAGTCGGGGCCTTTGTGACTGGAGATTTGGACGGAGTTCGCGATGGGGTTCGTGACGGTGTTCGCGACGGCGATTTGGAGGGCTTGTTCGTCGGCGGAGTCGGAGATTGGGTTGGCTCAGCCGTGGGAAACGCGGACAAGAACGTATAGATCTGCCCCCTGTTGTGCACGTTGTCCTGCGGCACGCCAATCGCCAAGATGTCCTTCGCCGCGGCCACAAATGTCCTTTCCCCGCCTGTTTGGCCCGTGGTAATCGTCCGCATATAGTCATAGTACGTTCCATTCCACCGATATTGGTAAGCACGGGGCTCGGTCAAATCGTCCGATATAAACAGGTAATTGCCGGTGATGGAGACCGAATTCCCCAATCTCAAATTGGACGATGTCGACGGGAACTTGTATCGCAGCCCCCAGACCCCGCCGGTCTTGACGTACACCCAAACTCCCCCGCGCGCGCTATTCTCGCTCGCGTGGCCCATCACAAATATCGTCCCATCGCTGTTGAAGGCGATACACCCAACCTCGGACGATTCATTCACCGGGCTCGTCAGCGTATAATTGACCCGTTGAGTCGCGGTAAATGTTAGGCCAACCTGGCTATAAAAGATGATCGACCTTGTCTCCGGTAACGTCGCAGCCATGGTCGCTCCATCTCCGGAAATGGCGAGATTCCACCCAAAACTATGAAGCCCAAGATACGTCAACGTCTTGTTGTACACCCACGATCCACCTCCTACTTGCCGGTAAATGTCCACGCTTCCGAACCTCGACTTGTCGGTATCCGTCGGCAAGCGACCAGGTTCCCCAATCGCTCCCCACGTTGCATCCGGGCTAACGGCCACGCTCATGCCGAAGCCACTATAGGCGCTATCTGTTCGCTGGGTGGAGATGGCCTGGAAAACGATACTGTTGACCACTCCCGTAATGTGGTAAGCCCGAACCGCGCCATAAGAAGAACCAGATGTTAAAATCGGGTGGCCCTCTAGGACCTCAATCCCCGCGCTATCCGTCGCCACGGAATACCCAAGGCCCCCAACAAGGCCATTCGTCGAAGCCCCCGCGCCCCTGGTCGCGTACGTATCCACGGAAGTTCTGACATACCGATTTGCAGCTCCGGTTTGGCCGAGGTAAGACCCAACAACTAGCGTGTTGGCATCTAACGAAAGAGCCAGCGTTCCAGTAAAGTAGAGGTTGTCAATGCCGAATTGCTGAACCGAGTTGGCGATGGCAAAGTAGCCGAAGTTGGTCGGGGCGAGTGTGAAAGGAGAAGAAGTTGGGCTTGTAGACGGTGTTTTGGATGGCGATACGGACGGCCTTGATGACGTTGGTCCCCTTGACGGTGACTTGGATGGCGCCCTGGAAGGAGTTCGCGAGGGAGATCTCGAAGGAGTTTTAGACGGCGTTGTAGATGGGGTGCGAGATGGACTTCGAGATGGTCCGCGAGAAGGCGTCAGCGACGGCCTAGATGATGTGGGTCCACGAGAAGGTGACTTTGACGGCACTCGAGAGGGCGTCTGCGAAGGGGCAAGCGACGGCCTGGAAGATGTTGGCCCACGAGATGGCGTCTTTGACGGCCCTCTCGAAGGACTGCGAGAGGGCGTTTTCGAAGGCGTCGCAGAGGGGGTAAGCGAAGGCCTTGAAGAGGTTGGTCCCTGCGACGGTGTGAGAGATGGAGTCCTCGACGGAGAACGAGACGGCCTTGAGGAGGTTGGCTGAGAACTCGGAGCAAGCGATGGAGTTTTAGTTGGAGCAACAGATGGCCTTGACGATGTTGGTCCGTGCGATGGGGCTTCCGACGGGAACTGGGTTGGTGCGAGGGTTTCGTCGGGCATAGTCGGAGACTTTGTTGGCGATGAAACGGTCGGTTCGATTGACGGCGTGCGAGTTGGCTGTTGCGACGGCGTCTTGGAAGGATTACGCGAAGGCGCACGCGATGGTGTCTTGGACGGCCTGGAAGTCGAAGGAGTTTTCGAAGGCGTAAGCGACGGAGCGTTGGAAGGCCTTGTTGTCGTTGGGCCAACAGATGGTTTCGAAGTCGTTGGGCCAGATGACGGTTTCACAGTCGGCGTTGTCGATGGGCGCGACGACGACGGTGTTTTCGAAGGTGTTTTCGACGGAGAACCCGACGGCCTCTTTGTCGGCGACGTCGTTGGCAGCCTTGTCGGGAACAAACTACACGTTCGCTCCGAAACGCACGAGCACAAGACTGGGTTAGTATCCGAACAAGGCACCATTGTCCCGTCCGACAACAAGCCTTCTCCGTCGCATGTGAGGGTGCGCCAAAAGTTCAACTCTCCCTCCAAGCAGTGCGATCCAACGACAAGCTCCTCTTGCACGGCCTCCACGACGCCGGTGTACACAGCGCCAGTGCCAGGCAGGCAAAAGGAAGGAGCATTGCTGCAAAAGTGCTCGGCAATCTCCGGAGTCAGGTGCGTGCCCTCCATGCAAATCCCGACAAAGTACGTAATCTCGAAGGCATTGGCCGAGGCCGCCAACAAAAGAAGCCAAACTATATTCATCGTATAAATGTGTGTGCCCAGAAGCAAGCTGGCACACGCTCTATAAAACACGAGTCGATCAATTCGTGTGTGTGTTGATGGCCTCTGCTACCTCGGCGGGGTGGTTGGGCCTCCATGCGGCGATGTTCACCTGCCTCAATGCGAAGCAATATGGGAAATTCGGGTTCTTTATTGAGGCAGAGGAGGGCATGAGCGAGGTCGTTTCTGGGTTCCCAACTCCGTGGTACGAAATTGACGATTATGTTTTATCGTTGAATTTCTTTTTGATTTCGTTGGCGAGCGTTTGTGTGACCATTTTCGAAGCACAGAAAATCGAGGCCATCTTTTCCAAGATTCGGCAAATCGCTCATCCGCAGAGGTCGTTTGAGGCGGATTACAAGAATGCCATCCACAACATTGGAGTAAGCTGTGGCCTAAGCTTGGTTTCGTTTGTTTTTGCTCTCGAGTACTGCGCGGTGCTCTTGGCTACGTCTCTCGTATACGTTACGTTTTTGAGAGGAAACAAGTAACTTTTTTCTAATATGTTAACTTTTAAACATTACGCAGTCACTTTCTCGTCGCCTACTACCTTCTCCACCTTTGCCATGATCGCCTGGAGGTTGCTGGCGTCCCAGTTGGCATTTCGCACGACATCTGCTGCTTTCTTGAGCGCGAGGTTTACCTCAATCTCTGTCAGCTTCTCGTCCGTGACGTCGTTGATCTGCTTGATGTTTTCTTGGAAATTAAAAGCAACCGAATGAGATGCTTTATACAAGCGTTCCGCTTCTTTAAACGCCGTCTCGGCTTCTTCCATGGCTTTCTTCAGCTTGTTCATCTTCTTGATTTTTGTCGACAGGAGGCTCCTGGCATTCTTCACAAGGCCCTCCTTTTTCTGCCGGATGGCCGCCAGCATCTCCTTGCCTTCCCTGGAATATTTGTGCTTAAGATCCAGGTTCCTTTGTTTTCGAGCCGCGCGCCTAGCATCCTCTTCCTTCTTTTGATTGGTTTTCCTTTGCTCCTTCTCGGCTTCTATCCTTGCTCGCTTGGCCCTTTCGTGGTCTCGGACGACTTGCTTCGCTCGCTTCAGAGTAAGGCTGTCAGCAGATTCCTCTTCCAGAGCTTTATCTGCTCCCAGCGCTCTATCAAATTCCATTTGCTCTTCCTCTTCGTCGTAATCCTCTTCCTCTTCCTCCTCTTCCTCGTCGCTCCCCTCCTCCTCGTTATCGCTTTCCTCATCGCCGCTTTCACTTTCCTCGTCCTTTGGAGACGGGCTTCTTTTAGGCGAGGCGTTTCCGTCGTCTGGCATCTCGTCTTCTTCCAACAACTTAGAGACCAGGTCGTCGTTAGACAAGTCGACAGGGGCCTGCTGGGTTGCGGTCTCGACCTCCATTTTTTGCTTTGCTTTGTTTGCCGAGTTTGAGTTAGTTTGTGATTTTTTAAATGGCAGAGGTTGAAAAAGGGGGACTATAAAACAAACCTTCGACCTCTTATCGCGTTTAAAAACAAAGGTGCACACTGTTGGAAATTTTCCAAGCGCTTTACAAAAAAAAATAGAGATCGAACGCATGTTTTATAGTCCTCCTTTTGTCGCCTCTGCCTCTGGTCGTCTCACAAACCCAAACTCATTTGTGATTACCCGTTCACCCAGCAAACCAACAAAATGAAGGCCATTGTCATCTCTGCTCTCCGAAGCGAACTACCGGCGTGGGTAGAGGGTCACCGCTCAGGCAAGTATCGTCCTGACGACGAGAAGACCAAGACGTTTCGTAACCAGCTCATCCCTTACTGCCCTAGTTACCGAGACCACCAGTTCAAGATTAGCGGCGATTTTGAGAAGTTTTCCGAAAAAGACATGGTAGAGCTGGTGAGAACCGACAAGGAGACTCAAGAGGTGTTTCTCCAAAAGTGCCAAGATGTCGAGTTTATCCAAGAAGTCGGAGAGAAGAACATCTTTTGCGAGGTCGAGGACTACAGCCCTGTTGTCTTTTGCCTGCTTCGAAGGATTATGGGTGCGGAGATCACGCGCGCTACAAAGGGTGATGAAGATGCCATTCATGTCGCTTACAAAAAGAGAAGTAGCCTCGGGGAAGTTATTGTGAACATCGATGACGTCGAGGAAAGGAGGCGATTTTTGGATGCGATGGGGTGGAAGCGAGATTGGCAAATCTCTCGCGCCGAATGGGACGTCGACTATGACGAGGAGATTCACGGAGAGCAGCCGGACGAGGAGATCTTGTTCCCGAACGAAGACGAGGAAAAGGCTTCTGATCAAAAGATTTCCGAAGAGGAGGAGGAGGATGAAGAGGAAGAAGAGTGATTTCTTGTTATTTTTACATCCCCGTTAACCACACTTGGCAAAACTTTAAGAACTTTAAAAAAATGGATTACGATTTAGAAATTTCAATCGTATTACTATGCATGGTCGGCTTTCTTCTTCTCATGCTTGTCGGAGAGGTACTCAAGATGAACCAAGTAAAGGAGAATGAAGAGTCGAGACATCGCTTTGTGGTTCCATCTTAACCGAAGCAAACGCTGTGCATTTTTCCGGATTTTCTGCGACAGGATAAAGCCACGCGATGATTTTTGGGTAAGCCAAAGTATGGATCAAACAAAGGTAAAACATCAGAACTCCGATAGCAATTCCAAAATGTTTAAATCTGTCTTGGTGATCTTTCCATTCACTTTCTTCTAAATCCCATGGAAAGATGTAAAGAGCCACGGCAAAGAGCGGGACGACCACCATGTACATGATCGTATTCAAATAAACAAAGCCCCTGATAAATCTCTCCCTTGTTGTCTTTTTGAAGTACAAAAACGCCATTACAGGAAATATGATATGTGGGCGTAGGATGAAAACGATAAGGACGAACAAGACATATGGCAATGTCATAAACACACCCAAGATCATTTGTAAGACATCTTTCAGCCTAGGCTTATCCTTTTCTTTATTGTTGGTTTGATCCTCCATTTTTTGACGCTTTCTCTCTTTAGTGTGAGAGTGGCAAAGTCAAAACGATAGCGGACCCGAAGGCGTAAGTGAAAATCTCTACTCTCTTAAAGCGTAGCCTCTTTTTCAAGAGTTCCAAGTCCCGAGCAATTTCTGCGTCGCTCACGTTATATGCGTATATGACCACCCTCTCATTTGTTTTTGCCTTTGTGGGAGTACTCTTGTAGCTTGGCCTTTTGATTTTTTTGGCCAGAAAAAAATCGGGCGGATGAGCCTCGAGCGGAACAATAGGGCGGTCGTAAGCGTTACGAAGTTTCCTGTCTTCTTCCAATACCTCATCTGGCGAACTTAGTAGGCCTTTGATTTCAAATAAAGGAGTCGCATCTTGGTGCCCTGCTCCCAGAATAAAAGCGGGAATGCCCCACCCACCTCCAACGCACTTTTCAAACGCTTCTCTTAAATCCAGCCACGTTTCGGTATCGTACCTCGACCCTTGAGTACCCGCAGAAACGCCGTGGCCATGCCCGGCGTTGAATTTTAAAACCGAATCGAATTCCGTAATGGATTGAATCACACTGGTAAGGATAAACGACTTGGCCTTCCCCATCCCAAATAAAGCCGGGCCGTCGCTAAAGAGGCGAAACGCGTGCCACTGCGCAAAGTGATCCTTTGTCATCCCGAGCCGGCACGTATACTTTTGCCAGCACCAAATATCTTCCGAATCTTCTCCCATATCTTCGAAAAGCCATTCTTTTACGCGCTCGATTGCTTCTCTTTTGTTATCCGAAACGTCCTTGTGATCTCCGTAAAACATCGTCGTATGAAACACGCGTTCCATTAAAGCGCACTTTACGTGCCACTTTGGCATCGGAAATCCAAATACTTTGGGAAAAAAGTCGACAGAGATACCTAAAGCTTTTTCGAGGCGAGCAAACGGCACCGCTAAAGGATACATGTGGCCAGAATCAGGTTTCGGGTTCTTCACCAAAGGGTCAGCCAGCGTCCCTGCGACGCAAAACGGCATCCCTAACATGGCCGCGCAGCTCCGAAAAGCCTTTACCAAATCGGTTTTCCATTCTCCCATCAACGCCGTTAAGTGAAGAAGGTAAACGACACACGTTCCGTCTTCGCAATCTCCAGGTAACCCAAACGCCTTTGTTTCCTGATCTCCCGCCACGTATGTTTTGCTCAAACCATTCCAAGCGTGGTCGGGGACGTACGTCCTCGAGTTGGAGTGCATCCTCAGCACCTCGTCCGCCACTCTTAAGCATTCGTGAAAAGTTTCTCCGGTATCTCCTGCCTTGGCTTTCTCGACAAACTCCAAGAATTGGGATCGTTTATGGCCTAAAACCAATAAAACTTCGCGGATTCTCGCCTCAAACCATTCCTCTGTCGCCGCCGGTTTTGAGTAATAAGTAAACGATTGGGTTGTAAGCCGAAGTTCGTTTTCCCCAAAGCAAAGAGGAAGGCCAGGGACGAAATAATCTAACGGAATCATACTGCACGACCTCGAGTGAGCTTCTCCGAACCTTGTCATTTTTTCGTTCTTCAACACCATATACTCTCGAAGAGTAATTTCCCGTTGCGAAGAAGCAATTTGGCTCAGCAAATGGCCCTCGTATATGTGTTTTAGAGGTTCGCACTTGGATTTTCTCGCTAGTATGCGCCCCAAAGGCTCGTAATTCTTTCCTCCGTAATACAAATCCGAGCTACAATAAATGGGCTTGAGAATCGCGCTATCGATTTCTTCTCGCGAGAAGCACGTATCCGCCACCCTAAATACGCCAGATTGCTTCCTACCTCCCCTGTCGAGCTTTCCGTACTCGTACGTCCGAATGACCAAATCAATCCCCGAAGCACTCGGAGAAAGCTTAAATGCTCCGATTTTTTTAACGGAGACAACAGGAAGAGACGTTTTTGGATCGGAAAGTGTTTCACTTTCGTTATTTTGGAGGGCCATCTCATACTGGGCATACCCCTCAGGTGAATCGGCGCATAGGACAATATCCAAGCCATTGTTGGCTTCGGCTGTCACGCCTTCGAAACAAACCGTGACTTTCTTCCCATCGTAGCGAACAGGAATAGACGAATCGTTAAAAAATTCGTACTGCCGCCCCTCCACCAGAGGGACGAATACGTAGATTTTTCCCATGGTATAAATAACAGGGTGTGTTTCTTTTGCTCACAACTTTTTTTATAAAGGCCACCGGGGCTCACTCAAACAAGAATCTTGAAAATGGAAAATAAAGGCCCGAAAAGGATTCGAGAGCTTATTAGCCTCCTCGACACCGAACCCGGGTTGAGAGATATCGACCAAAAAATGAAGAATAGGCTGAAAAATGCCCTTGGATTAGTAGGCAAGATGAACGAATTAGAGGACGAATCAAGGGAAGATGACCTAGCCGGGATTCTCTCTCCTCTTGGCCGAACTCATTCTACCACTGTCAGCTCAGTCTCTTCTAGCGCTAACACCAGCGTCAAAGCTTCTTTTTTTAAAGGGACACCTGAAGGAAACGTTTTCAAGATTAACGAAAGCAAGTTTTTTGAGGTTTTCTTGGACTCGTCAAGGTCGCTTACCGTGTGGCCTGTGAAGAAATCCCTTGGCATCTCCTCCGAAGATCTTGTGGCAGAGGTGTTGAAAGTAAGAGGAGCTGCTTGCTGTTCTTTCGAAGATTGTCCTTTGTCGGATGGTTCTCTGTGCGCGCTCGGAATTTATCTAATATTTGATTCCGTGTCGATGTTTGGAGTGTATCTGGCTTGCAAGGGGCACGTGCCCGGTCTTGTCGACAAAACAGTGCTGAGACTTCCTTCGAGTACCCCGATTTTCATTCTGTCGTTAAAGATTCAAAGCCAACTCGCAGAGTAGTTAACCTACCAGATAATGATCCCTGTAAGCATAACCACTCACGCGAAAAATGCGGTTCGCGTTTCTTCTTTTTGCCGCGTCGGCGAACGCCGCCATTCTGTTCAACAGCGGCGTATCGCTCAATGCATACGAAGCGTTTAGAAACGGAGACGCGGCGTGCCTAGCCGCTACACCAAACGTGTGCTCCTTTTCGAGAGCGTACTTTAACATCACGCTCAACCTTACCGACGTGAGCGGGACGCCCGTGGCCAACCTTACCGATTTGCTTTCGATTTTCGACGAAAACTATTGGGTCGACGTCATGCCTTGTGCTCTCCCTGTTCCCCAGTTTCAGTGCGGAGGCCCGGCGACGTATCGCCCAGTCGTGAGCTCGTTTACAGGAAATGTTTTAAGTTCGGCGTGCTTTTCGTTGGAAAGAAGAATCCCGTGCTATTGCGAAAGAACAACGACGGGACCTTCTCGCGCGCCAACTCAAAGTCCTCGCTCTACTCCTCTCCCGAGCCAAGCTCCTACTTCTTCTCCCTCTGTCGCCCAAGCTTCGCCTCGTGCATTTTACCAGCTAGTTAACGCCAGCGTCGCCGTGACAAACGACGACATGTCCTTGGTGATTGCTTCCCAGCCTCCTTTTGTGTACAAACTCACTCGGACAGGAGTGACGTGGGCTATTGATTACACTCTAAACGGAACGGGAAATTTCGGGTATGCTTTGGCGCTAAGCCCGGACTTTTCCACCTTTGTTACTTCCGCTCCGTTTAACAACACCGCCTTTGTCTTTGATACGGCGACAGGAGCACTCGTACAAGAGATTCGGTCCGCGTATATTTCGGAAGAGTTTGGAAGGTCGGTTACGTTTACCGATGCGAACATTGCTGTCGGAGGAGTAGACCAAGTGGAAATTTTTGATTCTGGAAGTTACGAATCAATTAACGGTTTCTTTTTGAATCCTCCTGATTTGGTATTTGGGAGCGACGTCAAAGGAATGGGATCGTTTATATTTGCTTCTTCGAATAACTCGGTTAGAATCTTCTCCAACGCAAATAACCCAGGCTTCGACGAGGTGAATGAGCTAGCTTCCTCCAACCCGGATTTGGCGTACCAAGGGACGAGGCTAACAGTAAACGAAACGGGGGAGTTTTTCGCTTACAAAGCACTAGATACTCTTACTCCTGTTGTCGTATCGTTTGAAGTGAGCGCGGAAAACGGCTCGTGGGTCGAGCGCCCGACGCTGCACGTGGCCGCCACAGGCCTTGCAACGTGGAACAATACCTTTGTCGTTTCCACTGCAACTTCGTTCTTGTTTTACCAAATTAAGCTTGGGAGCATGCTCACCGGAGCAGGAAAAGGCGCCATTTTGGCTCTTCGAGGAAACCAGACTCTATCGACAAACGGCACTATGCTTTTTTACGGCGCTTGAGTTTCTTCTTCCCCCACGTTAAGCAGAGCGAGATGAGCCAGAGTACTAGAAGTAAACCAATCGTATAAGACAGGATGGAGTTGACAGAGGTAGGGTCCGTCACGGGATTCACCGACTCTAGCCTCCTTCTGTTGGAAGTAAAGTAAGTAATCTTGGTGATATTTCCCATGGTAAATTGAATCCCGTCGAATTCCCCGAAAATATCCTCCGAAGTTATCCCAAGCAACTCTGTCTGTGCCAGAAACGCCAAGATGGTTTCTCTTGTTGCGTTGAACATTCGCATCGTTCTAAGGGTGTCGGATTCCGTATCGAGAGTCGACAGGATGGTGCCAAAATAGCCAGAAGTCGTCGAGACTTCCACGTCATATCTCTTGTCGTCGTACTCCAAAACGGTAATCACATCGGAAAGCGTTTTGATACTAGTTGCTACCGACTTCGGCGGTACTTTTACGAGTAATCCCTTATTGTCGGCCACCATGACGTTGGCAGTTTCGTTCTCGGAAGAGTCGCACGTCATCAGAGCATACGTAAACCGATCCACGGGGCCGCCATATTCGTACGAAACATATTGGATCGTATCACCTGGTAAGATGATTCCTGTCGAATTAAGAACCCCATACAAGGGTTGCTTGATGATTCGAAAGTACCAATTTTTTCTTCGCTGCAACGTCTGGTTGTAGGGAATCGTAAAAGTTATCGCCCGTTGCCGCGTGGCTTGGACAACAAGGTCCAAAGGCCAGACTCCAGGGTTGATTTGGATATCCACGAGCTCGTATCCGCCAGCTTGTTTCGCCAGAATGAGCGAGTCTACGCCTTGGAAACCTAAAGAAACCGTCTGAGGCGTATAACAGAATGAATTTCCCGAAATACACCCCACTGTCCCGAGCGATCCGCTCCCTCCGACAACAGGGTTGAGCGCGAGAAACGTGCCGGTTTCCCCGGCGCGCACACTTCCTGCTAGCCTAGCGGCTTCCGCGCTGCTCGCGAGCCACACTGCGAAGAGTAGGATGAAGTTCATTTTCCTCAGTGTGCTGGGGCTAGCGGCTAGCGCAAGCTACCAGCCGCTTTACGCGCCGTGGCAATGTCCTCAAAACGTATCGTACGCCGAATACTTTGCTCCTGTTTCGGATTACGACGCGGACGTGACCGAGCTTGGATTTGTGGCGTACGCCCAGGGAAACGACGTTCGGGGAATTTTACTGGGAAAGCTTTCCACCTTTGTCATCCATTCGCATAATCAGGTTTGTACGGACATTCACGTTTCTTTGTTTCCTGAAGCCCCGAACCACGCGTACGTGGCGTATCAGTGCCCTGGTGTTTTTCTTCAGATTGTGGAATTGGAAAGGCTGACAGTGGATAGCGTAGCTTTAACAAGCTACCCCGTTTCCAATTTGGTGGCTTTAAAAAGAGGAGTTCAATTTGAGTATGAGGGAATCGGGCATTTGGCTTATTCCAACGGTTCGGTTTTCAGTTACCCAATAACTCCGGCTCTCTGTGGGCCCTATAACTGTTCGGGTCAAGGCTATACGGGCCACATTTTAAGCGACCGGGTGGACTTTCTGGACGCAAACTGTAGCGTGGCGAAAAACATCACGCAAAACTTCACCGTTGCGTGTGATATCATCCAAAACGGCGCAAATGTGGACGGTTCAGCTTCGACTGATTTTCTAACTCTCATTAGCCGAATCAACGGAACGGCAACAGATGACGTTTCTTTTCTGGGAGGAGATGCCAAGTACGCTGGCGTCCCTGGGAAAAACGCCTTTTTACTTAGGACAGTGATTACCCTACAAACTTCGGCGTGCAACCTCACGGCAACTCCTCCTCTGTCAAATTTGACTTATGTTTCGCCAACTACGTCGCCTACTGTGTTGGAATATTTTCCGTTTTACCCGGGAGGGTGCGCGGCTGGAGCGTACGGAGGAGGCACTTCTTTCTTGTACCCGACGAACTGTACGGATTCCAAAAAGTATTCCGGCATGAGAAACGCAACGGCGTACCAGAGAAATCACGTACTAGAAGAATTTTGCGTTTCGGCTTGGCTCGGCCAAGTGCCCACCTACTTCTCCACAGACGATTCTTATGTTACCTTTCTTCAAGGGGAAGTCCAAGCCAACTTTAGAGGTTTTGCGTACAATTTTACCTCTTTTTTTCCGTTTACGCCGGTTGGAGTGCCGACAGGAGAGTGGGCCGACTTGGCAGCTGCGTGCGTTTCGATCACGGACCACAACGCAACGTCGTATTTGATAAAGGTCTCGGCATTTGTTGGAAAGAACCAGTCGGTTTCTTGGTCTTCGCATTATTTCGTTTATTATTCGGAAAATGGAACGCTTCCGTTTAATTCCAGCGACCAAAACCTTCGAGTCATGTCGGATTACCTGGTGCGCATGGACACGTATACCAAGTACGGAGCGTACGATGCGTATACGGCTCTTCTACAAGGGTCAGGGCAAGTGACGCTTCCGACCATCATCCAGCCCGAACGGACGGCGTACTGGCAATTTGGAAATTTCGAATGGAAAAACTATACGTTGGATGCCACTTTCTTTGTTCTGACGTCAAACGTGACCTACTTGTTCTTGGACGGGGCCCCTGTTGTCACAGGACAGCAGATCCAAGGTTCGGAATTAACAAATATGGTTTCGGGGTGCGATACGTTTACGTTTAAAGCTGCCAATTCTTACGGAACAAGTTTAGAAGAAAAAACCGTTAAGCTTTGCGCGGCCAACTTTACGACCGTTATTGGGACGCTAAAGCTAGGGCAAAATCTCACTTTCAACTTGACAGGAGATGCCATTTCTTTTTTGACGGTCCAAGGAACTTCAGGGACTTTATACGATGCCACGTGCTCCGTCCCTCTGGTAAGAAACACCTACTACTTTACTTCTGATTTCTGTTACAAGGCGGATTCGGCAAATAGTAACGCGTTTGGTTCGGTGGATGTGTTTTACGTGGACGGCTATTCGATTGGGTTTTCCGTTACCAATCCTGTCACCTTGAGCTCGCCTTCTCCTATTTTTGGGCTCGAGAACCAACCGCTCCAGCTCCAGGCGACAGTAACGGATACGTTTGGAGCAAGGCCTCATACGTTTACGGTGACGAAAAATCCCCTATATGGAACTTTGTCTTCTTCGCTGGTGTATACTCCGAACCAGGACTTTTTCAACGCGATGAATAATAGCTTTGTGGATTTGCTGGGGGTTTCGTTTGGAGTCGGAGCGGATCAAGTTAAATTTCGGGCTTACCCAGGAGGAGTAGAGGCAACAGTGGACATCTATACCAACGCCGTATCGTCCGATGACTTTCTCGTGCTCGCGCAAGATTTATATGGCGTGTTGGGGAAGGCGTATAGCTCCAACGCACATTATGTCGATTTGGACGAAGATACCGTCATCGTGACCTTGATAGCCAACTCCACAAACGGAAGGCTATCCCTGTTGACTCCGATAACTTTCACGCCAGATACGTGCGTGGCCGAATATGCGATTGCGAAATGTACGTCGATTGCGATAACAGGGGTGCCGAGCGTGGTGGATGGGTTTTTGCAAAAGCTAAAGGTGACGATGGATAGCGAAGGAACTGTGACGTACCAAGTCACCAAGGGCTTTACCGTTAAGGTATTTACTCAAAAGTTTACTTCGCAAAAAGATCCTTCTGTGAACGTGGTACTCATTGTTTTCCAATCCATTGTGCTTTGTGTTTTATCGGGGGCGATTTTGGTCAACCTGGCAAAGTTTCGGACAAGAAGGTTAAAAGCAAAATAAACATTTTCTAAAGGTCAATGATAACAATTGTCGGTGTTCCGGCGGCTACCCAGATAAAAATGAGACAAACAGACACCATAAACGCACCAATCCCAAATCCTGGCTCTTGGTAGTAGGTGTAGCACGGAGAGTACGAGCTAATCACTCCGTTGGATTGAGTCACGCACGACTTGACGTCGTTGATCACTGTCGCGTTGAAACCGGGCTTGCAGCTGTCGCATTTGACGTAGTTGTTGTGGTAAACAAGCAAAATTCCAGCGACAAGGAAAAAGACAAACCCCGCGATTCCTCCGGCGACTTGCAGGTTCTCCTTGTTACACTTTCCCATTTTTTTCAAATTTAAAGTGAATGGCACTCTATTTTTGAGACGCTTATTTGTTGGTTGTGATTGGTTGTGATTTGTAACGGAATAAAGTCTAACGAATATAAAAGGGGGACTATAAAACTTTCTGTCGACTCCTATTTTGTAAATCTGGCCTAGGCCACATAGAAAAGCCCTCACAAATTTAAAATCCCAAACAAAAAAATGCAGACAGTAAAGTACTCAGGAGGAGTGGAAGGAGCCATTATTGTCGGCCATACCTCTCTGTTGGCGTGGAAAGTGTCCATCGAGGACTTTACGCAAGATCCCGAGCTTTTGGTGACCGACCTTGAAAGGATAACTCCGCTGTACAACGTACGGTGCGTCGAGTTTATCGGGAAAATTATCCCGGCGATTTTATCCAAACTACTCTGGCTAACAGAAGTGCGCTTGTGGAAAGTTCCTGTCTCTGATTCGTTTTTTAGGATCCTTCCTCCTTCGGTGAAAAGCCTCTACTTTGGGCGAGTGGAATGGAAAACCAAACAAGCCCAATCTTTGGTGGAAGAAGTTTCGTTATTTGAGAGTTACCCTCATACGTTCGAGCACTTTTATACCATGTTTAGGTACCTAAGGAGACTCTCGGTGAATTGGAGAATGGCCGATTTCCTATCCCACTGTCATTTTGGCCACTTGAAGCATTTAATTATCGAAGGAACGTACGTGGTCACCAAGGCTAGCAGCATCTACCAAGAAAAGGCGCGAGCAAATTTCGCCGATTCCGAATTGGTAAAGTGTACACAGGATACGATTTCGATTAGCGACACGCTGGTTCCCTTGTTCTTTCCTGATCGCTCCAAGATCAAACAAAGCGTGTTTCTCTACGTGACGTTTGGGGGATCGCAAACAAGAAAGGAAAAGGAAGATGAAGAGGCACAAACCAAAAAGGAAAAAGAGGAAGCCAAAAAACCAAAGGTAGAAGAAATTTTGATTTGAGATTTTTCTGCTCACACAAATGTAAGGCAACAAAAAAATGGACAATACCGATGATTCTATTGATGAGAGGATTAGAAATGTCCAGACTTGTTTCGCTCTAGATTGTCTTATAGAGGAAGCAAAGGAAAAGGAAGAACAAAGAAAACGTGAAAGGGAAAAAGAAAGAGAACTTGGGAATGAAAAAGTAAGAGGATTTTACTTTTTAGATTTAAATTCTCCTCCTCTATTACCTGCGTGGATGCACCTTGACTGGAGTAGGCCATTTTTAGAAATAGAAGACAGGAAGAGGGCGAAAATCTTTTATGCTTTAGTTCACGAAATGAGAAAGCGCGAAAGTAAAAAGGTTTTGTTTCTCCCCGTTGTCATCCTACGGCTCGCTTTCTTCGCGTTGACTGCTTACGAATGCCCGGACGTAGAGTGACGTTTTGTTTTTGCTCACACAAATGTAAGGCAACAGAAAATGGAAAGCCCGCCGGCGAGTTTGTTTGAGAGTTTTCAGGAGGATATCGAAACTTTAGAGGCCTCTCGGGGCCTCTCCAAGAAGCATGTTGACTTTCTAAAGATTTCAACTGCCACCTTGTGCGATGGGAAATCCAAGTTTCAAAGTTCGATTTGCAAAGAGCAAGACACGCACATGCTTCTTTACCTGGCCATTTTGTGCGCTGTCAATCTCCCGAGCACGAGCCTTTGTTTTTTCGTCCCAAGGCACGAAGATTACGCCCAGCTAATTGAAGTTGCGTATGACATTTTCAAAAATGTTTTCTGGGTTCCGTGCCAGCCTCTTTCGTCTTCCATTGTCATCCCGTTTGGAGAAAACGATACGAGAACTCTAAAGTTCTTTGATTCAAGCGCGGACCAACCAAGAATTAGCGGGGATATCATGTTTGTCAACAACGCACACACGGTGACGGACGAATTTGTTACGCAAATTCTTTTTCCTTCAATTTCCAAAAGCACATACGTTTATATGACGTCAAGGGGTTCTGTTTCCCAGTTTCTGGAAAGGCTTTCTCAGCAACCCACGAAATTCAACATTGTTACCAAATCAAAAGAGTAATTATTTTTGCGTCTCTTCTTCCTTTCTCTTTCTCTCTTCTTCCTCTTTTTCCAAAGCTTGGTAAAACGCCACCACCTTCATGTCGCAATAGACGACAGTGGGGGAAAGGCCAGTGACGCGAAGGCCATCCAAGTTGGTTGCTCGGCTAATCGCCACGTACGACTGAGCGGGGGAAAAAACTCCTTCCAAGTTTACGTCCAAGTAATCGATGGAAGAACCTTGAGCCTTGTGGATGCTAATCGCCCAAGCAAGCTTGAGAGGCAAGTTCCTTCGCGTGCCCACGACTTTACCGTCTCGCCTCGCTTCGAAAATCTTTTGAGTTACCGTGTGGATGGTTCCGTCGATTCCTTTGACTTCGACGTACTCGTCCTTCTTGGAAATTTTGATCACCACTCCTCTTGTCCCGTTCACGTACGTGTCCGTGTTTCGAAGCATCATCACCTGGGCGCCGACAGCAAGGGTAATCTCCTCTCCGATGGCAAAGGCATCTTTCAAAAACTTTTCCGACAAGTGATCCACGCTTTTAAACGTCACCTTTTCCTCCTTCAGCAAGCTCAGTTCTCTCCTGTTAGTATCGTCCACGTCCTTGTTGCGGCTCAGCAAGCGAGAAGGAAGCACTCCTCCTCCCTTTTTGTAAAAAGCTTCCTTGTCCTTTGTAAGCAAGGTGATAAACTCGGGAGACACTCTTCCTCCTCGCATCTCGTTGAGGCCTTCAATCAGAGCACTCTCTGTCTGCCGGTGGATCTCTTTCAACACAATGGCTCTTGGAATGGACGTTTTCCACGACAGAGACTCAAAGGCATAGTTCCCGGAGACAGGAGGAAGTTGGTAAAAGTCGCCGACGACGACGATCTGAATCCCTCCAAAAGGAAGATCTTGCGAATCCACGCGAAGGTCCCGGCCAATCAAGTCCAACTTGGTAAACAAGTCGCTATCGACCATTGAAATCTCGTCCATAATCAGAACTTTAGCTATTTTCCACCTCAAGACGGCCTTGGACATTCTTACTCTTTTGAGGAGCTCTTCGATGGGCTCGTCGCCAAGGCCGATCCCGGCAAACGAGTGAATCGTCGTTCCTTCGATGTTAATCGCCGACGCTCCTGTCGACGACGTGACGTAGTGCTTGAGTTTGCGATTTTCTAGTTCGCCGATAATCGAGTGCATCAAGTGAGACTTGCCAGTGCCAGCCGCTCCCGTAATGAAAACGTTTTTGCCTTGGAGAACCACGCTCATCGCGGCTTCCTGTTCGCCGCTAAGCTCGGCCACTTTCGTTCGCTTTGCCAACATTTTTTAAACTGAGGTTTGCAAGTTGTGTGTGAGAGAAAGTTGTGAGAGAGAAAGTTGGAAAATTTAATATTAAAAGCAATCTTCGCAACCTAATACTCGATGGAATTCGCACGTTATTTTTGTTTTTCCATTTCCGATTTCGTCCATGGCTTTTTTGGCCCGAGCTTGGAGAATTTCAAACGATAATATTTCCCCTCCGACAAAGGCCACGTAATCGGCCGACTTTTTGTCGCGGTTGAGAGTCCACGTCCCAAAGGCAAGTCCCCAATCTCCGTCCACTGTCAGCAAGACCTCGTTAAACCGACAGAATAGCTTTCCAATCTTTCGGTGCAGCTCCAGGCTACCGAGTTCCCGGGCCGAGCACCAGATGTGGCGCTCGCTTTCCATTTTTTCTTGGAATTGTGATTTGTGATTTTATTCGAAAAGACGGGCAGAAAAACTCAAGGTTACTTTTATTCTCCAAGTAGGGTTTTTAGTTGCTGAACATCGTGGTCAAGACTCATCCATGAATTGTGAAGGCAATTCAACTGGGAAACGATACTAAACGGATACTTGGAAAATACATGGCTTAATTCGTGGGTGTTTTGCCTATCGCTCATTTTGGACAAGCGAACGTATTGGATGGTACCGATTCCGCTGACATTTCCAAAATCTCGTTCCAGGCGCTTGATGAGTTCTCCTCTTCCCTTCACCCTTCGCTCCAGAGAACGTAGCCTATTAAACTCTAGTTCGAGGTCCACGATTGAGTGGAGGTACTGAATCTCTCGTTCCCTTGTATTCTTGATGACGTCGCACAAAACCGTACTAAGCAAGAACGCGGCATTCCCGGGATCGTTGCGCGCTTGGCGGCGCACGGCTTTGATGCGAAAGTTCGTCCTTGCAAATCCATTCGGGACAACAGGTACGATGAAAGAATCGTCGTCCCCTTCATCTTCGTCATCGCTATGCTCGCTGTTGTTACGGTCGCTGTTTGGAGCATCTTCCATTTTTCTGAATTGTGGAACTGTAAATTGTAATCTCACAAATGGCAATTCCGCAAAAATGTCTGAGTACAAACGAACTCGCTATGTCGAAGGCTTTGAAGATGAAATGGGCAAGATTCTTAACGAACTGGTGACAGAATGCAACAAAGTCTCCCATTTCGACGGTGTTCGGAATTTGGTTTCAAGGGCTTGCCTCAAGATGAATAGGAAGGCCAAGCCGTATCGCTTAAAGAAAAAATACAACTTCGCCAGGAACAGAGAGGGAGAATTTAACCGAAATTTTACTTTGGGGTATGGTTCGTCAGCAGACGTAGAAAGCTTTTCAGCAGATGGGGCATCAAAGTATTCAGTTTCAGTGTCTCCTTTGAAAACTGGCGTGTTGTTTTGCTTTTTTAGCCAAGCATTTCCTGGACAAATACAAGGTTTTCAGAGAACAGAAGGGAATACTATTAATCTTTAAAGCTTTGAAAAACTTAAATTTACAGACAGTCTCTAGCCAAGAAAGCAAAAAAGATAAAAAACAGGTAGACACAAACCCCCACCAAAAAGAAATGCTCGAAGAAAAACAACTCTTTCATGCACGTCTCTAAGTATTGTTGCTTTTCCTCTCCTGTCTCATTCGCTTGGCACGTCTTCAAAGCAACTTTTTTGCACATGTTCGAAAAGGTTGCTATACCAAACACCAGAGTTAAGAGCGTCTGGAACGCAGCAAATCCCAAAACGTCAATAATTCGATCAAAGTTGAATCCGTTATCTTTCTGGAGCATGGCATCTCCCAAAGGAATCATCTCCTGCGAGAGCTTGTACTTCTTACTGTCAAAGCGAATCTCGCCTTTCGTCTGGACGTTTCCATCGCAAGAATAAAACGCTTTATTCTTTAACTCATCCAAGATGACGAGGACCTTTTCTCCTGTGAACACCCTCTTGTACTCGCCCATCCCGACAATGGATGCGCGCTTTCGGATCCCAACAATGGGAAGTACAAACGGGTTTTTAGATGTATCTACTGGCCCATAGTCGTGGACCAGGTCCCAAGTCTTTGGAGAATCAAACTTCATCCACGTCAAGCCCATGCTTCCCTTCTCGCTAGAAAAATGCCACGAATAAACGCTCCCCTTTTCCTTTAGGTAAGCACCAGACTCTTGATCAGGGATCGCGTTCATCCAAAACGTCGCTTCCGTGCCTACAGTATCGGAAACAATCTCCGTGACAGAGACGTGGAGATCTCCCCACGCCGGGTGAGGCTGAGAGTTGTAAAGTGCCGTAAACTCATTTTCAAAGGCAAACTTTTCACCCGAAATGGAAAGAGCAGACACCTTATCAAGGAGCAAGAGTAAATCTTTATAGTTCATTTTGGGGCTTTTGTTCTTCGCTTCCTGGGTTCGTCGCCTAAAGCTGCTCTTCTCGCTCCTGTTGCTTGCCTGTTTTGATTAGGAAGTGTGATTTTTTTAGAAAAGTACGCCTTTACGTCGCTCCAGGCCTTTTTCACTTCCAGTTTTGTGGGAACCTTTCGGATATCAAAAAGCCACCAAAAAAACTCAAACGCCGACTTTCCTGACAAGTAAGCAAGTCCCAACAAAATCCCTGCTGTTATCCCTACCGCGATAAGAGCGACTTTCCCAGCAAAGGAAATTACGCCCGTCGAATCGCTCTCGTCTGTTGAAACAGAAAAGATCACGCTGGCACTTCGCTGAGGAGTAGCGACTGCAAAGTTTTCCGTGAGGTCTTGGCACGTTTTGTATACGTTAAACTTAATGATTCCCTGCGTCGCGATGACGTTCCGAGCGTTAAACCTGAGCTTGGAAGCGATATAGTTGACTTGGTCGGGCTTTCCCCAAAACTTCACCGACAAGCACCCTCCGAAATCTATTTCGCTAAAGCAATCTTTAAAATTCACCAACCTTTTTTCCTGTCCGGTAATATCCGCGTAAATCTTCCCGACAGGAGCGACTACCCAGATTCCAATATCGTGCTGGTTTCCGTCGAAATCCTGGACGCTAAATGGAATTGCCTGGAAGTTTCCGTCAAACAGAAAGGATCCTGGGACTCCTAGAGAAGATTCCGAGAGGTTGGAACACACTTCTGTCACCAGTATCGTGACGTTGGAATCGGCGTACTCTCCTGGTGCGCGAGTGGTTCGGTAAGTAAACCTGTCTGGAGGAAAGGCCGTTACGTTCCCAAACATGTTGTAGTAGTAGGGAAAGGGAAAGTACGTCACCCCAGTGCCGTTAAACGCCAAATATCCGTGAGAAGGGTATGAGATAATCTCTCTTGTCAAGTTGGAGCTTGCAAAGTCACCTTTTTCTAGCAAATAAGAAGCCGAAGCAGGGTTTTCGAGCGACACAAGCTGGCACGAGGTGCATTTTCGCACGGGGTCAATCACTGTAACCGTAACGCTGGCCCATTTGCGAGATTGGTTATACGCGTCCGCCACTTTAAAGTACGCCGAATGGTCTCCGACGTCGGTGTTTTTGAAACAAAACGTCGCCAAAGTCGAGTAGCGCTTGCACACCTCGACAGGGGTGAGGCAATCGGATTCTAAAAACGAATCTGACATCGCAAACACCATATACGTCGTATCCTTTGGTGCCCCTGTTGGTCCCAAGCTCGCAAAGGGTGAAACCGGAACTCGTCCGTCATCCTCGTCCTTGTACGATAACGAAAACTTTATCGTATCGCCTCTAAACAGAGTAGAGTAAAAGGGGATAGATTCCGGTGCGTCCGGTGCGTCTGTAACGCATACGAACGAAGTAAAGTTTCCAGACGTTAAAGTTCCGTTGGTGGCAAAAAACCCAAACGAATCGTATGACTTATTGACCGTACACGGATCGCCGGGAAGAGCCGAATACGCATACGCATCAAACGGAAAATATTTTAATCCAGAAGTCAAATTTCCTTTTTCCGGCTTTTTCCATATCGTACTCCCTGTTGCCCTCTGTTGGTTTAAGGTGATTGCCGACAGCTGACCTTGGGGTATCGCCGAATACGTATCCGCAGCGACAGGGAAGTTTATGATAGTTGGGATGGTATAGGGAGGAGAAGAGTAGCTCGATATGGAAAAAGCGTGAAGATTTCCCGTGCCGCCAGCAACAGAGACGTTTGGCGCTAAAGCAAAAAATAAAACGGCTTGTTGCTGCGCGTTTGTTTCCTCTTCAAAAGTCGAGTCCACATAGCTATAGGCCAAAAAGTTTCCCGGTAGCGTCCCGTTGTAGGAGTACGCGAAGAAAACAGGAGAAGCTCCTATGGGGTTGGTTGAAATCCTCACGTCGTTGGCATCGGCAAACATCTCAAAAAGGCCAGAAGACGAAATCTGAATCACTAAAGCCCCGCTTGAAAAAAGAGTGAGCGTCCCAGGCTGGCCAAACGAGACAACGCCAGTTACCAACAGGGAAGATTGGTTAAAGGAAGTAAGGTTTCCGTATCCTTTCAAGGCAAAGTCGCCAGTTAGCCCACTCACTCCAAGAGCCGAACAATCCAATCCCAAGTACGGAATGCCAGTGGTATTTTTGGCCCACGAAAAGGTTACGTTTTCGTCGGAAAGAGTGACCCGCTTCGCACAATCTTCTTGCTTGGGAAGAAGCCGAAACGCCTCTGTCGCCCCCGCCCACAAGGCAACAAGAAAAGCAAAGCTCAAAGCCCTCTGCATCTTTTTAATCCCGGTGTGGGTTGTGCGAGGCCCGGTAAAATGAGCGCCTTGAAAGAACAGAGGCTGCGCCAAATTAAGATGATGACGACGGTCGATATGCGCAAGATGATTCGGAAAAATGACGTCGCCAAGCTGTGGAAGCAAAATCGAGAAGACTTGGTAAAGATTTTGGACGAGAGTGATGTTTCTTACGGCGAAATCTCGGATAACGCAAACAAGAAGCAGCTCGAAAGGCTGAAGTATTTCCTGTCCAAGACGAACATCACTCACGAGCAGCTTATGGCCTTTGCGAGAAAGTACAAAGGGCCAAAGTAGGGAGGAAAATAGTTTGCATTCTCACAACTTTAAATAAGTTTTGAACTACAAAAAAATGGAGGAAGAAAATTTAAAGGATGAGGATCCTATCCTTAACGAAGCGCTTCTCCTCATTAAGCCGCACGCAAGCCGACTATTTTCTGTTCGCCAGCTTGTTGCGCAAGAGCTGGCGATATATAGAATTTCCATTGCCAATTTTTTCACTCACACAGGAGCAGATGTTTCCCGCTTTATCGACAAACATTACAAGGACCTGTCTCGAGGAGCTTACGGGGACGTCATCCAGCCAACGGAAGATGTTCTTCTTTCGTTTAAAAATGTGTTTAACGTGGCCTGGGAAGAATCTGTTGTGATCAACTGCGTGGAGGCCTTCGATATCCTAAGGGTCACTCCAACAGAGATGGAGAAGCTATGGAGAGCAGGGCCGTACTTGAAACTTGCTCCAGGGAGGTACGTCGCCCGAGTGGATAAGTATTTCGTAATCAACGGATTTTACGAAGCCATGAAACAAGATTGGGTGAAAGAAGATGCGCTTGTGTGTGCGTATATCGTGCGATGGAAAGAAGAAAACTTGTCGTGGGCGGATTTTCGAGACAAGGTCATCGGAGCGACAGAGCCATCCAAAGCGCACCCAGAGTCCATTCGAGGAAAAATGTGGAAAAACTCGGAAGAAATGGGGCTTGGGAAAGAGCTGAAAAGCCCCTTTAACGGAGTTCACGCAAGCGCTGGCCCTTTCGAAGCTGCGCGAGAGTGCCAGCTTTGGTCAGGAGATAAGCACGTTCCCTTGCTGAGAGAGGCTGCAAAGAAAGCTGCCCCAGACTCTGATTGGGAGAGGGCGATGCGCAACCCAAAATTGCAAGATGGGAGATTCCTGTTTGATGCGACAGAAGGAGTGGGAGCCCAACAAGCGCTTGAGATTTTTAAATCCTTACAGTAGGCTCTTCTGTAACTCAGCACACAAGCACGCAAAAAACCAAACAAAAAACTTTAGTCACCCAGTTGGATGGTCACTGTCAACTTCTTCTTTCCTTGGACAAACCCAGACCCTCGCTCAATTTTGGTTTTTCCATTCCCAGAGTCCGAGGAAAATGACACGTATCTATCCACATCGACAATCATTTTTTGAAGAACCACAGCAAGCTTCTCTTTCGAGAATTCTTCAAGAAACTCGAGATCATCCGAAGGAACAGATTTGATCATATTTTCAACGATGCATTCTAGCCTTCCGAGTCGATTGATTTCAGCGATTCCCTCGTCTTCTTCCTCTTCTTCTTCGATGTAGTCGTCGTCGATTATGTATTCATCTTCGTCTTCCTTGTCGACGACAAACGCAGCATCCTCGTTCACCTCGGCTTTCTTGGTTTGCTTGGCGCGCTTCGCCTTTGAAGCGGCGCCTCCTTTTGCCTTTCGCATCCTGGCTGGCATTTTTTTTGATCGCAAAAAGAATTTGAGTTGAGTTTGTGATTTTCTAAAAAGTGACAGAGGACCAAGCTACCTAAAAAGAAATGGGTTACCTTGAAATTTCTATTCTTCAACATTCACGGTCACGATCAACCTTTTCTTTGGAGGGAGAAAAGGATCTTGCACAGTGGGTTCGCGAGAGCTGCCAACTTTGCGACACGTCGAGAGAAATGTATAACTTTCCTTGTCTTCGATGACTTCTTTTTCAAGAATAAACTCGAGCTCTCCTTTTGCGGCTAACTTTTTCAAGTTTTTGAGATTTTCCTCGGTAAAAGAATTGATCATATCTCTGAAAACATACCCCATATCTCCAAGTTGGCCGACCTCGAGCATCTCCTCTTCAGTTGGGGGATCGTAAACCTCTTCTTCATCTTCTTCTTCTCCTTCGTCGACTTTTGGGTCGTTCTCTGTTTTCTCTGCTTCCTGAGCCGACATTTTTTATATTGATAAAATTTGAGTTGAGTTTGTGATTTTCTAAAAAGTGACAGAGGGGACCAAGATACCTAAAAAAGAAATGGGTTACCTTGGGATTTCTAGTCTCCTAAGAAAAAGATGAGAAAGGCGCCAATCAAGCACTGTGCCCAAATAGGCAAAGACTGGAAAAAGAGCGCTGGGTAGCCAGCGAACGGAACCCACGCCATCACCTTGACCACGTCGTCTTTGATGCATCCTTTGTAAAGCCACATGGAGTCTGGCAAGTAGTTTGCGTCTCCTTGCGTCACGTAACATCCATTGTCGTTTGAAATCACGCGGTGGACAATGTTGGCATCTTTGTTCTTAAAAATGATAATGTCTCCCTTGTCGGCGTGAGCGAAAGGAAGTCCGAAAAGCATAGCTCCTCTCTCAAACGTGGGAGCCATGCTGTTGGACGAAACCACCGTGATCGCCTTTGTTTGCCAGACGACGAGCGCCAAAACGAGGCATAGAATATCAAACACGCTTGGAATCTTCATTTTGCCAAAGAGGATAAGAACTAAAATTACAGCTTACAGTAACTCGGAGTGCGAGCTTCATACCAAGTCTGGGTTCACCAAATTAATTCTCCTTTTCGACATGGCCAAGTAGATGGAGGAGCCGTCCCACGGAGAGTCGTACACGCAAACGTAGTTTTGGCTCGAGCTCCCGCAAAAATCTTCGTAAATGTCTCCCAAATAGCGCCTCCGCATTCTCATTTTGGTTTGGAAAAACTGGTTTCTGTTCCTATACAAGTAGCATCCGTTCCTGTTGATGAAGCCGCTAATCCCGTTCTCTGCAATGTTGCTCGCGTGGTTGAACGGCCACTTTCCATACTGGTCGAAATTCACAATCGTATCCAGGCCGTTTGCGTGGCAAATCCCGCTGTCAGACGTGATTTTATTTTGAGAGTTGCGGCAAGCGAATCCGTTTCCGATATTTTCGAGCGTCGGAGTATTCGCGTCGGTGTCCGAGTAAATCCACGCGTACCTGTCAAACAGCCAAAGGTAATCTCCCAAAGGAGGAGCCGCCAGCGGCTGGATTCGCGCGTGCGACGTGGTGCGGACAGGAGAACCTAAAGCCACGTATTCTCGATAGCACGCGTGCTTGAATTGGTCGTAAGATTGGATTTCGCTTCTTCCCGCCCTGTATTCGTTTTGGCACGAGGTACACCCTTGCGTTTGTATGGTTTCTGCCTGTAAGTATGGGTACCGAAGCATGCTTCGGTAGGGTTTCCAAAAAGCAGGGTTGCTAGGGAAGATATTCAGGCCTCCTCTCTGCCCAAAGTCGTTTCGCCCGATACACGACGTATACCCGTCCGTGAACATGAAACACGTATGGCCGACTCCAAACACGACGTCCAAAACCATGGCTCGCCCAAAGTCGGTGATTTGCTGAGGCTGCTGAATGAGGTAAGAAGCAGACCCGGACCTGGATATCTGCCCGTATCCGTTTTTACCCGCGCACATGAACTCTTCTTTTAGAGTCAGAAAACAGTAGGCGTCTTCCCCGCACCAAATCTTTGTCGCCGTGAACTTGTCCAGGCCTCCATTTCGAGTATCTAGCAAAGTAACGGCTATTCCGTTTTCTGTTATATAAATCAGGTATCCTTGGTCGTCCAACCCCAGCGAGTACCCTGTTCCACCGCACTGCTGCGTGAGGCCCATCAGGGTATAGAAAACAAGGGCCTGGTAACCTCCTGTTGCCGGGGTAATGATCCAAGGCTTTGCAAACGTCGGGGCAAAGTTATCCACGGCGTAATACACGGCCCCCTTAAATAAATCATAATACGATCCGTCATTTGCGCGCGCGTAGGCTGTTCGGTAAATGTGCCCGCCAAATATATTCCGAGCCGCCCCCCTCCCCGGAGGATTCGCGGCGGGTTCGCGGGGGGGGGTGCTGGCCGCGTCGAACGCGTCGACAATGAAATCGATAAAAGCGCCAGATATCGTATCGAAAACCCTCGAAGGTAACGACACCGAACTTTTCGGCATGTATAGGTCATTCGTGCACGTATACTGGTACTTGCTGACCCACCGGTTGGAGCTCACGGACTGTGTCACTTCCGTAAACGACGTCGCGCAAATCGTCTTGTCGGTGATCATAATTGAACTCGGCATCACGTAATCTTTCCGCTGGTCGATGGGATTGAACGACAGCGTGAGAGCAGTTACCCACAGCGACGGATTTCCGTACGTCCAGCGACTCGTGGGGGCCTCTGTCGCCGCTCGGTACGCAAAGTGCCAATGAGCAATAAAACGATTGGGATTGAGCTCGGAAGAGCGGAAGAAAAACCATTGCCGCGAAAACGGAACGTACTCTGGGACTCGTACCAACGTAGGGTCATTTTGATCGGGCGTTCTCGGATTATCCTGGCATATGATACCAGACGTACTATCAAAAATCGGGGTGCAGTACGACAGCAGTTTGGTTGAGTTTCCGTAGCACCCAATGATCGGGCCTCGTTCGTCCATCGTATTCGCACAGATGACGTCATATTTCATTTGAATCTCATTAAACTTGAGCTTGACATCGCCAGATTTGGAGCCCACGTACTCGTAGTAGAAGGTGGGGTACTTGCCCCACGGAGCAAACTCTGCTGCTGTGGCTCTCGGATGAATCCATCCCCAGCAATATAACTTGAACCTGTCGTCCGCCGTGACAAAGCACACGTTATTGTCGTTCACCCCGAGGTAGTGAAACCACGTCGCTCCCGCGATGGGGTCCGACAGAAAGTTGATGCCCTTCCCAAAGCACCTAATCCGCATATCAAACGTGGCGATACACGTCGTTTGCTTATTGGCGGCGATTTTGATCATCGAATTCTTGTTGTCTGAAACGTAAAACTTATTCAAGTTGATCGAAGGACTCGACGTGGGAGACCCGGAAGGCGCAAAAGTCGGGGGTTTCGTAGGAGATTGAGTGGGGAAAGTAGTGGTTGGGGTTCTCGACGGGGTTCTCGTTGGCCTCGACGTCGTAGGAGCTTTAGAGGGTGATCCCGAAGGAGATTTAGTCGGAGAACTCGTCGTCCCTGTAATACAGATGCACAGAACCGATTGGATGGAAGAGCACACTCGCGTGGCCTGGCCAAGTTTCGAAAGCCCCGACCTTCCGCTCAGGTCTCTGCTGTTACTATGCCACGAGTCGCAATTATCGTCCGAGCCGTACCCGGTCCAATAAGGCCTACTAAATGGAAGCTTCTTGGTTAAAAACTCCGGAAACGAATTAGCTATTGGAGTTCCGTCCTGTAATTGGATCGGATGAGACGGGGGAATCTGAGAACCCGGAGTAACCACCGCTCTGTAGGCGACACAGGTCAGGTTTACAGGAGCTTCGCTTTCGCAAACAAAGTCCGGGTCGTCTAGCCTCCCGTCGTACGTAGCTGGAGTGAGGTAAGCCACGTTGAACGCATTCGCCACCCCAATAAAAAGGACAAAAACGATGAATATCATTTTTTACTTCACACGGCGAAAAAAATGTTCGCTCTTATTTTCCTTCTTTTATTACAGGGTGTATGTGGCCAGTGGGTTTTATACTCTTCTGGCCTACAGGTAAAGGGTTACGGCGCGGTAAACGAGACCATACAAGCTAGGTGCGCGGCTACTTTGCCAGAGTCGGTTCAGTGCGCTGGGGGGTCGTTTCCCTATCTGGAACGCACGGCAATCCCCCTGTCGTCGTATACTCCGTTTATCAAGAGCATTTACGGCGTAGACCTTCAATTCTACACAAACCTCGCCGACGTAACGAATAATTCGTACTGGGTGGACGTAAGGCCGTGCTTTGCTCCTTTGGATGACTTTTCGTGCTTGGCACAAGCCAGCTACCAGCTTTCTACGCTGGGAATCACCCAAAGTCGATTATCAACTTCGTGCTTTAACGAAACAAGAGAAATCCTGTGCGTATGCGACCAGACTGTATCGTTTCGCCCCACCAGGTCCCCGTCAACTTCTAGGCCTTCCAAAAACCCTTCGAGGTCGCCCTCGAAAACCCCCACCACTTCAAGGCCGTCCGTTTCTCCTTCGAGAACACCAAGTAGGCGCCCTTCTTTGTTTTACGCGCCGTTTTCGTACGTACAGACGCTGAGCGCGAGCGGAGGAAGCAAAGTATCTGCCGATACGTTTCTGGCCATCGCCGGCTCTGTTTCCACGCTCGTTTACAGAAGAAATGTGACGTGGGTGTTGGATACTACGCTGCCTCCTGGCTCGGCGATTTCGACGACAGGAAATACACTTGCCATAGGAAATAACGGAACCGTTACCATCTACCAGAGAAACGCCACGGATTGGAGCATAAACGCAAGCCTAACAAATCCAGGGCCGTTATTTGGATACTCGCTAATATTCTCAAACGAAACTACTTTATTTATCGGGTGCCCGGGGTGCTCGAGCTACAACGGCTCTGTCTCAGTATACCAAAACACAGGGAGTGCGTGGGCGAAGATAAAAACAATAAATTCGCCCGATCCGTTTCCGTGGGGGATGTTTGGCATGAGCTTGGATGCATACCCCGACGTGATGGTGGGTTCTCGGTACGGGGGGTACGACGAAATAGGGAATTTGCTCTTGGTAGGCCAGGCGTTTTCCATCGCACGAGCGTACTCGGCGTATGCCATCTCAGGAAGCGTAACCATCTCGTATAGAAACCCTCCCCTTACTCTGACGACAGCGGGAGCGTGCGAAGGAGTGGAAATGGGGATCAATTTGTTATTCAGGAGGCAAAGCTCGCTTACTTCAGTGTTCCAGTGGAACCAAGACTACTATAAGAGCGCCCAGACGCTCGTTGGAGGCGACTATTCGTTTACGAACGAATTCGGAGCGTACATCGGAAATTCCACGTCCCTTACAGTTTACGAGCGATAAAAGTAAACTTGAACTTTCATTTTTTATTCAAGCAAGTGCTCCAAGAGCGTGACGTACGGCTGAATCTTTTCCTTATCGCCAGGCTTGGCAGCGTTCAGAAACGTCTTGAGATCCTGCAACAGGAAATCAAATGTCGGAGTCTTGCCGTACTTTTTGGAGGTATGCCCCATCATCTGAAACTGTCGAACGTGAGGCATGTTTTCCTGGATGAACTTGATTTCCTCCTGGAGAGAGGGCGCCTTGCAAAGGTACTTGGTTGCGTCGTTGTCCTTTGCCCAGCTCTCCATTTCCTCGCACGGAGTACCGCTGTAGTCAGAAAGCATGCAGCTCGTTTGAACGTAGATGCGCCCAAACAACTCTGTGTTTTCCTTGGAATGGCTGTTGAACCACTTGAAATGAGCGATTTCCCCTATCGTATCCACGACACGGTCAAGAAAATAAGCCAACGACTTTGCAGGGACTGTTTTTCCATTTTGGAAAAACTTTAGCTTGCCAAGTAAAGTAATCATGTTGACCGATTCGTAAAGGTTAGGGTCAAACAAGTCCTTAGAGACCTTGGCGCGCTTGGGATTCTCGTCCATTTTTTTGCGCTCAAAAGACAGGAAGGAAAAATATAATTTGTGAGCGACAGAGGGTGCGAGAGTTGGAGAGGCGGACTATAAAACCTACTGTCGACTTTTTTCTGTTATTTATTGGCATACTAAAAAATCAAAAATACTTAATTTCAAAACTAAAAAATGTCGGCCAATCAAACTTTGGTTTGCGAATCGTGCGGAGGCTCGGCCTCTCGCGACATTAACCTTCGCCGAATCCTCACCGCTGGCCTTGGAGAATGCTCCAAGTGTGGCGAAGAATGCCTTCAAAAAAAGATCATTGAGGCCAGCAGCGAAGTGGCAAACTTGTGCCAAACTTTCAAGTTCATTTTGAATCGCCAATCTACTCACGGTTCGTTTGTGAAAGAAGTGAAGGATTACTTGGAGAACCACGTTCCTCTTCCTAGGGGCGATAAGCACGAGTTCAAGCAAATGTTTAAAATTTGTAAGGAGAAGGAGGCAGCAGACGCAAACGGCTCGGATCCGATGAAGGGCGAAGAAAAGGAGTTCTATTCTTTGCTTCACTTTATTCTTGCTCATTACGTCAGCGGGGATTGACAAACTAAACAAAGAAGGAATCGGCGTAGCTACTAGGGAACGCTTCTACTCCGATAGACTTGTAAGCCAAAGGAGGTAAATATTTTCCCAGCGCTTTCCGAATCGCATAAGCCACATTAAGAGAATTCATCTCATCGCTGTCGCTCAGCGCCTTTAGATAAGGCTCAGACAAAAGAGGACTTAGCACTTTATCCGAAGTTTCTTTTCCGAACGCCCCTATCCCAAGGCACGCGCCGAGCTGAGCGCACCGGCCACCTCCGGTAAACGCCTGCTTATACGCTTCCATCACGGCCCCAGTCTGAGCGACGTCGCGGCCTCCGTACGCCTTGCAGCAGTCGGCGACAAAGGAAGCAGCGGCTTCTCGAAAATCCAAATGGCCTTTATACTCCCTGTCGGCCAGAAGGCATTCCATTATGCGAGGAAAGATCTCGTAGAGGTTTTCGTGGGCGTTGCCGACGTTGGCGTTCCTCACGAGGCTGTGGGCGACCCAGAGGCTCACGCGCATGGAGTCCGGGCTTTCTTCCGACAAGTTCCCGACAGCAAATTTCATAAACTCGGGGACAAGGCGATCAAAGCCAGATTGGGTTTCCAAGTCCCGGATAGCCGCGGCTCGCTTCTCCTCCAGAGGGCTCGTGAGCCCGCAAATGACATTGTCGAAAAACTTTCGGTACTCGCCTTGCGACATTTTTTTGCCGACAGAGGAGGCGAGAGACAAAAACAGAAAAATTTGTGAGGGGAGGTAGGCCGTGACTTGCCGACAGAAAATTTTTGTCCTAAAATTTGTGTCGGAGGGGTGTGAAATTTGTGTTCAGGAATTTTTTTGGGGGACCTGTTTCAAAACCTATATCGGTCCATAATACAGTTCTGATTCCCGGACTCAGTGCAAAAGTTGGTTACACCACAACGGCACCGTCCAACAACAAAAAAATGGGTCAAAAGTGGTACTTTGAGATCTCCGGTACCCTGGTACTTACTGTCATTTTCACGAAAAAATGGGCTGAAAAGGGTAAAAAAATTTGACAAAAATTTTCCAACAGGGATTTTTTACCTATTTTTTCCGTGTTGGAAATTATCCGTCCCGTATGATGTGGTGGTTACTCGTACCTACCTTCCTCGGAGTTTCTGTTTTCTTCTTTTACTTCACTTTACTTCACGGTATCTACCTACCCCGTATGACAGGAAAGTAACGGCTGACTTAAGCAGAAAAACGCTTTTACAACACTTTTTTTATAGGGATTTTTTGTTTGTTGGAAATTTTTTGTCAGAATTTTTTACCTTTTTACTCTCTGTCACCCCAAAAACACCCCAAGTACCCGGGTACCATAGGTCTCCGACCCCTGTTTTTGGGCCCCGAAATCGCGAAAAACAGGACAAATATGGAGTAACCAACTTTTGCACTGAGTCCGGGAATCAGAACTGTTTTATGGACCGATATAGGTTTTGAAATCGACCTCCCAAAAAAATTCCTGAACACAAAATTTGCACCCATCCGACAGAATTTTAGGACAAAAATTTTCTGTCGGAAAATTTCCGGGGTCGCACCCCAGGCATTTTTTGCCCATGTCCCTCTGTCGGCTTTTTTTGTTGCCTCTCACACCTCTCACTTATTCGTTTAAAAAAATGGCGTGCTACTATTGCGTCTACGGACTCGATGTGGATGAGTTTATCGCGTGCTTGTCGAAGGAGAACAACGTCGTTTTCGACGACAAGAATCCAGAAGCGTCTGCTGTTTCTTACGCCGAGCTCCAAAGAATTGCTGGCTTATTGGAGGCCCACAGAGATCATTGCGAAGCAAAGGGGATGGGCCAAGGAGAGGCGTACGACTCGGAGCTGTTTTACAGGAATACCATCTCCAAGAACATTATCTTTGCCATGCGCGAAAGCGAAGCTGGTACATGGAAAAACGAGTGGAAAGACAGGGTGAGGCATGAATTTAGCCGCCTTGTTTTTCCGACTCCGTGGAACGTCGTGATCGTGGGCAAGCTTCCAAGAGTTCCCAAGCAAACTTATGGGGTTCACTACCACGATCGAGAGAAGGGAGAGACCACCAAAGACTTTGCCAAGAGAATCGCGAAAGAAGAAAGGCAAAGCGGGTACACGGCAGGAATCCTTTCTGTCGAAGAGTAAAAGAGGTTTACATGTTTAAGCTTCAGTAACGAGGCACTGTTCCGTTCCAAGCCAGGATGCTTTTCCATTGTCCCTTAAACAGAATCGTCTCGCACTTTGGATCAAGATTCGCTACCTTGGGATCAATTTTCGCCATGTTGATCTCCAGGGCAGCGTGGCAAATACCGCAGACCTGCCGCGCGCATCTTGTGCAGTAGAAAAGCCCCTTGCCCATCTTGCACTCGTCGCACGTCTCGTGTTGCATTTTTAATGACTAGTAGAGAATCCAAAACGCCAGGTATCGGATGATCGGTTGTGTGAGTTGGCACAAAACTTAATCGAGTAACAGAAAGCGAAAAGCCTACAAATTTAAAAAATGGGTAAGCCAACCGTGCCTGCAACTTTGCCGTCGAACGTGGAAAAATGCTTCGAATGCTCGAAGACGGAGAATCTACTCACACGTTATGTGTGCCAACACATCGTATGTGACCATATCGGACAATCTCCAGAATGTTCTAAAAAACACTTTGCAACGTGTAGCTATTACACTTATTGCAAGGTCTGCAAGGATTATCGATACGAAATGCAAACAGCAGACACTTGCTGTCACTGTTTCTTTTATGAGAAAAATCGCCAGCTCCCTGTGGATTTGAGCACGCTGAGTCTCGAGTAACGAGTACACTTGGATTTGAAGTTTTTTGTTTCTGTTAACAGTAAGCCACCATGTCTTTTGTTGCGTATAAAATCGCCCACCGGGCTTCTCTCCAATTCGCCAAGTCGTTTGCTGTCACTCCGGGAGACTTGGCAGCTGGCTTCATCCACTTGAGCTGTAAGCCAGAGCTGAGAAAGACGGCCTTGAAGTTTAGCGGACAGGAAAACTTATCGTTGTTGGAAATCGACTTGAGGCTGGTGAGTGGAAAGGTGATTTGGGTCAAGAAGGAAAAAGCCTACTACCCTCATTTGTACGGAAAAATTACGCCAAAGAGCGTGGTGTGGGTGAAGGACCTGGCTTGGACAGGAGAGAAGTTTGATTTTCCGCCAGGCTTTTAGAATCCGAACGTAACTTTTATGTCCGCCTTTTTTGTTTTTTAGAACAAGTCTCCTCACAACACAAATCTAAAATCTACTCTAGAAAAATGCCCACCGAAGTATTTTTGGGTAAAAAGCACGAGCTAGAGGTCCAGGGCCGCGCGTACTTTGAACTTCTGAATCATTTGGTCTTTTTTAGCTGGCCTCTCGAATCCGCCACGTTTGTGGACGTGGTAACAGGAGTTACATGCCAGCGAGAGCGCGTATAGCCTCAACCTCTGCGCGTTGATCGCCTTGGCTTGAAGGAACTTCCGCACAACCTTGTCGAAATGCACGTTGAGGTGATTCATCACAGCAACCGCCGCCATCACCTCTCGCTCGTCTTCCGAGAAGGAACAAGTCGAGAGGAACTGCAACAAGCGCGGCACCGATCCGATTCCCCTTGTTTCGAACGCTTTCAACAACGAAACGATGCTATTCTCTGCCCAGAAGGTTTCCGACTCGAACACCTTCGCCTCATTGTTGTCGACTTTGCTTCCCGCGTCACAGCGGAGGAAAGCGGTAAGGCCGTAGTCGTACGTTCGTTTTGAAAAGAAACCCTTAATTTGAAGCCACGAACAAAGCTCGCTCGCGTTGAGCTGAGAAAAGTCAGGGTATTCTTCGTCTTTACGGAATTGCACGCGGCGAGCAAACACGTCCTTGGCGGCTTCAAGCGTCAGCTTATCATTCTTCCTGAACACGTTGAGAGCTCCGATCGCGAGAGGCGACATGCCTTTCTCAAACAAGTAGAGAATAGAACCATTCTCATGTGTTTTCGGAACTGCTTCTGGGTTGGCGCACACCACTCTGATCTTCTTCACCACAAATTCATCGTCGTATGCAAAACCCTCATCTTCCTCGTGCCCCGCACGGGTGAAGACGCCACCCATTTTATCGCGGTGTGAAGAAGTAAAACTATGTTCCGACGAGCACCCAATGACATGTTTTCGTGGTCCCCCTCGGCCGCTCAAGCTCTAAACACACTCACATATCAACTCCCCGACGTACCGGAAGATACCGCCTTCCATACCCGAAACGAATGAATTGGTTACTACTTTTCTTCTTTGCGGCAAGCGCCGCGCAAGCAGACATCCTTGTTGTTGACTACAACTACAACTGGTCCATCCCCGATTACGGTGCACCGCCAGACCCTGTTGCTCTCTGCTCTTCTCTTACCACCTTGTTCGGCCGCGCGTGCCTTCGCTCCGGACCGTTTCTCGCGACTCCTACGTTCCCAATCACCTCGCTCGCTGGCGTGTACGACAACAACTACCTTCCATTGTCTTCGGTTCCGCGACCTATCTGGGTGGATACCCAACAATGCTACACGCCAACCTTTGCTTGTGGGGCAACGACGACAAAAGTGGTGGGGTCGACGTTCATTAACGCAACTTGTTTTGGAGAACTGGGCTTCTTGTGCTATTGCGAACTATTCCATTCTTCTGCCCCGACGAAACAACCAAGCGGCGCTCCCTCGCGCACCCCGAGTAAGTCGCCGAGCAAGGCACCGACCAAAACACCAACTCCTCCCACTGGCGCGCCGACCATCGCGCCGTCGGTTGGAAACTCGCTCGTGCTCTACAACTGCGGCAGTACCGCGGCGACAAGCGTGACGGCATGGAATCAGAAATGCGTCGACGCGACGCTCCAGACGATTTCGCCAACTTCTCCGCCAGGCACAACCAACACTCTACCGGCCACGGTGAACATACACCCTGCGTGCGTGGGAAACAGGGCGTGGACGAGCTATCGAAATGGAAGTCCAAATCCCTTGTCGACTTACACTTCGGGCCTCGCGGTGACGTCGGCGTACTCGGTGCCGATGTGCGAGTCGGAGCTTGGGTGCGTGACTGGTCCTTTGATCAACCCCTACTCCATTCTCGGGTTCACTGGCACGAAGGCATGGTCTCTTAGCGACAGCGTCGGCGGTCTGGATACAAACGCTCACTGCGGTACCTCTACTTCGTCCGATTCAGTCACTTCTACCAGCGCAAATGGAGCGACGTTGTTGGCCACTTCCACGAGCCCTGGTTTCTTGTCGGCAGGTGGCAACACGGTTTGCTCTTCCAACCTACCCCTGGTTGGCTTGTGCCAGGGCCAACTGCGGCAATCGCCAACAAGCACGGGAGTGACAAGGTATGTGGATCTCTATCGACCTGGCACGTACGCGGACTTCTTCCATGTTGGAGAGGTGGAGATTTACGTCGCCGGCGCTACTCCAAACACCAACATCGCCAGCTTGTGCACGGTGACAATGTCTTCCACCTCTGGATCGCAAACGGGAAGCTTGTGCAAGGACGGCAACGTGAACACGTATTGTTCAACCAACTCGGAGGCCAACCCCTACATTCGCTTCCAATTGCCTGCTGGCGCTGGCGAGGTTACAAAGATTGTCGTGACCAACCGCCAGGATTGCTGCACCAATCGAATCATCGGCACGCTGGTGCGAATCTTGGAAGGCTCCCCTTCCAACCCTGCTATCTGGCAGAACATGATCAGCTTCTCCGGCTCCGTGTTCACCTTTCACTTTCTCGTTTCGGTCATCATCACCGGCCTCAGCAGCGCAAACAACCTGGCGGAGATTGAGATTTACGCCGACGCCCAGCCGACGGTAAACATCGCGTCGAGAGCGGTCATCTCGATGGGATCGCAAGCCGGATCACAAGTGGCCGCTTATTGTACCGACGGCGACGTCAACACCTACTGCTCGACGGTAAACTCGGCTGGGGCGCGGTGGATTGAGCTCGATTTCAGCATCGGAATCGGCAGGATCTCGCGCATCAGGCTCATCAACCGCCAGGATTGTTGCCAAGCCAATCTGGCAGGAGCGACCATCGCCATCTTTGAGAACAACGAGGCTATCGGCGGCGTCGGCTACAAATACGTCGTGACGACGCAAAGCACCGCTAACGTGACAGACATCGACCTCAACTTTGCGTACCCAACTGCAAGACCGACTCAGTCGCCTTCCACCTCGCCGACGCCTCCTACGAACATGCCCTCTCGCTCCCCGTCGAATACTCCCTCGCGAACACCATCCAAGTCTCCGTCGAAGACACCATCTCGCTCCCCCTCGAAGACTCCCTCGCGAACTCCGTCCAAG
>VFSW01001310.1_pt1 | contig 37905 bp, 29 predicted proteins | sample 5358111 | NCBI WGS metagenome assembly VFSW01 (sample SAMN11554181, study PRJNA540505) | mine drainage metagenome | isolation source: sediment from site ElyBrook_90M | place: USA: Ely Copper Mine, Vershire, VT | collected 2017 | reverse complement strand
GTGAGGAAGTTGAGGGGCGGGAGGGAAAAATTCGGTGTAAGGCATTGAGGGGGAACGGAAAGAAATATTTTCGGGCGCTGTGACTGGCGATTCAAGGGGAGTGGCGGAGGATTCGGATTAGAGATCTTTGAGTGCCTCGCCGGCGCCGGATAGATTCGCCAGTCTCATCTCGGAGTATTTTCTCGAGAGGATGACGCCATTGGCTTCGGCCCGAAAAGCCGCGAGCACCGCGTCTCGCGTTCCTTGGGGCGTACACTTACTGTTTGCGGACGCCGTCGGAATGTCGATATCGATACCGGGCCAAAGTTGAGTGCGAGTGTTCCGCAAGGCCGCGCGCGCCCGAAGTGCCTCGCGGTAGACATAATCGCTCGAAAACCCCGCCGCCGCAAGTTCTGTGTAGCCTTTCTCTTTTCCATAACCAAGCACCCGGTAATGAAACTCAAGCAGCTCCTGCTTCGGTACGTCGCCGTATTGGACGGCACCGACGCTATCGATGTAACTGACCATTCGCTCGCCCGCCACGTTATGGTACATGACGACCTTTAAGAAGTCGGAATAGGGCGCGATCCGCTCCAGATCCTGCTCGGCGCGGTAGATCGGCGAAAACGAATTATTGTGCCAGATGTGCCAACCGACGCCCATCGAAGGCTTGATCGACTTGACCTTTTGATAGATTGCCTGGTAAGTATCGCGAAGACTGTCATGCCAGAGGTTCTCCCATGCCAATAACTCCGGGTAAGTCAGCATCAACCGCCACAGTTGATCGTAGTATCCATCCACAGGGCGATTTCCGGCGCGACTGGCGCGGACGAATGCCTCGAGTGCCAGGAATCCCTCGACCGCACGGGCGACCACGATTCCTCGTTGCGCGGCCTTCTTCCGGCAGAATTCGCAGAAACACGTTACGCGGCCAGGATCGTCCGAACCGCCGCCGGGCCTCGACCCGAGGGCATTGGCAAATGCGCCCTGCCGCTCGGAGCCCCACATGATGCCGTCCAGATCCCACGAGCGCGCATAGTCCTCCACCAGGCCGAGCAGGAAGTTGCGATAGCCGGGATTATTTAGACAAAGCGTATGGGCATTCCGCCCATGAAGATCCTTCTCCTGGACTTGCTCGACTCCGGCGACGCCGGGCCGGAACACGTCCTCGAACCAGGCGATGTTCTTGAGGCCCCGTTTGCGGGAGGCGGGCAGGACCGAAGCGAAGACATCGAATTCACCCAGGTCCGGAGCCCGGAAGTCTCTCAGTGGCGTATCGCGGTAGTACTGAGGATGCACGGCCGTGTAACTGCCGCCATAAAACGTCGCGGTATCGTACTGTTGTTTTCCATGGTCTGGCAGAGGTTGGCCGGGGACCTGGCGTCCTGCGATGCCACGGCCATACGTGAATGCCGCGATGAATAGCGTGTTCACGCGGGCCCGCGACTGCAGAATATCCAATACCGGTTCCACGCCTTCATCGACGAAGGAGACGGCGCCGATCTGAATTCCGATCATCCTTTCTTTACCCGGAGGCTGACCCGCGGCCCGATTCACCGCGGCCATCAGCGCCGAGGAACCATACACAAATTCCCTTCGCGTGAGCTTCGACGACGCCTGCGGCGACGTGTTGGATTCATTGAGAGCCATTTCGGAATGCCACCTTGAGTTCGAACCGCGAATACCCGACTTGGATCTTATCATTCCGAATGTCGAAGCCGGTTTGACGGAATTGAAACGCATGCCCGGCGGGACACCTCCCGACATGGATAGAATGCTCATTTCATCCGTTTATGTCTACCGTGAAATATCAGCTCGACGAGAGCCGCATCCCCAGAGCGTGGTACAACCTCGTTTCCGACCTACCCAAACCGCCCGCGCCGCCGCTTCATCCCGGAACGGGCCAGCCGATCGGACCCGACGATCTGTCGCCGATTTTTCCGATGAGCCTGATCCTTCAAGAGGTGAGCCAGGCGCGTGAGATCGAGATTCCCGCTCCGGTACGCGACATCTACCGACAATGGCGCCCGGCACCGCTGTTCCGCGCCCGCCGCTGGGAGAAAACGCTCGATACGCCGGCGCGGATTTATTACAAGTACGAGGGCGTGAGCCCCGCCGGTTCGCACAAGCCCAACACCGCGGTCGCGCAGGCGTTCTACAACAAAGAGGCCGGCACCAAGCGGTTGGCGACCGAAACCGGAGCCGGCCAGTGGGGATCGTCTCTGGCCATGGCCTGCGGGTTCTTCGGACTTGAGTGCAAGGTTTATATGGTGCGTGTCAGCTACGACCAGAAGCCCTACCGGCGCGCACTGATGGAAACGTTCGGCGCAGAGGTGACCGGCAGTCCGAGTAACGAAACCGAGGTGGGGCGCGCCGCGTTGGATCGGGATCCGGACTCGCGCGGATCGCTCGGCATCGCCATTTCCGAGGCGGTGGAGGTGGCTGCCGGCGATCCCGACACCAAGTATTCGCTGGGCAGCGTGCTGAACCACGTGCTCTTGCACCAGACGGTGATCGGGCTGGAAGCGCTGGAGCAGATGGAAATGGCGGGCGATTATCCGGACGTGCTGGTGGGTTGCACGGGCGGCGGCTCGAACTTCGCGGGGATCGCCTTCCCCTTCGTTGGGCGGAATCTGCGCGGCCAAGCGTCCACGCGGGTGGTTGCCGTGGAACCATCCGCCTGCCCCAGCCTGACGCGAGGACGCTTCGCGTACGACTTCGGCGATACCGGCCATCTTACGCCGCTGGTGAAAATGCACACGCTGGGGAGTTCCTTTATTCCGCCGGGCATTCACGCCGGCGGCCTGCGCTATCACGGCATGGCGCCGCTGGTCAGCCATTTGCTGGATATCGGCGCGATCGAAGCGACGAGCGTTCAGCAGTTGGACGCTTTCGCCGCCGGAGTGGAATTCGCGCGCGCCGAGGGCATCCTTCCGGCGCCGGAGGCAAATCACGCCGTTGCCGGCGCTCTCGCGGAGGCGCTGAAGTGCAAGCGGGAGGGTGTCTCCCGCGTGATCCTTTTCAACCTTTGCGGTCACGGCCACTTCGACATGCAGGCCTACATCGACTACACGGCGGGCAAACTGCAAAATTACGACTATCCCGACGAGGAGATCGCCATGGCGCTTGCCGGACTGCCGGCTGAGCCGAACAAATAGGTAGCACGTGCGGTTGGTCGCGGCCCTGGCGATTCGCCGACTATTTCATCTCCACAAAAGGCGGAATCCGATCGAGTAGGACCGTGCGTGAAAAACCGCTGCGGGCTCGCTACGCCCTTTTTACGGGCGCGGCACCCGGGTGGGAACGAGCGTCGCATTGGGTGAAGGCCGATGAAACTAATGGTGCGGATGAGAGGACTTGAACCTCCACTCCCTTGCGAGAACTAGAACCTGAATCTATCCGGCGAACCCGTTCCAACGTGTTTGCAAACATCTACGGATAGCCCAGCCCTCCGGCGGCGCCGGATCGCGATCCACGATTGGCACAAAAATGTCACACGGGCTTGAGGTGACCCCCTCCGTTGAGACAAACGGCTATTGGCACGCTTGCCGTGATCCGGACCCGCCCGAGACACCCAGTGCCTTGGGAATCATCGGAGATTTCGACCTCGCGCTCACAAAAGCGCTGACAACTACCTGAAGATGGGCTGCAGCCTCATCGTAGCGCGCAAATTGCCGGTGAAAAGGGCAAAGAAGAGCCGCTGCGCGGTGGATGGCCCGGACCTCAACTATCGGTTTCCCGGTGGCCGGTGCAAGTGGGCCCAGGTATTTAAGCTACTCCGTGCCTGCACCGCGAGCTGGGCGAACTGACTGCCGTTGAGGAATTCTTCGCCTGCATCCTCATTCACGAATCCCGACGCCGGAACGTGGTGGCGCCGACGGGATACGCAGTGGGCTGCCAACAGATCGACCTTCTTTGCCGTGCAATCATCGTGGCGTGTCTCTATTGGACGAGGATGCCGCCGGTCAATAGGGAACAATGCTGTTCTCCGGCCGGCTTGAATCAAGCAGCGCTGAAGTGACAGCAGCATTGGTGCCCGAGGTATGTCAATTAGACAACGTGTCGGCCGAAGGATGTTGGCCGACGAACGGCGAGAGCCGCCGGCGGCCAGGTACTGTGGCTGGCGAACCGGGGTTAGCCGATCAGCCTCCGGGCAAGGACTGGCTCGTCAATCGAGATCGTCTCAGATTCAGTGATCATTAGAGACAAACGAATGTATCTATTGGTTGGGACCCCGAGGGCTTTCGCGATCTGCTCCTGGCTCGGAACCTCGCCAGAGCCCGTGAATTCGGTGATCACGGCGTCGCAGCGCTTCTGAAAACGTCGGACATTCCGCGGCAGTAGATCAATGCGGCGCAAGTAGCCTAGAAGCGCGCCGGAGATTCTATGCTCAGCGAGAGTCTTGAGTTCTAGTTTCCCGGACGGATCGAAGCGGTCCACCGCCTGGATGAGACCGATCATTCTGGCCGAGATGAGATCGTCGAGTTCGGCTTGCGGACAGCGCCGGTGCAATCGCGGGGCGAGCAGTTCGACTTGCGGCATGTGGGCGAGAATGAGATCTTCGCGATTAGATGCGCTCATCATAGCGCATCATCCTCCTGATTCGGATGCAGGCCGCTTACACGGCGGCCCTCTCGGTACTCGCCGGTTTCCTCGCCCGGTCGAGCCAGGCAATTCGCAGCACGGGAATCCCGGTCACGGACTTCTTTGCGCCGTCGTTTGCAACGTACTTCCGCTTCTGAATTCCGCCAATGATCCGGAGAAGCGCGCCCATCGTCAGGTTGGCATACTCCGCCGCACATCCGAACGAGACGCATTTGTGCCAAGTGGATTGCGACAGGCAATAGGTCGCCAGTGAGAGGATTGTAATGGTCGAGTGGTTGCGGGTCGTACGAGATCCGACGTCGGAGCCGATGCGTCCACTCAACGTCACGTCGCGAAACATTTTGTTTTCTCCTTCTGCCCCGTCTGTTGACCGGGGCACCGAAGAGCAAGCGGCGCCGCTCCCAATAGCGAAGCGGTGAGGCGGAAGTGCTTTGTTGGGGGTGCCGGCAGGATTACGCCGAGCGAAACGAACCGGAAGGCCGGAATCCGGATGGGGGAGCCGATAAAGCAGAGCGGAGACGAACGCAGGGCGCGGCCAAGCGTTCACGCCGTCAAGCGCAGCGGTTCCCGGTCAATGTCGGTGGCAAGGGGAGGGACGATGGGAACGAGTCGACGTTAATGATGGCAACGGAGAGATTTGTGGAATCGCCTGGGCCTCGGACTTCGAGCCCGTACTTGCCCTGGTTGGGCCACGCAGGAATGAGAACGGCGTATCATCTTGTTCCGATACGCAATTGTTGTCGGAATTTCCCAGGGCGCATCTGACCCGCATGCCCGCGCCATGACTCGCTTCAAATCGCCTAGGAAGAACTCGACGACCCGGTGGCAACGCCCCATCCCAACAAGTCGGTGTCATCGGCCCGCGGGGAACAAAGAGCACGGACGGATGCGAGAATCGGCTGGTCGCCGGATCACACGCGCCGAGCCCTTTTCGGGCCATCGTCTCCAGATGCTGTCAATCAGGGACGAAGACCGCTAGGCACTCCACGTACTCTTCGACTATGCCTCGAACCCGATTGGGACGCACCGTTCGAATCAGAATTTTGGCAATTGTCTGCGAGCGCGAGGTTGCACGGCAGGCCAGAAGCATACTGGAGGATTCGTCGAATCGGAGACGGTCTCCGGGCCGGGAATCGAGACAGCCTAGGTGTTTCGCATCGCGTGGTAGGCCACGTCGCGGACGCACTCGATCTCATCGACCGGCGCGGACCTTCGAAAGCCAACGATGCATTCGTGCGCACCAAGAGCGCTCTTCCGGTTGACCCAGTCGAACATCTCGGGCGCGAGCAAAATACCGGCGAAGACGCGGCAAGCGCATAGTCTGGTGCCGGGCCCCAGTCACATACGGCGCGGTCGGCCGACGCTTCGGCCTTCCGCATGGAGATCACTTCAGTGACCGCCGAAGGATCCGTTCATGTAATCTTTCGGCATGATCGTCGACGGGGCGGTAGCGACCGTGCGAATGATGATCGCTGCTGCCCTTCTGATGAGAGAAAGCGCCGACTGCCGGCAGTTAGAGCCGTGACCGTGACGGACGCGTGCTGGCAGGATGGCGGGGCACGCGCGATCGATCAGCCCCGCGTCCACTGCATACCTTGCAATCCATGCATCGCCTATCGCGATCTGCAGGAGTACCCGTCGGCCGGTATTCCCCGTTGGAGCTACCTCCAACGCGCGGCTCCGGTCACCTACGCTCCGTCGCACCTGAATTACGCCTACTGTCTGTTTCAGGAGTTCGGCGAGATCAAAACCGTTGGTACGCGGGATTCGCAGTACCTGCCCGCACGTTTACGGTCGCAAATTGCACATCGCCGCGTCGCTCTACTAGCCGCGGTCGAAGCGGTCTCAAACCGCGCCAACGCTCTCCGTAGATGATGCCGCCAAGCGACATGCCATGGTTTCTGGTATTTGTGGCTCCGACCACAACTCCAGCCCGACTGCGAGGTTAGCGTCTCTTTCGACCTCAAACAACACCGGCGCAGGCCCTCGCCATCGAATTCAGCTCCCGAGGCCTACAAGGATTGAACAACCTCCCGGGTTGCCGACACTGATTGGATCATCGGATCTTCATACCAATTGTTGTAAAATAAAAAGCTGTGAGAATTCTAGCTCTCGCCGACGTGCGTAAATTTGATATTCAAGTTGTGGCCTGCCCATGGCCGAACCGTAACGAGGTCCTACTCAGGGTTGCCGCTGTCGGGATTTGCGGCACTGATTTTCATATCTATGATGGCCTTGCCAATTATCATCTCGGACCCGAAGCCTCCCCTATACCTCTGACTGACCAACCGCAGGTTTTAGGGCATGAGATTTCGGGTTTCGTGGAGAGGGTCGGCGACGGCGTGACCCGTTGCAGCCCGGGTGATCTCGTAATAGTCGACCAGGTCCTCAACTGCCACAGCCAGAAACGGGACGAGATTTGCGAGTACTGCGCGAGCGGGGACTCGCACCAATGTTCGTTCGGAAAGGAGTACGGCATCACTGGTCTGGCTGGAGCGTTTAGCGAGTTTGTTATTGTGCCGGAGCAGAATGTTGTGCCGGCGAGGGAAGGGACCTCGCCCTTGGAGGCGGCGCTTTCGGAGCCGCTAGGATGTGTGATCCATGCCCAGGACCGGGTCGACATCTCCCAGGCGCGGTATGGCTGGGATGGGGAAAGACGCATTCGCCACATCGCGATTCTGGGAGCAGGCCCCAGCGGTTTGTTGTTCCTGCAGTACCTCCGGCAGCAACGCCGGTTCGACGGGGAGCTATTCGTCCTGGACGTAAAGAGCGCCAAGTTGCGGCTCGCACGGCGTCTCGGCGGAACCCCTATCGACGTCGGCCGAGTGGAGGATGTTCGCGGCGCAATCCAGCGCGCTACTTGCGGCGACGGCGTTCAATACTTGATTGAAGCCACTGGCAATGGAAAGGCTTTTAGTTGGATCGGGAAAATAGCTTGCCGGCAGGCTACTCTCTCGCTCTATGGCGCGGGCCATGGCGACCTCGCGCCGGGATGCCTCACGCCGCTGCAGTCCATGGAGCTCTCGGTGGTGACTTCTGCCGGGGCTTCCGGCCGATTCGATAGCGATCGAGGGCCCGACATCTACCGACGCGCCTTGAGGCTCATCGAAGACCGTATCATTGATGTCGCTTGCATGGCGACCCACCGCTATGACTCACTGGAGGAAGTGCCGCTTGCGTTCTCGAATCACCGATGCGAGGACGATTTCATCAAAGGCGTCTTTGTACCTGCGGCCTCTAAACGCGCGAAGGAGCGCCTGTGACTATGCTGCGCAGAGACTTCAATCGCTTTGCCCTTGCCGCCGCTAGCTCGGGAGCGTTCCAGGAATTGAAAGGGGAGCAGACGACCAACTGGTACCATGCTCTCACCCCAGGAATTCATCTCGACTACCACTATCCGGACTGGGATCCTTACATCCTGTCGAAAGCCGATGGTGCCGCCATGATCGAAGAAATCGCGGCCACAGGCGCAAGAATGGTGGTCGTCTTCGCCAAGTGCCACTACGGCAACTCCTACTACACCACCCGCGTTGGACATCAACACCACAATCTTGGCGGCCGCGATCTGTTCGCCGAATGGGTCCGCGAGGCGCGCCGACGGCGTCTGATCGTGCTCGCATATTATTCCGTGGATCGCGATATCTGGGCTGGGAAACAGCATCCGGAATGGCGCATGAAAAATGCGCAGGGCGAGACGGTCGATGAAGATCGGTGGCCTCCGGAGTGGGCAGCGATGGGGTTTCTCTGCTATAACTCCCCTTACCTCAGCCTAGTGAAGGCCCAGGTCGAAGAGATCCTCGAATACGATATTGATGGTTTCCACTTCGATATGCTTTGGTATGGGCATACCGGCACCGTGTGCCACTGTGACGAGTACTGCAAGCCTCTGTTTCGCCGGAGATACGGGATCGAGATTCCGAAAAAGCCTGATTGGTCAGGTGCCTGGCGCAACTTTCTCGAGTTCCGTTATGAATCCAACGAACGCTTCGCCAAGGAACTGACGGCTCTCGTGCGCCGCAAGAAGCGCAAGCTTTCCGCAATGTACAACTACCACGGGGCACCCCCAAATTCCTGGCAGGAGGGCATGCTTCCGGTGCGTCACCGGCGCATCAGCGATTACGGGACCGGCGAGGGCTACCCTCCGCGATTTGGCCATCATTACGCGAGCCTGCTTTCCTGCTTTTTGGAGGGCGTTCAACCGGGAAGTCCATGGCAAGGCGTCACTTCGCGCTATACAAGAACTATTAACGATCACACCGTTCGGCCGCTTGCGGACATGCAGTGGGAAACGTTTACCTATCTCGCCCACGGCGGGATGCCGCTTTTCGTCGATACGCCGGGCGACGATGGCGGCACTCTGGACCCCGTCGCCTATTCCCGGATGACCTCCGTTTTTCGTGAAATTGAGGCGAAGAAGGAGTTCTTCGGGCATGAACCAATGCTCCAGGTCGGTTTGTATTTCTCCTCGCGCAGCCGAGACTGGTACGGGCGCGACGATGCCCAAAGATACCTCCGCGGGTTTACCGGAGCTCATCGGATTCTAGTGGAATCGCACATTCCGGTGAGCTTTCTCTTTGACGAAAACCTCTCTTGGGATCATCTACGAAGATTTTCCGTTCTATATCTGGCGAACGCGGCCATTCTTACGAAAGAAGAGTGCGCACTGTTCTGGCGCTTCGTCGAAGAGGGTGGCTGCCTCCTCGCAACTTCTGACACCGGGAAGTTTGACGAGGACGGCAAAGAGTTGCCTGATTTTAGACTGGGTGACCTACTGGGCGTCCGGTACTCCGGGAAGACTGAGTTCTCCGGCAACTATTTCAGTGTCCCGGAAGGCGAACTTAGCAAAGACATTCTACCCCACTGGGATGTGTTTATTGAGGGCCCGAACAACGTGGTGACCGCGACGACGGCGCGGCCGCTCGGCGCTCTTAAGGTAGCTTTCCACGACCGCGACATCAGGACGTACATTGGCCATGCTCCGCACAACTCTCCATGGAAGGCGGTTGGTGCGGCGGTGTTCCAGCGAACCGTCGGAAAAGGACGGACCGTCTATCTCCCGTTCTCGCCGGAAGCGGCCTATTTAGGGGGTTACCCCTTGCCCGAACAACGGGTTCTCGTACGAAACATCATTACCGGACTCTCTGGGAATACCCCAGTCATCGTGGACGCTCCGTTGAATGTGGAATCAGTGATTCGCATTGACGAGCCGCGCGGACGCTACCTAGTCCACCTGATTCAGTTCTCGGGGGTAGCTGACGGACAAAGCTCGACGTCCATGACCACGTTGATCCCGCAGATGGAGGAACCCATGCGATTTACAGCCCGAATTCATACTCGCCTCAAGCGGGCCGAGGCGATGGCCGCGGACGCCGACACGACGGTGTCTCGGGATGGTGACATCATCAATGTCGCAACCATTCAGGTACACACGGTCATCGCGATCTCTTACTAATTCCTCCGATGACTCTTCAGCCGAAAGGACATTTGAATGTCAACTTGTGACCGGCGTCAATTCCTCCGTCTTGCCGCTGCGGGCACCCTGTTCTTTCCCGCCGACGAATCTCTCGCCTTTGCCAATAAGAGCGGATCGCCCTGGTTCAAGAGGTTCCTCGTTGGAATCGAGATTGGCCCTACTGGGGCGAACGATCATGACTCCATCTACATGTCCGCTGCAACCGGACAACGATGGGTGGATGCCCTCTTGCGTGCTCGGGCGGAGTATGGCGTTGTTTTCATGAAGGATCAAAACTTCACCTATTATAATTCGGCACTAGCGCGGAAGTGTCCCAACCTTGGAGACCGGGACCTGCTTCGCGAATGCTTGGATGCGGCCGCGCCGCATAACATCCCGGTTATCGCTTATTGCCAAATTCAATACGACACCAGCGCATGGAAAGCCCATCCGGACTGGCGGATGAAGGACCAAGCCGGAGACGATATCCCGGACAGGCTTTGCTATAATTCCGGTTATTTCGAGTACAACTGCTCCATTGCCTCCGAAATGCTCGGCTACGAAATAAGCGGTTTTCATTTCGACATGCTGGACTTCGGCTTCTCGCCGCCGGTGGGCTGTTGGTGCCGGCATTGCGAGGGTGCCTTCCAAAAGCAGTTCGGTGCGTCGCTGCCACGGGAGATCAGGTGGGATCAAGACTGGGACAGCATGCTGAGATTCCGGTACGACTCCAATGCCCGTTTTTGCGCACGGATCGAAGCTTTCGTACGAGGTAAGCGGTCCGCGGCGTCCGTGGATTTCAACTACCACGGTTATCCGCCGTTTTCGTGGTACTCCGCCGAGAAACCTGTGCAGCATAGTCGCCAAGGAGACTTCGTCACAGCGGAAGGTTTACCGTGGATCTTTGGAAATTACAATCCGAGCCTCCTCGCGCTGTTCATGGCGGGCGCCCGCCCTGGCGCCACAGTACAGTGCGTCACCTCGCGGTCCGTGTATAATTATCACGATTTCACCCTTCGCCCCGCCGCGGACATGAAATGGGAAGCGTTCACCTATCTCGCACACGGCGCGCAATGCACAATTGTGGACAAGGCGAATTACGATGGTTCGCTCGATCCGGTCGTCTATGAACGCATCGGGAGCATCTTTGCGGATGCCCAAAGAAAGCGCCGTTGCTTCCGGCATAAACCCTTGCAAGAAGTAGGTCTCTACTATTCGAGTAGAAGCCGCGATTGGTTTGGCCGCGACGACACCGAAAAATACACGGGAGCATTCTCCGGCGCGCACAAAGCCCTGGTGCAAGCGCACGTCAGCCTCGGAATAATCATGGACGAGAACGCGTCGCTTGATCGCCTCCGCCAGTTCCCAGTAGTATACCTGCCGAATGCCGCGATCATAACGCCGGGAGAAGTCGCCATGTTTAAGGAGTATGTCGCCGGCGGCGGTAATCTGCTTATCAGTGGTCTCACCGGGCTCTATGACGTTTACGGACGCTTGCAGGCGCAATCGAGTCTCGGCGAATTCATCGGAGCCCGTCTCATCGAATGCCAGATCGAATATTTGGACAACTATGTTCGGCTTCCTGCATCGCTTGCTTCCGGGGAGGGCAGGTTTCTGCTGCGGGATATTCCTGCCGACTGGCCGATGCTCACCTGGGCACCGGTGGCGGCATATCGGGCAGACGGCGCGCAGGCGTTTGGCGAGCTGATGATCGCCTACCGCTCGCAAGACAATTCCTGGAGCCGGCATATGTCGCCCGGGAAAGTGGTCGGGGCGGCTGTTTTTATAAACCGCCATGGCCGGGGCAAGACGGTGCTGGTGCCGTGCCTACCCGACGCCGCGTACATTCAACGCTATCGAATGCCGGAACACCGCAACTTCATCCGCAATATTGTTCGATATCTGAATCCGGCCCCGGAAGTTTTGGTGGACGCCCCCGCCAACGTCGAGAGCGTAGTTACGAGAGATGAAGCAAGCCGCCGACTGTTCATCCATTTGATCTGCTATTCAGCGCCGCCAACGGCCACGAGCGAGGCGTTTGGGAAAGGACGGGAGGTTCTCCCGCCCGTCATGGAAGATGCCGCGCAATATGAAGCGCAAATTGTCCTGCGGGCGTCATTCTCGAAGGTGGTTCCGGCAAGTCCCACTACTAAAATCACTTTCAAGGAAAATCACATCGTAGTCTCTACCAAGGAAATTCATGAAGTGCTCACGGTCGATGCGTGAGCTATGACTCGGTCGAACTTTTCAGACGGTTACGCGAGAAGCATTGATTATTGCGTGGGACCACTCACCCACAGGATCGTCGTCCGCTTCACCTCTGGTGTGGCATCGTTCGCGTCGGTTCCACTTAGCCAGCTCCGAAGTTCCCGGCCTAGGCGAGATCACGGGCCAAAAGAATCGGCTACTCGAATGCTCACCGGACCCAGTCAGCGCGGTATTTCGGAGCGGGCCTGAATCGTTTATCTTCTTATGTTTATGCCGAACCTTCGTCGAGCGTGCCTCTGGTTTCTTTGCTGTTCCATCGCGGCACAGCGGGCGCAAACCAGTGAGCAAATCGAGCGCCTTGATCCAGGCCTTAATTTCATAATTGCCGCCTCCGCGAAAGTCGAACAAATCGCCGGAGGCTTTGCGTTTACCGAAGGACCGGTGTGGATTCATCAAGGTTACCTGCTATTCAGCGACATTCCAAACAACGTCGTCTGGAAGTGGACACCCGGCGCGGTTTCCATATTCCGTGATCACAGCGGTTACTCCGGAAGGGACGCTCTAGCCGGGGCTTACGTCGGATCCAATGGCCTCACGCTCGACCGGCAGGGCCGCCTGACCCTCTGCGAAACCGGTAACCGCCGCGTGACGCGATTGGAGCGCGACGGTACTACGACCGTGCTTGCCGACCGCTATCGGGGAAAGCGCCTGAACAGCCCCAACGATCTGGTGTACAAGTCGGACGGGTCGCTTTATTTCACCGACCCGCCTCATGGCCTTCCGAAAGAGGATGAGGACCCGAAAAAGGAACTCAGGTTCAACGGCATCTATCGCTTGAAAGAAAAAGAACTGCAACTTCTTTCGAGCGAACTCAGCAGACCGAACGGATTGGTTTTTTCTCCCGATGAAAAATTCCTCTACGTCTCCAACTCGGACCCTCGCAGGAAGATCTGGGTGCGTTTCGATGTCCGAGCCGACGGGACGCTTGGGAAAGCCGGCGTTTTCTATGATGCGACCGCTGAAACCGCCGACGGGTTGCCGGACGGTATGAAAGTAGATGAGCGGGGAAATCTATATTGCACCGGTCCGGGCGGCGTCTGGATTTTTACGCCGGAGGGGAAGCATCTCGGCACCGTAATTGCCGCGGAAACGCCGGCCAATGTAGGCTGGGGGGGAGGCGATGGGAAGACGCTGTTCATTACTGCCCGTACAGGCCTCTATCGTATTGACCTAAAAGTACGTGGCGTGCTTCCGTAAGCTAGGCGGGTTCACCAATCTCCAAATACCTGTTGCGCATTGCCGCGGTCTACACGCAACACAGGATTTCGGATCCACCGCGGCGGCGGGGGCCAACCATTGGCGACGTCGCGAGCGACACGTGCGGAGAATAAGCCCTCGAAAGTTGGGGACTGCGTGCATGATGCGTAAATTTCTCCGGCGCCGATGGCGTCAAGACCTTCGCGGCTGGCATCGATCGAAACGATCTTGACCTTACCCAATCGCCCAGCGTCGTTGACAGCTTGCACGGCACCGATGGCCATGTCGTCGTTCTGCGCCATAATTCCATCGAGATCGGGATACGTCGTGAGAAAGTTTTCTGCGACTCCTATCGCCCGCGAGCGGTCCCAACGCGCCGTTTGCCGGTCGAGGACCTGGATTTGAGGCGCGAGCTTCTTTAACTCTTGCTCGAACGCGCTGGTCCGCCAGAACGTCGCGTCCTGCCCTGGGTTTCCCTCGATGATCACGATTTTTCCCTTCCGAGCGAGAGCGTCCGCCATCGCCTGCGCGGCGATGATACCTTCTTCCACCATGCTGGCGCCGATGAAAGACTGGAAGCAATCTAGAGCGGACTCTTCGGTCCAACTATTCGTGCAGATCAGTTTCAGCCCCGCGTCGAATGCCTTTCGAACGCTCGGAACAATGGCCTTCGCGTCTACCGGCCAAAAGCAAAGGACATCGACCCGGCGGGCAATGAGATCTTCCGCCTGAGCGGCCTGGCGCGCCGGGTCGTTCTGAGCATCAAGGGCGATTACTTCCAGATTGAGCCGCAGCGCTTCTGCGTCAAAGGCCCTTCGATATCCCGCCAGATAGGGGGCCGCCGTGGAGATCATGAGCAGACCGACCGTGGCGCGACGATTCTCCAGCCATTGCCAATCCGGAGGCGCCTGTTTCGGCAGCAATGGAGGCAGATTCTCGATGATCGCCTCCACACCCCGGAGAGTTCCGGCTTGGACGCCATGCAACGCCGCCGCGCGTTCGCTTCCTGTCGGCGGCTGGCACCCAGATTCGAGGACTGCTCCCGCGATGCATCCCAGTCGGAGCGACCCGAGAAGCGACCGGCGAGAGATAGGGTTTGAGTTTTTCATGAAGCCTCTTGCGCGAAACGGGACCGCCGCCGACTTCGATCGAGAATCGCAAAAACGATGAGTACCGACCCTGTGATGCCCCAGCGCGACGCGGGGGCGACGTTCCAGAGGTTCAAGCCGTTAGTCAATACTCCGACTACAAACAGCCCCAACGCGGTATTGAGAACCCCGCCAGCCCCTCCGCTCAAGGGAGTTCCGCCGATGACGATCGCAACGAGAGCCTCGAGCGGCGCGTCTTGCCCGACCAGGGGGGAAGCGGTGTTCAAACGTGATGAAAGAACCATTCCCGAAAGCACCGAGAAGACCGACGAGACTAGGTAGGTGGCCTGTAGCCGCGATGCCACAGGTATCCCGCAGGCCAGCGCGAGTTCCCGGTTGCTTCCCGCAGCGTAGAGGTCCCTTCCAAACTGAGTTTCGTTCAATACGAGATAAGTCGCAACAGCCGCTAGAGCGAAGAGCACAATCGGGATCGGAACATGCAGAAAGAAGCCGCCTCCCAACATTTCGAATTCCCCCGACGGCCCGGCGAGTGGATAGCCGTGGCTGATCCAAAGTGCCAGACCTTCCGCCCATGCCATGGAGCCGAGGGTAACGATGATGGAACTGAAACCGAACCGTCCGATAAGCAGTCCATTGCACATGCCGACGGCCCCACCCGCCATAAGTGCGGCACATCCAGCCGGCCATAAACCGAAATCCAGAAGTCGAACAAACACCACCCCGGCGAGAGCCGCCGTGGAACCTACCGAAAGATCGAGTCCCCCAGTGATCACAGGCAAGGTCATTCCCAATGCAATCAGACCAGTCAGTGACACTTGGATTACCACGTTAAGGACGTTGGAGAAGGTGAAGAAGCGCGCGTGAACTACGGAAAACGTAAGGAGCATCCCGCCCAGCAGCAATGCGGCTCCGCGCAACGGGCGAAGCATGGGTGCTAATGGCGCCATGACTTCCCCGAGCGCGCGGAATGTACGGCCAACGAGGCTACGATCAGCACCCCAACGATGATGCGATGAATCTCGTAAGGCTGGCGGGCCAGCACCAGCAGGTTATTGATTAGCCCGAAAAGAATTGTTCCTAGCAGAGCGTTCCATAACGTTCCCGAGCCACCGGTCAGGCAGATGCCACCGACGGCGACAGCGGCGATCGCCTCGAGTTCGTACCCCTGTCCCGCATCCGGAGCGGCCGCGCCGGAACGCGAAGCAATCACGATGCCAGCCAATGCGGCACAAGCGCCTGAGATCGTGTACGTAAGGATGCGATAGGCTTGCGTCCGCACACCCGAATAGAAAGCGGCTCGCTCGTTATTGCCGATGGCTTGGATCGCCTTGCCAGCTACAGTCGACTGCAGGGTAAGTTGTAAAAGTAGAACGGTAAGAAGCAAGATCAGTGCTGGAACGGGTACCCCAGCTACGGAGGACCGTCCAAAGAAAAGAAACTCGGTGCGACGGTTCACCTGAATGAAGCCGTGCGTATAGAGAGCAGTGGCGGCGTAAGCCATATACCGAACGCCGAGGGTGACGATCAGCGGATGGATCGCCGCGCGGCACACAAGAAGTCCGTTCAGAGTGCCGCACGCGATGCCGGCAAGCATCGGGACACAAAGGGCAACCCTGAGTCCATGGGACTCAAGATTCACGGCGAGAACGCCGGCGAGCGCGGCCACAGCGCCAACCGACAGATCGAAACCTCCCCCAATCATTACGAGCGCGACTCCTGAAGCGACAATTCCCGGCACGGCTGTCTGTCGCAAGATGTTCAAAAGGGAAGTCAACTCAGTTGACAACGCCGCTCTCCCCTAATCGTTCCATACCGGGCGCCGCTAATTCGAGAATTGCCTCCTCGGTTATCTCGCTACCTTGAAGTTCGCCGTTCACTCGGCCCTCGCAGAGCACGAGGATGCGATCACAAAGGCTGAGAAGCTCCGGCATCTCGGACGAAGAAAGGACGACTGCCATGCCGTTCGCTGCAAGTCGTCGGATGACGTCGTGAATCTCCGTCTTAGCGCCCACATCGACTCCGCGGGTCGGTTCGTCGAGAAGAAGAACACTTGGATCGATCGCAAACCATTTCCCAAGCACAATCTTTTGCTGGTTCCCTCCGCTTAACGTGGCGGCCCGCTGGTTCGAACCGGTGCATTTCAACCCCAGCCGCGGGGCGACTGACTGAAAAAGGGCGCGACTTCGCCCTCCAAGAACGAGGCCGAAGCAACTTAGCGACCGCAGGTTCGGAAGAGCGAGATTCGCCGCAACGTTCAAACTCAGCACCAGACCATCCCGCTTCCGGTCACCCGGAACGAGCGCGATCCGGTGCCGAACCGCGTCGCGAGGCGATTGGATGCGTACAACTCTACCGTTGAGATGAACCCGTCCGCTCACTTGAGAACGCGCGCCGAAAATAGCTTCGAGGATCTCGGAGCGTCCCGCCCCCGAGAGTCCCGCCAACCCAACGATTTCGCCTGCGCATACATCAAAGCTGACTGAAGGGCGACCCGGACCGTAACGAAGGCCCTCTACCTTTAGACAAAGCTTTCCCTTCAGAGGGCGGTCGCGAGTTTTCTTCGTCGCGATTGCCCGACCCACCATCGAGCATATCAGCTGATCCGGATTGGTATTCGCGGTGGGGCATGACTCCACAAGAAGGCCGTCCCGGAGAACGCTGACCATGTCGCAAATGGAGAAGATCTCTCGCAGCCTGTGAGAGACAAAAATTACAATGGCTCGGGCGGAAGCAAGTCCCCTAATAATTCGTGATAATCGCTCGGATTCCGCAATCGTGAGCGAGGACGTGGGTTCATCAAAAAGAAAGATGTGACCGCCATCGGTGAGCGCTCGGGCGGTTTGTATCAACTGCTGCTCGCCAAGACCCAGGCCGCGTACCGTCCGCCGAGGCTCCAAATGAGAAAGACCGACTTGTTGTAGGAGTACATGGCTGGCTGCAAAAGCGAGCGTCCAGTCAATGCCTCCCGATCGGTTGCGGGGAAGACGTCCAAGATATATGTTCTCGGCCACCGAGAGATCTTGCGCGAGCAACGGTTCTTGGGGGATAGTTCGGATGCCGAACCTCCTCGCATCGCGAACGTTGTTCAATGCTCCCGTGCCGAAGCAAATACTACCTGCGGTGGGTGTGATCAGTCCGGCTAGAACCTTGAGCAGAGTGGATTTCCCCGCTCCATTTTCCCCTGTAATCGCGTGAACTTCACCCGGTTGAAAAGTGAGACTTACACCACCGAGGGCTCGGACACCGGGAAATTCACAGACGATATCTTGGGCGGAGAGAGCATGGCCGCGAGGAATCATGGGGATGTCGGATCAATTCAGATATTTCTTTAAGTCAGGAAAGAGCATCGCCTTCACGTCAGGGCGTTCGAGTTCGTCCTTGGTGATGACCCGTGCGCTGAGATCCACTTTCCGGGGCGGGTGTTTTCCAGCCAGCTCTTGGGTTAGCGTCATCACCGCCTCGTAGCCTATCCGAAACGGATCCTGAGCTACTAGCGCCGTGATCGTACCCCGACGGAGTGCGTCCACCAATACAGGGCTTGAATCGAAGGCGACAAAAGTTACTTTCCCCGAAAGTCCGCGAGCGTCAAGCGCTCGCGCGGCGCCAACGGAACTGGATTCGGCCGAAGCGAACATCGCGTCCACGTCAGGATGCGCGGTAAGCAGGTTTTCGGCAGCCGCCAGCGCTTTGGCCGAGTCACCCATTCCATATTGCTCGCCGACAATGTGGATGGCCGGAAATTCGCTCGAGATCACATCCTCAAAGCCTTTCTCGCGCTCCATCGACGAAGCGCTACCTGGCATATGTCTCAACGCGAGAACCTTGCCCCTGGTGCCGAGAAGCTGTCCAAGTTTGCGGGCAGCCGCCTGGCCAGCAGCATAATTGTTGGTCGCCACAAAGGACAGGTAATTCTCCGAGTCGAGACCCGAGTCATAAATTGTCACAGGGATGCCAGCCTTTATCGCGCGGTTGACATAAGGGACAAGAGCGTCCCGCTCGACGGGAGCCAGAGCGATTCCGTCGACGTGCTGTGCGATCATCGACTCGACGATTTCAATCTGGCGAATCACGTCCGTCTCCTGCGCGGGGCCACTCCATTGAATCTCCACTCCCGACTCGCGACCCGCGGCCACCGCTCCGGCATGGATGGATAGCCAAAACTCGTAAGCCTGACCCTTGGAGACAACACCGATTATTTTTTTGTGAGAACGAGCGCAGGCACTGCAGCCGAACACCGCCAACAGGAGCGGAATAAGGGTGGCGTCTCGGAGTCTAATTTCCATAAGCACTACAGCAATTTGAGATAGAGTGCCGTATAGCGGCCGGGAGATGGAACGCGAAGGCTCACGTTGCGCTTCTCCGTCGCGATCTTCAGGTTCTCGACCTTAGGCCAGACCACGCGCGCGCCTGCGACTTTAAGCTTCTCTGGATTCCACCTGACCTCGGCATACGGTACATCGATGAACTCGGCCCGCGTCACCAGTTCGATAGCATTCAGAATTTGTACCAAGACGAGCCGCTTTCCCGGATCCCGGAAAAACGTTCCGTGCAGATGTTCGGCGAGCGCCGGGAAACTCAGTTCTGCGACGGGATCGGGAAGGAGAGTTCGGACCAACGCAGGTATCCATTTTTGGACCCAAAACATCGACTCATCCATTTCCTGGAAGATCGGAGCGCCGATGTAGAAAGATTGACCCTTGCCGAAATGATTGTAAACGACGGCGGGGCCACCGGTCTCGGGACCCGGAGGCGGTGGGCCCCAATTGAACCACTTGTTATGCTGAATATCCTCCACCATAAACGGTAACCTGTAGCGCATGACCTCTTCCGCTCCCGGCCGCTTTTCCAGACGGAGAAATGCGCCGGCGAGACCAACCGTACTCTCGGACAACATCTGCGCAAGGGGATGCCCGCTTGACTCAAGATAGGTCTGGATGACCTTTTCTTTGAATTTTCCCTCCGGATCGTACGCGTACTTCCTCTCTTCGCCCCTGTAGTTTACGCCTAGGACGTCCGCCAGGACAAAGTTGGACCGCGCGCTCCGCCGATCATCCAACAATCCACAGCGCCCGGAAGCCAGCAGGGTGCCCCCATCGTGAACCCATGCTCGAATACTATCCGACAGCGGCGATGAGATGACTTCAGTTTCTGGAAGAACTAACATCTCGAAATTGCGCAGCATCTCCGGAGTCATTCGGAACTCCGGAATACTTTCAACCGGACGCCCTGAGTAAGTCATTGTTTCCAGCGCAGCTAGCACTGAACGTCGAAACGCCTGCGGGCGCTTCTGAATAGCTAGTTCGTCCAGCGTGCCCTGGCTGTACAGAACCGCCGTACAGTATAGGGGTTCAATACCTTCAAGTACCGAGTCGACATTCCGAATGTCCGCCCATGTCTCTTTGGCAACGTCGAACCAGCGGCGCGAGTATCCGCGCCCATCCAGGCCTCCCAGCACGGGCGCGTTACCCACAATAAACACGCGCGCATTCTGAACCATCAGCGCGTCGGCCTTCACTCGCGGTAAATCCCCTGGATACGTGTCGAGGTAACCCTGCTGGCTGAACACGCCAGCCTGATAGTCGGGGCGACCCCACCCACGCATCAGGATAGAGCCGAGCGAGATACCGGTGTCCGAAGTGAGCGGCTCCGCATAGATAAAGCTCACCTTTTGCATGATGTCGTTCGGAAAAGCCTCGGGACCGCCATTTAACGAAATCAAGACACCGGGGCGCTGTCTGCGGATCGTTTGCAGAATTTCATCCAGCATGTCACTCATGGTCCGCCGCTGATGCCATTGGTAGCGTTTTTCCCATCCTTCACGCGTGTTAAAGCCTGGACGGTAGGGGTCGCCCGGGTTGTCCTTTTCCCACGCTTCTTCGGTGTATTTGCAGAAGCAGAACGGACTCTTGCCAGTGCTATGGAAAACGTGAAACTGGATGCCGAAGATGTCCAGAAAGAGCTCATCGACTTCGTATCGGGAAAAGATTTCCCGCATCATATCGAGTACGTACTTTCGGTAAGGTGAGTCCAGGCAGGTCATGTACCAGCGCATACGCTGCTGTTCACCCATTTCATTTACCCAACCCCAGTCGGGGTGACGAAGAACACATTGATTGTTGAACTGCAAACTGTAGTAGCAGACCACAGACATTCCCAACTGTCGGGCGATCTTGACTTCTTTTCCAAACAGGTCGTAATTCAAATGAGGATGGCGTATCGCGACGTCGCTTGGATAAAATGCGTACCCCCAATGGTCCTGCGAATAGAACATCATACTCTCCGCGCCTGCATCGCGGGCCGCATTGAGAGCTGCGTCTAAATCGATGTCGAAGTTTCCTTCGGGCGGCGTGTGGCATTCCCATTCCATCATTCGGTATGTTCGATTGGCAGGGATGATGCCTTTGGCTTCGTGCGCCGTCCTTTTCGCGGCCAAGTCCGGATAGCCACCTGTTTGGGCGGCCAGCAATTTAGGGGATGGCGACGCCACCAATGCGCCGGCCGCCGTGAGGAACACTCGTCTCGGAAAGTTAAAATTATCAGGCATTTGGTTTAGTTCCAGAATCCTTGATTTCATACCGATTGGCTACGTCGACAATCCTCGTCCAGATGGCCTCATGCACCGGAATTCCATCCCGATTTCGCTTTTCTCGAGTGCGGGCTTCGGGCTCACCGGGCACGAGGATTTCACGGAAACCCTCGGAAAGCCGGCTGCCCTTCACGTATTTCACTAGATCCAAAACGTCGTTCGTGAATTCTTCCGTGCCGCGCACCGCCGCTACGTCAATGGCCACGATCATGAAGCTGTTGCCGATGCGTGTCGCGGCCGGCCTGCTACAGCCTGCCCCGGATAGGGCACCAGCCAGAATATCCGCGGCAAGACCGAGCGCGAACCCTTTGTGCGCTCCAAAGGGTAGGAGCGCGCCAGGCGGAGGACCGTAGAAATCCGCGGCGACGGTAGACTCTCTGCCGTTTGAATCGACTATGCATCCGGGCGGCACGGGCTCACCGGCGGCTCTCATATTGCGAAGCTTGCCCTCGGCGATCGAGCAGGTCGAGAGATCCACCAGGATTGGTTCGTGGTTACCGCACGGGATTCCCACGCAGATAGGATTGGCCGATAGCCGACGCTCGATTCCCCCGAACGGAGCAACTAGACGCCCGGCCCCGTGCGTATTGAGGAACATCACGGAAACGAAGCCTCGTCGCGCAAGCATTTCTGTGTATTCACCAGCGCGGCCGACGTGGCAACTATTCCGGCAAAATATGGTGGCTACGCCGCCGTTGGACGCATCCCCCGCTGCCAGGTCGACCGCACGGCGTCCGACAACCTGTCCCCAGCCCCAATCTCCGTCCAGCACCGCGAAACTCCCGGTGGACCGTTCGATCTGAGGTTTCGAGGAAAGGTTGACCGCTCCTTCTTCGACCCATGCTACATATTCCGGGATTCGCATCACGCCGTGCGAATCATGACCAGCTAGATTTGCCGCCACGAGCGAATCGGCGATAATTTCGGCTTCGGCCGATGCGGTTCCAGAGGCGACGAAGATCGCCGCTGCAAATTGCTTTAGTTCGGACGCCTGTAAGGTGGGCATAGTTTTAAATTAGTTGAGAGAAAGCTCTCGCCGGTGACGCATCGGCACCAGAGCTCTTGATTGGAGCTACTGTGAGATGAAACTTCCCGGCTGGGATGCGGTCAAGATTGGTTAGATTCTCAACGATGACAACGCCCGCTCCGAGCAGAGAGAGATGGGCCGGGAACGGTGGGGCATCGACTGAAGGAGTGTCTACTCCGACGAGTTTCACGCCGAGCGAGACCAAGTACTCGGCCGCCTCTCCGCTGAGTACCGGATAGTCGGTGAAATAGTGTGGATAGTCCCACTGGGTCCACCAGCCGGTGCAAAAGACCACCCGCTTGGTCTCCTTTAGCAATTCGCGTTGACCAAGAAGATGGCGCACGCGCACCTCCTCGCGTGGAGCGAGGGATCGAATATCCATAAGTACAGCTGGTCCTATACACGATCCGAGCGGTATTTGATCGATCGTGGATCCATCATTATGAAAATGAAACGGCGCATCCATGTGCGTTCCGCAATGAACGTTGGTATCGAGACGGCTGCAATTGAGGCTTCGGCGCCCGCTCGAGTGGATGCCGCCCGCACTCTCGAGCTTTACGAGGCGGACGCCAGTCTCGCCAGAAAAGAAGGGCGTGCCCGCCGAGAGCGCGTGGCTGAGATCGATAATCGCAGCTTCGCACTCTGAGCGCATTGTATTCGCAATCGCTGGGGATGTCGCCCGTAGCGCTTCCCGCGATTTCCCGCCAAGCGCAAGCCGAACCGCCATCTTCATCGCCGCCTTCATACTGGTGGGGTCGGCTAGGTTTTGACCGACAATATCAAATCCAGTGCCGTGATCGACCGAAGTACGTATGATCGGAAGTCCAAGCGTGACGTTCACTGTGTTTTCGAAATCGATGACCTTCATCGGTACGTGGCCTTGGTCGTGATACATCGCTACGATCAAGTCGCAGGATCCACGCACGCCCTTCATGAAAAGGGTGTCCGCGGGAAAAGGGCCTGAGCAGTCGATGCCTGCTCGCGCAGCATCCATCACCGCGGGGCGGATGAATCGCTCGTCTTCGTCGCCGAAAAGCCCATTCTCCCCGGCGTGAGGATTTAATCCGCATACCGCTATGCGGGGCGTCGCAATACCGAGAAGTTGCATGGCCTCGTGCCCAAGAAGGATAGTAGTAAGGATCGCCTCCGATTCGAGTGCGCACGCGCTGCGCAGCGAGCGGTGGGTCGTGACGTGGACGACGCTTAGACGCGGGTTCGCGAGCAGCATTCGGACGCGAGAGACTCCGCAAAGTCTTGCAATATGCTCGGTGTGTCCCACGAAATTCTGTCCGGTCAGAGCGATCGCCTCCTTATTGGCCGGCGCGGTGACCATGGCATCGACCGCGTTATCCAAACAAAGACGGGTGGCGTTCTCGATGTACGACAATGCCATGCCTCCAGATTCGGGCGTGACCTCTCCCCAGCGGATTTCCGATTTGGGCGCCATGTGCGTGTCGACGATCCGCAAGGTGTCGAGACGCTCACGGGGAATTTTCAGAACCGCCGCGTGGCGGCGGAGTTCCGCGACACTGCCAACCACCGTCCAATTGGCCAAAGCAAATACTGCTGGATCCGCAAGTGCCTTGAGCAGCACCTCAGGACCGATACCGGCGGGGTCGCCTATAGTCAGCGCGATCGCTGGCAGAGATGTGCGGCTCACTGGATAGCCGCTCCGGATAATGACTGCATCACAGAGTCGAGGAGATTGGGTCTACCGAAGCCTCCGCTTTTGGTAATAAGCGGAAGCCCGTCTGCGATGCCGCCCACGATACTGCCAATAGGGATGCCTGGAAGTAAACTCCCCCTCAACCGGATAGCCCGCACGCCGAGCGCCTCACAAACGATCCTGGCTGTAAATCCGCCTGATAAAACCAGAGCGGCTGCGTATTTCTGGGCCGCTAGTTCGCGGACGCCGGCCAGATCCAATCGGGAGATCGATTCCGCATTAAACGCCAGAATCGTGTCCCGGCCAGCACGGAGAAGGCTCCGCGCGGAGCCTTCCCATCCGGGAATCAAGGGGATTCTCGGCACGTTACTTCTCTCTTGCAAAAAGTCGAGCTGAGCCAGCGTGTTTGGATGGCTGGAACCCACGACGAACAGCAGCGGCCGCGCGGGAGGAATAGTTATGGGTTGCGTTTTAGTGCGTCCCGCCGATAAAAGTCCCGCAATTTCGGCCGCGAGTCCTCCGGAGCCAGCTACCAGGCTCTCCGACAGCTGGTCTCGGTAGTGGTGCGCGAACGCACTCAGTTCTTCTCTTGTCGAGGCATCCACGATGAACAGCCCACTTTTGCCCGAGAGATCCGGATAGGGCGCCGCGGAGCTCAGGCAATGAACGCCAGATTCTCCAAGAACGGATGGAAGAAAAACGGATTGTGACGGGTCGTCACCGACGGATAGCCAGCCGGATGCGACTTGGCGGTCCATCTCGGGAAATGCCGGCGTCACGAATGCGCGCTTCACATCGAGCGCCTCCATTGCCGCATCGATCTCCGCGCGACAGTTTCCGCGCATTGTCGAGTCGATTTTTTTATAAACGACGCGCGCCCCATCGCCCACCAGTCGTTCGCAGGTTTTTCTTACCGCCGATCTTGCTTCCGCGGGGTCGCTAGCCCGCGTTTCCGTAGAGATAACTCGCACTTCGGCGAAATCCTCATTTGTGCTGTCCAGTGGCACCACGCAGGAGAATCCGCGCGCGACAAACTCCACGCCCGCGTCGCACGCCCCGGTCAGATCGTCGGCAATGATTCCCATTCTCTCCGCCATCTCAGTCAATGGAGTATTTCAGATAAACGGTCTTTCGCCGCAGATAATGCTCGAGGCCATGCTTGCCGTCGTCGCCGCCGATGCCGCTTTGCTTCCAGCCGGTATGATAACCGTGGATCGATTCGCCAGGCCCGCGATTTATATAGAGTTCGCCGCATTCCAAATCACGCACGGCGCGCATCACCCTGTTCAGATCGTTCGTAAAGAGATAAGCCGCCAAGCCAAATCGAGAGTCGTTGGCAAGTTCGATTGCTTCCTCAAAATCGGAGAATTCCATCACCGGTACCACCGGTCCGAAAACCTCCTCCTGCATGATTCGCATATCCTGGCGCACACCCGTGAGGACGGTGGGTTCGAACCAATAGCCGTGTTCGAATGCCGGACCGTGGGGACGGCCGCCGCCTGTCGCGATTTGGGCGCCTGCCTGCCGGGCCTCCTCGACGTATCTTTCCACCTTTTCGAGTTCTTCCTTGTTCACCTTTGGGCCGATATGAACGTTAGGCTCCAATGGATTGCCCACGTTTAGTTGCTTGACGGCAGAAACGAACGCCGAAAGGAACCTTTCCGCCACACGCTTATGAACGTAAGTACGCTCGTTGCAAATGCATACCTGTCCGCAGTTCAAAAAGCGGGCCAGTACTGCCGCGCGAACCGCCTCAGCGAGATTGCAATCGTCCATCACGATAAAAGGGGCCTTGCCGCCCAGCTCGAGCGACACTAACGTCACATTTTCAGCGGCGTTGCGCATAATCCGCTTTCCGGTCGCGACACTCCCGGTGAAGCTGATGAGTCCAGGAATGGAGCTCCTCACGAGGGCTTCGCCAGTGGTTTCGCCCGGGCCAGTGACTACATTGACGACGCCCGGCGGCACTCCCGCTTCATGCCCGAGTCGCGCGAGCTCAAGGGCCGAAAGCGGCGTGTCTTCGTGCGGCTTAAGCACAATACTATTACCAGCGACCAGCGCCGGCGCGATTTTTCGGATCGCCACCGCCGAAGGGTAATTCCACGGGATGATGCCCGCGACCACGCCCACGGGGGCCGGAACGATCCATATCTGCTCCCCCGGTCTATCGGATGGAACGATTTCTCCTTCAATACGCCGGTCGAACTCGGCGAAGTAGTGAAACCAGCTCGCGCCGAAATCGATCTCGCCCTCGGCCTCAGCTAACGGCTTTCCTTCCTCTTCCGACAGAATGCGCGCCAGACGGGATTTGTTCTGCTCGACCAAATGTCCCCACCGGCGCAGAATCTTACCGCGATCGACGCCCGTCAGCCGAGCCCACGCCGGCTGCGCCGACTTCGCGGCTTGAAGAGCGGTCTCGACATCCCGCTCCGAAGCCACAGGTACTTCGGCGATGATCTCTTCTGTGGCTGGATTAAACACCGGCATCCGGGGACCGTCAGGCAGTCGTTGGCCTTCGACAAACATTTGATATTCAGTCATTCGCCTTTCCTCCTAACACCGGTATTTGCCGCGGCGGCTAATCGCAGTTCGGTAAGCTGCCGGGCCGCCGAGTCCAGAAATAAGTCCATGTCCGACCGGATGGTGATCCACTCGAATCCCTGAGCGGCCTTCGACCGCGCGTCGTCGATTGAATACGTGTTGGTCGCGGCGATTTTTCCGCTATTTCGGCATGCGTGCAAAGTTCGCTCGATGGCCGCTTTGTGAGTGGGATCAGATTCAAAGTCGTCATGAGGAAGCCCCAGAGAAAGCGCCAGATCGGTCGGGCCGACATAACATCCGTCCACGCCATCGACGGCCATCATGTCTTCAATGCAATCCGCTGCCCGGATGTGCTCCATTTGAATGAACAGCAAAGTGTCCTGATTGGCGGTGCGCGGATATTGGGGTCCGTAATGGTACCAGGAGTCGCCTCCGATGGAACGTTCGCCCCGAGGGGGATATTTCGCTGCCCGGGCTGCCCGGGTAGCCGCGTCCTGCGAGTTCGTCATCGGAACGATCACGCCCGACGCTCCAAGATCGAGCGCCCGATTGATTTCGGAAAAGCCCTCGATGCTGACGCGCACGAACGGGCGCGCTCCCGCAGCGCGGATTGTGTGGATACACTCGTAAGCCGTTTCCCAATTGAAAGTTCCATGTTGAAGATCGATGATGATCCACTCCCAACCCAACTGAGCCAAATAGCGGGAAACCATCGGCGTGGGAAAGTTTTGAAAAATGCCCAGTTGCATGTCGTTCATTTCATTTCTTCTCTTCTTGAGGCCAAACTAGTTCTCCGGTACAGTACTTTGAGTCCAATATGGTTCGCTCCGGCTCGTCGCTTGCGTACACCCAGATCATCGCCATATTGTCCTCGGAAAGATTGAGGAACCGATGGGCGCGGCCCTCAGGCACGAAGGCGGTGTCGCAGCCGCTCAATTCATAGCGGCGCCCCATCACCTCACAGACGGCTCGGCCCGAAACAATAGTAATCGATTCATCGCAGCGATGAACGTGGCAAGGCAGGGAGGCGCCGGGCTCGAATCTCCCATATCCGCCACATATGCCTACGGAGCCAAGCCGACGAGCGAACAGGTCGGTAAAGTAGGCTCCGGCGGCGGGCTCATAAACCTCCCACTTTGCAAAGCGAATGATACTCTCTGGACTTTCCGGCTCGGGATTCGAGCGGCGAAGATCGACTTCGGGGAAGTCATTTCGCGCGGCCTCGCGGCTTGGTTGCGAGGTTGCAAAAGCCCAATGGGCAACCAACCGATGACTTGACGAGAAATTCACCATCCGATGATCGATTCCGGCTGGAAAGTGGATCGAATCGAGCGCCGAAAGGCGGTAGCATCGGCCCTCCACCGCAACGTCTGCTTCTCCCTCTAGTACGGTCGCGGCCTCGCTGAATGGATGCGAATGGTACGCGAGTTCGGCGCCTGGCTGAAAAACAGCAGTGCCCGTACTAATGCCTCGCGCTCCACAGGCTCCTGAGACCAGTTCACGCAGTTCGATCGCCGGAAGGAACGCCACGTTTGGCTCGCCACCGCCCGAGCCGATGAACTCCATCAAGGGGCGCGAAACTTCCCTATTCATAGAAGACCTGTGCCATGGCGATTGCGTCGAAAGGCTCAAGCCGGAAGTGCGCATAGCCCGTGTTTTCCTGAAAAACAATCCGCGTCTTGTCGGGCAATCGGAGGATCTCCCGGGCTCTCGTGTGCGGCGGAAGCCTCACACGAACGGACGCACCGACATCGATCTGCGGAAATTCCCGCTCAAGATTAAGCAACCCGGCAAGCAAACATCGCCGTTCGGGCTGGTGGAACAAAGTCACTTCCACCGACGGGTGCGTCTCAACCTCGAAATAGAACGGTTCCGAAATGTTTTGATGTATCAAGCTAAGGAAGAGCTGACTATTCACTGGCTCCTCGCTCGACTCAATGGACCCTGCGAGCCATATTGACCGGCCTTTTCCAAAGGCGTGGACCACAATTGCAGGATCCTTGCCAGGCCGGAGGGCCGGAGGGTTACTGTGAATAGCCGCGAAATGGCTGCCGATCGCATGGCCAAGTTCCGGGGCGACGAACGGAAGCGTCACGGTCGCTAGCACCCTAGCCCCTGGAAGCGCATCGGATTGAACCATCGGCCCTGCGAAACTAAGCAAGTCCTGCGGCCAGATCGCCTTACGCAGATCCTCATCGCGCGGTGAAACATACGTGATCTTTGTGCCGGTCATGCCCTTGTAACGAACGCCGAACACGTCTTCTAGGCGAAAAACAGGCCCGCTTGATCGTAGTCGGTCGAGTGAGCTAACTCCGGTGGCAATGAGGATACCGCCACCTTCGACGTACCTGCGGAAAAGTTCCGCCTGCTCCGCGGTCATCTCCAGGACGGTGGGAAGAATGATGAATCGATATTTTTCGATCTGATGTAGGTTAGCGTTCGTGCAGACCCCGAAAGGAATGTGAGCTCTTTGCAGAATTCGGGCGGCTCCGACGACCGACTCGCGGTGGGGACACTTATCGACAGCTTGGAGTTTCGCAACGTCGACCTTATTCTCGTCCGGGTTATACATGGACTCTTTGTCGTAGTAGATACCGGCATCCGCCATCAGGTTTCCGCCTAGAAATGGCTCATACGCCGCTCGCTGAGCGCTCAGCGATCGCAGGTAATTGTAGACTTCCGGATTCAGAGTGCCATCAACATTGACATAGTCCACAAGCATCAGAGCGGCGGAGTGCAGCGTGGCTACGAAGCACTCTGTGCGCAACTCGGGCATAGGCTTCACGGTGACGTGATCAGTGTAGATCCTGGTGCGTGAAGTGACGAATTCGAAGGGGCGCGTACGGGCCAGCCCATGGTAGACCTTGCATGCGAGTGAATGTTGGGTGGGCCCACCATAGAAATCGCCGCTCGGATAATCGGCAAGCGTGGACAGTTCGAGCGGCGATCCCAGCGTCCAATTGTGAAAGATGGTGGAGCACTGGTGGCTAACCGTAATCGGGCGAACCTTCTTTACGCCCGCCGAGATCTGCGTGACGAAATCGATGAGCCATTGCTGACGGGCCTGCTGGAAGCTGCGCCACAGCGGATCGTCCCAATCGACTACACGCGGCAATTCCGCTCTCCGCTCCTTTTGGAAGCGTAGCGCGCAATGGTCGCAATAACAAATTCCGGGCCAGAATGTCATATCGCAGAACAGCCCGTCAATGTCGTAGCTGGCCGCAATTTCCTGCGTGCAGGCGAAGACGTAGTCTCGATAAGGAGAGTTGGGACAACAGACGCCGTACCGGCCTTTCAACATTGACTCATCGCCCTCCGCTCGGAGGATGCGCCATTCCGGGTGGCTTTCGAAAGAGGCGTTATCGAAAATCGCGCTGAAGTAAGCAATGGGGTGGATCTTGCGGCGACGGCATTCCGTGACGACATCGCCGAAAAAATCGCGCCCGCGCATATTGGCGTGCATATGCCCGATCTTCGTGCGCCACATGCAGAGACCGGTGTGCGAATTCGCCATCATCATCATCGACTGAGCGCCGCCCTCGGCAATGAGGCCTATAAACTCTCCGGCGTTAAATCTGCCTAATAGTTCAGGACTCCAGTCTGGAACGTGCATATCGACGGAATAGCGGCGGAAGACCTTGTCCGGCCATCTGGCCAAATCCCAGGGAGTGAACGTCTTTGTTTGCGCGGAATGCAACTCTGAATCGTAGAGCAAAGGGAGTGCGCTCGCGAGCTTGACAAAATGCCTTCTGTCCACAACATAGATATCATGCCATCAGATCATCGGCTAGTCAACATAATTTTGAGCGATCTTCGGAGGAGACGATTTTTTGTTGGCAGGTGTCGATCCATCAGGCCAATGGTGATATAATTTCGCAATGGCTGAGCAGTTTCTCAAACCCATGGCGGGGCGAACGACTCTGAGCGCGGACATTTGTCGCAAGCTTGTATCTCACTTGATTCGTGGCGACTGGGCTGCTGGAGAACGTCTTCCGCCGGAACGTGAGCTCTGCCAGAGGTTGGGCGTTGGGCGGGCCTCATTGCGAGAAGCCCTAAAAGCTTTGGAGATCATGGGCATGATTGAGACGCGCCTAGGCGACGGAACCTTCGTTTGCAATAGATCGCAGTTTTTTTCGCGCCCCCTTCTTTGGGCCATCACCGGCAGCGATCATGACAGTGCGCAGGAACTGGTCGAGGCTAGGCGGTTGATGGAAGTCGAGCTGGCTGGTATGGCTGCTGAGCGGGCGACACCGGACGACGTCGAAGCGATTAAGAAGTGCACTGCTGATATGGAGGCCGCTCTCAACCAGCCCGAAGCGTTCCTCGAGGCCGACTTGGGCTTTCATCTCGCTGTAGCGACGGCTGCGCACAACCGAATTCTTCTGAATGCACTGCATCTCATCCGAAATCTAATGCGGCAGTGGATACAGGGTACGCTCGCAGATCAGGAAATCGCCGAGTATGTGCTGCAGCAGCATACGGACATTATGCTTGCGATCGCTCAGGGGAATCAAAGCGGTGCCCGAGCGGCCATGCAAGTCCACTTGGATTCAATGGCGCGCGGCTTGATGCAGAATCTGAAGCTGGGGATGGAGAAAATCAAGCAAGACGGTTGAGTATGCGCATCCTGCTAATTCCTCTGGTGACCGTCCTATGTTTAAGTGCCGCGGAGGGGGACCAGGAGGCAATCAACGTTCATCTGAGGCGCGCGAGAGAAGCGCAGCAGCATGGCAATTTCATCGCAGCGGCAGGCGAATGGGAGGCTATTGTGGCTCTTTCGCCGCAGACAGCCGAGGCGCACAGCAATCTCGGCATGATGTGGCACTTAGCCGAGGAGTACCCTAAGGCGATTTCGGAGTTTCGAGAGGCGCTGGGTCTCGATCCGAACCTGGTTGCGCCGCACCTCTTTCTGGGCATTGACTACTATCTGACCTCCCGTCCACGAGCCGCAGTGCCTCAATTGCGTAGCGCGCTAGGGCTTGATCCGGATAATCCACTCGCCAGGAAATGGCTAGGAATGAGCTACTTTCAGATGGGCGACTTCTCCGAGAGTGCGTTGGCGCTTAGCGCTGCCTACCGGAGCAACCCTTCCGACCTCGACCTGCTCTTTTTCCAAAGCCGTGTTTGCAGCAGGATTTTGTTCCAAAGTTATGAAGCAATTAAATCGCTCGTCCCGGATTCGCCATACTTGCGCTCGTTACGAGGCGGACCGGTCGTGGCCCCGCGCGGCGATCCGGAGATTATTCGCTTAAGCGCCGCGCTAAAGGACGGCGATCCCGAAGAAGCTCTCTCCGGCTTGCTCGCTTTTACGCGTGCAAAACCGGAATCCGTGGAAGCTTGGTACTGGCTCGGCAAGACAGGCGAGTCCCTTGCCCTGAAATCGCTGGACGCGTTTCTCTCTCGTTCACCGGCTTCCTATCGGACACACCAGCTCAAAGCGGAGTACAATCGCGCATCAGGCGACGATATTAAGGCAGCCGCGGAGTATCGTGAAGCGCTCGCCGTTAACCCGAAAGCTACTCAAATTCATTTAGAGTTGGGCAACATTTTCATGTCCCAGCATGATTTCGCCCATGCCGTTCCGGAGTACGAGGCCGAGATTCGCGCCGATCCCTATTCCCTTGCTGCACTACGGCGCGTCGGTCAGGCATATGCAGACCTGCATGAGCCGGATCTCGCCGGAAAGTATCTTGCGCGGGCGTTACGGATCGAGCCCCTCGATTACGAGGCGTCGCGGGCGCTAGGAAAGGTGCAATACGAGCGAGGCAATTATGCAGATGCCGTGCAGCACTACCTAATCGCGTTCAAGAACCGCACGAGACACGACAATGCACTCCTTTTTCAGATAAGCAACGCGTACCGTCGCCTAGGAGATGTCGTCCAGGCGAATGCTTGGCTGACGCGGTTTCAAGGCGAGTTGGCTGCAGAGCATGAAAAGGTTCAGCGCGATCTGGCGGCCCGTACGTCAAGCTCATCGTCTATCGAACGGGGGCCTTAACGATCCCTTGGCCCTCCTTGACGCGGATCAGCTGATTTGTGCTCACATTCGTGAGCCGGTCCAAGATGCCGCTCGGCCATCGGATTTCGATCAGATCGGCCTGAACCGCGGACCCCAAGCCAAAATGAAGCTTAAGGTCGCTCTGTGAAAGATAACTGCCGCCGCTTCGGACTTCCTGAAACTGTCTGTGCTCTCCGGCTTTAACTGTCACCTTGGCGCCGATCCCGCTCCGATTCGAGCGTGTTCCCAGGGTTTTAATCTGCAGCCACCGATTGCGGTTGCCTCCGTCGTTTCGCAAGAGGACCGGCGGATCGTGCATGTTATTGATGACGATATCTACGTCGCCGTCGTTATCGAAGTCTCCAAACGCAACTCCCCTGGAAGAATGCACTGCCGAGATGTCGCTCCCCGCGCGGGAAGAGATGTCCTCGAACCGCCCGTTCCGCAAATTGCGGTAGAGAAGTTTCTTCTGGCGAAAGGGAACGTCGGCACCCGCCCGTTCCAGTTCCGGGTAAACATGCCCGTTCGCCTGAAAGATGTCCAGCCACCCATCGTTGTCGATGTCCACGAACCCACAGCCCCAGCCGAGATACTGCGTGTTCTTCCCAAGGCCGCTCTCGAAGGTAGCATCTCGGAATGTGGCGCCGCCTTCGTTTCGATAGAGAGTTGCAGTGTCGTCTGAGAAGTTCGTCTTAAAGATATCAAGCATCCCGTCACGGTTATAATCCCCCGCGGCGGCGCCCATTCCAGCCTGTTCTTTCCCATCATCGCTGAATGCGCAACCCGCCTTGACGGCGATCTCTGTGAACGTTCCGTCGTGGTTATTGCGAAAAAGCAAGCTCGGAGTGGAATCGCAGGCGACATAGATGTCCGGCCACCCATCATCATCGAAGTCGCCCGTCAAGGCAGTAAACCCGTAGTGGCCCCGTGGCCGGCTCACTCCGCTCGGGCCGGAAACGTCGGTGAACGTCCCGTCTCCATTGTTTCGGTAAAGTAGATTGATTCCCGCCGGCAGGCCGCGCGGACCGCACATCACCGGGATGCCTTTCCACTGGCAAAAAGGACCGGAACCGGCTGCTGGAGTGGTTGCCAGATCCAGGTCGACGTAATTAGCCACGAAGAGGTCTAACAGCCCGTCACGGTTGTAATCGACGAAGCAGCAACCGGTATTCCATCGCGGCCGCGGGCCGGTCTGCAATAGTCCCGCTTCCTCGGTCACGTCGGTAAACGTGCCGTCGCGGTTGTTCCGGTATAAGACATTCTGTCCCCAATACGTAACGAATAAGTCTTCCCACCCGTCATTATTGTAATCCCCAACGCACACGCCTTGGCCCCAACCGGTTCGGACGAGGCCCGCCGCGGCAGTTACGTCTGTGAAGGTCCCGTCACGGTTGTTCTTGTAAAGATAGTTGGTTGGAGGAGCACCCGCTCTACCTTCAAGCGTCGTCCCATTGACCTGGAAAATGTCAAGCCAACCGTCGTTGTCGAAGTCGAAGAATGCGATGCCGCAGCCGGTCGTCTCGAGTATCCACTTCTTCGCCTTATCTCCCCCGAATACGCAAACCGAACGCAGCCCGGCCTGAGGTGCAACATCCTTGAACGAGACAGTCAATGGAGATCCAGCCACCACCGGTGAGTCAAAGGGGTCAGCTGGAGCGGAATTCAAGGCGCGAGCGAAATTCAAGCTCAAACCCGCCGCGGAAGTTCGCCGTAGGAAAGATCTTCGAGATTCGCCGCTCAGCTTCATTGCGCGACCGGGCTCCTCAATTTGGGATCGAGTTGCTCGGCTTCCGCGTACGCTGCCATGGCCCCTTTCAAGTCTCCCGAAAGCCGGAGTGCGGAACCCAAATGGTATTGCGCGAGCGCCCACTCCGGCTTAAGCCGTACCGCTTTGCGAAACTCGGCGATGGCTTCCACATAGTTGCCTTTCATTCCATAAGCGGCCCCGAGGCTGTCGTGGCATTTCGTATCTTCCGGATGCAGCAGTTCGGCCTCGCGCAGATCGCGGATCGCATCGTCATAGTCTTGTTTCCGAGCCTTTGCGAGGCCCCGGTTGTAGAGTGCTTCGAAATACGCGGGCCGGATCTGAAGCGCGAGAGAAAGCTCCCGCTCCGCTTCGTCCAGATCGACATCGAGAAGCGCCGCACCGAGGAATTGATGCACCTCCGCAAGTTCGGGTGCCCGTCTGGCTGCTTCTCGGAATTCAGCGATTGCTCCCTGATGATCGCCCTGTGCAAGCTTTTTAACCCCCACATCGAGTTCACGAGCTGCGGCAATCCGTCCGTCTTCGCTTGCCTGAAGCGCGATTGCCCGCGCGAGCAGCGCCTCTGCCTCTCTCTTGCGTCCCCGTCTTTGTTGCGCTGTGGCGAGCAGCCGCTCGGCCTGGGCTGAGTCGGGTCGTAGTTCCAGCGCTCGGGTGAGGGGCGCGACAGCTTCGGTTGACTTGTTTGATGCCAGTAAGGCAGCCCCCAACCCCACCTGGGCGGGGAAGTACGACGCAGATAGAGACACCGCCATTCGGAACTCCTTCGTCGCCAAGGGCGCATACCCCTCAGACAAATAAGCCGAGCCTAGATTGTAGTGTACTTCGACCGACGAAGGCCGGACCTCACGAGCGCGGAGGAAGAGCGGAATGGCCTTGCGCAAAGCACCCTTTTTCGCATTTAGATAAGCCAGTCCGTATACGGCATCGAAATCATCCGGTGCAAGGCGCACGGCCTCCTCGAATTGCTCGAATGCTCCGGATGCGTCTCCGCTCATCGACAAAATCCTCCCGAAGGTGATTCGAGCATCCGCCCAGCGAGGTTTTGCCTTGATGACCTGCCGGAGAACCGAAATCGCGCCGCTGGTATCTCCGGCCTCGAGTCTCGCATTCACTTGGCTCATCTGAATACTTGCAGCAATACTCGCGTGTTGCATCTCACGCAGCGATTCCGCCTTATCGAACTCTCTCGACGCGTCATCCTTTCGGCCTAGCTTAAGAAAAGCAACGGCCAGATGATGGTGCGCCTCAAGGAGGGAAGGATCGGCTAGAATCGCCGATTCAAGTTGCTCAACTGCTCCCGGAATATCCCCGGTATTGAGCAACCCTTTGCCGGCGAACAAGCGCGCCTCCGCCGATTCTGGAGCCATTCGAATAGTTTCCAGCGCCATCCGAAGAGCTTCGTCAAACTTGCCGGTCTCTTCTAGCCTCCGAGTCAGGGTATTCCGTGCCAAAATGTTGCGAGGGTCAATAACGAGAACCCTCGCGAGCTGCACGATCTCTCGTTCCGTTCCATACTTTCTGTGATACGCCAGAGCCAGGTTGAACTCCGCTTCGACAAAATCCGGCTTGAGATTGATGGCTTCCTGGAATAGCCTGATCGACTCGTCAACCTGCCGGTCCATCAGCGCTAGGCCGAGCGCGTTGTAGGCATCGCCATTTTGAGGATCGTCCGCGATGGCTTTCCGAAGTTCTGCCGCACCGTCGTCGACCCGCCCGAGTTGCGCGAGCAGAAGCCCCAGATTGTAGTGCGCTTCGGCGAAATCCTCGCGCTGGTTCGTTGCCGTTTGGAAGGCTTTTAGAACCGAGACTGGATCCTGGCCCTTTTTCCCAAGCAGAAGACCGAGGGTGTTGTATGCCTCCGGATAAAACGGCTGTCGTTGGATGGCTTCCCTAACATATCGGATCGCCGCATCCAACTCGCCGCTGCGGAAGCTCTCCAGGCCGCGATCGTAAAGATCGACCGCGGCCTGGCTCCACAGAGGTCCTGCGGAGAAGGTCAGCGCAAGAAGGAACGCAACACAACTGCCTAGGCGATACACGTCAAAAGCTTACCTTAGCACCGAATTGGATCACTCGCGGAGTGTTCAAAGTCGATGTTATCACACCGAATGACGAGCTTCCGAAGGTTGTATTGGGGTCGCCAAATCGCGTCCGATTGAAGATGTTGAAGAACTCACTCCTGAACTCAAGACCGATTCTTTCTGTTATGTGAAAGAACTTGATGGCCGAGATATCCGTGTTCTTGATACCGTCGCTGAGGCAAGAGAGCGTTCGAGGCGCACTGCCAAAGGTAAAATTTGGATTGTGTGCGAAACCTGCGGGGTTTATCCACTGGCTGATTTTGTCGTTTGTCGAACGGCCCATGCCATTGTCGTAACAGGCATTTCCGATTAAGTCTGGCCGGCTCCCTCCACCAAACGCTCCGGTTGTTTGGCCGGTCTGTCCGATACCGAGCGGATAGCCCGCCGAAAAGGTCGTAATACCGGCCACTTGCCATCCGCCCAGAACCGCATCCACGGGCTTGGGCAAATTGCTCCCAAACGATCGGCCCTTACCGAACGGTAGATCGTAGACGTATCCTATCGATAGACGGTAGGGAACGTCCGAGGAGGACAAGGACTTCTCCCCTGCATAATTTCCCAGATTTTGATAACCGTTTCCAGGTCCCAAATAGCCTGCCTCGAAAGAGTCGCTGTTGGTCAGAATCTTCGACCAAGTAAAAGCCGATGTAAGTGTTAATCCATGAGAGTATTGCTTGTTCACCTGAATTTGAAGGGCATCGTAGCTGCTTTGAAACGTGTTCGCACTAGGTCCTTGGTAAGCTGGTAGGATAAAATTGACGCCAGTGTACTGAGGCCATCCCTTGAGCAACTGCCCGAGTTGAACGGTTGGTTTGCTGAGTGCGGATAACGGATTAGTAATAATGCCGTAAAATGGGTTCGCTACTGTGGATAACACTTGACTACCGTACTTCTGGATCAGCGACGACGGGATCTGATCCCCGCAATAGAAGAACCCGCAGGTAAGATCGTGTCCGCGAGTACCCGCGTAGGCAACGCTCACGATCGTGTTAGAGGGCAGCTCATATTGAAAACCGACATTCCATTGATATTGATACGGCGTTTTTCCGAGCGTGGAGCCAGTATTCAATGATGTCCCGAGCAGCGTTGACAGTCCCTGTGAGTCATATAGCGGCGTATAAAATCCGTTGGGAAATGGGTTGTTCAAAGTTACGTTGGGAGTGATTCCGTTAATTGAGGAGATCACGTTCGTGGTCGCTCCGAAGGGTCCATCTCCCGGAGAAGACGGCCCCGGCGCTTCTGGCGAAAGCATAAAGAGCTTTGAAAAGCCTCCCCGGAAGACGAGTTTGCTGGTAACCTGATAGGCGACACCGAGCCGGGGCGACCAGTTTGTCCAGTCGATGGGGACGATGCCTCGCCCCGAGACGCCAGGCGAGTTCGGGAAAACAATTGCGCCGTTCAACGAATGTCCCGTGAGATTCTGGAAGTAGGAGTTTAGACTCGTACCGCCCGTATTCGGGCCCGATTGGGTGCCAATCGGATTGGCAATCGTCGGATCGAATTGGAATTGATGGTTGTACCGTTCGGTGAAGGGGGTGTTCACTTCGTAGCGGAGCCCCAGGTTCAAGGTCAATTTTGAGGTGACTCGAAAATCGTCTTGTATGTAGCCAGCCAGATACTTTCCGCTATAG
>VFSW01001309.1_pt1 | contig 37920 bp, 30 predicted proteins | sample 5358111 | NCBI WGS metagenome assembly VFSW01 (sample SAMN11554181, study PRJNA540505) | mine drainage metagenome | isolation source: sediment from site ElyBrook_90M | place: USA: Ely Copper Mine, Vershire, VT | collected 2017 | reverse complement strand
GGCTAACGCCGGGAATGGTCGCGCCATCGAGGTCAGGCACAGGTTGGGGCACAGGAGCGGAGCTGTCCCCACTGGAGACAGCTATCCCCTCTCGCGCGAGTCGCGCTGCTGCGTTTTGGTCCCCAGCCATTCCCGCCCACCTTCGAGAACGAAGCCAATGCGAATGGAGCAGGCTCTCACCCGAAGCCAGTTATCTTCCGAGTATACCTTGGTTCGACGATCTCTTCGCAATTCCGGTATCGGCAGTTTTCTAACACCGCGTTCTTACGACATTACAGGTACTGCGCGCTTAAAAAAAGGCAGCCGGCACCTCATTGGGTACCGGCTGGCCAAGACCTTGGCAGTTCTTACTTACCGTAGGAGGTGAGCCGAGGATTACAGGCGCTCACAGTGCCGGAGTACGAGGTGCACTTGGAGCCGCCATAATTTCCGACATTCAGATCAATCAAGCTATTCGCGCTGGTAACGGTTCCATTCGTCGCTTGCCCTGTTACATACAGAATTCTTACCAGTTGGCCGGCGCTGGTTGTAACACGAAATCTGCCGAATGCGGTTGCTTCTGCTGTGCAGTTCGTCGACTGGAAGGTGCCACAGTCATAGGCGCCGGTGAAGCTCAGGGGTTCCTTTGCCGGAATGCCCGTCGGGCCGCTGGTTTCATAGGTAAGGCTCCAGATGCCGCCCGGCGGCGGCTGACCTACGACATCGATCTCATTCGTGACATTGGAGGAAGTCGGCGTAGCCGTCCCTCCTAAGTATTGCGGGCCGAGGAACGAGGCGAGCGTAAACGGGGCTCCCGTCTGGGGATTGAATTGTCCGGAGGTAACCAAGGGATCCGTACCTACCACGAATCCCTGGTTCGTCCTCACCAGATACCACACCGGCTGGTACTGGATGGATTGACCGTTTGAGGTCAGGGTGACGGTGACTCGTCCGCTGGAATCGACGTTGTATGTGCCGTTGTACCTATTCTGGGAGACTGTCCCGCCATTGTTCTCGTCGGTAAAGTAGCCAGGCAGGCTGTCGTGGCCTGACCGTGTGATATTGCCATTACCGTCGAAAGTAGCGACGCCAATGGAGGCGTCCGGCACACCCGTGGCCGAAGCTCCGTTCAACTGCAGCACGATGCAGGCCGGTTGTGTATTTTGCAACGGCTGGCAACCGAGCGAGGCATTGCTGAAGGTGCTTCCCGTAATTGTGCCGCCCTGCTGCGGCAACAGGGAAACGATGGTCGCGGGATGATTGCTGTCCGGGGGGTCTGTCGAGACGGCAACCAACCCATTATTTACCTTTGAGGTCGTGTAATACGCGTAATTGTATGTGACGGGGTTGCCGTTGACGGTTACGTTCAAGCTTAGCGTACCGCGCCCTGTATTGAGGTCGGGATTCGCGATCGCGCCGCCGGTGATAGGCAACTCCCCGGATGCGGTGCCGTTATCATTTGTGTCCTCCTCCCCGCCGGTTATAGCCAGTGAGGTATCGAGCGCGATCGTTCCGGCCCCGGCATAGCGGTTACCACTGCTAGTGGCGCCGAAGAGACCAAAGGTGTAATCGGAGACACCCGAGAAGAGCGTAGTAGTGGCCTGTTGCGTCACCGTGCCCGAACCCCACATCTGGGTATGATTCGGATCGGCCAGAATGATGGTCGAACTGGCCTTGGTGGAAACAACGATCTGGTAGACGAAGGTCCCCAGCGAGGAGGTGAGGGTTATGCTGCCTAGCTGGGTGCCACTGGGAACCTTGTAGGTCCCCGTGAATGGGATGCAGGTGTTCACGCCGCTTGGACTGCTTTGATCAAATGTGTAAACCCCAACGCTGCCGTTGCAAGGGGTCGCCGCGCCGGGACAGTTGGCATTATTCGCAGGGTTGATGTTCCCGTCCCCATCTCCGCAGAAACTGCCCACCATGTAGAACGGCTGACCGTTATCGAAGCCGTTGAAGGTGAAGGCATGGGCGCCCTGGAGTTGTCCTGTAATCGTGATGGTGAAAGCAGCTGTCGCCCGCTCTTGCAGCGCGTCGGTGACCTGCAAGGTGAAGTTGTATACGCCCGCGGTGGTGGGAGTCTCCGTGGCGGCAGCGCTGCCGATGATACCGGAATTCGCCCCTCCTCCAAGGGGGGGGGAGCTGGTGGTCACATCCATGTTTGGGTTGCACTGCCCATGGCCGGAAGGACTCGCGGTGCAGGGCGGTAAGCCAGTGCCGGCATTAGGAACAACCGCATAGGTATAGGGCGCGACGCCATTGCTGGCGGTAACCGTAGTCGTGTAACTGACGCCGACAAATCCGTTGGGCAGAGAGCTAGGCGTAAACGTGAGCGGCGGATTGATCGTGATGCTGAGCGGCGCCGTCTGGACGGCAGCCGTGGGGGTCTGCGCGTCAGTGACCTTTACCGTAAAGCTGGACTTTCCCAAGGTGGTCGGCGTACCGCTGATGACTCCGTCGGTGCTCATGCTGAGACCGGCGGGCAGACTGCCGGCGCTAATGGACCAAGTGTAAGGCGCCTTGCCTCCCGAGGCCTGCAACGCCTGCTGGTAGCCCAAGTGGGGCACGCCATCGGAGAGGCTGGAGTTTCTGATGATCAAGGCGCCGGGTCCGTTTTGAGGCACACTTCCGGCACAGCCGCTTATGATTGCGCATACTACACATCCCAACAGCAGATAGAGAAAAGGCTTAAGGCCTCGCATGGGTCTCCTTGGGTCTCCTTGTCGAATCGGCAGAAGCTGGTTTTGCACCCCTCCGGGAGCGGAACATCGGCCGCTCGCCGGGGGAAGACTACGGGCAATTGTAAAGTGTGTATCAGAGTAACCGAACCATTACTAAATGCAAGCCCTTTTTTTGCCGGAGAGCGGCCTCGGCCCACATTGGGTTTCCCATTTCCGGAGTGAGCGCTTGCGGGAAACGATCTCATCATCGCTGCGGTGTCAATTGCAGTGTTGATTCGCCTACGGGGGCGGGCTCTGCTATTCTCATCCGTTCCTGGGAGGAGCATCGTGAGATTAAAGGCATTATTTTCCTTGTCATTGGTTTTGGCTGTAGTCTCGGCAACCGCGCTGGCCCAGCAACCGAGTTCGTCAACGGCGACTCCTAGCGCGGCTCCCCCGCATACGCAAATGTACGTCGAGCCTGTGCTCCCCTATACTCCCAGCCTCGACGTTCAATCAATGGACCGCTCCGTCGATCCCTGCGTTGACTTCTACACCTATTCCTGCGGCGGCTGGATGAAGGACAATCCCATTCCGCCGGACCAGACATCGTGGAGTGTTTACGGCAAACTTTACGAAGACAACCTGGTTTATCTGCGCGGCATTCTGCAGGAGGCGGCAGCGGCGAAAGACCGGGATCCCGTCAGCCTAAGGATCGGAGATTATTATGCGGCTTGCATGGACGAGCCCGCGGTGGAGAAACTTGGCGCCCAGCCCTTGCAGTCGGACCTGCAGGCAATCGAGGGACTGCAGAATGTAAAGCAGATAGCGCCGCTGGTGGCCCGTCTGCACCTGGCCGGCGATGCCATGCTTTTCGGCAGCGGCTCGGAGCAGGATCCGGACAACTCCGATGTCATGATTGTGGGTTTGGGGCAAGGCGGCCTCGGCCTTCCTGATCGCGATTACTACACCAAGCAGGACGCCAAATCGAAAGAGATCCGTCAGCATTACGTGCAGCACGTGCAGAAGATGTTCGAGCTTATTGGCGATCCTCCCGCCACTGCCAAGCAAGCAGCGGATACGGTGCTGCAGATCGAGACGGCGCTGGCCAAGGCCTCGCTGACTCGCGTGGAACGCCGCGACCCTTACAAGGTGACCCACAAGATGAAGGTCGCCGACCTGCACGCGCTGGCGCCGAATTTCGATTGGACAGCCTACTTTGCTGCCAGCAGCGTGCCTGCGTTTGACAATCTGAACGTCGACTCGCCCGCGTTCTTCAAGGAACTGAATGCGCAGTTGAACTCGGTTTCGCTCGCGGACTGGAAGACCTACCTGCGCTACCATCTTGCCAATTCACGCGCGCCTTTTCTCTCATCAGCCTTTGTCAACGAGAACTTCGGCTTTTACCGCCAGTACCTGCGCGGCGCCAAAGAGTTGCAGCCGCGGTGGAAGCGCTGCGTGCAATATGTTGACGACCAACTCGGGGAGGACCTGGGCCAGGCCTACGTCCGCAAGACCTTTCCGCCGCAGTTGAAGGCCGCGACGCTGAAGATGACGCTGCAAATTGAAGACGCAATGGCCCTGCGCATTCAGCAACTGGACTGGATGAGTCCGGCGACCAAGCAGCAGGCGCTGAACAAGCTGCATTCCATCCGCAACAAGATTGGCTATCCGGACAAGTGGCGCGACTACAGCTCGGTGAAAATTGTGCGCGACGACTTTTATGGCAATGTAGAGCGTGCCGAGGAATTCGAGAATCACCGCGAGTTCAACAAAGTCGGCAAGCCCACCGACCGCAGCGAATGGGCCATGACACCCCCTACCGTGAATGCCTACTACAACCCGCAGATGAACGACATCAACTTCCCTGCCGGCGTTCTGCAGCCACCGCTCTATGACGCCAAGATGGACGACGCGCCCAATTACGGCAATACGGGCTCGACGATCGGGCATGAACTCACCCACGGCTTCGACGATGAAGGCCGCCAGTACGACGCCAAAGGCAACCTGGCGAATTGGTGGACCAAGCAGGACGCGGCGCAGTTCGTCAAGCACGCCGACTGCGTCGTCGATCAGTACGCCAAGTACGTCGTAGTCGATGACATCCGCGAGAACTCAAAGCTGACTGAGGGTGAGGATGTGGCAGATTTGGGCGGCACAGTCCTCGCCTACGTCGCGTGGAAGAACGCTGACAAAGACATGCAGCTCACGAATAGCGACGGGTTGACGCCGGACCAGCGGTTCTTCGTCGGCTTTGCGCAGTGGGCCTGCGAGAACGATCGTCCGGAAGACTTGCGCGAGCGGGCGATCACTGATCCGCATTCGCCGGCGAAATACCGCATCAACGGCGTGGTGGTGAACATGCCGGAGTTTGGCGCGGCCTTTCATTGCAAAGCGGGCTCGCCGATGGTGAAGCCGGCCGACCAGGTGTGCAAGGTGTGGTGACGGGTAGTGCGGCGCTTCACGGCATTTTTTGGATTGCGGCGTGGGGCTAGTGCGGGCCTTCAGCGGCTGTTACGAAACTCTCAGCGCTGAACGGTTGCCATTATGGAATGCGGCACCCCATCGCTGGGTCGAAGCGAATTGGGCTGACCCGGCAAGCCTGGCAAGTTTCCGGAGGAAAAGATTTAGGCAGATCGCCGCTCCTCAGCCGCTTAGGCCGAAATCAAAGCCAAGAGCTACGGACCATCTCATGACCGTCCATCCTGGCGCCTCCACAGGTAGTCCAGTGACCACAGGCCGGGGCCGCAGAGGATGAGAAACAGCAAGCTGCAGAGCATAGCAAAATCGGTGCGTGCGTCGCTCACCATGAACCAGAAGCCCTGGCTGGGGTGGAAACCTTCCGGGATTTTCGTCGTCGCAATGGCGGTGGAGATGACGATCAACAGTGGCACGGCGGCCAGACGCGTCCACAGCCCCAGAAGCACCAGCGTCCCGCACATTATCTCGAAGGCTCCGACGAAGAGCGCGGTGAACAACGGCGCAGGAAAGCCGATGCGGGCAAAGCGATGCACTCCCATGTTGGGGTCGACGTATTTCAGAAAGCCCTGGCTGGCAAAGATCAAACCCACGGCCAGGCGCACCAGGATAATGCTGCGCGCGGTCACCGGGACTGAGTGTTGTTTCATACCGTCTCTCTCCTGATACAGCAGGTCGTCACCCCGCCCCGGATGGTTAGTGTAGCGCGTAATGGACAGCAGAAGGGTTGATTCGGCGAGCGCGCAGCGCCTCGTGCGGCAAACAAGCTAGAATAAATAAACAGCGCGCTTCGTCGCGCCCGTCGCAACCACGACTGCAACCAGGACTGCAACCAGGACTGCAATCAGGACTATGTTCGAAGTTACCGTAGAAGATACCTTTTCCGCCGGCCATTACCTGCGCAACTATCGCGGCAAGTGCGAGAAGCCGCACGGCCACAATTATCGTGTGCGTGTGACCCTGAGCGGCGCCGAACTGGACCAGGCGGGTCTGTTGCTCGACTTTAAGGAGCTGAAGGATGTTCTGCGGCCGGTGATGAACTATCTGGACCATCAGATGATGAATGAGCTGGAGCCGTTCACCACCATCAATCCTTCGGCGGAAAACCTGGCCAAGTATTTTTTTGACGAGACCAACAGCCGTCTCAAGCAGGGCACCAACGGACGCGTGCGGGTGAAGGAGGTGACCATTTGGGAAACCGACACCACCACGGCGCGGTATAGCGAATAGGCAGTACGCTTTTCGTTTTTCGCCGGAACGGCTCGCAGATGCTCTCCAGGCGAAGAGCGAATCGCGACAGCTCCATGCACATCATCGAGATCTACAAATCGTTGCAAGGGGAATCGTCGTACGCGGGGCTGCCGTGTGTCTTCGTGCGGCTGGCGGGATGCAATCTGCGCTGCGCGTGGTGCGACAGCGAGTACACCTTCAGCGGCGGTAAACTCATGACCCTCGATGCCGTCGAAGAGAAGGTACGTCGCCTTTTGCACGCGCCCGGACTGGTGGAGATCACCGGCGGCGAACCACTGCTGCAGGAGCGCGAGGCAATTCCCCTGATGGAGCATCTGCTCGCGGGCGGCTACACCGTCCTGTTGGAGACCAGCGGCGAGCGGCCGTTGCAGCGCGTTCCCGCCGCGGTAACTAAGATTGTCGATGTGAAGTGCCCTGATTCGGGCGAGGGCGACACCTTTCGCCTGGAAAACCTGCCATGGCTCACGGCTCGCGATGAGGTGAAGTTCGTTATCGCCAGCCGCCAGGATTACGAATTCGCCCGCGACTTCGGCCGGGAACATACGCTGGCGGCGAAAGTCGCATCGGTGATCTTCTCGCCAGCCTTCCGCAAGGAAGCAGCCGGCGCGCGCGATGTCTCGCACTGCCTGGTCGATCCACAGGACCTGGCGCAGTGGATGCTGGACGACGGCATCCAGGGCCGGCTGGGACTGCAAATCCACAAATTTATTTGGGAGCCAGCGATGAAAGGCGTGTAGCAATTAGCAATGCTGACATGCAAGAACCCGCAGCCAAAATCGTAGTTTCCCTCAGCGGCGGCATGGATTCCGTCGTGTGTGCAGCGCTGGCGGTGCATGAGGTCGGCCCCGACGCCGTAGCCGCCCTGCACATCAGCTACGGCCAGCGTACGGAAGCGCGCGAGCAGACGGCGTTTCTCGGCATTTGCGAGCGCCTGGGGATTCGGCGCCGTCTGGTGGTGCGAACGCCATTCTTCCGCGCTATCGGCGGCTCAGCCTTGACCGACGAGCACATCGCCTTTCCTGAGGCCGACCTTCCACCGCAGCAAGCGCCCTTCGACTTCGCTCAGGGCGGGCTCGAGCGGCACTTGCCCGGGACCCCGGAGGAGATCGGGGCGCACATACCGGTAACCTATGTGCCGTTTCGCAACGCCCACTTGCTTTGCGCGGCGGTAAGCTGGGCCGAGGTGCTGGGGGCCGAACGCATCTACATCGGCGCGGTCGAGCAGGACAGCTCGGGCTATCCCGACTGCCGTCCCGAATTCTACCGGGCGTTCAACGAGGCGGTGCGCACGGGAACCAAGCAGGGCGGCATCCGCATTGAGACGCCGCTGATCGCCCTGCGCAAGTCGGAGATTGTGACGCGTGGCCTTGAATTGGGCGCTCCCTTCGATTTAACGTGGTCATGCTACCGCCGAGAGGACCGGGCGTGTGGCACCTGCGATAGTTGCGTTTTACGGCTGCGGGCCTTTGCCGCGGCAGGCGCTGCCGATCCCATTCCTTACCTGTCGCCGGCCGCGGTCTAGGTTTTTTGCTGAAGCTCAATTTTTAAAAAATCAACGCGGGGACCGTTGCAGTACGCAAGCCGCAATCGTTCGGTTTCATGCGCTGGAGGAACCATGAAGAAAGTAATCTATTTAGCCACGGCGCTGTTTGTCATTGCCATGTGCAGTGCCCCGCTGTGGGCGCAAATCAACGGCACCATCACCGGCACCGCCATCGACAAGGACGGTAAGCCGATCGCGGGAGCTACCGTCAAGCTCCGCGATCCTTCGAACGGCCGGACTTATCAGATGAAAACCAATGGCGACGGCCACTACTCCTCGATTGGCATCAACATTGGGACTTACGACGTTACCCTCATCATCGACGGCGTTCCCACCGACGAATTCGGCAGCGTGCCGATCTCAGCCCAGGGGGAGCGCACCGTCAACTTCGACTTAGCGAAAGATAAGCTGCTGACCGCCCCCGCTCCAGCCGCCAAAGCAGCCGAGGGGGAAAACACAAAAATAAAGGGTTTAAATGCCACGCTGGCGCAGGCCAAGCAGCTTGAGGGCGCCGGCAGCTACGATCAGGCTGTCACTTTGCTTCAGCAAACCGCGCAGGCCAATCCAACTCACGATTTGTTATGGGCCTACCTGGGCGATGCGCAACGCGGCGCGGCCTCCAAGGTCACCGACCCGCAGGCCCGCACTAAGGGATACCAGGACGCCATCGAGTCATATCAGAAAGCGCTGGCCATCAAGCCCAATGAGGGACCGTACATGGGGCAATTGGCCGACGCTTATGCGCGGTCCGGACAGACCGACAAGGCGGTGCAGGAATATGCGGCTGCGGCCCAGGCTGACCCGCCGAATGCCGCCAAATATTACTACAACGAGGGCGTGGTGTTCACCAACACCAACAAGTCCGATGAGGCGGTCGCCGCTCTGGACAAGGCGATTCAGATCGATCCCACCCGCGCCGACGCTTACTATCTGAAGGGACAAAACCTGATTGCGAAGGCCACCACCAAGGGCGACAAAATGATCGCTCCCGCGGGCACGGCGGAGGCCTTCAACAAGTATCTGCAGTTGGAGCCGAACGGAAAATTTGCCGAAGTTGCCAAGCAGATGTTGACCGCGATTGGCGCTCCGGTGGAAACCAGTTTCGGCAAGTCGAAGAAGAAGTGAGCGCTATCGCTCTACCAGGCGCTCCAAATCGGTGAAGAATCCCGGATACGAAATGGCGACACAATCGGCATTGCGGATGAATGTGTCGCCTTCGGCTCGCAGAGCGGCGACGGCAAACGCCATGGCGATGCGATGATCGTGGTAGCTCTCGATCTCGGCGCCGTGCAGCCGTTGACCTCCCGGAATGCGCCATCCATCTACGGTCTGCTCCACCTGCGCGCCCATGGCCTGCAGGTTGCGTGTCACCGCGTTCAGCCGGTCGGATTCTTTCATCCGCAGCTCGCCCGCATCGCGCACCTCTAGCCCCTCGGCGGTGTACGGCGCGATGGCGGCGAGCACCGGTAACTCGTCAATCAGCAGGGCGGTCGAAGCTCCCTCGATGGTGAGGCGCCTTCCCTGCCCCGTGCCTCCCGAGTCGCGCTGTTTTCGTGCGAATTGGGGTGGGAGCAGCGCGATCGTACCCACTAGTTCCCCGTAGCTCTCCTCCACCTGAAGCATGGAAATGCGGCTGCCCATGGCAGTCAGAACATCCAGCAGTGCCGACCGCGTGGGGTTCAGCAGCACGCCATCGATGACCAGGTTCGACTCGGGGGAGATAGCAGCGGCGCAGAGAAAAAATGCAGCCGAAGAGATATCGCCGGGCACGTAAGCTTCCAGCGCATGCAAGGTCTGCCCGCCGAGAATGCTGACCGTGTTGCCTGTCCTTTCTACCTCCGCCCCGAAGGCCCGCAGTGCCTGCTCGCCGTGATCGCGCGTGCGTGCAGGCTCGTGAACGGTGGTCCGGCCTTCGGCCAGCAATCCCGCGAAGAGCACACAGGTCTTCACCTGAGCGCTGGCCACCGGCGGGCGGTATTCGATGCCATGCAGTCGGCCGCCGCAGATGTGCAGCGGCGCGCAGTCGCCATTCTCTGGGGCGATCCTGGCGCCCATCTGGGTCAAAGGCTCAATAATGCGTTTCATTGGCCGGCGGGAGAGCGATTCATCGCCGGCCAGCTCGCTGGTGAACGGTTGCGCGGCCAGAATGCCGGACAGCATACGAAGGGTCGAACCGGAGTTGCCGCAGTCCAGCGCGGTGCGCGGCGCGCGAAGCTGCGGCCCCAGGCCTCCAACCACGACACTTCCCTTCTCCTCGCGCTCGACTTGGCATCCCAGGGCGCGAATGCAGCCCAACGTGCTGGCGCAGTCGGCGCCGGGGGCGAAGTTCTGGAAGCTCGAGCGCCCGGCTGCCAGCGCCGCCAGCATGGCATAGCGATGGGAGATCGACTTGTCGCCCGGCACGCGCAGGCTTCCCAGAATATTACGCGCCGGCCGTACTAGCATGGAGACATCTTGCCGCATGACCCCCTCGTCCCTTTTGTTCTCAGACACTTTGTCAACTTCGCTCGATGTCGCAAAATGGCGCGATCTCCGAGCAACTTTTTCGATGCGATTTGTTTCTAGGTTGTAATGCGCGGAATGTGGAGGGGGCGGCGATCTCCCAACCCACGTTCCAGGCCGGTCGAAGAGCAGCCCGCACAGCGATCCAACCGACCAGGGGGTAAAACAAGATGGTTTCCCGGGTCTGTACTGCGACATGGGTGCTATCCGTTCTTCTGACCACGCTGGCTGGCGCCCAAACCACTGTCGGCCCCAGCACCGACTCTGTCAACCTGTCGCTGCAGGGCAAAGTGCTGTCTCCCAAGGGCCACCCGCTGGCGGGAGTCCATGTCGAGTTGGACAAGATCACTACCACCGTGCCCGTCGCATCCACCTTCACCCAAGCGGACGGCACCTTCGCACTCTACAACATCCCCCAAGGCGCCTACGAGATTGTCGCAGACTCAGCCGATTCCAACGTGAGCCAAGCACTAGCGCTGGCTTCCCCTCATCCCTTTGTGGAACTGCGCTTTGAGCGTGCCCAGCCGCCGCCGGCAGTGCCGGCTGCTACCATCTCGGTCGCCCATCTGCAGGTTCCGGAGAAAGCGTTGGAGATGTATAGCAAGGCCCGGAACGCCTTTCAGCGTGGGCACATTGCCGATGCGCAGAAATGGGTGAACCATGCGTTGCTGATCGAAACGGAGTTTGCCGCCGCTCTCGCCCTGCGCGGATTCATCGCCATGCAGGCCCACAATCTGGACGCTGCCGAGCACGACCTGGAGCATGCGACGCAGATCGATTCCAGCCTGAGTAGCGCCTACGTAGCGTTAGCGGCGGTGTACAACCACCAGGGCCGGGTTGACGACGCCTGGCGCGCCGCGCAGCGAGCTACGGCGCTGTCCCCGCAGGTCTGGCAGGGATACTTCGAAATGGCCCGCTCCGCCTTGAGCAAAGGCAGGTATCTGGAGGCCCTGGAATTTGCCGTCAGGGCGGAGCGGCAGGGCGGCGGCGGGTTCTACGCACTGCATCTGCTGAAGGCCAGCGCCCTGTATTCGCTGAGAATGCACAACGCCGCGCGCTACGAGGCGCAGCAAGCCTTAGCGCGATCCAAGGGAGCGGACGCCCAACAGGCACAGACTTTACTGGCAGAAATCAACGCCGCCACGACAAAACGATAAGCCTGCCCGCCTGCCTGCTGGATCGTACCGCAAAGCAGGTTGCCACCCGGTACGCGCAGGTCCAGTGGCTAGTGGCCCGTGGTCAGTGGGCCGCCTTCGTCATCACAAATCTCGACGTAGAGCCGCGCTGCTCTCGCCGGCTCATCGGCGGACAGGCAACCGGTCCCTGGCGGCTGGCCACTCCTTTCCAAAAAATTTCGCGGCGGTCTTGTCGTCTCCCACAGCGGCAATCGCTAACTAGCCAGGCGCGGTGGGAGGGTTGCTTGTGCCGATGACAATTTATTTCGCGAATTGGCGCGAGCCGTCAGCCAACTATTTTCTGCAAAACTCATCGAACGATGCAGCGCGATGTGGTTGAAAACATCGCGCGCGTGGTCGGCGCTCCAGACCACCGCCAGGGCGGTCAAAGGGGTGATACACCTCTCGGAATTGAGCGAACCAGGTGGGCAATATGTTTTCGCGGGCCTCTCTTGCAACGTTGTTTCTGCCAGCTCTCCTTGCCAACCTCGTGATCGCCCAAACCGCCGAACCTCTATCAAGCGCCCGATCTGACAAGCCGGCCATTCCAATCCTCTCCGGCAAAGTTGTGGGCTCGAACGGACATCCCCTGCCTGCCGTACATGTCGAACTGGACGACGCCGGCACGGCTTTACCGGTTGGGTCAACCTACACCCGGCCAGATGGCACTTTCGAACTCTACAATATTTCCCAAGGCAACTACGAAGTGGTTGCCGATGTGGGCAACTCCCGAGTGAGCGGTGTGGTGGCGGTGCCGTCCAATGTGTCCGCGCTTGAATTGCGCTTTCCTCCCAGCAACTCCGCCGACAACGCCGACGACACTATCTCCGTGACGGAAATCCTGGTCCCGGAGAAAGCGCGGCAAATCTATCGCAAAGCCCGCGAAGCATTCAACCAGGGGAAGGAAGCAAGAGCCGAAAAGCTGCTGGACAAGGCCCTGCTCATCGAGCCGAACTATGCTAACGCCCTCATCATGAAGGGCTACATCGAGATGCAAAATGGCCAGATCCAAATCGCACAGCAGGATTTGCAGCGGGCGCTGCGTATTGATCCGAATTCGCCGGCAGCCTATATTGCGCTGGGGGCGGTTTACAACCATGAAGGTCGCTTCGATGATGCTCTGCAGGTTTCCCAACGGGGCGCCAGTCTGTCGCCGCGAGTGTGGCAAGGATACTTCGAGATGGCCAGGGCCGCGGTCGGGAAGGGTATGTACCGGAAAGCTCTACTGCTCCTGCGACAGGCCGAGCGCCTGGGAGGAAGCAACTTCGCCGGCCTGCACCTGATGAAGGCTTGCGCCCTGTACCCACTGAAGTTTTACAAGGACGCCCGCTACGAATTGAAGGCAGTTTTGTCACGCGAATCCAAGGGGATGAATGCCAAGCAGGCGCAAATCTTGCTGGCGCAGATTGATGCAGCCGATCCCCGCCGATAGCGGCTAACCACTAACCGGCAATTACGCGATGTCGTATACGCTGCGGGTGGCCTGGGCTCTGCTCTCGGGCCCCGAATTCTCCATCTTCGGAAACCTTCTGATTCTCAACAACACTTACGCGATACAATCTCGCACAGGTGCTCCGGCGTGGACAATAAGGCCATTGCGCAAGTGTTCTACGAAACCGCCGATCTCATGGAGGTCAACGCCGACGATTCCTTTCGCATTCGCTCTTACCGGCTGGCCGCCGAAGCCCTGGAAGGCTTCCCCCAACAGGCCTCCGAGCTATGTGATCAACCGAAGGTGCTGCTGGCAATTCCCGGGATCGGCAAGACCATGGTCGGCCACATTCAAGAGCTGTGTCGCACCGGAAAACTCGGCCGCCATCAGGAGCTATTGGAAAAGTACCGGCCGACGATGCTGGAGCTGCTGAAAATCCAGGGGCTCGGCCCAAAAACCATCGCGCTGATCTGGAGCGCCTTCCAGGTGAGCGACCTCGCCGGCGTGGAGAAACTGGCGCGTGAAGGCAAGCTGCGCGAACTGCCCCGCGTGAGTGAAAAGAGCGAGCAGAAAATCCTGAAGGCGATCGAAGATTATCGCCGCATCTCGGGTCGCTTCCTGCTGGACCAAGCTGACCGAACGGCAGAGAAGCTGACGGAGCACCTGAAGCACATCCAGGGGATTGAGAAGATCACGCCGGCCGGATCGCTGCGGCGCGGGCGCGAGACGGTCGGCGACCTCGATGTGCTGATTACCGGGCCGTGCTGTGCTAACCACGAGCAGCGCGCCAGCCTGATCGACGAAATCCTGCGCTTCCCCGGCATTCTGCAGGTCCTGGCTCAAGGTGACAACAAGGTCAGCTTCAAGCTACGCAGCGGTATGCAGGTTGACGTGCGCCTGCTGCCGACGGAATCCTACGGCGCGGCGATGCAGTACTTCACCGGCTCGAAAAATCATAACGTGAGCCTGCGGCAGCGCGCCCTGAAGATGGGCTACACCCTGAACGAGTATGGGCTATTTCGCCTCGACAATGAGAAGCGCGTGGGGGGGGCGACGGAAGATGAGATTTATGGTGCGTTGAAGCTGGATTGCATTCCGCCGGAGATGCGCGAAAATTGCGGCGAGATCGAACTGGCCGCCGAACACAAGCTGCCTCATCTGGTCACGGCGAAAGATCTGCGCGGCGACGTCCACATGCATACCGTGGAAACCGACGGCAAGTGTACGATCGCTGAAATGGCTGCCGCGGCGAAGGCTTGCGGCTACAAGTACATGGCCATCACCGATCACACCAAGAACCTGGCCTTCGCTAACGGCCTGGATGACAAGCGCGCCCTCCAGCACATCGCGCGCATTCATGCTGCGAGCGAGGAGATTAGGGGCGTCAGCATTCTGGCGGGTGCCGAGGTGGACATCCTCCCGGACGGCGAACTCGACTTATCTGACGACGTGTTGGAGCAGATGGATGTGGTCATCGCCAGCGTGCACTCGGCCTTCAATCAAGAGCCGCAGCAGATGACCGACCGATTGCTGCGCACGCTGGAGAACAAGAACGTCTCGATCCTGGGGCATCCGACGGGAAGATTACTACTGCGGCGCGAGGCTTACCGCTTCGACATGGACGCGGTGCTGAAGGCGGCACTGAAGAACAAAGTGGCCATGGAGCTGAACGCCTATCCCGACCGGCTCGATCTGAACGATGTCCATCTGCGCATGGCGCGCGAGCGCGGGGTGAAGATCGTCATCAATACTGATTCGCACCACACCTCGCACCTGGGGAAAATCAAATATGGAATCCTGCAGGCGCGGCGCGCCTGGCTGACGCCGGCCGACGTGTTGAACACATTGCCGGAGAAGGAATTTCGCAAGGCGATGAAACACCAGTGGCCCGTGGCTAGCGGCTAGAGGCCAGTGCAGGAGCATTTCCGTTGGGAGCATTTATGCCTGACTCAGAACTTCCGTCCAAACTTGACCAGTCTGAACCGAAGACCGAACCTGCTCCGGCTTATGACGAGTTCAGCAGTGCCAGACGCAACTTGCCGTCCATAGCGCCGCTGACCATCGCCATTTTGCTGGTCGCCGGGGTAGTCGGCATCATCGCCTACACTGAGCGCGCCAAGCCGGTAGGCCAGGGCAGCATCGACGGCGTCTGGTTCAGCCAGCCGGCCAACATGCCCAGCCCCATGATCCTGATCGAGGCGACCATCCGCAACGTCGGGAAAAAGCCGCTCTACATCAAGGACATCAACGCCGGGGTCGAGACCGATCAGGGCGATAAGTCCGATGAGGCGGCCGCGGCCAGCGATTATGATCGCTACTTCATGGCTTATCCCGATTTGCGAGGTCATGCTGCGCCTCTGAAGGTCGAGACCAGGATTCCGCCCGGCGCGGAACAGAAAGGCGCCGTAATGATCTCCCTCCCGATCACGCAGCAACAGTTCGATCAGCGCAAGGACCTGACAGTAAGCCTCCAGACCTACGACAGCGGAACTATCGTGCTGCACGAGAAGAACGGGCCGGGAAAATAAATGGGGACGGCGCGAGGCGTGTCAACGCTAACGTTCATTCAAGCGCCGTGGTGAGTGGAGGGATCGCCCGGGAAGTGTCACTGCCTCACTGGCGGCCAGAGAGGGACAACCGATCTAGCGCCCGGCGAGGGCCAACACTCGGGTCCGTTTTGATTCCCTTTCGCTGTTGCTTTTTCGGACAGCAATAGTCTCCTCTTTCAGCCTTGGCGTTCGTGTTGGCCCAGAATCAGGCGAAACCGCCAAGCCGGCAATATCGGCCACAGAGGTGTTTTCCAAAATGTTGGCGATGGCATCGCGTACGTTCAGGAACAATTCGTAAAGGGGGCGATGCAACGCGTCCTCTTCCAGAGAAGTGCGCAGCTGATCCACATCGCCAAAGGGAGCCAGCGGGCCATCAATGACCCGGACGATTTCGCTGACCTGAATGTCAGCGGGAGGACGGCGGAGTTGATAGCCGCCCCGCGCTCCCCGTGTACTCTCGACCAGTCGCGCATTCTTGAGTTCGATGAGGATGATCTCCAGGAATTTTTCCGGTAGGCGCTCTCCGACGGCGATCTCGTGGATTTTCACCGGGCCCTCACGATAATGACGGGCCAGCATGATCATGGCTTCCAGCGCGTAGAGTCCCTTTTGCGAGATTTTCATAAGCTCTCCTTCCGGCGAGCGAATATGGGCAACGCACTCCGGGATGCAGCGAGAGGTGTTGCTTTATCTACTATTCCTATCGAGATTGAAGGCGCAGTGCGGTAGGTCACACGCGTCTGTGACGTGCGAGGCTTGGCCACCTCACACAGCCTGGCCCCAAAGCTATCGCAGAATGAAGTGGAGTTACGCCGACAGTCAGGAGTGGTGCACGGGCTCCTGTTCGGCTTTCTCCTCCACAGCGTGGCTGCCGGCCTGAGGCAGTTGGCCGGGCGCCCGCGCGGCCGCCCCTGAAGGTTGTGGAGCCCGACGGGGGACGGGGCGACGCAAGCGAGACGTGATGCCGTCGATGGTGAATCCAGCGAGAACTGCCACCAGCACGGCTACGAAGCCGTACACCCAAGGGCGTGACTTCGCCAAACCCGCCAGATATAGAGGCAATCCGGCCTCGATTACGCTCAGCGGAGTATCCGCTCGCGCGACCACCGAGTGGTTTTTGCAGGCGTACACTTCCACCTGGTAGGTGCCCGTGCCGGCGCCTTTTGGCCAGCTTAGTTGCAAGCTGTAATGCGTACCGTTGGGGGAGGCCGCAAGTTGCACGGTGCTGGGATGAAATTGATAGCTCCCATCCTGCTCTTTCAAATTGAGAAAGCTGTCCCGGATGGTTGCCGCGTATTGCGGATCGGGATCTACCCCCTTGCACTCCGCGATACTCTGCCCTTGCCCAGGACTAGCGGTCGGGCATTTGCAATGAGAACGGCAAATCAGATGCTGTTTCAGGGAAGCTTCATCCAGTCCATAACTATTGATACTTGCTGCGTCAAGTATGGAATTGAGGGGAGCGCTGGAATAGCTCAGGAAGATTGAAGGCGCGTTCGCAATATGAATTTTGTCGGTATTAAGCCATATAGGACCGACGCGCCCCTTCTTATTGAACAGCGCACTGGCCTGCGTTCCCCTGACAACCACAACAATATTTGTCGCGGGAGGAGCGATACCTTCCACCCGTACTGTGGCCCCGTTGTAAAAAAGATCCTTGCGAATAGCGCTGGGGTCAATATGCAGAGAAGGCGCCTGAGCGTATAAGGCAGGAAACAGGCCGAGGAGCAGCAATACGCCGACGGCGACTTTGCGTGCAACTCGCCCGACAAGGCTGAAACCCGCCGGGAGGGCGAGTACGATTTCCTTATGCCGGAGCGCATACGGCCGCATAACACAAAGGGTCTCTGCCAGCTTGTAACCGCAGCGACAGCACAGGCCGCCGCGGTTTTCGGGCGGCGTTCGGAAAGGAGCAGGGCGCATGCAGTGCCTGGAGGACACGATGTCGTTCGCCTCTTTAATAGACCACCACAGTTGCGGCAGCCATGCAGTGACTCATCGCACGTACGACTGTGAGCAGGAACAGAAAATAGGATGGGTTATATCGGGCTTGTCCCCTGGCTGGATTCTTCTTCCCTGCTGAAGTTGTAGTTGCCTTGCAGGAATTGCTGCACATACCATTTCATGACGGCCTCGTTGGTCATGTACATGTCGAGCTGGCTGGTGCAGGCCATCAGCCGCCCGAGGATGTCGAGGTGAGCGCCGGTTTCCTGCAGAGGCGCTTTCTTATACCAGGCATTAACCAGATCATCCCGGCGGTCGACCACAAACCCGTAATGGGCAAGGCACGCCTCAATGAAGCAGGCCCGCAGATTGCGTCTTTGGCGCGTCGCGCCTCCTCCGGCAAAGCGGAAAGAAACATAGTTGTTGCCGGGAACATCCGACATGCAGGCATCCACCAGGGTAAAGTGATAAGCCAGCCTGGAGTTGAGGTTCATATACTCATCGGCTACCAGGAGATAACTCTTTTCGCCCAGCGCGCGTGTCGCTCCGCTTTGCGTGGACAGCGCCGTCGCCATTACCGAGGCCAGATCACTAATGCTCGCCGGCATGGCCCGCGTCCAAGCCACGCCAGGGTGACTCACACCCCGCCAAAGCGCCTGAAACGGGCGGGAGAGAATCTCTTCCGGCCTCACCTCGGCGGACGAAGAAGCCGAGGGAGCCAATCCTCCGCCTAGGTCGAGCACGCAAAAGTTAATGGGCACCGGTGTCATCAATTGTTTCGCGGAGTGCGCCTGGCGCGCGGACTCCGCATCGTTTACTTCGAACATTGCGGTGATAGCCTTCTCATGGCAAAAGCGCAACACATCGTGGGCGGACTTGCAACCTGAGGGACGGAAGCCGAGCGAGGAGGGATCGTGCAAATTCAATTCCAGCAAGTACTGCTGGATAGGATCATTGGGACGAACGCCCAGGTGCTCGAGCGATCTTGGTCCGGCTGACGGCCAGAGGATGCCGGAGTAGATTCTGGGCTGGACCGCGTCCAGGCTTATCTGGTCCCCGTTGTGCAATTGCTCGAACGCGCCGGACAACTGAAAGACCGAGGGAATCCTAAACTCCCGCAGAAGCGCCGCTCCGTGCCCGGCGAGGTTGCCCCACTCCGCCACCAAGCCGGCAATGCGGGGGAAGACCTCGACCATTTCCGGCGACGCCTTGCGCAGGAAAAGGATGGCGCCCTGGGGGGTTCTTTGCAAGGCAGGCCGGTCTGGCGCCAGATGAGCGGTGCCTGAGACTCGCCCCGGAAACACGGTGTAGCCGCCCTCCAGCAACGGCGGCTGTTTTACGCGCGACTTGTTCCTCACCGCAGTTGAGCTGGCCAGCGACAGCGGCCGCGCTTGCAGAATCCAGAGCTGGCCGTCCTCGCCCAGCGCCCATTCGACGTCCTGTGCCGCCGCGAAATGCTTCTCGATCTCGAGGCCCAAGTCGGCAAGCTGCGCCAATTCCTTGTCTGTCATGCTGGGCGCTTGCGCCTCCTCTGGGGTGAGGGGCTGTCGCAGCAGTCCGCCGCTCGCTCCCGGCACGACTTTCTCCAACTTAGCGGGAACCCTCTGCTCCAAAATGCTATGGGGGCGTTTGCGGGCCAGCACAAACAGGTCGGCTGGAGAGGCGCCACTGGCAATATCGATTCCCAGTCCGTGAGTCGCCGTAACCCACAGCGTATCGCTGGAGGCGTCGTTGGGATTTCGGGTGTACATGATCCCCGAAGCCTTCGCGGGAATGACCCGAAGGCATAACACGGCGAGCGGAGTATCCACCTCGGTTAGGCCGGCCGACAGCCGATAGAACAACGCGCGGGCGCTGAAACGCGCCGCGACCACCTGCTTGTAGGCCTCCAAGAGATCATCCGGCAAAACATTGATCAGGCTGACGAACTGCCCCGCGAAGCTCCACTCGCCACCCTCGCCTACGGCACTGGAACGTACAGCCAGTCCTAAGCCGTTCTTGACCAACCCCACTGCCCGCTCAGCCAGGGCAACCTCTATCGCTCTGGGAAGCTGACGAGCGAGCACCTCGTCAATGAGCCTGGTGGAGACCGCTTGCAGGGCCTCAAGATCGTTCAGGTCCACATTTCGCGTAGCATCACGAATCTCGGTCCACAGAGGAATTTCGCAGGACTGGCGGTAGGCTTGTGCGGTGAGAACGTAGCCTTCCGGAACCGGCAATCCAAGCTTGTTCTTGATTTCAGCCAAGGCTGCCGCCTTGCCGCCAACCTCGGCCGCATCGCGCATGCTGACCTCGTAGAGCCATGCGGAAAGCCTGGGGGATACCACTTCCTCCATTTCGGCCACATAATGCTCCACTTGTTGACGTTGTTGCCGAAGCGCTTGCGTCAGCGCGGTGTATTTTCTCGCGCTGAGCTGTTCCAGGTGTTGGACAAGGCTTTGGGTGCGATCGAAGACGGTGGCGGCACGGTCCCCCAGCACTTTGCTGCCGGGCAGCGTGTACTGCAGGTCTTCCTGGATGGAAGCCAGCAGTTCGAGACATTCGTTGTTGTAGGAGAGCAATTCACGGAAGCAGGCGTATTTATTGCGTATGGTTTGTTCGGCTGACCCCGGACCGTCGTCTGACCTCCGCTTCCACCACCAGGTATTCATCTTGGCTCTAAGTTTAAGCCGTCAGGCCCCGTTAGCTGGCTGGCCCGCCGTAAACCGCGCGGATGAAGCTCCCCAAAGTAGAGTCGGCAGCTAATGCTTGGCCGATGCGGCGATCATTCATGTACGCCCGGTGGTAGCCTCGTCCACCCCAGGTGATGAGCAACAGACTGAACACCATGAGGGCCACGTCAAAGAATGTCCATTTGGAAATCCCAAAATAGCGGAACAGCGTTAAGCCAATCACAAAGAGGGCCATTCCCGTACGCATCAGCGCCAGATAAGTCCGCCCCCGAGCCAGCTCCGTTCTCTGCACGGAAAGATGGGTGCGCGTAACCGCCGCCATGGTTCGTTGAGCGGCCAACTCGTTCCTCGCTTGCGCCAGGCCTGTCCGCTGTTGGGACAATGTGTTGCGCTGCTGGGCGAGGGCATTTCGCTCTTTGGCCAGGTCCGTTCTGGTGAAGGAAAGCCCAGTCCGCTGTCGCGCCAGCTCACTGCGATGCAAGGCCAATTCGGTCCTTTGCTCCGCCATGGCAGTGCGTTCGCGGCCGAGATCCGTACGGATGGACGCCAGCTCTGTACTGCGCGTCGATAGCTTGGTCTGCGCGCGAGTGAGCGAGGTCCTCTCCCGCGCCATGGCCGTCTGGTCTTCCGTGAGTTTGGCGGTGCTGGAGGAGTAATGCAACAGATTGGCAGTGGCGTCCGTACGCTGCCGCGCCATTTCGTTCTGATCTTCGATCAGATCGACTTGCTTCTCTTCGCACTCTAGGCTCTTCTCGAGCAGACCCTTGATTTCCGTCATCGCGGGCGCGGGTTCAACTTCGACGTGAGTGCTATCCATTTCCGATCTCCCTAAACAGAAGTCAAATCAAATGCGGGAGCATATCCTTCGGTGTATCGAACCTCTGCCACGCCGGCAACGGTCTTGGCGATGTCCAGGACGCTGGAGCGCTCCGCGTCGGGCAGATAAGGACCCTCCAGAGTGACACAGCCATTGTCCGCAGTTGCTCCCATCGCCAGTTCTGCGGTTTGGGGGTTGTCGACCAGTGTTGCCAGAACGCAAGCGGCAAGGTGGCTGTTCTCGACCGCGGCCAGCGATTCGGGAGTAGGCTTGAATTCACTTTGCAGCATGAGGTTCTGCAACAGGCAGCAGGCTGTGGAGTAGGAAATACGCTCCAGGTTGATGCAGGCGTCGAAGAGGGAGAGATCGTTGAGACTCTTGCCGTACATGAAACGCGTCCAACGGCCGCGTTCCTCGTCCTGCTGCCGGATGCGTTCCTGAGCGGCTTCCTCGCTGACACCTTCGCGTTTCATCAGCACCTGGACGCGTTGCCGCACCGGCGCGATAATGCGGACCCGGGCGATGTGCGCAATACCGGACAGAAGCAAGTGCCCCGAATATCCAAAGTAGGCGACATCGTCCTGGCGGACGTATTCGAGTAGAGCGCGCTGCATCAGGATTTTGTAGGGACGGCGGAGCGCACTGAGCGCGCCGTAATCCTGCGCGGCCTTCGCCATACTGGCAACGATTTTGGTAGCGATTTCGCCGTGGGTGTTCACCTCGGCGATCAAGTCCTCACGGGTCAGGCAACGAACGCCGGAGGTCTTTGACAAGCACCGGCTAATCGGCTCGCAGCCGGAAAAGGAACCCCGTGAGATCAGCAGCAACGCCATGACTGTTCCTTCTGGCTCGACGAGTTTGGGTTACGAGACCGCAACATCAGTGTCCTCCGGCGTAAGAGAGCAGGTTTGCAGGCGTGACCACCAGGCTGTAGGCCATTTTGACGGTGACGATGAGTACCAGCGTAGCCAGCACAATCTTGAGTTGATCTCCCCGCAACAAGCGGGCGACCCGTGCGCCGACCTGTGCGCCGATGGTGGAACCCATGGCGACCAGCACAGCAAGCACAATATCCACGGTATGGTTCGTGATGGCCTGCATCACAGTTAAACCAGCACATGTGAGCAGGATCTGAAACAGATCGGTACCGATGGCCACGTGCATGGGCATGCGCAGCAGATAGACCATCATGGGCACCATGATGAAGCCGCCGCCCACCCCCATGATCGCGGCCAGAATACCCACCAGCGCGCACAACACGAACGGCACCAGCACGGAGTGCTGAACATTGGAGCGGGAAAACTGCATTTGAAAGGGAAGTTTCGCCAGCAGTGAGACGCGCTTCACGGGGCGGTGGGTGGAGGGCACAAGGGCGCCGCGGCGCAGGCTGTGGACACTTTCCAGCAGCATGAAGGCGCCCACGGCCCCCAGGACCACAACGTAAAATAAGGTGATCACGAAGTCCGCATTTCCCATGGCGCGCAACAACTTTATAATCCGCACCCCCACTTGCGCTCCGGCGAGTCCTCCCAACAGCAGAACGCTGCCTAGCTTGACGTCAACGTTGCCCAGACGGAAATGCGCTGCCATTCCGGAAGAAGAGGTGGCCACGATGGAGTTGGTGTCCGAAGGCGCAGCCACCGTGGGAGGGACACCGATCATCATCAGGAGGGGCGTCATCAGGAAGCCGCCGCCCACTCCGACCAGGCCGGAGAGGAATCCTACCACGGCGCCGGCGGCAATTATCAAGAACAGATTGATGCTGATCCCAGCTACCGGTAGAAAGATATGCATCGCCTGTACTCTCTTGTCCTGCTCAGGACATACTGCCCGCGCATCAACCCTGAACTGGCGAGGCCAGTTCGTTGACGTTAAGAGTGGCAACTCCCGCCACGCTAGAGGCTATCCGTTGGACCTCGTCGATTCGCCCGAGTTCGAAAATCTTTCCCCTGATCGACACGGCGCCGCTGTGGGCAACCACCTCTACTTCTAAATCGGCGGTCGCTGGATCGATCGCCAATGCGGCGCGGACGCGGCTCGCCAAGGCCAGGTCATCCATGCGCTGCTGGCATTCGGGTGTGAACTCAAAGCATCGCTCGATGGCAGTCGAGGAGATAATGCGGCAAGCCTGTTCAATATCCAGGTATTCCAGATTGATTACCAAGTCATACAAAGAAGGATCTCCCCAATCCACTCCGTAGAGGAATTGGGTCCACTTGCGCCGCTCCTGATCCACTTTTTCGATATATGCGATGGCATCGCCGCGGCTGTACTTAAGCCGTTGCTGCACCATTCGGATACGGAATTCCATGGGAGCGATGATCCGGGTCCGCAGGATAGGCTGGCCGCCGCCCAGCAACATGTGTCCCGCCAGCCCGTGGTAGACTGCCCGTCCGGTTCTGACTTCTTCGGTCAGCGCCGCCTGCACCAAGGTCAGATAGAGATATCGTTTATGGTTGAAACGGTCGAGGAAGGCCGGAGGCTTTTCGAGGGCCTCGCGGATATCTTGTTGCGAGACGCCATAGGCCGCCGCCCGCTCTACGATCACATCGCGGTCAATGCAGCGATAGCCCAGTCTCTGGGCAAGACACTCCGCCAGGATCTTGCCGCCACTGAACGATCCGCGGGAAATCGTAATCACGCACATGGCGACCTCCGCGCTGCCAGATGCGGCCTGTACCCGCGTCGCGTGTGACAGGCCGCGCTGACATTGTTGCGCTTCTTACCGCTTGCCGCCGCAAATTGCGCTGGGCGACAGCGAGCTTACTTCGTCACCACTCCGGTCGCCGCCTGGTGGAGCTTTACTTCCACCTTGTCTTCGACCGTGTCGTAGTACTGCTTAAGAATGGCAATCACCTCGGGCTTGGAGAACTCCGCGGGCACCGGCTTGCCTTCGCTCATCAGCTTGCGCAGCAAGGTCCCTGACAGCAGCAGGCGAGCTCCGCCTTTGTAGTTGCCGTTCTCGTCGATCACTGCCTTGCTCTCGTGCGGGCAAGTCTTCATCGAAGCCATGGAACCGCATTCGTAGCAGTAGAAGGTCCAATCCATTGCCAGCGGCTGAATTTGCATTGAGCCGGTCGGAATTTCGTTGAAGATCTTCTGGGCGTCGAATGGCCCATAGTAGTCGCCAACGCCGGCGTGATCGCGGCCTACGATCAGGTGCGAGCAGCCGTAGTTCTGGCGGAACAGGGCGTGCAGCAGGGCTTCGCGCGGCCCGGCATAACGCATCTCCATCGGATAGCCGCCCTGGATCACGCGCTCTTTACGGAAATACTTATTCACCAGCGCGTCGATCGCCTTCACGCGAATATCGGCCGGAATGTCGCCGGGCTTGAGCTTGCCCAACAACTGGTGTACGTAAACGCCGTCGCAGACTTCGATGGCGATCCACGCCAGGTAGGCGTGCGAGTTGTGCATGGGGTTGCGTAGCTGCAGGGCAGCGACCGTGCTCCAGCCGCGCTCGCTGAAAAGCTTGCGGGCGTCAGCGGGGCGCTGATAAATGTCCCCGAACTCCTCCGGGAAGAACGACTCGGATACCGCCTTTACCGGGCCGGCCAAGTTCACCGCCGCCTGCTCCATCACCTTCTGAACTCCCGGGTGCTTGGAGTCGTTGGTCCGGAACACCTGCTTGCACTCGTATTCCTTGTCGATACTGTACTTCTCGTTCACCTTCATGGTGCCGACCAGCGCATCCGTCTCCACATCCCAGAGAGCTACTTCCTCGCCGGTCTGGATTGACTTCGCCAAGTCCTGGTCAGCCGAAAGGGTGATGGGAATCGGCCAGAAGACGCCCTTCTTCGTGGCCAGTTGGTAGTTTTCGCAGCAGCCCTTCCAGTCGTCTTTACCCATGAACCCGTCGAGCGGGGTGAAGGCCCCGATGCCCATCATGATCAAGTCGCCGGTTTCACGGCTGGTAAGGGGAATCCGCTTCAGTTTTGCTGCCTTCTTGATCTCCTCCGCCCGAGCCCCGCCTTCGAGCAGAAGAGGCTTCAGTTCCGAACCGCCATGCGGCGGAACCAGCTTCGCCATATCAATCCTCCTTGAATAACTTCGAATAAGTTTGAATCCGCTTCCCTCAACGCGACGTCAAGGAACATCTCAGTACATGTAATTCTTCCGGGCCCCATGTCAGGCCAGAGGAAGAATCGGCGCTCTCCCAGCCGCCTCGCCTCCGTCCACGACTTCCCTTCCTCACATCTATCCAATTGCCTGAGCAGCAACAACGACCTGCTCGGCAGCCGCCTCCGACTCTTTGCGCTGCACCGCAGCCACATAAATCGCCAGCGGCCGGTACAGCAAATGCGCCCACTTGCCGAACGGCACTTCCACGATCAGCATCGGCACGGCGATGGCCATATGCACCGTGTACATGTAATAGGTCGGCATCGCCAGGTTCTCCAGCCGCAGCACGTTCACCAGGATTCCGGTTGCGGCCGTGAGAAAGAGCAGGATCGGGAACAGCCAGTCGGAAAGATGACTGAACTGGTGCATTTCCGTGCGCTTGGTCACGCGATCCAGCAGGATCCACGCCGTCGTCACCAGCAGCACCGCAGTCGAGTAGTAGCCGAGAAAGCTCGTCCAGTGGAAGCTGCTGTCCTCGATTTGGAACCAGGGCAGGAAAATCACGACCAGCGTGAAGATGGTGCCGTAACCAGTCACCAGAAACAGATGGCGAACCCAGTTGGTGACAGCAGCCTTGTCGGCGCACTTGCTCCAGCGCGCCTGCGTCGCCGCCTGCAGCACGAACTCCGGAAGCTGCGTGATGTAAGTGCGCAGCGGGATGCTCTTGCCCTTGGTCAAATAGAAGAACATGCGCGCCGCATTGGTGAGTAAAAAGAAGGTCAGCAGCAACGCCATGATTCTGTCAGCATGATGCACGACCATGGTGGGAGCAAAGTAATTCAGCATCACCACGGTGCGTGCCTCCGCCGGAGAATGGGCCAGCAGCCCGAAGCCGAAGCTCTGCGGAACGGTGAACAGCGCCACCACCAGCGCCGCCACGAACGCCAGCACTCCCAGCTCCCACACCGCCGAGCGGTACATCAGGCGGGAGAGGCCGGTCCAGTCGTACCGGCTGGTCAGATAGCGGCGCAGCGCCATCATGTTCTCGCCGGGATTGGCCCCGCGCGGGCAGATCTTCGAGCACTCGCCGCAATAGAAACACAGCCAGGGCGCAGGGTCGGCGAGTATCTGCGGTTGCATGCCCAATTGCGCCAGCAGCATTTGGCGGCGGGGAAAGGGATTTTCTTCGGTGGACAGCGAGCAGACCGAGGTACAGGTGGCGCACTGCATGCACTTCTTGAAGTCGCCGCCGTTCTCGATTGCGTCCTGAATAAAGCCGGTATTGGGTTCGAGCAGTAGTTTCTCTGCCATAGCTAAAAGCCCTTATATGGGTTCGGCCCGAGGGCACGAATCTTGCCGACAAAATCGTCGATGATTGTGGGCAACTGCGACCATCCGTCCATGGGCACCTGCACCAGGCGGATGCGGTCCGATTCCAACTGCAGCCGGGTCAAGGTGTCCTTCACATTTTCCAGGCGGCGGTTGGCCAACTCGCTGCCGCGCAGGAAGTGGCACTGATAGTCTTCGCCGAACTTGCAACCCATGAGCAGCACGCCGTCAATGCCCCGCGACAGCGCGTCGGCGATCCAGACGATGTTCATCGAGCCCAGGCACCGGAGTGGAATAACGCGCACGCTGGCGTCGTAGGAGACGCGGTTCATCCCGACCTGGTCCAGCGCCGGGTAGGCGTCGTTTTCGCAGGCGAAGACCAGCACACGCGGTTTGTCTTCGGTCTCGTCGGGCACCTCGATGGCCTTCACCATGCTGGCGACCATGTCCACCGAGTAGTTCTTGAAGGAGATGATGCGCTCCGGACAGGCGCCCATGCAGATCCCGCAGCGCCGACAGCGGTACGGGTTGAACTTGGGCGTGCCTTTCTCGTCTTCGTCGATCGAGCCAAACGGGCACTCCTCGGTGCAGCGTTTGCAGGAGGTGCAGCGCTGCAGGAAGAAGTTGGGGAAGGAGAGATCGCCGGCGCGCGGGTGGACGGCGCGGCCCTGCGTCTCCAGTTCAATGCTTTGAATGGCCTTCATCACCGCGCCGCAGGCGTCTTCCTCCGCCAAGGCGGAGTGCATAGGCGCGCGCACGGCGCCGGCAGCATAGATGCCAGTCCGCAGCGTCTCGTAGGGGAAGCAGATGAAGTTCGAATCGGGGAAGCCGTTGCGCAGGATCGGCAGATCAGGACCCTGGCGATAGGTGAGGTTCAGGATCTCGGTTCCCTCGTGCTGCTGGTACTGGTCGACGATCTTCTGCGCTTCCTCGCGCTGGGTGTCGGACTCGTTCTTTTCCACTTTGAGGCTGGCGTCGTGCAGGGCGCGGATGGCCGGCCCGTCGGCGGAGTTCGGCACCATGCCGGTGGCCAGCACCACCAGATCGACCGGAATCTGCATGGGCACGCCAACCAGCGTGCCATCAACGCTTACCAGCATTCGGCCGTCTCTGGCTTTCTCGACGCCCGTTACCGCCCCCTTCATGAAGAAGTTCAGCGGCTGTTCTTGCAGCTTCTGGTAGTACTTTTCATACGGCCCGGGCGTCATCATGTCCTGGTAGACGATGAAGACCTGGGCTTCGGGGTTCTGCTCGCGGATGTACTCTGCCTGCTTGAGGCTGGTAAGGCAGCAGGCGGAGGAGCAATAAGGAATGTGGTCTTTGTCGCGGGAGCCGGCGCACTGCACAAACAGAACGCTTTCGACCGGCTGGCGATTCGAAGGCCGGATGATCGGCCCCAGGGCAGCCATCCGCTCCATTTCCAGGTTGGTGACGACATCCGGCATGCCGTAGCCCAGTGCGGAAAGCTTTGTGGCATCGTACGGCTTCCAGCCCGTCGCCATGATGATGGCGCCGACGCGATGAACCGAACTCTGGCCTCCGCTCTCCAGCGTGACGTCGTATATGCCAGGCTGGCCTTCCGTCTTACAAATCTTGGTGGAGCAATACACCTTGATGCGCGGATTTGAACTTACCGCCTTGATTCGTTCCAGGACTTGGTTGGGCTCGGCGTCCGTGTAGCTGGGGGGCCTGGGAATATCGCGCTTCAGATTGGCAGCGAAGCCGCCAAGCTGCGGCTGCTTTTCCACCAGAACGACGTCGAAGCCGGTCGCGGCGGCCTCCAGCGCAGCGGTAATGCCGGTGACGCCGCCGCCCACAACCAGAATGGTCCGCGAAATCTCGTCGGCCATCGGCTCCAGCGGCTCCATCTTTTGCGCCCGGGTAATTCCCATGCGCAGCAGATCTTCGGCCAGCATCTGAGTGTCTTCATTCTTCGCTTCGTGGCACCAGGCCACCTGCTCGCGCAAGTTCACGCGGTCCACGATGCTGCCCGAATTGAAAGCGAACTGGCGAGTCTTGGCGCGCGGCGAGCACGCGGCAATCACCGCCGTGTTGACGGTTCCCTGCGCCAGGTCTTCGCGGATGAGGTTGACTCCCTCCTCGCCGCAAAGGAAAGCATGAGTGCGGCAGACCGGCGCCTTGTACTCCTTTTCCGCGACCTTCGCGAGCTGCGCTACATCCACCGATTCGTCGATCGAGCAGCCACTGCAAATGTAAACTCCTAATTTCTTATCCATGGTTGGCTGCTCCTGCTGCGATTTGGAAAGCTTTCAGCGCCGCTCCGGTAGCGTCGCGAATCGAGGCCGAGACTTCCGCCGGCCGTTTCACGCAGCCGGCAGCGTACACTCCCGGCGCGCGGCTGGCGGCAAAGCCAAATTCATCCACGGCCACTTTTGCCGGGATCCCGCTGGTTTGCGGAACCATTCCCGTGGCCAGAACTACCAAGTCGTATTCCCGCATGATCTTTCTTCCGCCCAGCACGTCCTCGGCAAGCACCTGCAGGTCGCGGCTGACGGGATGCTCCTGCACCTTGCCAACTTTTCCCTTGATCAGCTCGATCCCGTTTTCCGCGGCGACCTTGGTGCCGAATTCCTGCAGGTGACCGGGAGTGCGGAGATCGATGTAGAACATGGTGATCTTCGCTTCGGGATACTGGCTGCGAGCGTAGGTCGCTTGCTTGAGCGAGGCGGTGCAACAGACGCTCGAGCAATAGGGAAGGTGGTTCTGATCGCGCGAGCCGGCGCACTGCACAAACGCGATCGCTTTGGGCTCCTTGCCGTCCGAGGGACGTAGGATTTTGCCGTGGGTTGGCCCATCCGCTGCCGCCAGGCGCTCGAAAATTACGTTGGTCACGACGTTCGCCCACTTGCCGAAGCCGAGATTGTCGATCTTGGTAGCGTCATACGGCGCCCAGCCCGTCGCCAGCACGACAGAGGTTACCTGCACGGTCATTTTCCTGGGCTGTTCTTGCAGGTTGATCGCCTGGTACTTGCAGGCATCCACGCAGGCATGGCAGTCCACGGCGCAGGCCGCACGCTCGATGGCATAAAGCGCGGGATACGCGGAGCGGTGCGGCAGCCGTATCGCCTTCGTTTTCGCCATCGCGAAGTTGAACTGGTCAGCGACCTCCGTGGGACAAACCTTGGAGCAATCGCCGCACAGGGTACAGGCGTCGGTGACGTAGCGCGGGGCCAGCTTGATGGTGGCTTCGTAGTTGCCCGGCTCGCCGCTCAGGCTCTCCAGTTCTGCCAAGGTGAGTACGGTCACGCGAGGATTGGCATTCAGGCGCTTGTAGTTAATCTCCAGGCCGCAGGAGGGCGGGCACAGCTTGGGAAAGTACTGATTGAACCCAGCGACGCGTCCTCCCAGAGAGGCCGACTTCTCAACCAGCACCACTTCGCATCCGGCCTCGGCCGCTTCCAGCGCCGTGGTGATCCCGGCGATTCCGCCTCCCACCACCAGGACAGTTTTCGATTTACCGTTTCCAGAATCGATGCTTGCCATATTCCTCTAAGCAGACTCTGATGGAGTCCAGTTCTTGAAGGGGATGGCCTTTAGGCCATCCGTTAATGCTGCAAAGTCACTCTGGCTTTAGCCACTGAGGAACCTTCCTGCAGCATGTTTCACCAATCGGAGCTATCGGTCGATTCCCTCAGGGGCTAAAGCCCAATGTTTGAAGGCCCCGAACGGCCCGGCTGAAGCCGGGCCCTTTCAAAACACCATTTTTCAAAGCACCATTCCTGAAACGCGCTCTAAGCTTCCCTCTATGCAGGAGAACAAGCTTGTTCCCCGGGTTCGGCGCTGACTGCCTGCGGCACAGCGTCGATGGGCTTTCTCAACTTCATGCGCTTCTCGTGGAAGAGGCTGAATGCCAGCCAATCGATAGCAAAGTCCAGCAGTTCTTCATCGTCGGTAGCCAGCGCCTCAATCCGCGTCTCCTCCACCTCAAACAGTTCGAGGAAACGGGTGTCGAAGACGAACCGGCGAAAACGATCCAGGTCATACAGCGCCATGTAGTACATGGCCAGACTCTCAGCCTTCAACTCCTCGGCCTTCTCCCATCCGGGATGCGACATGAACTCCAGAAACGAAGTCTGCATCTGGTCGTAGGGTTCGAGGCCCTGCTTTTCGATCCAGTTCCGCACCGAGCACTCTTGAGTGGCGCCGTGCCCATGACACAGCTCTTCTTTGACCAGGAAATAGAACCTGTTCGCCGCCGCGTTGGGGCCTTTGGGCTCGGCCATCCCGAGCGGGTACATGCGGCACGCCCACGGCCGGTTCGAATAAACGCTGCAACCCTTTTCCGTCACCAACTGGCACTTCAGGCTCTGCTCATCCATTTTCAGCAGGACCACCGGCACGCGCCTGTTCTCAGAAATCGTGGTCAGGGTGTACTTCTCCAGAAACTCGGAAGAGTCAATGTTCAAGGCGCGCCTGAGACGCAGCACATCATAGGGCGAAAGCAGAATGGAAACGTCGCGGCAGCAGGAGTTGAAGCAGTCGTTGCCGGCGCCACAGTTGAAGTTGAAGCAGGTGTCCAGCTTCATGCGCGGACTCTCCTGCAGAATCTTTTCAGGGGTAATCTGGTTTTCAGACATGCATGCCATCCTCATCCGACAAAATGTTGTCCCTCATGGCGTCGCGCGACCACACCGGCAGCGGCCCGCTGTCTCCGGTTTCCGGCTCCAGCCGGTAACGATAGGAAGCGGTCACGTTGAACTTGTCTTTCATCCACTGCCAGCCGCGCACAAAGTAGGGGCAGTCATCGTTGAAGCACACGTACTGGTACTCGCCATTCCAGGAAACTAAGGGAGGGTTCTGCCAGCGCACCAGGGGAAGGTGGCAATGCGGGCAACAGTTACGAGTTTCTTCAGTCATGACCTACCTGCGAATCAAGGGGAGAGGTTCCGGACGGAGCCGGAACCTCTCAAGCCAGTTAGCGAGCCACGGCTGCTGCCGTGGGCTGCGCAGTTTTCGGTTGTCCAAAGACCTGGAGAATGGGACGAGTAAGCATTTCCCATTTTTCGGTCTTGGGATCGCACCGGCAGTTGGCGAAGACATGCCACTTCTCTTCGTCCAGCTTCGGCGTATCAGCGCGGAAGTAGTAGCCCGGCCAACGTGTCTCCTCGCGGAACAACATGGTCCGGACGTGCGCTTCCGCCTGCCACATACGGTGGACATTTTCCCAGCAGCGCATCAGTTCATGCAGGTTCGAGGCGCCCAGCTTCGCTGAATCTTCCTTCAGGAAAGCCAGCAGTTCCAAGGCCCGCTCCAACTGGGCTTTGTTGGTGATGAACTGCGCCGTGACGCCGCCCGCGTATTCGTCCATGATCTTCTGCAAGCGGAACATGAACGAGCGCGGCTTGATGTAGTTGGGATTGACGTCTTCGTCGGTGCTGGCGTTCTTGCTCTTCTCGAACGTCTCCAACGGCTGCAGGATTTCGGCGGTCAGTTTGTCGATGGCAGCCTGGTCCAGTTTGGGTGCAGTCTTGTTCTCGACCACGTACTTGATCGCGGCCTTGGCGGCGATGCGGCCTTCCGCGTGCGAGCCGGAGGAGAACTTGTGGCTCGAAGCGCCGGAAGCGTCACCCGCGCAGAACAATCCCTTCACGGTTGACATGCAGGGATAGCCCCAGAAGTATTCCGACTTGGTTTCAGCAGTCTGCAGATCTTCGGGACCGCTGACCCAGGCGCCGGAAGCACCCGAGTGCGAACCGATGAAGTACGGCTCGGCAGCGGCGATTTCCGAGCTCCTCTGCTCCGGCCGTACGTTGGTAGCGGCCCACAGAATGGCTTGCGAAATCGTCATGTCGAGGAAGTCTTCCCAGGCTTCCGATTCCAGTTCCTTCATCTTCTTCTGGTAAGCCTTGGGATCGTCCTTGTACTGGTCGGCAATCTTCTGCAAGGCCTCTTCGGTCCGCATAAAGATCGGGCCTTTGCCTTCCGCGCAGTCGAGCATGCCGAGATAGTTGCGGAGGTTGGCCGGGATCGGCTTTACCCGTCCGTACGGGCCCCACTTCTCCAGTTCAGGCTTGCGCTCTACCATGTACTCGCCGCCCATGGCGTTGGTAGCCCGCGACTTGAACAGGAGGAACCAGGCGCCCACTGGACCGTAAGCATCCTTGAAGCGTACCGGGATGAAACGAACTTCCTGGCACGTCATCTCGGCGCCGGCCTTCAGGGTGAAGTAAGCCGACGAGCCGGAGTTCCACGGTGGATACCACGCGCGCCCCATGCCTTCGCCCGAGCTCCTGGGTTTGAACACGTGAACGGCGCCGCCCATGGCGGTCAGCGTGGCTTTCGCCTTGAAGATGTACAGCTTGTTTTCACGAACCGAGAAGCCGACTGCGCCGGCGCACTTGTCGCCGTCGAGTAGCGGCCCCACGATGAACACGCGCTCGAAGATTTCGCCTACGCCGCTTTCGCGCAGCGCGTTCTTCGCCGCTTCGGCCACGACCACCTTGTAAGACTCGCCGTTGATCATGAGCTGCCAGCGGCCCTCATGCACGTACTTGCCCTCGGCGTCCTTCCAAATCGGCAGGCCCCACTTCTCGAACAGGTGAACCGAGGAGTCCACGTGACGAGCGATGTTGCCAACCAGGTCCTCGCGGGTGACGCCCATAAGGTCGTTGCGGACGTAGTCAACGTAATCCTTCAGGGTGTTGGCTCCGTCTTTCAGTCCGACGTACTGGTTGATGGCCGAAAGGCCCATAGCCACAGCACCGGAACGATCGACCGCGGCCTTATCGACCAGGGTCACTTTCAGACCGTTCTGCTTGGCCCAGTAGGCGGCTTCCACGGCAGCGCCGCACGCCGCCATGCCTCCGCCCAGAATCAGCAGATCAGTTTCTACTACTTGGGTTTCGAACTTAGGCACGGGCACCTCCCACATTCGTCAAGTCGGCGACCGTCGGCAATCCGATTGAAGCCGGCTCGGTGAAGAGCGCGTTGCTGTTGAGATCGCCCTTGGTTTCAAAACCGCCATTCGGCACAGCCGTGCCTTCCGGCGTGGTCCGGATGGGGAACTTGAAGCGCTTCAAGGTCCCGTCACGGAAGGTAACCGTCCAGAGAATGGAGTCCGTGGAGCGCAGAGGAACCGCCGACGCTCCCATGGGCACGAAGTCCGCATAGCCGCGGACCTGCACCGCCTGGGTGGGGCAGATCTTTACGCAGTTGTAGCACTCCCAGCACATGCTGGGATCCTGGTTGTAAGCCTTCATCTTGTCTTTGTCGAGTACCATCAAGTCGTTGGGGCAGATGTGCTGGCAGGCTGTCTTGTCCAGCGCTTTGCACCCATCGCACTTATCAGGAATCACGTAACTTGGCACTAAGCACCTCCCGGCCACCGTTTTCACGAGGGCCTCAAGTAGGGTTTGTGACTGGCGCGACGGACCCGCATATACGAATGCCATCGAGCAACTCTGGAGCGGCAAGAAGCGAAGCCGGCCGAACTAACAAGGTCGGGCTTCTGTTTTCACCGCGCCAGTGGGAGAAAAAAATTGCGAAGTCCGCCCAGAGTTTCCGCTCACCAACGTGAGCGGGCGGTGATCGGCCGGAGGCTCGCGTGACCTGCTCCGCCTCCAGCCAGCGAGCGTGGGCGAAATGCCGAGCCCTCTGGTTCCTCACCGGCTTCCGCCGGCAGGGCCCGGTAAGCTCGCCGGGAACTACGAACTCAGGCAGCATGTTCTTGGTCAATTTGACTGACGGAAACCGCTGTATTGAATTCTTGAATCCATCCGACTATGGCATCCGGGGTGGTCTGTTTGCCGTGACCTTGGTCACGTTCCTGCGTGAGAAAAGAACATTCTAGGGCCGTCACAAGGCACAGCTATAGCTTGTCTAGTAGATCGATAGGGATATTCACTATCCCACCTCTACTCGCCCGCTTGTTTCTCTATTTTCCGATTAGGTGTCCAGATTGTGGACGGAGTTTCTTTGTTTCAATAGAGTTTAGATAGAAGCTGCCTGGATCTCACTTATGAGTACCACACCGCGCGCTTCCGGACGAGCAAGGTAGTTCCACTGCTCCAGCGCTGAAAATGTAAATCATCGAACCGGCTGTCTATTTGCCATAAGACGGCAGGCTAAAGAGAAAAAAGTATTCCAGGTTGGCGGCGACAGCCGCGCAGGGCTCTGCACTTCAACCCGAGGAGCGCTTCCCAGCGCGAGGTTGGCCTTTCGTGCCGCTCTTCTGAAGAAACTGTGCCAACGACTCGGGGCTGGCAATCTCCTGGAGTGATGCGCGCCGCTCCTGGGCAGTCAGCCGTTGTTGCAATAATTGCTTGCGCCGCCGACCGACATTCTTAAGCCAGGCCCCGAACTCAGGCCCGAACTGCTGTGCCAGTTCGATCCGCAGCCGGCGCGCCAAGGATGGGCTTTGCCCGCCGGTAGAAATCGCGATCTGCAAAGGCCCTCGACGAACAACGGATGGATAGAAGAAGTCGCAATGCTCCGGGTCATCGACGACGTTACATAGAATTCCGCGTCGGGCGCACAAGCGACTGACAGCCTCGTTGGTGCGGCCGGAGTCGGTGGCGACCACCACGAGAAACATGCCTTTAAGATCGCCTGCGGTAAACTCCCGCGGGTGCCAGGTCAGCGCTCCGGCCCGGGCCTTGGCTTGGATCCACCGCGTAGCCTGCGGCCCCACCACCACTACGCATGCCTGGCTCCGCAGCAACCCCGCAGCCTTTCCCTGCGCGATCTTGCCTGCCCCGACCACCAAGCAGCGCCGGTTCTTAAGCTTAAGAAATATTGGAAACAGTCCCATACCTAATGACTACCATATACATATACTATACCGACCATAGTATATCCGTCTTAAGTATCTGTTCATCATTTATGTTCCTCCTGTAGTTACTTACTAGTGGGTAGCCAACTCCACACAAATCGCTCCGCAAGAGTACCGCCGTTGCTTTTATTTTCCACAAGGTGGGGATGTCATCGTAGTTTTGTGCAACTCTCACGTGGTTGCGTGACGAACATCACCGTAATGAAAGTTGTGCCGGGGGCATAGTGGATATGTTTCGAATCACAGCGGGGCGCCGACCGGCACCCAGCAAACAGAAAATCAATGCGGCGAGTCCCGCATCGGTCCGGGTTCGATGGCTGTGCACCTAAGTATTAAAGGAGATTGCGAAGCTATGGCGGAAGATGGCAACGGCAAGCCAAAAACGGCGCTGCTCGACGAATTGGAAAAAGGACCTTGGCCGAGTTTCGTCAAGGAAATCAAGTCCGCCTGCCAAACCAGCGATACCCCCAAGGACTTGTTGGGGCAACTGGAACTTTCTTACCAAGAGAGAAAGGGACACTGGAAACATGGCGGGCTGGTGGGAGTATTAGGATACGGCGGCGGCGTCATTGGCCGCTATAGCGATCTACCGGAGCAGTTTCCAAAGATTGCTCATTTCCACACCATGCGCGTGAACCAGCCGGCAGGGTGGTTCTACAGCAGCAGCGCGCTGCGCACGATCTGCGACATTTGGGAGAAACACGGTTCGGGCCTGACCAACGTCCACGGCTCAACCGGCGATCTGGTCCTGCTGGGCACGACCACCGACCAACTGGAGCCCACCTTCCAGGCGCTGGCCCGGGAGGGTTTCGACCTGGGCGGCTCCGGTTCCTGCATGCGCACCCCTTCATGCTGCGTCGGCAAGGCTCGCTGCGAATGGGCTTGCTACGACACTATGAAGCTGTGCTACGACCTGACCATGAACTACCAGGACGAACTCCATCGTCCGGCGTTTCCTTACAAGTTCAAGATCAAGGCCTCCGGCTGCGCCAATGACTGCGTGGCTGCCATCGCCCGGGCTGATCTCTCGGTGATCGGAACCTGGAAAGATGACATTCAGGTGAACGAGACCGAGGTCGCCAATTATGCCGCCTCCGGGCTCGATATCCAGAAAGAAGTTTGCGACCTCTGTCCCACGAAGTGCGTGCAGTGGGACGGCAAGAAGATTGCCATCGAGAACCAGGAATGTGTGCATTGCATGCATTGCATCAATGTCATGCCCAAAGCCCTGGCTCCCGGCAAGGAGCGCGGCGCAGTGCTCTTGATCGGTTCCAAGGCCCCCATCATGCAGGGCGCGTTGCTTTCCTCGGTCCTGATTCCCTTCGTCCCTGCAGAAGAGCTGGAGGAGACGATCAAGGAGCTCGTCAGCCGGATTTGGGAGTTTTGGCAAGAATACGGCAACAACCGTGAGCGCGTGGGCGAACTGATCCAGCGCGTGGGTATGCCCGCCTTCCTCGATGCCATCGGCCTGGATCCAGCACCGGAAATGGTTTCCGCGCCCCGGGACAATCCCTACATCTTCTTCCAAACGACACCAGGAGGTGCGAAATGAGTGTGACGCAAACCACCCAACCCAGACTGACCGATGTTGGTCCGCCATCGTACGAACGCTTTCTGCCTCCTATCGTGAAGAAGAACTATGGGCAGTGGAAGTTTCACGAGAACCTCGCCCCCGGCGTGCTTTGTCACGTGGCGGAGTCCGGCGATCGTCTTTACACGGTGCGGGCGGCAACTTCCCGCCTGACCAGCATTCAGACGATCCGCCTCTTTGCCGCTCTGGCGGATAAGTACAGCGGCGGCTATCTGCGTTTCACCAGCCGCAACAACGTCGAATTCCTGCTTACCGACAAGGCCAACATTGAGCCCCTGAAGAAGGAATTGGCAGCAGCGGGCTTCCCGGTTGGCGGCACCAACAACGCGATCAGCAACATCGTGCATACCCAAGGCTGGGTGCACTGCCACTCGGCAGCCACCGACGCCTCGGGAATCGTGAAAGCGGTCATGGACGCCCTGTGCGACCGCTTCACCCACGAGAACCTGCCGGCCAAGCTGCGCATCGCCCTGGCGTGCTGCCTGAACATGTGCGGCGCGGTGCACTGCTCCGATATTGCCATCCTCGGCATCCACCGGCGGCCGCCGCAGATCAAGCATGACATTCTGCCCCGCGTGTGCGAGGTCCCGACCTTAATCTCCTCCTGTCCCACGGGAGCCATTCGACCGGCGACGTTTGATGGCAAGCCATCGGTCGAGGTGATTGAAGAACAGTGTATGTACTGCGGCAACTGCTACACCGTGTGCCCGGCCATGCCGCTGTCGGATGCGGAGAATGACGGCCTTTCGATTTGGGTGGGCGGCAAAGTCAGCAACGCTCGCAGTGCGCCGAAGTTCTCCAAGCTGGCGATTCCCTTCATCCCCAACCATCCGCCGCGCTGGCCGGAAGTGGTGGAGGCGGTGGTGAAGATCGTCGACGTGTACGCCGCCAACGCGCACAAGCACGAGCGCGTCGGCGAGTGGATCGAACGCATCGGCTGGCCGCGCTTCTTCCAGCTCACCGGGTTCGAGTTCACCCGCTACCACATTGACGACTTCAAGCACGCTGGACTCACCTTTGCCCGGTCGGCGCAAGTGCGCTACTAGAAACCGTTGCGGGCGCTCCGGAAGGGTGCCCCCCCCCCAGCCCCCGAGGGAGGCAACCATCCACGGGTCGCGACCGCCGGTGGTAAATTTTAGCGGGTG
>VFSW01001308.1_pt1 | contig 37924 bp, 35 predicted proteins | sample 5358111 | NCBI WGS metagenome assembly VFSW01 (sample SAMN11554181, study PRJNA540505) | mine drainage metagenome | isolation source: sediment from site ElyBrook_90M | place: USA: Ely Copper Mine, Vershire, VT | collected 2017 | reverse complement strand
CCTCCTCATAGCCCGTGGTGCCGTTGATATGCCCGGCCAGAAACAGACCCTTGACTTTTCGGGTTTCCAGCGAAGCTTTCAGTCCGCGCGGATCGATGTAATCATATTCGATGGCATAGCCAGGCCTCAGGATTTGGGCATGTTCCAGGCCAGGCAGGGTTGCGATGAAGGCCGCTTGAACGTCGAGCGGCAGCGAGGTCGAGATGCCATTGGGATAGATCGTCGGATCATCGAGCCCCTCGGGCTCCAGGAAAATCTGGTGGCTGCTGCGGTCAGCAAAGCGTGTAACTTTATCTTCGATCGACGGGCAATAGCGCGGCCCAACGCCGCCAATCGCGCCCGTGCGCATCGGCGACAAATGCAGGTGTTGCCGGATAATGTCATGAGTCGATGCCTGGGTCGCCGTCAAATGGCAGTCAACCTGCGCACGCGTAATCGCAGCGGTCATGAACGAAAATGGTTCAGGCCCGGCGTCACCCTTCTGCGCCGTCAGCCCCGACCAATCAATTGTGCGGCCATCGAGACGCGGCGGCGTACCGGTCTTGAGCCGCCCCAATGCAAATTCATGCCGGGCCAGACTTTCAGCGAGCGCCACCGCCGCCTTGGCGCCATGGCGCCCCCCTGGCGTCTGCTGCGGCCCCAAATGCATCATGCCGCGCAGGAAGGTTCCCGTCGTGATGACAACCGAACCGGTAGCGAAATAATCACCGGAATCGGTATTAACCCCGATAACCCGCCCGTCGGCGCAGTCAATCCCGGTCGCCTCGCCCTCAAATAGATCGAGGCCGCCCACATCGCGCAACGCCGCCTGCATGGCATCACGGTAGAGCGACCGGTCGGCTTGCGCGCGCAAGCCATGCACGGCCGCGCCTTTGGAGCGGTTCAACACCCTGAACTGAATGCCCGCCGCATCGGCAACCCGCCCCATGAGACCGTCGAGCGCATCGATCTCGCGCACGAGATGACCTTTGCCGACCCCGCCAATCGCCGGATTGCATGACATTTCACCGATGCGCGCCAACGACTGCGTCAGTAATACAGTGCGTGCACCAAGGCGCGCCGCCGCTGCCGCCGCCTCACAGCCAGCATGCCCGCCGCCAATCACCACCACGTCGTAGCTTCGCTTCATCGCATTTCCACCTTGTGCCAACTTGTGCGCCGCCACTCACCTGGTCATTTGCCAATGCAAAACCGGCTGAATAGATCATCAAGCACCTGCTCGACGTCGATCAGGCCGATCACCTGCGCCAGCGCCCGCGTCGCCTCATGCAGGTCAGCCGCCATCAGATCCAACATTGGCGTCGCCCCGCTTTGCATCACGCGCTGCAAGGCTGCCCGTGCCCTTTGGCAAGCCAGCACATGCCGCTGCCGGGTCAACAGCGCCACCCCTTCATGGGGCAGGCGCTGTCTAACATAATCCCCCAGCTTCGTCATCAGCGCCTCAACCCCCACGCCACTGCGCACCGAGACCGCCACATCATCCGCGCGTGCTGCGGTGGGAGCCAGATCAATCTTGGTCGTGACGCGCCACAGATCAACCGATAGTTCCGGAAGCGAATCGACCTCGTCCTGGTCAGCCGCCGTGAGCCAAAGCACCAAATCGGCCCGCGCCGCCCGCGCCCTGGCGCGCGCAATGCCCTCCGCCTCGATCGGCCCTTCTGCCTCGCGCAACCCAGCGGTATCGGCCAGCCAGACCGGCACACCGGCAATATCCAGCGCAACCTCGATCACATCGCGCGTCGTGCCAGCATATTCCGACACTATCGCCGCCTCGCGCCCGGCCAGCGCGTTAAGCAAGCTGGATTTACCAGCGTTGGGAGCGCCTGCCAGCACGATGCTGACACCCTCGCGCACCTGTTCGGCACCACGCTGCTGCGCCAACGCCGCGTCGAGATATCCCAGAACTTCGCCGCTGCGCGCCTTGATGGCCCCAGTCAGGTCAGCCGGAACATCCCCCTCGTCGCCAAAATCTATCTCGGCGGTCACCAGCGCAAGGGCTCCCAACAGAAGCTCCCGCCACTGCGCCACGTGGCCGGTGAGTCCGCCGGAAAATTGCCGCATCGCCTGAAGGCGTTGTTGTTCCGTCTCCGAATCGATCAGATCAGCGAGTCCTTCGACCTGCGCCAGATCAAGCTTGCCGGCCATCAAAGCACGGCGGGTAAACTCGCCCGGCTCGGCTGGACGCAGGCCCTCGATCTGCCCCAGCGTTCGAAGCACCGCCGCCACCACACCGCGCCCGCCGTGCAGATGCAATTCGAGACCATCTTCGCCGGTAAAGCTCGCTGGGGCGGGAAAGTGCAGCACCAAGGCTTGATCCAGCACCGTCTTGCCGTCCGCCGCCCACAGCCGCCGCAGGCTGGCTTGGCGTGGCGACACGGGGCTTCGCACCATGTTCCTCAGCACATCGCCACAACGCGGCCCGGATAGCCGCACCACGGCAACCGCCGCCTTGCCTGCGCCAGAGGCGACCGCAAATATGGTATCATGGGCCACCGCCCCCTCTTCAAACCTCGATGTCACACTTTATCCTTTGTTGGTGACCCCACCGTTCAGCGTCGGCTTCCGAAACTTCTTCCTTGCATCACGAACGGCTTTTGGGTCACCATCGTCTGCCACAGGGGAGCCAAGCATCATGTTATCGAACGAGCTGCGTCATGCCACGAGCCCCTATCTGCTGCAACATGCCGATAATCCCGTGCATTGGCAGCCCTGGAGTTCCGCCACCCTGGCCCTGGCAGCCAAACTCGACCGGCCCATTCTGCTCTCGATCGGCTACGCCGCCTGTCATTGGTGCCACGTCATGGCCCATGAGAGCTTCGAAGACCCGACCGTCGCCGCCCTGATGAATGCTGCTTTCGTCAATGTCAAAGTCGACCGCGAGGAGCGCCCCGACATTGACCATATTTACATGAGCGCGCTGCATGCCATGGGCCAGCAAGGCGGCTGGCCGTTGACCATGCTCTTGACGCCGGACGGCTCAGCCATGTGGGGCGGCACATATTTTCCGCCGCGCCGCGCCCAGGGGCGGCCGAGTTTCACCGACGTCCTGCAACATTTCACCCGCGCCTGGCGGGATAACCGCCCCGCTTTGCTGCAACAGGCCGGGCAGTTTTCGCGTCTGACTGAAAGCGCCCCACGCGGTGCCGGCACTTTGAGCCCTGCCGCGTTCCCGGCCCTGGCAGAGCGGCTCGCCGCAGCTTTCGATCCCCTGACTGGCGGTTTTCGCGGAGCGCCAAAATTTCCCAACGCTCCTGTGCTGGACTTCTTGCTGCGCGTCGACGCCCATCATGACCTGCCTGATGCCCAAACCGCCGTCTTAAACACCTTGCAGAACATGTGCCTTGGCGGAATTTATGATCATTTGCGCGGCGGCTTTGCGCGCTACAGCGTCGATGAGCGTTGGCTGGTGCCCCATTTTGAAAAGATGCTCTACGACAATGCCCAGCTCATTGATCTGCTCACCGTTGCCTGGCAAATTACCGGGAACCCCTTGTTCAAGACCGCCGTTGAGGAAACCATCGCTTGGATAGCTGCCGAAATGACGGCACCAGGAGGCGCGTTTTATGCCAGCCTCGACGCTGACAGCGAAGGGGTCGAAGGCCGATTCTACCTCTGGACGCCAGAACAGATCAATACCGTGCTGGATCCCGAAGCCGCGGCACAAATGGCCAAAGTCTTTGACGTCACTTTGGCCGGCAATTTCCATGACGAGGGCACCGGCGCGCCAACCAATATTCTGAACCGCCTCCGTTCGGGGAGCAGCGCCGCTGTCCCACCCGACCATCTGGCCATCATGAAGGCAAAGCTTCTCGCAGAACGCGCCAAACGCACCCGGCCCGGCTGCGATGACAAAATCCTTGCTGATTGGAACGGCTTGATGATTGCGGCGCTGACCCATGCCGCGACGGCGTTCGACCGGCAGGATTGGCTCGCAATGGCGCGTAATGCCGCTTGTTTCGTATACGAATCGATGACATCCGCTGACCCCGGCGCACCACCGCTTGGGCATTCTTCACGCGCCGGCAAAGTCCAGCATCCCGGCCTCGCCACCGATCACGTCTTCATGCTGCAAGCGGCCTTGGCCCTGCATGAGGCTGGGGCCTCGCCGCCCGAATCCCTCCCTTGGCTGGCATGGGCAGAACGCCTCGCCGACGCCATTGACCTGCATTATTTTGATGCCAGTGCAGGCAAGCTGTCGCCAGCCGCGCTCAGCGCCAGCGATGTGCCGCTTCGCCTGCATCCCACCGAAGATGACGCCATCCCCAATCCACACGGCCCGCTCGTTCAGGCTTTGATCGGCCTTGCGACCCAGACCGGCGAGTTACGCTGGATCGCGCGCGCGCGGCACTGGCTTGATGATCTCTCCGACACGATCAGCGCGCAGCCCCTGCGCCATTGCGGGCTGCTGGCAGCGCAGCTCTATGCTGATCATGTCGCCGAAGTCACCATATCGGGTGCCGCCGCAGAGCCGTTCATCCAGGCCGCGCTCGCCACACGCCATGATGGCCGCATCGTGACGACGCGCCATCCCGAAAATCCGCGTACCGAAGTGACCGTCTGTATCCAGCAAAGCTGCTCGCTACCGGTCAACGAGGTCGCGGCCATGCTGGAATTGATGAACGACCGCGGGTCACGACCACGCCTGTAATGATTCACGTGAAACATTGCAGGACGCGCCGATGGGGGGCGGCGCGCTGCTTTGTTGCGACGCAGCACCCATGGCCTTGCGAGGCCCCTGGTCTATCCCGCTTCGCTGGCCATGACCGGGAATGAAGCTACGGCTTCGCCTCCAGACCATCGGCGGCACCCGTGCCGCCGACCTGATGGCCAACCCACCGTGAACTAGATCAGGTGTTCATCGATTCGAAGAAGCCCGAATTGCCTTTGGGCGTATCACGCAGCTTGCCGAGCAGGAATTCGACCGCATCGACGGTACCCATCGGGTTCAGGATGCGGCGCAGCACGTACATTTTCTTGAGTATGTCCGGCGCAACCAGCAGCTCTTCCTTGCGGGTGCCCGAGCGGGTGATATCGATCGCCGGGAAGGTGCGCTTGTCGGCCACCTTGCGATCGAGGATGATCTCGGAATTGCCGGTGCCTTTGAACTCTTCGAAGATCACTTCGTCCATGCGCGAACCGGTATCAATCAGCGCTGTGGCGATAATGGTCAGCGAACCGCCTTCTTCAATGTTGCGGGCCGCACCGAAAAACCGCTTCGGACGTTGCAAGGCATTGGCGTCGACACCGCCGGTGAGAACCTTGCCGGATGACGGCACCACCGTATTGTAGGCGCGCCCCAGCCTGGTAATCGAATCAAGCAGGATCACCACATCGCGGCCATGCTCGACCAGACGCTTGGCCTTCTCGATCACCATTTCGGCGACCTGCACGTGGCGTACCGCCGGTTCGTCGAACGTTGAGGAGACGACCTCACCCTTCACCGAGCGGCGCATATCGGTGACTTCCTCGGGCCGTTCGTCGATAAGCAGCACAATCAGATAGCACTCGGGATGATTGGCCGTCACCGATTGCGCAATATTTTGGAGCAGCACGGTTTTGCCGGTGCGCGGCGGCGCAACAATCAGCGCGCGCTGGCCCATGCCAATCGGCGCGACAATGTCGATCACCCGCGACGAAAAATCCTTGCGGGTCGGATCTTCGATTTCGAGCTTGAGCCGCCGGTTCGGATAGAGCGGTGTGAGATTGTCGAAATGAACCTTGTGGCGAGCCTTTTCCGGCTCCTCGAAATTGATCAGGTTGACCTTGAGCAGCGCGAAATAGCGCTCGCCCTCTTTGGGCCCGCGAATCTGCCCTTCAACCGTATCGCCCGTGCGCAGCGCAAAGCGCCGAATCTGCGAAGGCGAGACGTAAATATCATCCGGCCCGGCAAGGTAATTGGCTTCGGGCGAGCGCAAAAACCCAAATCCGTCTTGCAAAACCTCGACCACACCCTCGCCGATAATATCAATATCATTGGCAGCCAGTTGCTTGAGGATGGCGAACATCAGTTCCTGCTTGCGCAGCGTTGAGGCATTCTCAACTTCATGCTCTTCGGCAAAAGCCAGCAACTCGGTGGGCGATTTGACCTTGAGGTCCTTAAGCTTGATTTCCCGCATCGGGCGGTATTCCTTGGAAGTTCATAAGGGAGAATCGAGGGGGTTTTGCAACACAATCAACCAGGGCGGCTGATGAATCCGGTGCGACTGCAATACACAGCACCCCACCGGCACGACACGGGAGGTGTCGAACTGACTGAAGTCCAAGGCTCGATAGACCCTATCGCTCCGCTTGGCAAGACGTTGCGATCATCTGAAAGGCAAATGATGCCGCAGACATAGACCAAAACCACCCGGCCCTGGCTTTTGCAACCATCGGCCGATCATCCCCTGTGCGACAGTCAATTCCACGAGGCCGCACAAACCATCCGCAGCCTCCGTTTCCGCGAGCGCCGGATCAAAATGGTTTGACCACCACCAAAATCACGATGAAAATCATCAATACCGTCGGAACTTCATTGATGATGCGGAAGAATCGCTGCGTATGCTGGTTCTTATCGGCAGCAAAATCCTTGACCATGCGCGAAAACCAGCCGTGCATGCCTGTCATGATCAGCACCAGCAGCAGCTTGGTATGAAACCATGGCGCGAGAAAATATCCCGACTTCCAGGCAAGGAACAGCCCTGTCAGCCACGCGACAATCATCGCTGGCAGCCCTATGAAGCGCAGCAAGCGCCGCTCCATCAATTTGAACGTTTCCGATTGCACTGAACCCTTGGCGGCATCGACGTGATACACGAACAGGCGCGGCAAATAAAGCATCGCCGCCATCCAGGCGATGTCAGCGACTATATGAAGGGCTTTAACCCAGAGATACCAATTCGGCACTGCGAAACTCCTTAAAGCCCACGGACCCGTTTCAGCATCCGCTCGACATGAGCGATGGGGGTCGGTGGCACTATGCCGTGGCCTAGATTGAAGATATGCCTGCGTCCAGCAAAAGCTTCAAGGATTGTATCAACACCACGGTCCAGCGCCTCGCCACCGGCCAGCAGCACCAAAGGATCAAGATTGCCCTGCACGGTAATCCCCGTGCCCACATGCTTCGCCACCCAGCGCGGATCAGCGGCGGTATCGATACCAAGGGCCGCGGCTCCCAGCCGTTCAGCAAGCTCGGCAACCCGCGTTCCCGCCCCGCGCGGAAACGCAATCACCGGCGTCCCAGGATGCCGCGTTTTCAGCCCCGCGATGATCTGACGCATCGGCATTTCGCACCATGCTTCAAATTCACCCGCCGGCAATACCCCCGCCCAGGAATCGAAAATCTGGACAGCATCGACACCAGCCTCGATCTGGGCGCTGAGCCAATCGATCGAAGCGCCAACCAGCAGATCGATCAGGGCGCGGAACATGTCAGGCTGCTCGTAGGCCAACAGGCGGGCAGGTGCCTGATCTGGCGTCCCCCGCCCTGCCACCATATAGCTTGCCACCGTCCACGGCGCGCCGCAAAAGCCGATCAACGCCCTGTCAGTTGCCAGCCTCGCCCGCACGCGCCGCACCGTCTCCAGCACAGGCGCCAGCTTGGTCAGATCAAGCTTCTGATGCAAACGCGCCAATCCGGCGGCATCTTCAATGGGCTCAAGCCGCGGCCCCTCGCCAGTTTCAAAGTTCACCCTCTGGCCAAGCCCATCGGGTACCACCAAAATGTCGCTGAACAGGATCGCGGCATCAAAGCCAAAGCGCATGATCGGCTGCAAGGTCGCCTCAGCGGCCAGATCAGGATTGTAACAGAAATCAAGAAATGACGGTGCTTTGGCCCGCAGTGCCCGATATTCCGGCAGATAACGTCCCGCCTGCCGCATCATCCATAACGGCGGCGAGGGCGACTGCACTCCTGCAAGCGTGTCGAGAAATATTCCCAAACAAGGCCCTCCAGCTTAAAAAACTCTTTGAACTTATTTATTGAGGACTCTTGTTAGAGCACCCCTTTGCGTTAATCCAGCCGTATCCCCGTGCCATCCCGTCCCCGCGAAAAACCAGGCAGAAGGGACAGCCTGTCAACAGTCTGTTGATAAATGAAAATAGCATAATAAAATCAAAATGATATGTCAGTTCATGGGGTGCCCTGAAACAGGGATGACTCCGATGTCCCCACAATCCCCAGATTCTCACCGACTATACCGCCCCGCGGGTCAGGTGGGGATAAAAGGCGTGAGTTGCAGGTGCTATTCACAAGCGGCAGTGCCCGGAGGACGCTTTTCCCATCTTTCCACAAGCGCTCAGACGTGGTTTGTGAACAACGGGGACAAGAGGTGAAATCGTGAGTCGCAATTATTTTCATCTGCATCTTGTGTCAGATTCCACCGGTGAGACCCTGATTGCCATTTCGCGCGCCGTTTCGGCGCAGTTTCAGGGTGTCGGCTCGATTGAGCATATCTATCCGCTGGTCAGAAACAAGTCGCAGCTTGAACGGGTGCTGCGCGAAATTGAAGCGGCACCGGGCATTGTGTTGTTCACCCTTGTCGACGCGGATTTGGCCGCGCTCCTGGACGCCACCTGCCGGGACATGGGTTCGCCCTGCCTGTCAGTGTTGCAGCCGATCCTGGGCCTGTTCAATGCCTATCTGGGCACGGCAGCCACTCCACGCCCTGGCGCGCAACATTTGCTCAATGCCGATTATTTCAAGCGCATCGACGCGCTGAATTTCACCATGATGCATGATGATGGTCAGCAACACGAACGCCTGGAGGATGCCGACATCCTGCTCCTGGGCATCAGCCGCACGTCAAAGACGCCCACCAGCATTTACCTCGCCAATCGCGGCTATAAGACTGCCAACGTCCCGCTGGTGCCCGGCGTGCCGTTGCCCTCCGGCGTTGCCGGGCTTCGTCGCCCGCTGATTGTCGGGCTGGTGGCGTCAGCCGAGCGGATCATCCAGATCAGGCAAAACCGTTTGCTGTCGCTTAATGCCGATCATGAAACACCCTATGTCGATCGCATGGCGGTGAACGAGGAAATCGCCCATTCGCGCCGCCTCTTCGCCGAACACGGCTGGCCGGTGATCGATGTCACCCGCCGCTCCATTGAGGAAACCGCTGCTGCGGTGATCGATCTTTATGGAGCGCACCGCATGAAATTCATGGTGCAGGCATGAGCGGCGGTGGGTTTTGGCAACATCGTCATCCCCTCATTCTGGCCTCGCAAAGCGCCACGCGTCGGCTGTTGCTGGAATCGGCCGGATTGGCACCGCGCTGCATCCCGGCCGAGGTTGATGAACGGGCCCTGGAGGCGAAGGTTGCGACCGCTTCGGCGACCGCCGTTGCCGAAGCTCTTGCCAGCGCCAAAGCCGGCGAAGTGGCCGCGCGCTTCGCCGATCACATCGTCATCGGCGCGGATCAGGTGCTGGTTCATGCCGGACAACTGCTGCATAAGCCCAAAGATGCGGCAGGCGCGAAGGCGCAGCTTCTCGCACTGTCAGGCCATACCCACACGCTGATTTCCGCCGTGGCGGTGTATGGAGGTGATCAACAAAGGTTTGTGACCTCAAGCGCAGCCCGGCTCACCATGCGGACGTTCGGCCCGCGTTTTGTCGATCTTTATCTTGAAGCGGCGGGCGATGATGTGACCCGCAGCGTCGGTGCCTATCAGGTCGAAGGGCTCGGCATTCACCTCTTTGAAAAGATTGAAGGCGATCAGGCCACAATCCTGGGCCTGCCCTTGCTGCCTTTGCTTGCCCATCTGCGGCATGTCGGGTTTTTGGCCTCATGATTCGCTCGTCTGAAAGCTGGGGCCCATGTTGATCCTCGGTCTCAGTGGCTCCATTGGCATGGGAAAATCCACGACGGCTGAACTGTTTCGCGCCGCTGGCGTGCCAGTGCATGATGCTGATCGCGTGGTGCATGCGCTTTATGCTGGAGAAGCCGTGCCGCTCATTGAAGCCGCATTTCCGGGCACGACCGACCACAGTGGCGTCAACCGCGCTGCCTTGGGCAAAGCGGTGCTCGGCAACGGCACGGCCCTGCGCCAGCTTGAAGCGATCATCCACCCCCTGGTGGCGCGCGAGCGCGATCTGTTTCTGACCAGGCAGCGCCAGAGCGGCGCGCGGCTTGTGGTACTCGATATCCCGCTATTGTTTGAAACGGGTGGAGAATTCCTGGTCGATGTCATTGTCGTTGTCAGCGCGCCGAAATCTGTGCAAAAGGCCAGGGTTTTGGCGCGGCCTGGCATGAGTCTGGCGCGGTTTGAGGCCATAATGGCGCAGCAGCTCGATGATAGCGAGAAGCGCCGCCGCGCCCATATCACGCTTGATACCGGGCATGGCCTGAATGTGACGCGCACCGCTGTTCAGGGGCTGCTGCGCGCCCTGAGCGGACTTTGACACCCATGCGCGAAATTGTGCTCGATACCGAAACCACTGGCCTCGAACCGCACAAAGGCGACCGTCTGGTTGAAATCGGCTGCGTCGAGCTGGTCAATCTCATGGCCACCGGCAAGACCTGGCATCGCTATTTCAACCCGCAGCGCGACATGCCCGACGGCGCGTTTCAGGTGCATGGACTTTCAGCCGAGTTTCTCGCCGACAAGCCACTCTTTGCGGCTGAAGCCGAAGCTTTTGTTGAATTTATTGGCGATGCCCGGCTGGTGATACACAATGCCGAATTTGACATGCGGTTTTTGAACGCCGAGCTGGCGCGACTCGGCAAACCCCTGTTGGATATGGCTAATGTCACTGACACGCTGGCCCTGGCGCGTCGCCGGTTTCCCGGTCAGCAAAATAATCTTGATGCGCTGAGCGCGCGGTTGGGCATTGATACCAGCAAACGCACCAAACATGGCGCACTGATCGATGCGGAGATTCTGGCGGAAGTTTATGCTGAACTGGTCGGCAAACGCCAAAGCGCGCTGGGTCTGGGTTCAGCCATCAGTGCTCAGATCACTTTGCATGGGCAGGCCCGCCGCCGCACGCCCCTACCCTCGCGCCTCACCGACGCTGAAAGAGCCGCCCATGCCGCCTTGGTTGCGGAAATGGGCGACAAGGCCATCTGGGCGCGCTATCCGCGCGATCAAACCTAAGGTCTATTTATTGTGGGCGCTGGATCGTTGGCGCCGCGCCAGCTTCCTGGTTGGCCTGCGCGTTCTGCAAATAAAGCGCCTGGAAATCGATCGGATCGAGGAACAGCGGCGGGAACCCGCCTGAACGCACGGCATCTGCCAGAATCTGCCGCGCAAAGGGGAACAGCAGGCGCGGGCATTCAATCATCACCACCGGGTGCAATTGCTCAGGCGGGAAATTCGTGATGCGGAACAGGCCGGCATAGTCCAGTTCGAACTTGAACAGTGCGTCCGCGCCTTCGCCAGCAGAGCCCTCAAGCAGCAGATTGACCTCAAAATCGGTCTCGCTGACCTGCTTGGCCCCAACATTGACCTGAATGGAAATATTCGGGCCTTTTTCCTGGGGGCCCAACGAGCGCGGCGCATTGGGATTCTCAAACGACAGGTCTTTGGTGTATTGCACCAGCGCCTGCAACTGCGGCCCCAGATTTTGGGGAGTGGCACCATTGGCCGGTTTATCGTTCATGTCAGTTCCTGCTGGTCAATAGGGAGCGTTAAATCGCGCGGTCGAGAGCCCTTACCGGGCTTTGTAAACCGGCAGTGCGGTATCATGGATAGCAGCCCCTCACAAGCACGGATAGACGCGCATCAGCTTTCGCCGCTGGGTTCGGAGCGGCGTGGCTTTGCGCCAGGTTCCAGCCGCGACCATTCATGCGGGGCAAGGTCAATCATGTCTGGCGTGGCCGGGCGCGTCGCGCCACCGCCAAAGCGCCGTGCCAAGACATGGCGTAGCGACGGGGCGGAAAGCGCCATGCCAATGAGGTCGGAGACAAATCCCGGTACGATCATCAGCACGGCTCCAAGGGCAGCCAGCAAGCCATGCAGCATCGTGCCATCGCGCGGGCTGCCCTGCTCGATCACCAGCCGCAAAGTCTCGCCAGCCCTGGCGCCAAGATCGCGCAGCAGGCGAAATCCGATGATGCTGATCAGAATCTGAAGCAGGATAGCGCCCGGCCAGCCCAATTGATCCACCACCACCCCAAAGGCAGCAATTTCAGCCAGGACCCACGCCAGCAGGCCCAAAAGCAGCAGGGGCGGCCGTCGCAGCCGCCTGTCGTTCAGAATCATGTGAAATTTGCTTTCCGCCCGGCAACATGGGCGTGTTATCGCCTCAAATACTACTTATATGATATGATGAGTTCAACGGTTCGGCGCAAGGTGGCGGTTTTTGGCCGCGAGTCCGGTGATCGAGCGTCTGCTGCTGACAGGCATATTAGGACATAAGCTGATGAATACGTTGATTCTGGCGGCGGTCGCCGCGTTCGTGTTGTGGCGCCTCTGGCTGGTGTTGGGTTATCGCACGGGAAATGAGCCACCGCCCGGAAGCTCCTTTCCGCGCATACTGCCGCGCGACGTCGCTGGCGCGGGGCCGGGCTCCAAGATCGCCGTTCTGCCTGGCGCGGCGCCCGCAGCAGTTCTGCAACCGGCACTTGCCAACCCCGACCGCTGGCAGGCTTTTGCCGCGCCCGGTTCGGCGCTCTGGACGGGGTTTGACGCCATTGCAGCACGCGACCCTAGCTTTGACCCCGCGATTTTCCTGCAAGGCTCGCGCGTCGCCTACGAGATGATCGTCAAGGCCTTCGCCGAGGCGGATCGGAAAACACTGAAAAACCTATGTTCGTCAGAGGTTTACGACGATTTTTCTCACAGTCTGGACACGCGAGAGGCCGCGGGCGAAGTCAATAGTCTGACCTTTGTGTCACTGGACAAGCAGACCTTCACCATGGCCCAGATCCAGGGCAATATCGCACAATTGACGCTGGAGATCGCCGCGCAGATGATCTCTGTCACGCGCGACAAGGCCGGAAACGTGGTCGCTGGCAGCGCCGAGGCCATTCACCACGCCCACGACCTCTGGACTTTTTCGCGCGACGTCACGGGGCGCGATCTGAACTGGCGGCTGGTCGCCACCGGGCCTTCGTCCTGATATCAGGCGATGCGTGGGGACGATCTTGGAGTTTCATGCCGCACTGGCGGCCCGACTTTCCGCCAGGGGCGCTGCACTGACCCCAATGTCATGGAATGATGTGCCAGAAGCCGCGTTCCGTGATGTCCCTGCATTTGTGGCGACGCTGGTGCAGCAGGCGCAAGCCATTGCCGAAAAAACTGAACCCTTGCGCGCTGCGGTCGATCCTGATCCGGCCTATGTGTCATTTTGCCACATCATCGCAAATTCACCGCTCCCGACAAATGCCGCCGCCGCCCGGCTGTGGCTTCGTGCCCATTTTGAGCCGCACCGCATTGCGACCTCTGCGCCCGGCGGCATGGGCTTTCTGACCGGCTATTATGAGCCCGAAGTGCCCGGCTGCCTGACAGCTAGCTCCAGCGCAGCGACGGCCCTGCGCGCCCGCCCCGCTGATCTGGTCACACTGAAGCCTGGCGAAGCGCCCGCAGGCTGGCCCGCGCATCTGGCAGCGGCGCGCCGCAACCCCGATGGTTCACTCACGCCCTATCCAACCCGTTCCGAGATCGAATCACGTGCCCCGGCGGCCGACGAAGCGCTGGTCTATGTGGCGGATCGGGCTGAAGCCTTCCTTATCCAGGTACAAGGCTCGGCCCGTGTGGTCTTGCCGGACGGTCGCCGCCTTCGCCTGACCTATGCCGGACGCAACGGGCATCCCTATACGTCCATTGGGCGCATCTTGATCGAGCGCGGTGATATAAAAGAGCGCGAGATGTCGCTGGCCGTGCTCAAAGACTGGTTGCGCAACGCTGGCCTGCACGCATGCGAGCCAGGCACGCTCCTGCTGCAACGCAATGAATCCTTTGTGTTTTTTGCTATCGATGATCGTCTGCCAGACACCGCTGGCCCCGTGGGCGGGGCGGGTCTGCCGCTCGTGCCGCTACTGTCCATTGCCATTGATCGCAGCCTTTTTCCTTACGGGCTGCCCTTTGTCCTGGAGGCCAATCTGCCTTGGCGCTCATCTGAGCCGGAGCCCTTCGAGATGTTGATGCTGGCGCAGGATACCGGCTCGGCCATTGTCGGCCCGGCTCGCGCCGATATATTCTTCGGCACAGGCGCAGCCGCAGGAGTCCACGCCGGCAATATCAGGCATCCGGCACGCTTCAGCGTGCTGCTGCCAAAGGGGTTGGAGTGATGGTCATCAATGATGCAGGCGCGAATCGACGTGGTCAGCGCCACTTGCGGCCAGACGAGATCGACCTTTGGCTGCAGGTGGTTGCCAAAGTCAAACGCCGGGCCGGGGCCAAGATACCGATTTCATCGGCACCGCCGATGGCAACCAGGCCCAAGCAAGCTAAACTCATCACCGCCAATCCTGCCCCACCCCGCGCCCGCGCCGACTCCTGGCAAGCCGCACCTCCGCCGCACCCGGCGCCACGTGCCAACGATTTGCCGACGCTCGATCCGCCTTTGCGTAAGCGCCTCAAGCGCGGACATGCCGAAATTGAGGGGCGGCTGGATTTGCACGGCATGCGTCAGGAGCAGGCCCATCAGACGCTGCGGCATTTCATCGTGGGGGCGCAGGCGCGCGGCGCGCGGGTGGTCATGGTCGTCACCGGCAAGGGCGGCGGCATCGCAACCCATGATGACCACGAACGCGGCGTCTTGCGTCGCATGACGCCGTTCTGGCTGCAAGCGCCCGACCTGCGCCCGCTGATCATCGGCATCGAGACGGCCGCCCGGCACCACGGCGGCGAGGGCGCAATCTACATCCATCTGCGTCGCCGTGCTTGACGCCGCCCTGCCCGCAATGCCAAGGCGAGGTTGTATTCAGCTCTTGGAAAGCCAGTTCATGTCCTCCAAATTTGATGTTCTCGCCATCGGCAACGCCATTGTTGATGTCATTGCCCGCGTCGATGATGATTTTCTCGTCCGCGAAAACATTACAAAAGGTGCAATGACGCTGATTGACGAGCCGCGCGCTGCCCATTTGCTGACGAGAGCCGGGCAGCCTGTCATCATGTCAGGTGGTTCAGCCGCCAACACCGTCGCTGGCCTCGCCAATCTGGGCGCGCGCGCTGCCTACATTGGCAAAGTTCGCGATGACGCGCTCGGCGCTGATTTCGCCCGTGATATTCATGCCCAGGGCGTGGCGTTCCCTACCAGCCCGGCGCAATCAGGCGCTGCGACAGCGCGTTGTTTCGTGATGGTCACACCCGACGGCCAGCGTTCCATGAGCACCTATCTTGGTGCCTGCCAGAACCTCACCGAAGCCGACGTCAATGAAGCTGACATCGCCGCCGCCGAGATCATTTATCTCGAAGGCTATCTTTGGGATCCGCCTGCGGCCAAGCAGGCCTTTGTCAAAGCCTCGCGCCTCGCCCATGCCCACAAGCGCCGCGTCGCACTGAGCCTGTCGGATGCGTTTTGCGTGGAGCGCTACCGCGACGAATTTCTCGATCTCATCCGTTCTGGCCTCGTCGATATCGTCTTTGCCAACGATGCCGAAGCCAAGGCGCTGTATAAAACCGATGATCTGCAGACGGCGATTGCGGCGCTGCGCCAGGAAAATCGCCTCGCCGTCGTCACCCATGGGGCGCATGGCTCGCATGTGGTCACGGCGGAGACGATCACGGCTGTCCCGGCCGCATCCATCGAGGAACTGGTTGATACCACTGGCGCGGGGGATCTTTATGCCGCGGGCTTCATGCTCGGCCTGGCTCAGGGCCGCGATCATTCCACATGCGCCATTTTGGGGGGCGCTGCGGCGGCGGCGATCATTCAGCAAATTGGTGCCAGGGCGCCGGCCGACTTGCGGGAGCGCCTGCGCGAGCAGATCCTCGTCTGAAAGGAGCCTTGATTTCAGCGCATCCGGGGGCATGTTGTTGTTAATCTGGAGTGCTGGTCATGGTGAGGGTTCCACACGCTGCCTTGCTGTCCATGGCTGGTGCTGTTGTGCTGCTGTGTATCAGCGTAGCACCCCTCGGTGCCGCGCCCGCAACGGTCTCGGCGGACATCACGCCGCACAACACCCGCATCGGCTTTGTCATCAACGGTATCGGCTGGCCGCAAACCAGGGGCAGGTTTCGAGCCTTCACAGGCCATCTCAAAGTTGATTTCGCGGATCCGGCCAAAAGCTTTGTCGAGGTCACGATCAAGGCGGCCTCGCTGGATGCAGGCGGCAGCTCGATAACGGATTATATCAAAAGCTCGTCGATGCTGGATGTAGCCCAGCACCCGACGATGAGCTTTCGCTCGACTGCAGTGCGCCGCACCGGCCCTGCCACCGTGATGCTGAACGGGCAATTGTCGTTTTTTGGGGCCATCCGCCCCGCAACCTTCACCGTGCGGATTTTGTCGAAGCCGGGCCACCGCCCGCTGGCCTTCGTGGCAACCGGTGCGATCCAGCGTTCGGCCTTCGGTTTCAATTCTGGCCAGCCGATCATTTCCGATACCGCCCAAATCAACATCAGCTCAAAGGGTCGCGGCCTGTGAGCGCAGGCCCGCGATGGAGCCGGACCCAGCGCTGGGCGCATCAACTTTCAGGCGCAGCCATTCTTGCAGCCTTGATCAGCGCCGTGCTGATGAACCGTATTGTCACGGACCAGGGCTTGCGTTTCTCGCTCTATCAAGCCCACAAAAGCCTGGGGATTGTTGCCCTTGCGCTGGTGGTGTGGCGCGTCGCACTGCGCTGGCACGCGGTCTTGCCGCCGCCGATCAGTCCCGCCTGGCAAAACCGCCTGTCAATCGCCACGCACCGGCTGCTTTATGGTCTGATGCTCATCATCCCCCTCAGCGGCTGGGCCATGATTTCCGCCTCGCCGTTGAAAGTGCCAACAAAAATTTTCGGGATCGTGCCCTTGCCGGACATCTTGCCCGCCAGTCTGCCGCTTTATCTTGGGTTGCTGAAAGCCCACGCTTGGCTTGGCTGGGTGCTGGCGGCGCTCCTGCTGCTCCACATCAGCGGCGCGCTCGCCCACATTCGCGACGGCATTTTCGCCTCGATCTGGCGCGAGGGTGCGGGAAAATAGCTAACCCTCCAGCACCAGCTTGGACGCCACCGTCGAATCAGCATTGAGCCGGTAAACCAGCGGCACGCCGGTGGCGAGTTCCATGCTGGGGATCGTCGCGGGGGTCAGGCCATCCAGCACCATCACCAGCGCCCGCAGCGAATTGCCGTGCGCCGCAACCAGGACGCGTTGGCCTGCGAGCACGCGCGGCAGAATGTGCTGGCAATAATAGGGCAGAACACGCGCCACCGTATCGCGCAGGCTCTCGCCGCCGGGCGGGGCAATGTCATAGGAGCGCCGCCATAGATGCACCTGCTCCTCGCCCCATCTCTTGCGGGCATCATCCTTGTTGAGCCCGGCAAGATCGCCATAATCGCGCTCATTGAGCGCCTGATCGGCGATGGTCACGAGTTTCGGCTGACCCAATTCAGCAAGGGCCAGCGCCAGCGTATGCTGCGCGCGGATCAGGCTGGAGGTGAACGCCAGGTCAAATTGCAAGCCCAGCCTGGCCAGTCTTTGCCCGGCGGCGTGAGCTTCCTCGATGCCTTGCGGCGTCAAATCCGGGTCACGCCAGCCAGTGAACAGGTTTTTCAGATTCCAGTCACTTTGCCCATGGCGCACCAGCACCAGAAGGTGTTCCATCATCATGTCCTTTGATTCGAAAAACTCAGCCCTCTTTCAGGCCCAGCACGTCGTGCATATCGTAAAGTCCGGGTTTTTTGCCGTGGCCCCATAGCGCGGCTCGCATCGCCCCCGCAGCAAACAGGCTGCGATCTTCCGCCCGATGGGTCAGTTCGATCCGCTCCCCTGCTCCCGCGAAAATCACTGTATGGTCGCCCACAACCGAGCCACCGCGCAAAGTCGCAAAACCAATGTCACCGGCTTCACGTGCGCCAGTGTGGCCATCGCGCTGGCGCACTGCATGCTGTGCAAGATCAATCCCGCGACCCGCCGCCGCCGCCTCGCCCAGCATCAGGGCCGTGCCAGAGGGCGCATCGACCTTCATGCGGTGGTGCATTTCCAGAATTTCGATATCAAACTCCGCGCCGAGCGTCCGCGCCACGCGCTGTACCAGCGCCGCCAGGAGATTGACACCAAGGCTCATGTTGCCGGAGCGGATAATCACCGCATGGCGCGCCGCAGCGCGGATGTGATCCAAATCAGTGGCACTCAGGCCTGTCGTGCCAAGCACATGCACGATGCGGGCTTGCGCGGCATATTTGGCCAGGCCGACGCTGGCGGCAGGCACGGTAAAATCCACAATGCCATCGGCATGCAATACCGCCTCCAGCGGGTCTTGCGAAATCAGCACCCCCAGCTTGCCGCAGCCCGCAAGCAGCCCGGCATCCTGGCCAAGCGCAAGCGAGCCCGTCGCCTCCAGCGCGCCGCTGAGCTTGACGCCGGGTGTGTCGTGGATGGTCTTGATCAGCATCCGCCCCATGCGCCCGGAAGCGCCAGCCACAACCAGCCGCATGTCAGTCACGCAGATTCTCCCTCACATTTGCTGAATCTATAGACCGATGCCGGGGCGATGCAAAGCACCCCTCGCATGGCGCTGGCTCGTACCAGCCTTGCATGACCGGCACGCCTCCACTAAGTCGGGGCCGAGCTCCATCCTGAAAGTTTGGCTTCCATGCCTTCACCCACCCCGCTTGACGAGGCCTTCCTGCCGGTATCCGGCTTTGTCGTGCCGCGCTTTGCCGGGCCTGCAAATTTCATGCGACTGCCGTGTCTGACACCAGAAGAGGCTCAAGCCCGGAAGGTCGATATTGGCTTGATTGGCGTGCCGTGGGATAATGGCACTTCCAACCGCGCCGGCGCCCGCCATGGCCCGCGTGCGCTGCGCGATGCCTCCACCATGGTGCGCATGTTCAATCAGGCGACGGGCGTCCATCCCTTTCACATCGCCCGCTGTGCTGATCTGGGTGACGCTCCTGTCAATCCGGTCGATCTGATGGATGCCTTGGCGCGGCTGACCGCATATTTTGCGGAAATTGCGGCACGCGGCATTGTGCCTTTATCCTTTGGCGGGGATCATCTTACCAGCCTGCCGATCTTGCGGGCGCTGGGGCACCAAGCGCCGCTCGGCATGATCCATTTTGATGCCCATACCGACTTTTACGACACCTATTTTGGTGATTTCCGTTATGCGCACGGCACGCCTTTCCGCCGTGCCGTCGAGGAGGGTCTGCTTGATCCCCAACGAATCGTGCAAATCGGCCTGCGCGGCACCAGCGTCACCGGCGAAGATGTCGATTTTGCCCGCGCTCATGGCGTGCGGCTTTTCTTTATCGAGGAAGTCATGGCCGCAGGCCCCGAAGCCGTGATGCGCGAGGCCCGTGCCATTGTCGGCAATTCGCCAACCTATGTCACGTTCGATATTGATGTGATCGACCCGTCGCAGGCCCCCGGCACCGGCACGCCGGAAATCGGCGGCATGACCACCTTTATGGCGCAGCAGATGCTGCGCGGCCTTGACGCGCTCGATCTGGTCGGCGCTGATCTGGTGGAAGTCTCGCCGCCGTTTGATTCCAACGGCCTCACCGCCTGGGCTGGTGCTAGCCTTGGCTTTGAATTACTATGTTCGCTGGCAAGCGCTGTTTCGCGGCGACGAACCATATCCCACTCTTAACAACATTCAACCAGGTCAGGGCTGCCTTCATGGGACATCAGATTGAACTAGCCACCGCTGATGGCAACAGCATTTCCGCCTACCGCGCGGCACCAGTGGGCAAGCCCGCGGGCGGCATCGTGATTTTGCAGGAAATTTTCGGCGTCAATGCGCATTTCCGCGCCGTCGCGGATCGTTATGCAGCCGCCGGCTATCTCGCCATTGCACCGGCCCTGTTCGACCGCGCTGAACGCGGCGTCGAATTGGGCTACGATCAGGCGGGCCGCGAGAAGGGCTTTGCGCTGCTGAAGGCGGTTGATCCCGCCAAAACCCTGCTCGACATTCAAGCCGCCATCAATGCTGCCCGTGAAGCCGGCAAAGTTGGCCTGGTCGGCTTTTGTTGGGGCGGCACGCTGGCCTTCGCGGCGGCATGCCACCTCACCGGGCTTGAGGCTGCCGTGGGCTATTATGGCGGCGGCATTGCCGGGCGGTTGCAGGATAAGCCGAAAATCCCGCTGATGCTGCATTTTGGCGATTCGGACCAAAGCATCCCGATGACCGACGTCGAGAAGGTGCGGGCCGCCCTGCCGCAGGTGCCGGTCTATGTCTATCACGCAGGCCATGCCTTCAACCGCGATGTCGCACCAAGCTATGACAAGCCGAGCGCCGATCTGGCTTTGGAGCGCACCATGGCGTTTTTCACCAGCCACCTTGGAGCTTGAGGTCGTCTCAACGCGACGCTGCCACGCCCGCCCCTTGTAACAGGCGTGAATTCCGTGCTGAAAGAGCACTGGTCAACCCCTGAGGACAAGGTGCCCCCTTGCTGGTCCGGAATCCTTCGCAACGCAGCTTATTGTCGCGACTGTGGCCGCGGCAACCGAAGGATATTGCCCTGAGCCCTGCCTCGGCAGGCGTGATCCAACCGGAGCACCTGCCGCTTGATCTTAGCGCCGACCTATCGTCGGCGGGGCAAAACCCACCCAACTTGCCAGATTTTGGCACGATGTCTCAGTCTGCCGTGGAAGGGCAGGGCATCCTCGGCGCCTTCAACCTGGGCAAATCCTACGGGCTGCGCCAGGTGGTGAAGGATGTCAGCCTGCATGTGCGCCAGGGCGAGGCTGTCGGCTTGCTTGGCCCCAATGGCGCAGGCAAGACCACAGTGTTTTACATGATCAGCGGCCTGCTGCGCCCCGACAAGGGGCTTATCAGCCTGGAGGGGCACGATGTCACGCCGCTGCCGATGTATCGCCGTGCGCGGCTCGGCATCGGCTATTTGCCGCAGGAAGCCTCGATTTTTCGTGGCCTCAGCGTTGAGGATAATATCCGCGCCATTCTCGAAGTGGCCGAAACCGATCATGAGCGCCGTGAGCACCGACTGGAGCAGTTGCTCGACGAATTCGACATCAAGCGCCTGCGCAAATCGCCCGCGATGGCGCTGTCGGGGGGCGAGCGCCGTCGTTGCGAGATCGCCCGCGCTTTGGCCGGCAATCCCGTGTTCATGCTGCTTGACGAGCCTTTCGCGGGCATTGATCCCATTGCCGTCGGCGACATTCAGAGTCTCGTGCGCCAACTCACCACGCGCGGCATTGGCGTTTTGATCACCGATCACAATGTCCGTGAAACCCTCGGCCTGATTGATCGCGCCTATATCATTCATTCCGGCCATGTGCTGACAGAGGGCACGCCCGCTGAAATTGTCGCCAACCCGGATGCACGTCGGCTCTATTTGGGCGAAAGTTTCCGGATGTGAGCCGATGCTGGACTCTTGACCCTGCGAGACTCTTAACCCTGTAGGAATTTGCCGGCCCCAAAGACTGGCACCGCTGGAGGAAATCGGCTAAGCAAGAACCGGGCCGTTTGTTGCATTCGTGGCCTAGTGTGTTTGTTCAGGTTTGCTCATGGCCATGTCACCCCGCCTTGTCATGCGCACCAGTCAGTCGCTGGTCATGACGCCGCAATTGCTCCAGGCCATTCGCCTGTTGCAGTTTTCGAGCATGGAACTGTCAACTTTTGTCGACGCCGAACTGGAACGCAATCCACTGCTGGAGCGGATCGACACCAGCGAAGCGCCGCTGATCGAACCCGCCTATGAGGCCAATGAGCCTGATGGCACCGTCGATTGGGCCAGTACCAGCATTGAAACCGATGCGGGCAGGCTGGCGGAAAATCTCGGTACCGGCCTCGACAATGTCTTTGAACCCGATTCGGCCCCGGCGCGGGCAGAAGATCCCTTTACCTCCAGTCAGCCGCTGACCGCTGGCCAATGGTCATCGGGGCAAGGCGGTGGCGCCACCACCGAAGCTCACGACATCGAAGCCTTTGTTCCTGAAACCATTTCGTTGCATGAGCATTTGCAACGGCAATTGTCGATGGCAACAGGGGACCCGCTTGAGCTGGCCATCGGCCAGGTGCTGATCGATGGTATTGACGAGGCGGGGTATCACACCGAGCCTCTGGGCGAGATTGGCCTGCGCCTCGGCGTTTCTGCACAGAAGGTCGGGCAGGTGTTGAAGCTGGTGCAAGGCTTTGAACCCGCAGGCATTGCCGCCCGCGACCTTGCCGAGTGCCTCGCCTTGCAGCTCATCGAGCGCAACCGCTTCGATCCGGCGATGCAGGCGCTGGTGGCTCATTTGCCGCTGTTGGCCAAGCGCGAATTTGGCCAGTTACGCCGTCTTTGCGGGGTTGATGATGCCGACCTCGCTGACATGATCGGCGAAATCCGGCGGCTCGATCCCAAGCCCGGCCGCGCCTTTGCCTCAACGCCGATGGCGCCTGTCATCGCCGACGTGCTGGTAATACCGGCGTCCGATGGCGGCTGGCAGGTCGAGCTCAACAATGACGCCCTGCCGAAGTTGCTGGTGAACCAGACCTATGCGGCCCGCATCAACCGCAGTGGCGTTGCCGATCAAGACCGCCAGTTCATCACCAATTGCCTGCAAACTGCCACCTGGCTGACCAAAAGCCTTGAGCAGCGCGCCAAGACCATTTTGAAAGTGGCCTCCGAGATCGTTCGCCAGCAGGATGGTTTTTTGGCGCATGGCGTCGCGCATCTGCGTCCACTCAATTTGAAAACGGTGGCGGCGGCGATCAGCATGCACGAATCCACCGTGTCGCGTGTGACTTCAGGCAAATACATGGCGACGCCGCGCGGCCTGTTCGAGCTGAAATATTTTTTCACAGGCGGCATTGCTTCGGGCGATGGCAGCGAGGCGCGCTCCAGCGAGGCGGTGCGCCATCGCATCCGCGAGATGATCGCGGCAGAATCCGTTGACCACGTGCTTTCCGATGACGCGCTGGTGGCGCGCCTGAAGGCGGAGGGAGTCGATATCGCCCGGCGCACCGTCGCAAAGTACCGCGAAAGTCTGCGCCTCGCCTCGTCCGCCCAGCGCCGTCGCGAAAAGCGCGCACTGACTTCCAAACGCGCGTCCTGATCCCTATTTCAGGGTGAGATTTTCCGCAGGAGACACCATGCGTTACCTGAGCCGCCGCGATGCCATGAAATACGCCGGCGCTGCTGCCCTTGCGGCAAAGTCGTGGCCCGCGCTGGCCACGCCAAATGCCCCAGTAACCGAATCCTACGGCATGTCGAGCTTTGGTGATTTGGCTGAGCCGGCCGATTTCAAGCACTTTGATTATGTCAATCCAACCGCCCCCAAAGCTGGCACCCTGGTGATCCAGCTCACCAGCACCACCGGCAACCAGGCCTTCGACACGTTCGACACCCTGAATATCTATGTCTTCAAGGGCAATGGTGCCGCAGGGATGGATTCCACTTTTGACTCGCTGATGGCAGGCTCCGCCAATGAGCCTGACGCGCTCTATGGCCTGCTGGCAGAAAGCGTTGCCATCAGTGCCGACAAGCTGACTTACCGCTTCCGTCTGCGCCCGCAGGCGCGGTTTCATGATGGCAGCAGGGTCACAGCGGAGGACGTGGCGTTTTCATTGAATATCCTGAAAACCCAAGGCCACCCTTCGCTGCGCATCCCGCTCGACAAGATGACCGGCGCCACAGCGCAGGGCGATGGCATTGTTGTCGTGACGCTCGATCCGACGCGCTCGCGCGACTTGCATCTGTTCATCGCCGGGCTGCCGGTTTTCTCGGCGGCATGGTGGAAGGGCCGCGATTTTCAGGCCTCGACGCTGGACGCGCCGCTCGGCTCCGGCCCCTATAAAGTGCGGCGCTTTGATGCCGGTCGCAGCATCGAATTTGAGCTGGTACCCGATTATTGGGGCAAGGATGTGCCCGTTAACGTCGGCCAGAATAATTTTGCCACGGTGCGTTACGAATACTTCCGCGACCGCACCGCCGCTTTCGAGGCCTTCAAGGCCGGAACCTTGAATTTCCGTGAGGAATTCACCTCCAAGCTTTGGCATACCAGCTATGATTTTCCCGCCATCAAATCCGGCGCGGTGAAGCGCAAGGCGCTCCCTAGCGGCCGACCGGTGCCGACCCAGGGCTGGTTTTTCAACACCCGCCGCCCGGCTTTGGCCAACCGCGCGGTGCGCGAAGCCATTGGCTTGCTGTTTGATTTTGAATGGACGAATCGCACCATCATGTATTCGAGTTACAAAAGGCTTGTGTCGCTGTTCCAGAACTCGCCGATGATGGCGCAGGGCAAGCCCGACGCAGGGGAACTGGCCTTGCTGGAGCCGATGCGTGCCCAACTTGATCCTTCAGTTTTTGGTGATGCTTATGTGCCCCCGGTTTCGGATGGCACGGGCTCTGACCGAACCTTGCTGCAGCAAGCCAACACCATGCTGCTGGCGGCAGGCTGCACGCGGCGCGGCGCAGCCTTGCTCGGCCCTGATGGCGCACCCCTCAAGCTGGAATTCCTGGATTCGAACCCGGCCCTGCAGCCGCACACCGAGCCTTTCATTGCCAATCTGCGCCGTCTTGGCATTGATGCCAGCGCCCGCATTGTCGATGTCGCGCAGTATCAGGAACGCTTGAATCAATTTGATTTTGACATCATCACCTTTGCGGCGGGCGGCACCTTGACGCCCGGCGATTATATGCGCGTGCAATATGGCTCGGCTGCCGCGAAAACGCCCGGCTCGCAGAATTATTCCGGCATCAGCGATCCAGTGCTTGATGCGCTGATCAGCCGTATTGCCGATGCCACGGATCGCCCCTCGCTGACTGTTGCCGCCAGGGCCTTTGACCGGGTGTTCCGCGCCGGGCATTATTGGGTGCCCATGTGGTATCTGGATGTGTTGTGGTTCGCATGGCGCGATGAGTTTGATCGACCGGCCCAACAACCCAAGCTCGATCCCGGTGCCCCTGGCACATGGTGGTGGGACGCCGCAAAAGCTGCAGCTTTGGTGGGGAAATAAAGTCGGCCAAGGCCGCGAACGCCCACGGAAGCGCCCATCCCCGGCCGCTGCAGCAGCCCTGGTGGCAGGGTTCAGCCTGATCCCACGCGCCGGGATTCGTTCCCCTGAGGCTTACAGGAATGTTGCAAAATTGCCACGCGTCGCAAGGATTGAAACGGCTCATGCCAAACTGGCAAAAAATGCCCCTTTTCAGCCATAAATGGCGCGCGTTAACTGGGGCAAGTTCCGATTGATAAAGATTTTTACGCAAGGATTGTTGCGCCGCGCCCTGCAAGCGCAGTGCGCAGCAGATTCGGGCGGCGGGGTCTGGTCTGGACACATTGAAATTTTGGAAGGTGGAGTGTGATGGACGCCCGTGTGTTCGACAAGAAGAAATTGCCCAGCCGTTACGTCACCGAAGGGCCAGCGCGCGCGCCGCACCGATCTTATCTGTACGCCATGGGACTCACCCGAGAGCAGATTCATCAGCCGCTCGTCGGCGTGGCTTCGTGCTGGAACGAAGCTGCACCCTGCAACATCTCGCTGATGCGCCAGGCGCAGGCAGTAAAAAAGGGCGTTGCGGCAGCAGGTGGCACGCCACGCGAGTTCTGCACCATCACCGTCACCGACGGTATCGCCATGGGCCATCAGGGCATGAAATCCTCGTTGGTATCGCGCGATCTCATTGCCGATTCGGTCGAACTCACCATGCGTGGCCATTGCTATGATGCGCTTGTCGGCCTGGCTGGCTGCGACAAGTCCCTGCCTGGCATGATGATGTCGATGGTGCGTCTCAACGTTCCCTCGATTTTCATTTATGGCGGTTCGATTTTGCCCGGCAATTTCCGGGGCCAGCAGGTCACCGTGCAGGATCTGTTCGAGGCGGTTGGCAAGCATTCGGTCGGCGATATGTCGAGTGCCGACCTCGACGAGCTGGAATCCGTCGCATGCCCGTCAGCGGGTGCCTGCGGCGCGCAATTCACCGCCAACACCATGGCTACCGTTTCGGAAGCCATCGGCCTGGCGTTGCCCTATTCGGCCGGCGCGCCTGCCCCTTACGAGATCCGCGATCGTTTCTGCATGACGGCTGGCGAACTGGTGATGGATCTTATCGCCAAAAACATCCGCCCACGCGATATCGTCACGCTGAAGGCGCTGGAAAACGCCGCAACCGTTGTTGCGGCCTCGGGCGGCTCAACCAATGCGGCGCTGCATTTGCCTGCCATCGCTCATGAATGCGGCATCAAATTTGACCTCTTTGACGTCGCCGAGATTTTCAAGCGCACGCCTTATATCGCCGATCTCAAGCCCGGTGGCCGCTATGTCGCCAAGGATATGTTCGAAGCCGGCGGCATCCCGCAGTTGATGAAAACCCTGCTCGATCACGGGTTCCTTCATGGCGATTGTATGACCGTCACTGGTCGCACAATTGCCGAAAACATGGAGCAGGTGAAGTGGAACGAACATCAGGATGTCGTGCGCCCCGCCAACAAGCCGCTCAGCCCCAATGGTGGCGTTGTCGGTCTGAAGGGCAATTTGGCTCCTGAGGGTGCAATTGTGAAAGTTGCGGGCATGACGACTGAGCAACTGAAGTTTTCCGGCCCCGCCCGCTGCTTTGATACCGAAGAAGAATGTTTCGAATGCGTGCGCAAGCGTGGCTACAGGGAAGGCGATGTGTTGGTGATCCGCTATGAAGGGCCACGTGGCGGGCCGGGCATGCGTGAAATGTTGTCGACCACCGCTGCACTTTATGGCCAGGGCATGGGCGACAAAGTGGCACTGATCACCGATGGCCGCTTCTCGGGCGCAACGCGCGGCTTCTGCGTCGGCCATGTCGGGCCGGAAGCAGCAGTGGGTGGCCCCATCGCCTTGCTGCGCGATGGCGACATTATCGATCTTGATGCAATCAGCGGTACGCTGTCAGTGCGTCTCGATGAGGCAGAACTTGCGACAAGGCGTGCGGGCTGGAAGCCGCGCACTACAGATTACGGCTCGGGGGCGATCTGGAAATATGCTCAGGTGGTTGGCCCTGCCGTCAATGGCGCGGTCACCCATCCTGGCCATGCGGGAGAGACCCATGTTTATGCGGATATCTGATCGGCTTTCGCTGGCAGGAACGCTGGCGATTGGCGTCTGCCTGTCACTTCCTGCCTTTGCGCTGGACGGCTCGACCACGCCATCCAACAAGCCGCTGGTGCTGCCGGGCCATTTTCGCAATATTGAGGATGCTCTCCAGCAGGGACTCAAGGCGGATCAAGTCGGCAATGTGCCCTTTACGCTGAAGGCGCTGGGCTATGCGGCAGCGCACGGCCAGTCGATCGCCCGCTGGAAGCTGGCCCATATGTATGCCGACGGCGAAGGTGTTGGCCGCGATGACCTGAAGGCTTTCCATTATTATCGTGACATCATCACCTCCTACCATCAGGGTGACAATGATGGACGTGACCGGGCGGCGGTTTCCAGTGCGTATGTGGCCGTCGGGGCCTATTTGCTGCGCGGCATTCCCGGCACTGACGTCAAACGCAATCCGATTCTGGCCATGCGCATGTTCCAGGTCGCCGCCACCGTTTTTCGGAATCCCGATGCGCAATATAATCTGGCGCAGATGTTTTTGAACGGCAAAGGCATACCGCCCGATGCCCGCCAGGCTGCCGGTTGGCTCAGCCTTGCGGCAGCCAAAAATCACTGCGCAGCCCAAGCGCTCCTCGGACGCATCCTGTTCAACGGCGGCCATGACATCGTGCGCCAGCGCGCCAAGGGCCTGATGTGGTTGATGCTGGCCCGCAAAGGTGCCACCGATCCTGTCAAGGATGCGTGGATCATTGCACTTTACGACAAAGCGATGGCATCGGCTTCAGATGATGATCGTCAGGCGGCCCTGGCCTACCTGTCTGATCGCAAACACCACGTCAATTGAGTGTAATGCGCAGGGGCACATGATCCGAGGGTTTCTCGGCCGCGCGCAAAGACCGATCAATGCAAACGCTGGCCAGTCGGTCAGCGGCCTGGCCTGAGAGCAAGGCATGGTCAATGCGGATGCCATTGTTGCGCTGGAAGGCACCGGCCTGATAATCCCAGAACGTGTAAAGCCCGGCTTCATCTGAAACCGCGCGCAGCGCGTCGGTGAGGCCCAAATTCAACAACTGTCGGAATTTTTGCCGCGTCTGCGGCAGAAACAGCGCATCCTGCATCCATTGGCTCGGGTCTTTGGCGTCTTGTGGCTCCGGGATCACATTGAAATCACCCGTCAGCACCAGCGCTTCCTCATAGGTCAGCAAATGTTGCGCGTGCCGAATCAGCCGGTCCATCCAGGCGAGCTTGTAGGTGTATTTCTCGGTGCCCGCCGGATTGCCATTGGGCAGATAAAGGCAGCCAACGCGCGTGGCCCCGTGTTCATCGGGGATCACCGCCTCGATATAGCGGCTATGAACATCGCTCTCGTCGCCCGGCAGCCCGCGTTCGACGTCAAAAGGCCGCGTTGAGAGAATTGCGACGCCATTGAAGCCCTTCTGGCCATGTACGGCGCAATTGTAGCCCAGCGCTTCAATCTCGGCCCGCGGAAACGCTTCGTCGACGCATTTGAGTTCCTGCAGGCAGATGACGTCAGGATGGACATCTTTGAGATAGGCCAAAAGATGCTCAAGCCGCTGGCGCACCGAATTGACGTTCCAGGTGACAATCTGCATGGACGAAGCCCTCTCGTGAGAACGCATCACTGCACGCGCCGCCGCCAAGTTTCAACCCCAGCGCCGCTGCGCCCACATCCACTGCGCCGGGAAGGTTCGAATGTCCTTTTCTATGGCGTCCTGGATGGCTTGCGTCAGCCCATGGATATCGCCTTCCCGGTCAGGTGTATAAATCAGCGGAATCTGCGTCAGGCGCAGACTGAAGCGCACGCCAGGCAAGCGCGCCATGTTGGCGACAAACAGAGGGCGCTGAAACTGTCGCGCCACCAGGGCCGGAAAGCCTGATGTTGGCGCTGGCCGCCCGAAAAACGTCACCGGCACGCCATCGTGCATCGGCATATCGGCCATGATGAACAGGGCTCCGCCATCGCGGACATGGCGCAGCATTTTGCGTGCGCCTTCGTTTCCCTTGGGCCAGACACCGCCGCCGCTGACCGCCTGCCGCATATTGAGGATAGCGGCATCAACCAGCGGATTATGTGCCTTCTGATAGATGCCAGCAGGCTTCATGCCGAGCGTGGTCGCGGGCACGCCGCCCAGTTCCCAATTGCCGAGGTGGGCGAAACAAAACACGCCCGCGCCGCCCTGGGCCGCAATCTTCGCCAGCACTTCGGGTTGCTCGACACTGATTCTGCCCTCTTTGGCGATATCAGCCATGCGAAAGGCTTCCGCAAAAGTGCGCCCGAGATTCTCCCACATTTCCAGCAAAATGGCTTCGCGCCGGGCGGGCGAAAATTCGGGCAAGGCGGCAGCGATGTGTTGGCGGGCGCGGGCATGGCGTTTCAGCCGCGGTGCCACCAGCCGCCAGATCGCGCCGCTCAGGTCTGAGGCACGCTCAACCGAAAGCGCGCCAAACAGCGCCCCGACCAGCCGGAAACCGAGATATTCAACCCGGTATTTCATGCTGACAGGCTTTTGGGCGGGCAAATGCCGCTTCAACAGCGTGTCTTGGTCGTGTTGATCAGACGTCAAGCCGGCACGCTCCACTCAGATCCAGGGGCGCAGGGCGGACGCAATGTGCAAGGAATGCACCACGCGCGTTACAACCCCGGCTCAAGCTGAATAATCCGGCATGGATCACCGGCACGGCCCACGGGCGCATGGGGCGCGCGCACCAGCAGGCATTGCGCCTCAGCCAGCACGCGCAGCATGGAACTGTCCTGAATGCTGAAAGCCTTGACCACCGGCAGGCTTTGTTCATTCAGATTCCATGTGGCACGCATGTAATCCTGGCGGCCATCGTTCGCGGGCAGATCGGCACCGAGCACGCCCGCCACCGTGATATCGCGTCCTGCCTCAGGATCGCCGCCCAGCGCCCGCACCAGCGGCTTCAAAAACAAGTGCCCGCACACGATGGATGACACCGGATTGCCGGGGAGCCCAAGAATATGCATAGGCCCGAGGCTGCCGTGAATCAGCGGTTTGCCCGGCCGCATCGCGATGCGCCAGAAGTGCAAGTCCATGCCTTCGCGCGCCAACGCCGATTTCACCAGATCATGATCACCCACCGAAGCGCCACCCAGCGTCACCAGCACATCTGCCCTGGCGGCCCGCGCCGCTTTAATGCCAGCTTCCAGCGCCGCAAAACTGTCAGCAGCAATCCCAAGATCAACGGGTTCGCCACCAGCCGCCAGCACATGCGCGGCTATCGCAAATGTGTTGGACGCGACGATCTGGTCTGGCCCCGGCGTGGTGCCTGGACGCACCAATTCATCGCCTGTAGCGAGAATGGCAACGCGCGGACGCCGCACCAGCGGCAAGTCGGCATGGTTCATCGCCGCAGCCAGCGCCAGTTCTGCCGCGCCGAGCCTGCGTCCGGCCTTCAGCAGCACCTCGCCCTGCGTGAAATCCAGCCCCGCCGCCCGCACGTTGCGACCAGGATTGACCGGTTCCTGCAGATAGATGTCGTCGCCGCTGCGGGTCACCAGCTCCTGCATCTGCACCGCGTCGGCCCCCGACGGCACGATGGCCCCCGTGAAAATCCGCACCGCTTGCCCGCGTTGAAGCGTGCCCTCAAAGCGATGCCCCGCCGAGGACGTGCCAATGACCCTCAACGCCCGCGTCGATTCGCGGCTGTCATCAGCACTGAGGCCATAACCATCCATCGCCGAAATCGGCTCGGGCGGCTGGGTGCGGGTGCTGGCCAGATCGCGCGCCAAAGTGCGTCCCCAGGCCTGCGCGAGGGGCACATTTTCGGTCTCCAGCGGGTGCGCGCGCCCCAGCACGCCCGACAACGCCTGCGCGACGCTGAGCAAGGGCTTGTCATCCATGCGCTTCAGCCTTGAGCCAAGTGCCGGATTTGCCGCCGCGCTTCATGTCAAGGCCGATGCCGCCAATCGTCATGCCCCGATCCACCGCCTTCAGCATGTCATAGATGGTAAGGCAGGTGACGCTGACGGCGGTCAGCGCTTCCATCTCGACGCCGGTCTGGCCCGAGACTTTGACATGGGCCTGAACCCTGAACCCCGGCAGCGCCGCATCCGCGGTGATGTCCACATGGACGCTGGTCAGTGCCAGTGGATGGCACAGCGGAATGAGGTCATGCGTTCGTTTGGCAGCCATGATGCCGGCAATCCGGGCCGTGCCAAGCACATCGCCTTTTTTTGCCTGGCCATCCAGCGCCGTTCGCAGCGTCGCGGGCTGCATGGTGATCTGACCGCTGGCGCTCGCCTCCCGCGCGGTGGCCGCCTTGGCCCCGACATCGACCATATGCGCCTCGCCATTCGGCGTAATATGGCTGAGCCCGCTCATGACAGCGCCAATTCCTTGCCGGTGATCAAATGATGCGTCGCCTTGGCAACATCGGCGCTGCGCATCAGGGACTCGCCGACCAGGAAGCTGGCTATGCCCGCCTGTTGCAGTCGCAGGCAATCCTGGTGCGAGCTGATGCCGCTCTCGCTGACAATCAGCCGATCCTTGGGCACCTTGCGCGCCAAAGCTTCGCTGACGTCTAGCTTGACCTCAAAGCTGCGCAAATCGCGGTTGTTGATGCCAATCAGCCGCGTCTCCAGACTCAACGCACGGATCAGTTCAGCCTCGTCATGCACTTCGACGAGCACATCAAGGGTCAGATCATGCGCCGCCTTGTTGAGCGCCCGCGCCTCCGAATCGCTCACGGCAGCCATGATGATCAAAATGCAATCAGCTCCCCAGGCGCTCGCCTCGTAGACCTGATAGGGATCGTAGAGGAAATCCTTGCGCAACACCGGCAAGGGGCAAGTTGCGCGCGCTTCCGCCAGGGCCTCGGCGCTACCCTGAAACGAGGGGGCATCGGTCAGCACCGACAGGCACGCTGCGCCACCCTTGTGATAGGCGGTTGCAAGACTGGCCGGATCGAAATCGGGGCGAATCAGACCCTTCGAGGGGCTGGCTTTCTTGATTTCGGCAATCAGCGCCATCCGGCTCACATCATGTTTGGCCTCGATGGCTTTAACAAAGCCGCGCGGACGGTCGCGCTTGGCGATGCGCCGTTCGAGCGACGACATGGGCACCGCGACCTTGGCGATGGCGATTTCCTTGCGCTTGTAGGCCTCAATCTTTTTCAGGATGTCACTCATGCCACCTCCCTCAAGTTCGAGGCCCGCACCAAAGCCGCCAGCGTCGCGCGGGCTGCGCCACTCTCAACCGCCGCAGCCGCCATCGCGGCTCCAGCCTTGAGATCGGGCACCTTGCCCGCCACCACGAGGGCCGCGGCAGCATTCAGCAAGGCAATATCGCGATAGGGCGACAAAGCCCCATCGAGCACAGCGCGGAGCGCCCTGGCATTATGCTCAGGATCGCCGCCTTTCAGGTCGGCGAGGCTGGCGCGCGGCAGGCCTGCATCTTCTGGCGTCACATCGAAGGCCCGGATCGCGCCATGCTCCAGCGCCACGACATGGGTGATGCCCGTTGTCGTCAACTCATCCAGCCCGTCTTCGCCATGCACCAGCCAAACCCGCTCACTGCCCAAAGTGCGCAGCACCTGCGCCAAAGGCTCCAGCCAGCTTGGCGAAAACACGCCAAGCACCTGGCGCTTGACGCCAGCCGGGTTGGACAAAGGCCCAAGCAAATTGAATATCGTCCTTGTGCCGAGTTCGGCGCGCGCCGGGCCAACATGGCGCATCGCTGCATGGTGCGTCTGCGCCATCATGAAACCGATACCCGTCTCATGGATGCAGCGCGCCACATCGGCAGGATCAAGCCCGATCCTCACGCCAAGACTGGTCAACACATCGCTGGAGCCGGATTTTGATGACGCAGCGCGGTTGCCGTGCTTGGCGACTTTCACCCCGCAGGCTGCAACAATGATCGCCGCCAGTGTCGAGACATTGTAGGAGCCATGGCCATCACCACCCGTGCCGACAATGTCTATGGCCGCAGGATCGGTCAAAACCCGCAGCATTTTGGCGCGCATGACGCTGACGGCACCGGTGATTTCGGCCACCGTCTCGCCGCGCACCCGCAGCGCCAGCAAAAATCCGCCCATCTGGGCGGGCGTCACTTCGCCCGAAAGCAGCATGTCAAACGCCGCCTCGGCCTCGCCCCGTGTCAGGCTGGCACCGGTGGCGACCTGGGAAATCAGCGGCTTGAATTGATCCATGTTTCCTTATGCCCCCTCAGGCCGTCATGCGGTGATGCACATTCCACGCCTGCGCCATTCCCAGAAAATTGCCAAGTATCCTGTGGCCATGTTCCGAGGCGATGCTTTCAGGGTGAAACTGCACGCCATGCACCGGATGGCTGCGATGGCTGAGACCCATGATCACGCTGGTATCAGCCCGCGCCGTGATTTCAAGGCAGGCAGGCAGGCTCGCCTCGTCCACCACAAGCGAATGATACCGTGTCGCCTTGAACGGCCCGTCAATCCCGGCAAACAGCCCGCGCGGCACCGCGATGATGTCGGAAAGCTTGCCATGCATCGGCAGATTGGAACGCCGCACCACGCCGCCATAGACCTGGCCGATAGCCTGATGCCCGAGGCAGACCCCCAAAATCGGCATGTGCGGCCCGGCCTGCGCGATCAGGTCGCAACAAATGCCTGCCTCGTCGGGCGTGCCGGGGCCGGGCGACAGCACAATCGCATCCGGGCTTTGGCGCATCAGTTCATCAACGCTGATCGTGTCGTTGCGCATGACATCGACGCTCGCTCCCAGTGCTCCGAAATAATGCACCAGGTTGAACGTGAAGCTGTCGTAATTATCAATCAGCGCGATACGCATCGTGCGGCAGGCCTCTCAAAATCTCGCCTGTTATTCGGGCGAAAGCCGCTTGAGGTCAAGTGCGCTGAAATTGCCCGTCATTGCCCACGCTTGGGCCTGGTGGCAAAACGCACGGCTTCTTCGGCGGCGCGAAATTGCGCCATGGCCTTGTTGACGCATTCCATCTGCTCGGAAGCGGGGTTGGAATCATGCACAATTCCCGCTCCAGCCTGCACATGCATGATGCCGTCTTTCACCAAAGCGGTGCGCAGCACAATGCAGGTGTCCATCTCGCCTGAAGCGCCAAAATAGCCGATGCAGCCGCCATAAATGCCGCGCCGATCCGTTTCCAGCTCATCAATAATCTGCATCGCCCGCACCTTGGGCGCGCCCGAAACCGTACCCGCCGGAAAGCCTGCGGATAGTGCATCAATGACATCATGGCGCGGATCGAGCTTGCCTTCGACATTCGAAACAATGTGCATCACATGGCTGTAGCGCTCGACAAAAAATTGGTCAGTCACCGTGACCGTGCCGATTTCGGCAACCCGCCCGACATCATTGCGGCCAAGATCGAGCAACATCAGGTGTTCAGCGCGCTCTTTTTCATCGGCCAGCAATTCGTGCTCCAGCGCTGCATCGGCCTGCGGTGTCGCACCGCGCGGTCTTGTGCCGGCAATCGGCCTGATGGTGACTTTGCCGTCGCGCGCCCGCACCAGAATTTCGGGGCTGGAACAGACGATTTGAAAGCCGCCAAAATCGAGATAGCAAAGATACGGCGAAGGATTGATCCGCCGCAGCGCCCGATAGAGCGCGAAAGCCGGGAGCACAAAAGGCGCGCTGAAGCGTTGCGACAACACAACCTGAAAAATATCGCCCGCCGCAATATGCTCCTTGGCTGCGGCCACCATCTCCAGAAACCGTGGCTCCGCTGTATTTGACACCGGCCTCGCGGCCATCATCAGCGGATCATCCGAGCCGCTTTGATGGGCCAGCGGGCCTTCGAGCGTCGCGACCACGGCGTCAATCTTCTCCACCGCGCTTGCATGGGCAGCACTCGCGCTGATGCCAGCACGCGGGCGCACGGGCGCAAACAGGTGGATTTCGTCACGAACCGTATCAAACACCACCATCAGGGTGGGCCGGATCATCAGAGCGTCAGGTACGCCAATCGTGTCGTGCCTGGGTTCGGCGAGGCGCTCCATCTGGCGCACCATTTCGTAGCCCAGATAGCCGAATACACCCGCCGCCATCGGCGGTTGGCCCGGCACCGGTGCAATCGCCGATTCGGCGATGAGTTCGCGCAGCGAAACCAGGCTTGGCGAGGCGCAGGGTGTGAAAGCCTTGAGGTCTTGCAGTGCGTTGCGGTTGATCTCGGCGCGGGCGCCAAACGCCCGCCAGATAATGTCGGGATCAAGCCCGATCATCGAATAGCGTCCGCGCGCCGCATTGCCTTCCACCGATTCCAGCAAAAAGACGTTGCCCTGCCTGCCGGCCGAAAGCTTCAGGAAGGCCGAGACCGGCGTTTCAAGGTCGCCGACAAGGCGGGTCGCGACCAACTGCGCCGCGCCGCTGGCATAGGTTTGCGCAAAAACGGCAAAATCCGGGCTGATCATGGCTGGCTCGGCGCAGAGGCCCCGATGGTCTTGGCGACCACGGCAGCATCAATTTTCACGCCCTCTTGCGTCTTCAGCGCATCAACATATTCGCGCGCCAGGTCAGTCTGGATCGTCTGCTGCAACTGTCGGGTCACGTTGGCTTTCAGTTTGCCATCGGCAAAAGGCGGCACAACAGCGTCGAGCACCTTGAACACCGCCCAGCCCTTGCCGGGCTCGGGAGCCGAACCCGCTTGCCCGAGGTGGACATTGAACACCTGCGCCGCGATCGAGGCACCGAGATCCGGTGTTGCGGCGCGTTTGACATCGTCAACATGCAGAACCGGCAAATTGCCGTTGTCCTTGGCAATCTCGGGCATGGTCGCGCCTTTGCCCAGTTGCTGCACCAAAGCTGCAGCTTTGGCGGAGAGCGCCTTGTCAATCTGGTCATTCTGCCAATTGGCCAGAACCAGGGGCCGCACCTCGGCCAGGGGGCGCTGATGCGCCGGACTGACGCTTTTCAGTTCGAACCACTCAATGCCGCCGCCCTTGGTGGTGATGGTTTCGTTATCGACACCCACAGCCGTGTCGAATACCGCCCGAAGCAAGGCGCTGCCAGCCTCAAGCCCGGGCACCGGCTTGCCCTGCGGGTCTTGGCCCGAAGCATCAACCGCATCAATCGTCCGCGCCTTCAGGCCCACCGCTGCGGCGGCATCGGCGAGGTCCTTGCCATTGGAGCGCGCATCTTCGATCTTGTCATGCAGGGTCTGCAACTCCTTGACCGCCGCTTCTTTGGCCAGCGCAGCCTTGATCGCCGGTGCGGCCAGCGCATAAGGCTCGACCGTGAGCGGCACGATTTTGGCAACATGCACCAGGGCATAGCCAATCAGGTTCTTGATCGGCGCGCTGGTGGCACCCTCAGCCAGACTGAAAGCGGCCTTGTCGATCTCCGGCAGCAGCGCGCCTTTCTTGACCAGCCCAAGGTCATAATCGGCGGGTGTGAGCTTGCGCGTCGCAGCGAGCGCCACAAAGCTGGTTCCTGCGGCAATTTTTGCTGCCGCCGCCTCCGCTCCTGCTTTGGTCTTGAAGTTGATCTGCTGCACCATGCGCTGTTCGGGCGTTGTATAAAGCCGCGCCTTGTCGGCCTCATAGCGGGGCTTGGCCTGTGCGTCGGGGATATTGATGGTCTTTTGAAGTTCGGCTGGCTCCAGATCCAGCATGACGATCTTGCGGTATTCAGGGGCGGCCCAGGCAGCAGCGCGCGGCGCGAAATAGGCAGCGAGTTCCTTGTCGTCCGGGGTCTTGATCGGGCCCGCAGCGGCTTTGGGCAACAATATATAATCTATGCTGCGCGTCTCGTTGACCGCGTGGTTGAGCACATCAAGCCATGCGGTCGGCACAACTATATTGGCAGTCAGGGCGGTGAGAATTTGCCCATGCAGCAGGGCCTGGCGCTGCATTTGTGCAAAGGAGGCTTCATCAAGGCCATTGTTTTGCAGGAAGTTTTGAAACAGGTTCGGATCAAACTTGCCACCCGCGCCAGCAAATTGCGGGGCGCCCGTCACTTGCGCGGCAACCTGGGCGTCTGACACGGCCAGCCCGAGCCTGTTGGCTTCAACATCCAGCGCCGCCTGATCGACCAACTGGCCGACCACAGCTTTATCGACTCCCTGGCTCACCGCCTCAGCCGTGGTGACGCTGCGCTTGGCCTTGGCACTCAGCGTTTGCAACTGCTTGGCGAAGGCGTCGCGCAAGGCAGTGTCCTCGATTTTTTCCGGGCCGACCGTCGCCACGGTAGTGCTGGTCAGTGCCGAAATGAAATTGCGCACACCAAAAAAGGCGAAACTGACAACAATCAGACCCATTAGCAGAGCCGAGAACAGGCGACCCTTCCAGGTTTCGGAGGCAGCGCGGAGATTATTCAGCATGGAGAAAACCGACCCTTTGACAGTGCCGGTCTGATAAAGCCAATTGCCGAAATATGCAAAACACGGGGCAGCCTGGCCATCAGACGCCTCACGGTGCCGCGCAATGCACCCAGATTGCGATGCCAGAACGCTCCTCTCGATCGAGGACGGGTTTTCCCTATGCGCACACGATGAAGCGCGATGTGTCGCTGGCGTGACAGGTGCGCCAACCCATGTTAGGCCGCGCGGGCATCAGCAAGCAGGAACCAGCATATCATGGCCAGCAGCGCCAACGACACACCCGCTCCTTTGGCTTCAGCAAGGTCTCCGGGCCTCAAAGGCACCCTGAAACCGCCCGGCGACAAATCAATTTCGCACCGCGCGTTCATTATGGGCCTGCTCGCGGCGGGCACCACCGAGGTCACCGGATTGCTTGAAGGCGACGATGTCTTGCATACGGGTGCTGCGGTCAGAGCTTTGGGAGCGACAACGCAGCGCGTCGGCGACGGGCATTGGCGCGTCACTGGCGCGCGGCTGGGCAGCCTCCTGGAGCCGCAAGATACGCTGGATTTTGGCAATGCCGGCACCGGCGCGCGCCTGATGATGGGTGTGG
>VFSW01001307.1_pt1 | contig 37929 bp, 68 predicted proteins | sample 5358111 | NCBI WGS metagenome assembly VFSW01 (sample SAMN11554181, study PRJNA540505) | mine drainage metagenome | isolation source: sediment from site ElyBrook_90M | place: USA: Ely Copper Mine, Vershire, VT | collected 2017 | reverse complement strand
CTGGACGCAACCGATGCCGCCAGTATTTGTACCGGCAGGGCAAGTATTCGCCATCTCCGGACGCGGCAGCAGCAGCGCGAACAACAACAGGAAGCGTTTCAAGTTAAGGTTCATCGACACACCGCACTGCACGGAATCTGGCTGTTGACGTAATTCAAGTCGAACATATCGGCTCTGAGTTCTCCGGCTGGTGCGGGATTCGCAAGCGCCCATTTCAGATTCGATGGTCCGACCAGCCAGCAATCCACAAGTGCGAGGGCAAGCAGGCAGGCTACGACACCCTTGTAGCTGCTCAATCTCTCGACACCAAGCGCCGCCAACACGCCGACGCACAACGTGAACAGTATCAGGAACCGGCTGGGGATGCGTTCCTCGTACCAGACGGGCAGGTGATGAAGCAGGGGCCAGGGCGCATAAGCGCCGAGGTTTCCCATCGCAGTCAAGAACATCAGGATCGCAAGAACCAGCCACGGCAGCGCACGCGGGAAATTAAACAGAACGCCGATCGTCGCAAAGAGCGCCAATATCGGACTGATGTAAGCGCCGTATTCCCAAAAATTCCATTGCGCGCCGATTGAATGCGTAAGGCTCTGATCATGTGAGAAAATAGCCGCGCCCAGCAGTCTCATCAGCGGATTGAATTCGGTTGCCGCTTCCGGCCTATCCAAGCCTCCGAGCGTCAACAACATCGGTATCCATTTCACGGCTGAGAAGGCCATTGCTAAGACGCCGATCCCTGCAACAACAACCAGCGGACGAACACTCCATCGCGTGACAGCTAGGATGACTGCTAGTGCGCCAAGCAGGAGCGTGACGTGAGGCAAAATATCCGCCGTGCCGCCCTCGAACATGATGAGCGCGAGAGAAGTTGCTGACGCCGCCATGCAGCAGGTGATTGGCACCAAATCTCGCTCAGGCCCAAATACCCGCCGCGAATCCACAAGCGGCACTTCTGCGCTCAGCCAGAAAAACGCTAGCGCCCACGGCGCGTACACATAAGACATAAACATCGCATGGCCAACGCCCAGATGCAGATAGTACCAAGAACTGCCCATGAAAGTGATCGCGCTCGCGACGGCTCCCAGCCGTGAGATACCTACAGCTCGCGCCAGAAAGTACGCCCCTGCGAAGCCGATGGCGATATGGATAATGACTTCAAGATGCACGCCGACAATAGGGCCGAACAGGAGCGTGAGCAGAAAGAACGGCGTCAGGATGCGCGTCTCAGGATGACCCAGCAACGGATAGCCGCCGCATCGCCACGACTGCCACATAGGGAATTGGTGCAAGCGCATGACGCTGTACCAAGCAGCCCATGCGTGCTCGAAATTATAATTCCAGTCGAAAGCAAACCCCCGGACGGCAAGATGGCCCAGTAGCGGATACGAAAACGCAAGCGCGAACAGGATCGAGCCTGCGCCCACAACAATCCGCGATGTCAGAACTGAGCATAAAGGGCGACGCATGAGCACGGACCTCCGTTCGTCACCGCAGGCATATTGATCGTGATCGCCGCATGACTCGGCGCGACCACCGGATAGGTGAAATCCTCGGCAACGAATGTCGGTGCAGTTTGCGACTCATCGAGATAAAAGGTCATCACGTCCAGAGGCCCGGTGATGGTGATTACCGCTTCAGCCGTTGTTCCGCTCGACTTCCCGCACATCACCGTGAAGCCCGTCAGATGATTCAAGAGAACCGCCGCCGAGCCCGAGGGAATGGCTGGCCCGCATGATACGCTGGCTCCGGCTACGCCGACTGCCGTGCTCGAATTCGCGCGTTCCGGTATCGTCTGCGCCCGCGCATGAGCGGCGAAAAAGAGAAGCAACGCGACCATCAACGAACAGATGAACACCCTTGACCGTCTCATGTCAGCCTCTCCTTTGCACGCGCTTCTTCGCCAGCCGTTTCAGGGTCGCTCGACGGGTGCCGATCTGCACGATCTTCGATTGTCCCTTCGGAACCGCGATGGGTATGTCGAGCGGGCTTCCCATCAGGCTCGCTTCATCCCGCGCTTCTTGCCCGCACGCTTCATCAAACCCGACCGGCCGCGACGACCGCCGCGCTTCTTGGAATCGGCGCTGTCGTCTTTGGGATGCTCGTCCTTGCTCGCCAGCGCCTTGCCCATTTTCTCATGCAGCTCTTTCAGCGAAGCACCCTCGGCATGGAAACTGAGCGAAAACGGCTTCTGTTCCACCGGCTTCGAGTCGGCAACGACGGTCTGTTTCTTCTTTGCCATAACCGACTCCCCATTAGGTCGGAGTAGAAGTAGGCGTCAAAGTCACTGTCGGCGTCGCAGTTGCCGTCGCAGTAGCCGTTGCGGTTGCTGTTACCGTCGGCGTTGTGACGGTCTGCGGCCCGATTCGGATAACCCCCATACCTCGCACGGCCTGGCCTGTCCCGATGTATGATGACGCGGGCAGCGCGGCAAGTAACTCAAGAAAGACCGCAAGCCCGATCAGAATAAAGAACCGTTTGTGTCGCATAGTGTTTACCACTCGTCGCAGCAGAATGTCGTGACCGAACTGGATGTGCAAATAGAAATATCGCCAGTCGGGACACAACCAGTCGTTCCTTGGCAACCGGATGACGATTCCTCAAAAATTGCGCCGGGTGTTATTTGCAAGGCATTCCCCGCCGTACCAGCTACGCAAGTATTGCCAGTTCCGATTGCGATATAGCCGGTGATCGTCGCGCCGACGTTCTGACAAAGGATTCCCTTACGGCCACCATTCACCGGATACATTTGCACGGCCCCGGTCGAAGCCGCCGTCGAGCAGGCGCTTGGTCCTACCGCTTCCGCCCGCTGAACCGGCGCCAGAATAACCAGCGCCATGACCGCGAGCAGCGCACTGAGAACAAAAACTTTCAGACCCTTCATTTCCCTACCTCCGATGCGCGCTCTTTTTGGCGCGTGTTTTGTGATGCTTTTTCTTACCGAGGGGCTTTCGAGCGAAGTCCCGCAGTTGAGATTCTTTCATGCCGGTTTCGGTCGCTTGTCCGTGCCGCTTGCGGCCGAGTTCGGCACCCATGAAACGTCTTTGCTTCTCGCTCACTGATGGCATTACGGACCTCCCGGCGCTGGCGTTGGCGCTGCCGTCGGTTGCGACGCGCTTTTCAGCTCGTAAGCTGCCGCGCCCATCAGCAGTCGCGCGAGCGAGTACGCCTGCTGTTTGACGTTCGGGTTCATTATCGCCTTGTAGTACCGCTCTCTGAAAGTATCGTTGGACAATGCGGCCCGAAACCCCTCATCCGCGACGAATGAGCCGAATGCGAGCGCCGCAAGGGGCATATTATGCGCGTACATACCCCTGCCGAGCTCGACGGCGTACACGACCTGGTACAGACCAAGCCAGCGCTTTACAAAGGACGGGACCATTTGACCCCCGCCCGGCTTCAATGATTCCTGTGCAGCGTTTCGGAAGATTTGACCTTCGGGTGAATTCATCGCCCCGCGAAGCCCGTCGGCTATTTGCGCTTGAATGGCCGGAGACTTCGCCAATCCTTCAAGCCGTTTCTGTGCGGATGCTGTGTCAAGCCACGCGCCAATTCGCCCATAGCGCCCCGGATAGAGTTTTTGCAACAGTCCCTTCTTGTCCATCTCCGCGAGCTTCGGGATAACGGCCTTTTCACCGAGCAATGGTGCACCTTCCGGCGCGACGTAATCCGCAAACGCGCGCTGCAATCCGTCAAGGTTCCCTTTTTCTGTCGCTGACGTAATAACCTGCTCGACAACATGAGTCGGCTGCTTCTCGAACAGTTCTTTACCGATCACTTCCGGCGTCTGGGTCCGCCAGAGTTTCCGCATGATCGGCCCGAAGTCCGTGTAGAAAGAGCGCGTCCGGCCTTTGAGTTGCGCCAACTTTTCTTTTTCAGCAGGATTCAGAAACGCGGTCTCGCCCAACTCATCGAGCGCATCGGTGGTGGACTTCATCACCGAAGCAGCAACCGATTTGCTTGTGGCATTTTCGCTCGCACCTCGAAGCACATCATTCGCCCGATTTTGCAAGGCGAGCACCTGATCAACCGTTGCCGTGACTGGCCCAAGTTTTTGAATCGTGGCGTCGGAGAAATTATCAAGCATATTGATCCGCTGAGTTTTCGTCAGGGCTTGATATTCTTCCGGCGGGATGAGCCTCTTCAAAGGATCGGCGTTCCCGAGTTCCAGCGCATCGTCAAGTAACGTCCGGGCCTTTGCGCTAACTTGAGCTGCCCGTCCCGTGCTTTGCAAGTCCGCCTGCACGCTCGCCAAGGGTATTTTGAAAGTGTCTGCTTTGACCGGATTCTTGACGTAAGGCGCGAACAGGTCTTTATAGCCTTGATTGATGTCAGAATGGATCGCATTGATCGAATTAGCGAGCGAGTTCTGCGATGCGCGCGTTTCCTGGTTGACGATCTCCGGCGCTACCCCCGGCGCTGTCGCACCGAGTTCAGAACGAACGGCCTTACCCTTCGCTTGTTCTTTTACCGCCTTAGTACCGGCGGCCGTCGCGCCCTTCTCGCCAGTCAGTTTCTTGATGACCGGGCGGCCCCCTTCAAATACAAGGCCCAAGCCTGTGCCTTGAGCGAAGCGTTCTGCCTCGCCCGGAATCGTTAGCCCCGCTGGTTTGCCTGCGACCTTCCGACCACCCGCCGATATAATGTCGCTACCGACTGTCTCCAAGCCCATCAGCGCCGCACGTCCGCCAGCGTACAAGCCTTTCTTCAATAAGGGCGCGAGTGGTTCTGTTTCAGGACCGCCGTACATGAACGGAGCCATCGAGAGAAGGTCGGCAATAGTTTCCGGCCACGACTTCGGCGGTTCCGGCTTGGGCCGCGCGATGGATGAGGGCATTTTCAGGGCTGCCCGCATTTGCTCATCGCTCACAGGCTTGAGAAGCGGCTGACCGTCAGGCCCAGTATCTTGAAGCATAATCGGCATTAGGGATTCTTCCAAATGAGAGGTTTGCCATCAGGAGTTGTACCAATCACCTGCCCGTCCTCGAATGGCTGACCGGACTCGTCATAGCCCATACCCTGTAGAATTTCCTGCTTACGCTGATCGTAGAAAGCACGCTCGCGAGCACCCGAACCGCCGCTAGCCATCGCCGTAAAATCATAGGGCTGGATCGCCCACTCCGCATCGATTCGCTTGGTGATGGCATTCATCGCCGCTGGTGTCAGTGGCTTGCGCGCCGCCGCTTTCGGTATCGCGCCGGGCATCCCAACAAAGTTAGGTGCGCCGCCTTTCGTTCGCGCCCAATAGCCTGTTTTCCCACCGACGGTCGTAATATCCCCGAGCGGAATCGGCGTCTCTGTGTCATTTTCGCTCTTGTGCTGCGATGCGTACACCTGTTCGGGAACAGCATTCGGTGGAACGGGAGTTCCCGGCGTCCAAAACACCGGAGCACCAGAGTTCCGATCAACTAACTGAAAGGGCCGCTCCGTTTTCTCGCCGATGCCCAGCAACTTCATCACGTTCGGCGTTACGATCAGCGACGGATCAGCCCCTTGCATCGCCGCCCATATTTTCTGTCGAGTAGCGTTGTCGGGCACCTGCATCAGCAACGACTCAACCTGCCCCTGCCGTCGCTGATTCTGAATCTTCATTACGTCGGCGGGAGAAGCGCCCATTTGGAGCGCCTGCTTGACTTCCGGCGGTAACGAAGGGTCATTCAGCATCTTCTCGCGCGCCGCGTCTTGCTTTTTGACCTGCGCAAAGTTGTACTGCTTTTCTTCGGTATCTTCCGCCATTCCCGACGCGCGCAACCGCGCCATCGCCCGTTCTTGGGCGTCACGCTGCCCTTGGTCGAGGGTATTGGCTAGGAGCCCGGCCATTGCGCCGAAAGCGCCCATTAGAAGAGACTCCCGCCGGGACTGCCGCCGCCCGGAAACAGGTTCATCAGGTCTTTGTATGGCGAGCCGAACTCATTTGCACTGGCCAACATCTGCTGAATTATCGCCATCGCGTTACCCTGTGCGTTCTGCTGATTGGCCTGCTCGTAAGGTGCCAGCGCCCTCGCTGTGGCCGACGATACCGCGCCAGCCGATTGCCCCAGTCCCGCCTCTGCCGCAGAACCTTGAGCGCCTTGCTGAACTGCCTTCACCAACTGCGCGTTCAAGGGAGTCGAGAGTCGTGTCACCAGACCCATGAATTTCGACGGGTCGGTAAGCATCCCCATTCCCTGATTGATCGCCGACTCGCCCTGATTCGCGTAGGGGAGCATCTGATTTCCCGCGATCATCTTCATGATCGTCGGGAGCATCGAAGCGAAGTCCATACCGCCGCCTGGAGCTGCAAAACTACCCGATCCGCTCTGTCCCCAAGGAAGCGTCACCGGACCAGCTCCGCCACCACCACCAGCGCCCGCAGCACCGCCCATTATTTGCTGAAGGAAGGGTGCCAGCATCGGCAGGAGCATCAGCAGCATCGAGGGGTCCATCATCGCCCTCCCAAAAGCATCTTAATAATCAGCGGCCCGATCGCAGGATGAGACAAAAGCGCCATCAGCAACGCGATATGCGTGTGCGACATTCCCTCGCTCGCCTGCGCGCCATCCTTGGGCATCTGCATCCGAGACTCGCGTGTCGGAGCACCGCCGAACTGCGAGAACGGCTGTTGCCGCATCAGCGGAGAATCAAGGCTTTGAAAAGGTCGGGCCATTAAGCCGTCGCTCCCACGAGATTCCCGCTATCACCGCCGCCGCCAGTCATCTGCTTCAGTTTCGCCATGAGCGCGTTCATGTTCAACAGGCTTCCACCCCCACCGCCGCCCAGCAACGCCGCGAGGGGATTACCGCCGGTCCCGGTCGGAGTATTCACACCGCCGGCGCCACCGCCCTTGCCACCGCCAGCCGCATTCAAGGGAGCACCCGCCGACTGTTGCGCGCTCAGACTTCCGATCAGCGCCATGATATTGCCCGCGAGTCCCGGAAGACCGCCGCTTTTCTTTCCGCCGCCGAAATTCCCGACCATGCTTTCTATCTGCGGCAGGAAATTTTGAAGCTCGGCCGGTGACAAATCCGGCGATGAGCCGAGAAGGGCCTGAAGCCGCGAAATATCCCGAGGCACGGAAATCCCGCCAGCGCCGCCGAGATTTTCGGTGTAATTTCCGCCTTTGTTGCCACCGCCGATATTCGGAAGCGATGATCCGGTCAGCCATTCGACGATCTGCGCCATCTTACCCGCATTCGCGCCACCCGCGCTCGATAGCACATTCCCTTTGCCGAGCACCTGATTTTGAATGTAATCGGCAAGCATCTGGTTTCCTGAGTTCGGGGACTGGGCAAGCGCCTGGTCTATTGCGGTAGTTTTCATCGTTCTTGGAACCGATGCTGGCCATAGCATGTTACCCAACAGCGGTCCGAAGAAGGGATCGAGTAAAAGACCGCCGAGGCCAGCGCCATAAGCCCCCTGTTGAATATCCCCCACTCCAGCCATTGTATTGCCCATGCCGGCGCCAGCCATCATGCCCCATGGCCCCATCGACGCACCCGACATCCCGCCTTCTATTCCTCCCATCCAATTCTGCAATGCCAGAGGAAGGGAACCGGACAAACTTCCCGAATAGACAGCATTCCCGCCGGGCAGACTTGAACCGCTCCCCGCGCTAGCTGACGTACCCGACGGTGCCGAAGCACCAAAAGGACTCGAACTGGCTCCAGCGATGCCAGCCCCACCAAGCAGACTCATCAGCGGACTTCCGCCGCCACCGCCAGACGCGCCGCCAGCCTGCATCGACTGCATCAGTAGCGGCAAGAGCATCAGTAGAAGTTGCGGGTCCATTACGGAATAAGGATTCTCCCTTCCCACGCGCCAGCGGGATCTTCCGAGAGCAATGGCGGTCCAACTTGCAACGATCTTACCGCGCCCATTCGCTGAATTCGGAGTCGGTTTCCGTGATCCTGAAACTGCTTGTAAATCGGCGCGGCATCCTGATCGCCCTGCTCGAGACTCAAATAGCGATAGCGCATGTATTGGCGGATCGGGAGTTCCCATGCGGGAGGAACGTCGAGCGTCACAGCCCCATCGCCGACCTGATAAGCAGTCGGGTAGCGATAGCCTACTACCGTGATTTGCAATTCCGTCACTGTGGCACCGACCGCATGAACGGCAGCGCGCGTCCCACCAACACCGCGAATTAGGCCCGTCAACGTGTATGTGCCGTCCGGGTTCTTGTTCACCTGTCCATACAGGATCACTTCATTGTCGATCAGCAAGCGTTGCTGTACGACGAAATTCAGCGCGTTCGCTACGATCATCGTCTGATCAGTCAGCCCAAGCGGATTTCCGGCGCCAGTTGCGCCGCCCACCAGCGTCGTCACGTTGCCGCTCGCCCCCGGCGCCGGCCATGCGCCGATTATCTGCTGAGAAGTCCGGCCTTCCTCGGTGAATAAGGTCGGCACGCCGCTCAACACGATTCGATAGAAAACCTCGTTGCGTTTCGCTGCGAACCCCGGCCAATTTTGCCACCTGATTTCGGTGATCTCGTACCACTTGCCGGGTACGACGTAATACATATTTTGGGCGATTCCCTGCATCCCCGTGGAATCCAGAATCCCGCCCGCCAGTTCCGTGAGTTCGGTCAGACCGTCGTTGAGCCAGCCGTACACCTGTCCGGCCGCGATCTCGGACCCATCGGTATCCGGCAACCATGCGTTATTCTGCACAGGCGGAGCGGCCGCACCACCGCCAACGGGATTCGGGTCTGCGACGGTAATCACATAAATTCCAGCGCCCGGTACTGCGAGTTGCAGATACTGGCTTTCGATTCCCGTCGCAGTGCCGAAGTAGAGGCGAATAGCAGTCGTGCCCGGTCCAACCGTGATCGTCGCTTGCAGCGTGTCGTTGCCGCCGCTGAGAAGCTGACTGACCTCGCCGGTCGGGGTCGTTTCGCCCCATTGATTGAGCGCCGTCGCGACGGCATAAACCGTGCTCGTGCCATCCGGCCATGTCCCGCCAGCGATTGCCGCCAGCGCGATTGCAGACGGGCGCGCAAGGCTCTGCGGCGGGTCTGGTGCCTCCAACCGAAAAGCATTGATTACATCTCCACAGAGACTCATTGCACGGTTAGCGGCTCCCACATTATGATATTGGAATGACCTACGACAGACTTGACGAATGCCATCAGGACATCATTGAACGATATTCCAAGGACGCGGGAATTAAACGGATCGCCCGTCTCTATGGCGTCCGCGATTCCGCAATCCGCAGAGTCCTCGTTTCTCACCGCATTTCGATCCGGCCAATCGGGGTTATTGCTACACGGCCTCGACGGACGAAGTTGACGCCAGAAGAAGAAGAGCGACTTCTTGCGCGGTATCAATCGGGTGAGCGAGTAACGATGCTCGCACAAGAATTTGGCATCTCGACAACGGCCATTTTTACTTCCAGACATCGCAACGCCGTGGGTCGAATCAAAACTCGCCTTTGGCCTAGGCGTTTGACGATCCCATCGGACCCCGCAGTATTGGGCTATATGGCAGGCTTGATTGACGGAGAGGGCCATATTAGTGCAAAGAGTTACAAGCGAATACCGTTCGCTGCGGTCGTCTCCATCGCAAACACCGATCGAAAGATGATCGACTGGATTCAGCGTCACTTCGCTGGTCCGGTCTATTGGAGACATCGAGCCGGAACGCGGTGGCGTCCATGCGCTGCATGGAACGCTCGGCGCCTCGTTGATGTCCGCGACTTGCTGACAGCCGTGCTGCCGTACTTGGTTTCCAAGCACGATAAGGCTGAGCAGATTATAGATTCGATCGCGAAACATCTCGCTCAATAAGTCCTCAAACACAAAAGGCGCGAGCGCCGCTTAGGTTGCGCCCGCGCCCTGTAATCGCGCTTATTTTCCCTCGCGCTTAGTCGCTGCCGACCCACTCCAAACAGATGTCCTGGATCGCCACGGCCGGGGTGCTTGTGATGCCCCAGGTCACAGCCGCGACGACGTTGATGATGTTTGTCGGCATCAAATCGCTCGCGGTCACTCCATCGTTGCTCACATTGTCGATCGGGGGCGTCTCGCCCTGAAAATCGACCTGATCACCAGCCGCTTCAACTGCCGAACGGGTCGCCACACAACAACTGCGCGTCCCGTCGTTGACGCTGATCTTGATTGCCGCAATTGTAGTGTACGTCGCCGCCACGCCGCTGATTCGGAGTCGCCATTTGCCGCGTTTGCAAATCGGCTGGATCGTCCCGGCCGCATCCGCCTTGGGAATAGTGACCGTTATGGTCGTGGTGCCGGCCGCCGCGTAACCAAGCGCGCCTGAACTGGCCTTGCCGTAAATCGACGGCTCGCCGAGTCCGGCGTACTGAGTGCCGATTGATTCGTTAGGGAGAATCGGTGGACACATTTTGCTTCGCGCCTCCTTAGACTTGCGCCGTTTTCAGCGCCTTGAGCAATGCTTCACACCGCGCCCGATTGAAGCCTCGCGCCTTCAGAATTATCTCGACTTCGGCCTCGGGGATGCCAGCCAACTCCGCGTACCTGATCGCATGAACAACCGCGACCGGGGTGCTGTCGCTGTCCAGCGCATTCAATGCGGAGATCGCGTTGCGTTGATGCCTTTCGGCTTCTTGATCTTCCGTCGGCTTGGACTTCTCAGCCCTTTCCGCCGCCTCAGCCGCGAGTTCCGCTTTTCTGGTGTCATAGGCGTCGAGAGCCGCGCGGCAAAATCCGCCAAATACTAGCACCGACGGTGCCGCAGCGCGCTCTGCCTGAGCTTTCGCTTCGGCCTCAGCCTGTGCCTTCGCCTCTTCCTCGCGGATTTCTTCGTCTGTCGGAACCATTATCAAATCCTCCTACCGCGGTCCCGGCGAAGTCGCGCAGCCGGTCAGTTTCAGACCTGCCAGACTCGGCACCGGGCAAATGATCTGCCAGGTCAGGTACATCATCGTCGTCACCGTCCGCTGGCGACTCGGCTTGAGCCACGGATCGAGCGTGAAGTAATCGGCGACGTGGAACTTCGGATAGATGTACCGGCTGTTGAACAGGTAGGCGTAAGTATCCGGGGTGAACCTGTCCGAAAGCACCACCATCCGATTGAAGACGAAATGCTCGGGAATCGACCCGTCGAGCACCTTGTCGTTGTCGATATACCGAATCTGATTGGTGAAGTTGGTCTTGAACTGAGCATAGACCAGCGGACGCATACACATGATGTCGGGGAAGTCGTTGCCGAAACCGAGAAGCTGATAAGCGGCCTCGGCGTCAAACAGCGCCAGCGTTCCGGCATTCTGGACTGCGCGCGGCGCCTGCGGCTGCCACCACGCATTGGCCGAGCGGCTGATGCCGCCGATTGTGTTGGTAGTCTGTCCGACCCACGAATCGAGATCGTCCACGTCGAGAGGGCCGTTCGCGTCGGCGATATGCCACTCGGCGCGGGACAGATAATCGGTGAACGAACCGGCCGCGATCGTAAGCTGCTGCTTCACGATGTCGCGGATGCCGTCCATACCCGATCCGCTCTGGAGCACGAGATCGGTGATCGGAATCGTGACCGCCTGATAGTTGAACCGCCACTGCTGCTCGACCGCCTGCACGACATCGACGACCTGGTTGTTCAGCAGCATGTCGCCGAAGTAAGCGCCGCGATTCATGTTCTTGGCGCTCAAAGCACCGTAAACGATGCTTGCGCTGCCTCCGCCTATCTTACCTTTCCTTGTGAATGCCCAAAGGAGCGGAGACGGTGTTAAAACCTCATCTCCTAGCAAATCCTCTGGAATTTTAGCCAAAACCGCCTGAGCGGTGGCTACGAGCTGTGCAGGCGGCTGGGAAACTCCAGTACCTTGACTCATTTTTCTCTGCTCCTACCTAAGTCTTCGTTCCCGATCAGCCGCCGACCTTCAGCCCCATATTTGCCGCGATGTCTGCGGGTGTTACGTCGATTGCGTCGATTGCTTCGCCGAGATTGCGCGGTCCTGTCGCCGCTGCGCCTTTCTTGTCGCCAGGTGCGCCACCGCCGCCCGGTTTCGGCACCATTCCGAACCGACCGCGGATCACGTTGCGCTGTTTCGCTTCCTCGGCCGCCAGCCGCCGCCCTTCGGCGATTCCGTCCTCGCGCGCCTTGGCCTCGGATTCCTTGAGCTGGAGCGGTGCCATCACCACGGCGTTGTACCGCGCGATGTCTGGCAGTTTGGTCTGCGGGTTGATGTAGCCCTGCTTGAGAGCTTCCGACCACGCTTTCGAGGCGTCGTAGCCTTCAGGCCATTTGTGCCGCGCAAAGTCGGAATTCATCTGCTGCATGAGCGCCATCGCAGCGATGCCCATGACGCCTTGCTTGAGTTCATCGAGCGCGCCCTGTTGGGCTGTCGAGATACCACCGGTTTTTTCGGTAACGATCTTCTCGATCCGCTTGAGCAACTGGCTCGAATACGGATCGCTGAAATCGTATTCGCTCTGCTCGTTGACCAGACCCTTCATCGCTTCGAGTAGCGCGGTGCGGGTATCAACGGGCTTGGCCTTGTCGCTCTGATCGCCGTTGCGGAGATTCGCTGCCGCGATTGCCGCATCGCGCTCTGCCTGAGCCTCCGCGAGTTTCGTATCGCGGTCAGCGATACCTGCCGCCGTGGCGTCGAATTCGGTGTCGATCTCTCTGGCGAAATCGGTTGCGTTGATTTCCTTATCGCCGACCGTGATCTTGAAATCAGCCGGGAGAGCCGCGAGTAGTTCTTTGCGTGTCATGAGGGATTACCTCCGCCGAGTGGATTGGCCATTTGGCTGCCTGGTGAGAGCAGATCGAGCATTGAAGATGTCATCGGTGGCCCTGACGCCGACTGCGGCGCGTTTTTCAATTCCGTGAGCATCGCGTGCAGGGCTTGAAGCGCGCGAAGGGCGGACTGGTAGGCTTTGGGATTCGACTTCATCGACTGCGATGCGACTTTCTGAACGCTCATCATCGCATTCTCGACCGCCTTCACGTCGAGATCGCCGCCAGCCATCTTGTGCGAGCCGAGTCCCTTGCCGATCAGCGCCATCAGACCGGAGATGGGATTGGGAGCGGCACCGCCGGGAGCACCCGGAGCGCCAGGAGCCCCGCCGCCGGGAGGCGCACCCATCGCGCCCATTCCGCCTGGCATTCCTCCCATCATGGGTGGCTAGGCCACCTTGCCGGGCTTGCCGCGCGTCGCGCTCGTCTTCGGCATTACGCCGAGAGGATCGCGAGCGCCGTCAAAGCTGGGGGTTGCGAACGGCCTGTCACAAGTCTCGTTCTTGGACGCGGAAGGGACATCCATCGGTGACGCGAAGCCGGGATTTCCCAGCGAAGAAGCGCCGTCTGTCCGCTTGTTCTTTTTGGCCATGATCGTTAGTACCTCTTTCCGCCGGACTTCATGCCGTCGATATGCTTGGTCCGCACGCGCTTGACGCGCTTATGAGCCATCTTTCCGACAGCTTTGACTTTTGCCTTTTTCATCGTGTTACCTTCTCTGAGAGTTGGCGCCGGGACGGAACCGATGAGACCGCCCCGGCACCGTGGCCAATCGCCCCGCTCGAAACTACTTCTTGTGGCCTTTCTTGTGGCCGCGCTTTCCGCCGCGTTTGTTGCGTTCGTTCATTTTTAGGTCTCCTTAATTGTTCTGCGCGGGAGCCCTAAGCCGCCGCGCTCATTCCGACTGACTCCGCATCGCGAATCTCGCCTTGCAGCGCAGCTCGGAGTTGACCGATCAAACTGATTGCGCGATCCCGCTCGGCCTTCATCGACGGATAGCCGTTGTCGATCCAGTAACCGGCTTCCTGCGCGGTCGATACGAGACACTTGACGGCGAGCGCCTGATAGAAACGCTCGGTGCCGCCGCCGAATTCGTCTTCGAGTTCCCAGAATTCAAAGATGCAGGGATTGTACGAGCAGGCGAGACCGTTCACAGCGAGGCGAACTTTGTACCAGTCGCCGTCGCGTCGAATCTCTATCCGCTCGATCTCCATTGATCGAGCAATTACGTTTTATTTTGGAGAATGAAAAGGGCTAGAGGCGAAAATCGATCAGAGTTGGGTCACAGGTATCAAAGTCTTTTCAGCTTTCTTGAAGGCAGACTTCGGGAGTTGCTCAGGCAGTTTTATCCACCATCGCTCGCCATCGAAATAGGTTTCGTACACACCGTCGTAATCGCCTGATTTGCATAAGCGCACAATATGTTCGCGTGATCGACGGAACCATTCGCGCGCGGCGATTTTCGCTGGTACCCAGAGATTCTTTTCGCTCGGATGTTTGACCCACGGCGGCAGTCGAGAGGGCATTACTTCTTTCCGCCCTTCGGCTTGTTCTGCGCCGCCAGCGCTTGAAGCATCAACTGCTCGTGCATCTTCTGAGCCATCGCCTCGGCGTCAGGCGCGTCCAACCAATCGTAGAGCACATCATCGGGAATCTTGTTGAGGCGAGCCAGCGCCAGCGCGAGATTCCTGATGCTCGACGGCGATTCCACCCTCACGCTACGAGCATCGAGACTGCACTTCCAATTTTCTTGTTGCAGGTCGGTCGGCTCAGTCCAGAGCGCATCGGGCTGCTCTCCGCCGAAGGCGAACGGAAAGGCAGTCGTGCCCACGTTCTGCATCATCACCTGAAACTGGAACGCGCCGATCTTCTTGACCGCGCGGGCGTACATCTTGGCCTTGGTCGGTGTCAATCCCGACCCCTGTTGCGTCTGCTGATCGGCGAGTCCGGCTGAGATATTCCCGGCCCCTGCCTTACCAGCGCGCATCGGCGGGAAGCCCATCCCCTCGCGCACATAGGCGAGAATAAACTGCGGCAGATTCATCGCGTCGGCTGACAGTGCTGGCGGTGTCAGGAATTGAATCGGCTTGTCGCCGCCTTGCGGATCGACAAAGTACGTCTCGCCGGGAAGAACCTGAAAATTCTCTGCGCTCAGTCCACTGCCAGTGTTCACGACCGCAACCACGTTGTTCATCCGGTAGCTGTTCTCGAAATTGGCCGAGAACATCTTTTCGGCGAGGTTCTGCATGTCGATGAAATACTGCTTCGGCGGCGGACCCCAATAACCGGCGATGCAGGGGAACGCGCTTAGGCGAAAGAGCGGGAACGCCGGATACGGATTCGCGTCGTCGTAGAGCAGATCGCCTTGCGCTTCGCAGATCATCCGTCCGGTCGGGAATTGCTCCATCACCTTGGGCGTAGGAATGATCCAGCGCCCATTGGGTGAAATTTCGAGAGTATCGTCAGGTAGAGTTTTTCGCTCGATCATTCTGAGCGCGAGTTCGTCGTTGAACGGCGCGGCGGTCGAGTCCTTAATGAAAAGCGTTCGCAACCGGATTCGCCCGGCCCCTGGTCCCATCAGACCGAACGCGCCGCCGGCCAGCGGCCCCATTGAACGCATCGGTCCCCACGGAAGTTGTAGGCCGTGCGCCGGATAGCTTTCGTTGGTGAAGCGCGGGAGCTTGCTGCTGCCGGAGCCCGTCACTTCGCGCTTGAGGCTCAGATTCTTCGTCGCGCGAGGGCCGAAATTTTTCCGAAGTTCTTCCAGCGTCAGGTAGTCCTCGAACATGACGTAGTTGAGTTCGGCGTCGTCGAGAGCGCCGGGATCGGGGAAGACGCTGCGGGGATGACGTGCGCGAATCTTGGCTGCGCCGAAGCCATCCTCAGCCGAGGGATCGAGGTAGGGCTGGATGAATCCGCAACCTGAAATGCCCGCGTGAATCTCGGCGATCATCAATTCGAGCGCGTAGTCGTGCTCGATCCAATTCGCCTGAAACGCCTTCTCGCGTTCTTTGTCGCGCTCGCCGGATTTCGTGATGAAAAATTTCGGGATGGGCGCGGTGATCTCGTTCGCTTCCTGAATGATCAATCGCTGGACTTCGGAGAGGCGAACCAGCGGGCGATAGGTCGCCGTGCGTGAGAGCGGGAGATTGAATTGATAGAAGCGATCCGCTTCCTCGAAGAAGCCTTCACCGAGAGCGCGGTTGCGGCCTTGAGTCGCGTAGGTCTGGAGTTCGTCGAGAATTCCGACGGTCTGCTGCTCCGGCGATACCGTGCGCCTAATTTGAAGGGCTGATGCCATCAATCATGCCACGCGACATCTCGATCTACCGGACGCATTTTCGAGAAATTCGAATAGCCGAGCGCTTGAAGGTCGCGGATTAATTGCGGACCCCAACCATCCGTCACATCGATCATAATCGGAGGGTTTCCATGAAGATGCGCCAGCCATTCCAAGATTGTTGCGCGCGAGAATTCAAATAACCGAACTTCGTCATCGACAAGGACAAGGGCGCGATTTGGCTTCAGCACCAGAATGTGAATGTTCTTACTCATCATCCGGCTCGCCCTGCAAAAAGTTCCGCAGCTTTTTCATCGAACGCCCGATGTCGTTTTCCTTTCCGTTCTCGCCGCCGCGCTTTCCCGATTCCGGTTCCCCGATCTGCAACAGCTCAAACATCTGTTTAATCTGCGGCATCAACGGTAGCAAGAGGGACAGGTTGAGCATGATGTTAGTTCGGAGATTTTTGAACGCCTCAGTCGCGTCCTTTTTCGCCTCTTCGACGTATACGATCCCGAGCTTGTCCAGGATCGTCGCTGCATTTTTGGCGTCCGGCACGTCGAATTTTCCTTTCTTCTTTGGCTTCTGATCTGCCGCTGGCGGTTGGTCGTTGTTCGCAAGACCTAGAATTTCGGCGGGGGTGGGCGCTGTGAGATTTTCTGGCGGTTCCTCAAACTCCATCGCCCCTCGATGCGCGGGCGGCACCGTGGCACCGAAGCGGCGGATGCGACTCAACTTCGCCGCTCCCTTGGGTCGAGCGTCTTCGAGTGCCTGACGGTTGCGCTCAAATTCTTCCTCGGCTCGCTTCTGCTCGATCTTCAACTGGGCATCAGCGAGTTCTTCCTCGGTGGGCGCTTCGATGCGGGTAGCCATCAGGCCGCCTTTTGCGCGCTTCGCTTTTCGGCGCGGCTTTTGATCGCATTTAATTTGTCGAGATGCCCCAAGTTTTTCGCGCGATGCTTCAGCCAATCGGAGCCATCCCAGACACAATCCCAGAGAATTTCAGCAAGGGTCGCCATGTCCGCATCTCTTTCGTCATCGTTCATCGGTTAGCCTCCATCCCCTCGCGCCATTGCGACGACGGCGCACCTTTCGCCATCACTTTCTGGCGATGCGCTTCCGCAATCGGCCCGAGGTCGTCAATTTTTTCGGGCGTATTCGGATCGTCCGGCAATTCCATCGTGCGCGTCCCCTGCGGGATCACCTTTCGCGGCGGGAACTGCACCCGCGCGATCCAGCCGACCGTTCCGGCCATGAACACATCGTCGTGGCCGAATCGCACGTCCCACCTGATCCCAAAAGAAGTCTCCGCCAATTTCATCTGAGAAACAAATTCCTCGTCGTGCGGCGTGACCTGGCCCTCTCGAAGCGAGATGCGAAAATGATGAACCAGCATGTGCCGGGTGCGCGAGGTCGTCTCGAATCCGATCGATGGCCGGCTTGACGTGCCGGGGCGCAAGCGATCGTCTCGGCCAAGCCACCGATACCAGCGCGGATATTTGTAATCCTTCATCAACCGTTGCATGACGGTGTTGCCGAGATTGCAGGAAGTCTCTGGCGTCATCATCGCGTTATTGAAGTAGCGGCCGAGCTTGTCGAGCAGATCGGCGAATTCATCGACGTTGGCGCGCTCCTGAAAAGCCGCCGCCTGCTCTCCAGTGGTGCCGTTCCAGACCACCGCCGCTGAAAAGTCGCCGTGCAACTCGCCGCGGGCCGCATCGGCGCCGAGGTAGTATTCGTGGCCGTGCTTCGGCGTCTCCCACAGTTTGAAAGGCCCGCGCCCGCTCATTTCGATCTGGCCGTTCGGCTGGCGCATCAAATTCGCGCGAAACTTTGGCGGTTTGACGCCCTTCTCAGCGAGTTCGATTTCCTCTTTCGTGAAGGTCGGGTTGTCGCTGGCGATGAACGACTCTTCCCAACTGATCGGGAATTCCTGATGCAGCTTGGTCAGCAAGCCCTCGGCCTCGTTCATATACGCGAGCCGCCGCCACGCCATCTGCATATCGGTCACTTTGTATTGAGCGCGGATTTCCTTCTCTTCTCTGGCGTTCTCTTCATCGGTGCCTTTTTTCAGAATCGCAGGATCGGCGACGCAGAGCGGGTCTTCGTACCAGGGCACAAAGAAGGCTTCAAATTCGCTGTCGCGGCGGTGCGCGGCAAGGAAGGTCTCATAGAAGTCGGCTCCTACCCCCTCGCGACCGTTCGCCGTGCTCTCGATGAAGCAGAAAAAATTGTCGTCGCGCGGCAGAGTCGGCAGCAGCGCGAGGAACGAGCCTTCCTTTTCGTAATATGCGGCCTCCGAACAGAGCAGGCTTGTGAATCCGCCGCCGCGACCGCCGCCGGTCGTCTTCGCGGTCTGAACCGTCATCTTCGAGCTGTTCACTTCGTCGGCATCGAAGTAGAGCAGTTTTGAGCGGCGCCAGTCCGCCGGCAGTCCGATCGATTGGTGCATCCCTTTCGCCATGTCGAGCAGGATGCGCGCGGTGTCGCCGAGGTGGGCGAGCACACGAGCTTCCATCGCTTGAGCGCCGCAGCATTGAGCGTTCAAAAGCGCGATACAGATCGTGGAGATTCCGACGCGGCGGGATTTGTCGATGATGATACGGGGCGGACGATGCTCAGCCGCCATCTTGTCGAGCAGGGTGAGAAAGCGATCCTGACAGGGGTTGGGATGGAACGGGACCAGCCGCTTCTGTTTGTCGCGAATCTTGAGCCGGTTGATGAATTCGCGGACGCGGCTGTAATCGAGTTTCATGCGAGTTTTTTCTTGCGCGAGCGGAGTTTCTTTCGCTTCAGATCAATCGGTGTTAGCGGGGTCTTTTTCGCTTTTAATCTTCCAGGCTTATTTTTGGACCAATCCGTAAGTTTCAAAATGGCCTCTTTATCCCTTTTTGCCATTTTAGAAATAGCGCCAATGTCCGCCGCCTTACGTTCGGCATATTCGCGCTGAGTGGCTTCCGAAAATCCCACCCCGGAAGTTGGCGTGGTTTCAAATGCAGCATCGATCGCCTCTGACAGATTCCGTGGCCGGATGCGGTCGCCGATTGCCTCGGCGATTGCCCTGTAGATCGTCTTAAAAGTTACACCAGCGATTGCCCCAACTTTTGACGCGCTTTCCTTTCGGAGAAACGCTGAGTGAGCGAGAGATTCCCGAGTGAGCGTCGTCGCGGCTTCAACGAGACATGGATGGACCGGCACATCTGGGAGCATCGGTTTAGCCCTCCAAAATCTTCGTGATCTTATCGGCGCGGGCCTTCAGGTCTTTGGCGATCGAGATTGGCAGAGTGCCGCCGCGCGCTATCGTCGCCAGACACGCCATGATCTCGCGCTGGTTGTCAAGCAGCATCGCGATCTTCGCGTGACGCGATGGATCGGTTCCCTTGCCGTTCTGAGTTGCGTTCAGCGCGTCGCGGATTTGCTCGAATTCGTCAGGCACGGCTATGATCCCTTCTCGGTGACGATCCGCCGCACCGTCTCGGCGCTCGGCTTCACGAGCTGCGCGGCCTTCGCTTCCTCAATCAGGCCCTTGATCGCCGATGCGAACGCCTTGCGGAATTCGGTCAGTCCGAAATCGATCAGCGGAAGTGTATCGGCGCGAAAGGTCATGTGGCCGACCGGCTGCGGGCCGTCTCTATCCACCGCGGTCAGATAGCAGTCGATCTCGAAGGGACCGGCAGGGCCGAGCGGTAGCACCTTGATCTTGCTGTGGATCAGCGTGCCGCCAGTACCGTTCTTCTTCGCCTCGGGAGTTTCGATGTCAACCATCGGCGTTACCTAAGATTGCGAGTTTGAAATACCCGAATGAGAGCCGGAAATAACCGTGACGTAGATACAACATCCCCCACGCAAATAGTTCTCGCCGACTTCTGAGCGGTGGAGCTGCTTGCGCGCCAGCCCGACCAATCAAGGGAATTAGATCCATTTTACTCGTGCAGATTGGCGCGCGATCTCTGCGCCATCTGGTTGATTTCTTCCTCGAACTTCTCGATGCAGGTTTGCTTTTTGCAGGTGAGTGCTACCCGCATCACGCCGTTGGGCAGATCGAAAGCGCGGCGCGAATGGGGCATGTCGGTGCCGACGTAACTGAAGACATGCTGGCAGTAGGAACAGGAGTTTTGCGTGTTGCGCTCGGCGACGCGGCGCGCTTCCAGTCCGTTCCCAGCGTCTATAATCCGGCGGGAGAAATCGTTGAACAGGGAGAATGCTTCGGGCAGCGGCGCTTCCTGGATGAATCGCTCGAAGGCGGAGAAGCCGAGAGTCGCCTGATTCCGCTGCGCCTCGCCCCAACCGGCATGAGCGCCGTTGGGTTTCATATCGCCGCGCTCTTTGGCAACTTCCCTTCCTTGATCAACTCGCGGTTCACGAGTCTTTTGAACGCCGGTTTTGTGCGGGTCTCGATTCCGTGGCACGTCGGACACAGGAACGTCCACGCCTCCGGCCGTTCGAGCACTTGCGTCCGGCTTGCTTTTCGGCGGTCGCCCCCGCTTACGCTTGGGCACTGAGGATTGCTGCACCGCGGCGCTTCCATTTGCTTCGGCCTCCGCTGGGTTTGGATTCTGAGTCGGTTGCTGCTGCTGTTCATTCGCCATCTGACTACGCTCCCACGCTAATTCCGCCGGGTCGCGGTACATCGCGTTATTTGACTCGCCTGAATTCCAATCGGCCGGGCGCATCCCCGACGCGACCGCGCTATCGACCGCGACTGAGGGCACCGCGCGCCCCGGCATCGCGCCTCGGGATGGTTCTTCTGGTTCGCTCGGCATGGCCGAATTTATTTCACAACGCGCCGAAAATAGCAAATGCGGGATTTAATTCCTGAAATTATTCCGTGGTAAACCGCCTGGTTGGGTAATTACGATACCGCCGTTCGGTTGAGGATTTACATAGATCGGTGGCCGGTAAGGGATAGTCCCCGGCTGGGTTACGACATAACCGCCATCGGCGCTCGGATTGATATAAATCGGCGGCTGGAAAACTGCGCCGGGCTGGAGGGCAACATAACTGCCGTCCGGCTGCGGATTGACGTACACGGGCGGATTATACTGAGCCAGCGCCACCTGCGCCCAAAACAGCAGAACGACTCCGATGCCGATTTTTTTCATTTAGGAACTCCTGAAATTATCTGCTTTGAAGGTCTTGAGGAATCATTGAGTTAATCTCTCGAAGAATATGATCGATCGCAAATCGTTCGCGCGAATCTGCGTGTAAATAATAAACTTCGGGATGCTCACTGGCATACTGAATATTACGTAAGCATTTTCGATACTTACGAACGAGTTGTTCTACTCCCGGCCGCGGACTCGAACCGCGATTGGCGGGTCCAAGTCCCGCTGTCCTGCCAATTAGACGAACCGGGACTCTAGCAGACGAACGTGCCGATGTTAGAAGTCCAAATATTTCAAGAGCGTTTTGAATACGGGCAACTATCGCTGGATCGGCCTTGAGGGTTTTTTTCATCCCGGACATCTCCCCATCACGTCCAAAATCCGCATCTCCCGGCGCATCAAATATGCGGGATCGCAAAGACCCGCAACCGGAATATCGCCGAGCAGCACGGTCGGCTTTCGTTCCTGCTGCCCGCTTCTGAAAAGCTCCAGGTCGCGCGCTTCTCTGGCGTCTTTCGGCTGCGCCAAGCCAGCGACGATGCGCCTGAGCCGTTCGTTCGTGAGAACCCCAGCTTTCAGCCGTTCCTCGCGCTTCAGTGCTTGCATTTCGCGCGCCTTCGTCAGATTCGGGAAGCCCTTGGCCCGCCAATATCTGTTGCGGGTGTGCCCGCCCATGATCCGGCGCGATGTTCTGCCGCGCTCATGCGGCGTCATCTCGGACCAGGTGAGCAGATGGCCGTATTTGCGGATCGTCGTATCGTGGCCGTAAGGGGCGTAGAGCCGCTTCTTGCGGTCCTTGTACCAGTGGCGCCGGCCGCGACCGGATGAGCCGCTGCGAACCCGGCCCCGCGATTCGGTGTAGCCGGTGCGGGGCGGGTCGTCACTCATAATGGCTGAGACTCTTCGACGGCTCTGATGAATTCCGCCGCGACTTGCGGGACGATCGCGTTGCCGTAGCCGCGCAGTCGTCCCACTCGGGCGGGAACCCCATCAGCCAGCGGGAAAACGCCGGGTTCAACGCGCCGCGATTTTCCGTCGAGGCAGAGGAGAGGCTGACCTGTCGCCCAAGGAGACAGTTGATCGGCGTATTGCTCAGGTCGCTCGCGCCGTCCTTGCCGTCCCTGCTCGTCGGCGTCGGCCATCCCGCGAACTTCGCGGCATGCTCCAGGCTCGCCGTATGCTTGCGCCCGTCCGCCGTTTTCCCCGTCGCATCGCTGCCCGCTACTGAGCGGCCGCCGCTCGGCGTGTTCGGACTCGGCCAGCCCGTCAGTTGGCAGGCAATGGCGAGCGGCATCCCTGCACCATTCCCGTTGTGATGCTTCGCTTTCAAAACTTTTTGCCGCGCTTGAAAAGTCGCGAGGCCTTCGCCGTCGTTCATTGCGTTCGCATCGGGCGTCGGCCACCCAGTAGAGCCGCTGCCGGATATGGGGCGCGCCGACGCTCGCAGCGCACAAATCGGCACCCCCGCAGGCATATCCCAAATCTTCCAGGTCAGCGCGTACTCCGGCGAACCATTCACGTCCATCCTTGCTCGCAACCTGTTCTCCAAAGACCGTTGCAGGGCGGCGCTCGGCGATGAGCGCGTGAAAAGCGGGCCACAGGTGTCGTTCATCGGCATGGCCTTTTCGCTGTCCCGCGCTCGAAAGCGGCTGACACGGACAGGAGCCGGTCCAGACGGCGCGCTCGTCGGGACATCCTGCAAGCCGCAGCGCGTAGGACCATCCGCCGATTCCCGCGAAGAAGTGGCATTGGGTGTATCCGGCAAGGTCACCTGCCCTGACATCGACGATGCTCCGTTCGTCAACGTCGCCATCCGCGATGAGCTTCGCGGCGATGAGGTTCCGGAGCCATTGCGCCGCATAGGGTTCATTTTCGTTGTAGTAGGCTTTCACGCGAAAATAATCTTGCGCCATTTTTTCCTCTTCTGGCAAGAGCCACAACCCCTCAACTCGAAATATTTTTCTCAGTATTTTTTTTTCAGCCGTCAAGGAAGAACAGATCTCAATTCCCAATTTCAAAAATTTCAGAGACGCACACGAGGACATACATGATCGGATTCGCGGCGCGGCCACGCGCGTGCGTGCTCGGTTATTCCGGCCGGCCGCCCTGAGCGCCGAATCTCTACTGACCCAGCTCTACTTCTGATAACGGTGTTTATCGTGAGTGAGTGAGTGAGTGAAAACAGCGCTAGTCCAACACTTCAAGCAGGGGGAACCTAGGACGGTCTATCCCCGCGTGCGCGGGGGAACCTATAGCGAATGTCGCAAGGCCAGCTAACCGCAAGGTCTATCCCCGCGTGCGCGGGGGAACCGGCTGCGCTCATGGCGATCCCGCGTTATCCTTGGCCTTGGGTTTGCGCGGCTTCTTCTTGCCTGCGCCTGCCTTGCCGCCCTTCTTGCCTGCTCGCGATTGCTGCGCTCGTATCTGGTCAGGCGTGTATTTCGCTCGACGCGATGCCCAAGAGCGCGCAGCCATTTCTTTCGGGTCCATCGTCCATCACAATAGCGTTCGCGCGCTATTCACGCAAGCCCCTATATTCATAATGCGCGCGAACGCTAAACCCGTTCTCCCCGTAGGGTAAAATAAATCTGCTCACGGGTATTGACAGAATACCGTGCGCTTGCTATATTGGCGTCATGGAGGAAAGAGAAATGAACGCAGACGCAATCACGATCACAATCGATTTCACGGGTGCGGGCCACTACTGGCTGCTAGAGGGCGGACAGGGCAGCGGCGAGCTGGATCTGCTCGACTGCACGACTGAGGCCGAGCTGCTCGCAGCTGTAGCTGAGTGCGTGGATGCTGGCGGCGAGACGGCAGACTGGTCCGGATGGACCGCGCGCAGGGTCAGCTAACGATTATCGCAATGAAGCGATCCGATTGGAGGCTACGAACATGGCAACAAATCACATACCGGCAATCGAGACAGTGGGGCTGAGGGGCAAGAGCGAGGGCGAAACCTATCGCGTCCAATGCGCGAAGTGCGGGACGGTGCGATCTGCCCGACGCCACCGCGATGTGTGTGATCGTGGCGACGATAACTGCACTATCAGGGCGCATGGAGCTTACCTGCCGTTGTGTGCGTGCGGCTGTGGCTCGGCGGTCGAAATCCATTGAGGCCGGGTCATGGACAGGATCACAATCAGCACGTTCCAGCTTTTCGAGATGTTTCCCGATAAGGAGTCGGCTCGCGTCTATTTCGAGTCGCGCATGTGGCCGCAAGGCGTCCGCTGTCCCGTCTGTGCCGCGACTGAGAACATCACGACGCGCAAGCGCGTTGGCTTCTACCGCTGCGACCGTCGAGACTCGCACCGGAGTCTCGGCAACAAATGATGAGGGGATGAATGATGACACCTCGATGGTATGAAATCGAAAAATGCTCGGATTGCGGACTTCCGTATCCGCTCCGACTTGACGATGAAAAGCGATACGATAAACAGCGGGGCTTTGACCGCGATGCTGAAATCGGTGTCTGTTGCTATTGCAAAGCTCCGATCACGGCCGGAGCCAAGGCCGCGCACACCCGAAAATAACGAGCATTAGACGCGCTCGATCCAACAACGCAAGTAATTCGCTTAGACGCCTAACGCCCGCTTGAAGAGGTAACGACGATGGACCTTTTAGCAGCAATCGCCAATCTCTACAGCCCCGACATGCTCCACGCGATCGCCGTGCGCGCCGGGGCATTCTGGCTGGCTGAGGCGCTTACAGTCGGAATCGTAGTAATTCTGATGACTACCGAGCGGAAGCAAAAAATCTGGAGGCAAAAATGAAACGCCGACCGCGAAAACTTTTCGGACTGAAACTCAATCCGCCGCTCTGGTCCCTCATGGCGAAAGGACCGGCGAATTAGCCCATGAGACGCGAGAGATGGCGGTTGTGGCGGGGCATTATCGCGGCGCTGGCCTTGGAGGCCTTCGTTGCCTTCGCGGTCGTCGGCGCGATCTGGTGGGTCTGCTGCGGCGTGGTGACGCGATGAAACTCAACGATGACATCAAAACCGGGATCCTGATCGGCGTCTTGCTGATGCCGATCAGCGATGAGGCGCGAAATATCTACACGAATCTCCAATTAAAATGGAAGATTCCCAACAGCCGCATTCGCGACGTGGAATTACGTGCGGAAATGGAAAAGGATTTTCTCGACCATGAATAAAACGCAAAGTCTCACCTCGCAGGTCGAATTGCCGGCCGTTTCTGAATTAATCGCCGTGCCCGATCTGGCCCGCCAGTTCGTCCGCGCCGAGAAATCGGAGAATACGCGCCGTGCTTACAAATGCGACAACGCGATTTTGGCGCAATGGTGCAGCGAGCGCGGCTTGCGCGCCTTCCCGCTGGCGCCGGGAAAGCTCGCCGAGTTCCTAGCGTCCCAGGCCCACACCGGCATCAAGGCGATGACGCTGGTGAGGCGGGTTGCCGCGATCCGTCATATTCACCGGGCGCTGGGGCTCAGCGATCCTTTCGACCAGGTGGCGCGCTCGACGCTGGCGGGAATCCGAAACAAGCTCGGTGTGAAGGTAAACCCGCACAATCCTTTAATTGCCGCCGACCTGATTAAAATTATCGAAGCGATACCGTTTGATGGAGGGAAGGAAAATGACTGAGACACTTAAAATTGTAGTTCCGCGAGGATTCTCTGGTCGTATGGCCGATGATACCGCTTTTGAGGGGCTGATTCGCGACGTCGCTCTTTATTACGCCACCGATCCCTTTGACGGGATTGATGATCCCCAGAAATACGGTATCTGTTGGAATGATGACCGCTTTTGGATGACGTTCGATTGCCAGTGCTCGGATGAAACCTGCTGGTTCTGCGGTTTCGATTGCGGCTGCGAGAAAGGCAAGTGTCGCTATTTTATCGACGGCGTTGAAGTTGATGGGGAGACTTCTTGGCAGCGGAACTACGAATTTCTTGGTAAGTTGCCGCATGAACTTTACGAGCACGACACGCCGGAGTATGAGGCTTATTCTCACCAATGGAAGGCGCGCGTGAAAGAACGTGATCGCCGTTGGGTAACGCTGCATCCGGCGATTACCCATACCTGTGTTTGGCAAAACATTTTGGAAAATCGTGTTGAAGGGGCAGACTGGAGACCGCGCCAACAACCGCCTAATTTCTGTCTCAAGAAAACTGGATTAAAAGTCTGGTGGTATAAATTTATCGGTCGTGACATGGAATTTAACCGCGCGCCGACGTTGGATGATGTAAAGGCAATCGAGGAACTGGAAAAGATGGCGGAATTTCGCAAGAGATTGGAGAACGAAGAATGACCACAATACCCCAGTTGGCAAAAAGAATGGCGAAGGCTAATCGAGAGAATCAGAAACGCCTCAATAAAACATTCGAGATAATTAACAAAACCTATCGAAAAAGCGGGATGTCAACGCGAACTCGTTTTTTATTTGCTCGTCTGTGGAGTGCTTACGAGATTCTGCTCATCGCCGAAAAGCAATTACGAGACCTCGGATTAAGCGCAGCGGCCACGACCGTCGCGGCGGTGAATGTTACGGACGTACTCAAACGAATTATGAAAATGGAAAAGGAGGCGACTAAATCAAAATGAAACCCACCGCCGACGACTATCGCGATCGCGCTCTCCTGCTTCTCGGCTTCGCGGGCGCTCTGCGCCGGTCGGAACTGGTCGCGCTCGACGTTGCCGACCTTGATTTTTGTCCCGAGGGCTTGCGCTTGACCATCCGGCAATCGAAGACGGACCAAGAGTGCGCCGGCCAAGTCATTGCGATTGCGCCAGGAACTCGGCTTGAAACCTGCCCGCTTGAGGCTTTGAGGCGATGGCTGAGATTTGCCGGCATTTCGACGGGTGCCGTGTTCAGACGGCTTGACGGCCGCGGCAACGTGAGCATCGACAGGCTGGACGCTGCGAGCGTGGCTCATATTCTCAAGCGCAGAGCGGAGGCGGCCGGACTCGACGGCGAGCGGTTCAGCGCGCATAGTTTGCGCTCGGGATTCCTGACCAGCGCGGCGATGGCTGGTGCGTCGATTTGGAAGATGATCGAAGTCAGCAGGCATCGGCGTCTAGAAACTGTCAAGGGATACGTTCGGGGGGCGCAACTGTTCGAAAAACATGCTGGGAGAGGATTGCTATGACCGACCAACAACGACACCGATTTTGGAGTAAAGTTAAAAAGACTCCGAGACAAAAACCATCTGACCGTAGAACTTGGGAAGATGCGTGCGAGCGCGTGTGGAGTGAGGCTGAATTTGAGCCTTGCAAAATTGGCGATGAAGACATTTGTGGCGAACTGCAAATTCCGCCTAGCGACTATATCTGTACGTTTCATCAGAATGGTAGGGAACGCATTTATCCGCCCATCGGCGACGCCGCCGCGTGTATGGCGATGTGGAATTACGTTGTGCTCACGAGAGGTTGCGCCGTTAGTCATTTTGACGGGATGCTCTCAGTTCAGGTTCCCTGCAAGGACCGCATGGCTTATGAAAAGGAACAAATTGGGATAGAGGGTGATGAAGACTTATCCGATGAACTTTACATGGCGAATATGGTCGCCGCCGCCGTCTGCGCGCTGCCGAAGGAGCACAAGCCATGACCGACGAAAAACGCCGACAAATCGCGCTGGCCGCTACACCGGGGCCGTGGTATCAAGGGATTGGTTACGATATTGCAATGACTACCGCCATCAGTGCGGGCGATGGTAAAGATATTCGCATAGTCGATTCTGATTACGATGGCGCGGTGATGAAATTTGCCGACGCCGTCCACATCGCCGCCAACAGTCCCGACGAAGTGATCAAGCTGCTGGATAGGATCGCGGCGCTGCGCCTTGGTATGAACTGCGCCCAATCTCATCTTGCAGTCGATTCCAACGCCCATAGCGAACTCGCTGACGCTCTCGCCGCCGACGACGCCGCGCAGAGAAAGGAGTAGCACGATGATTTTTAGAAAAAAGCCCGTTTTGATTGAAGCATTTCAATGGTCTGAGGAATTGCAAAGCGAGGACTGGCCTGATTGGTTTCTTGGAGCTATAGGTCGCGGGGAAGCACAGCCGCAAGACGAGTGTTGCCTTATCAAGACCTTGGAAGGAACGATGCGGGCAAGCTATCAGGATTGGATTATTCGCGGTGTTAAAGGTGAAATCTATCCTTGTAAACCTGACATCTTCGCCGCCACTTATGAGCCGGTAGATGCCTGACCCAACCACCACTCTTTGCCGCTGCTCTCACCGCTGCCCGCGCTGCGGCGCGTTGTGGTCGTGCGATACTACCGATGAGCGATGCACGGTCTGGCAGGGACAGCCGCCGCCGTGGGATGAGAATACCGGCGACGCGATTGCGCGGATTCGGCCCAAACGGGCAACTCGCCCTGCTCAACGCGGCCTACAACTGCTTTGCGAGGGAAAGTAACAAATGAAACACATAATCGCAGTCATCGCGTTGGCGCTGCTGTTCGCAGCCTGTCTTGAGCCGCAACCCTATCCGTATCGCCTAAGACCACCGCCTTGTGTTCTTACAAGCGCGGGCCGTTGTGAAGGCGCTAGTGGCGGAGCGTATTCTAACTTTCCCTAGGAGTAACAATGACCATCACCATCGACATCGAAAAGCTCAAAGAGGCGCTGCGCACGGCGTATCAAGAGGGCACGATCCGCAATGGTCCTAAGGCGAATCAATACAACCAAAGCACCATCGCTTATGCAGGCCGCTACGCCGCCGAGCAGGTGCGCCGCCTCATGGCCGAGCAGGAGAACCGATGAAAACAGAAATGCAGCAACGAATGGAGCAGTCCAAGCCGGACTACAAAAAACTGGCGGATGAGGCGCGAATACCAGCGTCGCTACGCATCCCGCGAACTACCATCGACAAGTTGGCCGACGCCATCGACGCGCTGGTTGCCGAACGGGACAAATGGCAAACACGCGCGATCGAGACGATGGAAGCCGGGCTGCATGGAATGGACAAGCGAACAGACTTACTGGCCAAACTCGTCATAGCTACCGAGGCGCTGAAGTTCTACGCGAATCATCAAAATTACGGTTGGCAACTCTGCGATTGCAGGCCTTATGGTTACGAACCAATCAAGGATGATGCGGGAGCCAAAGCCCATATCGCGCTCGAAAAAATCAAGGAGACCGACAATGCCAAATGAGCCAATGAGCGCGGAACGACTGGCGGAGATTCGTCATGCAATTGCACACGCCAGAATCGGCAACAGTAAAGTGCTGCATCGCTCCATCGCTGAAGACTTGCTTGCTGAGTGGGACCGGCTAGCGGCGCTCGTGCGCGGTTATCGAGATACGCACGGCTGTGAAAAGGCCGACCGCTGTGACCTCTGCAAGGCGGTGGACCATGATTAGCCGCCGCGCCCTGCTAATGGGCAAAATCGCCGCAACGTGGGACGAATCGCCGATAGAGCCGCTGGATGCCGAGACGCCTTCGACATGGCCTTACCTGTTGGCGTTCGTCGGGGTGCTGGCCTGGGCGATAGCGCAGTTCGTTTGAGTCAGCGGGACTCCCCGAAACGCATCATGGCCGGACGATCCGCCCCAAGCGCTCAAGGTCCATCATCGTCCAATTTTGATCGCTAAAGACCACAATCGCGCTCGGAAACGGCGCTGAACCGTCCTGCCCACCGAATTTGAGCCGACCTTTGATGAAAATGATGTAGCGGGCGTCCCAACAATCCTGCCACCATTTTGTATCCGTGCGCGCGGGAAGCAGACAGACCACGGTTGCCTTATTGTAGCGCCATTCCACCCAAGCTCGATGTACGAATTTGCCGATGCCCGCTCCATAGGGCGGATTTAGAAATGCAGGGCCTTCGGGCCACCGACAGTTCAGCGCCTCGGTCTGGAACACCGCGCACTTGGTATCTTTGGCAGACGCCGCCGCATCCAATTTGAAGTGAAATACAGAATCCAGGCTATCGTACAGACCTTCTGGAGTCGTCCAATCGCCGCGCTCGCTCGACATCATTCCGGTATTCAACATCACTCGCCCCTCCTGCCGTTCATGCGCGCTCGTATTTGGCCCGCGGCGTGATCTGCCGCTCCCGGCTGTTGTCGCGAGGCAGCACAGATACCCGGCCGGTGACCAGCCGCGCTCGCGCATCCGCTTCTGACGATACCGCTCAGCCTCGATCGCCCAGCATCGGGAGCAGATCAGATAGTCCGGCTCCTCAATATCGTAGGCGGTCGGCACTTTGAGTATGGTGCCGCACTCCTCACACTGAAAGTGAACTTCCACCCTCGGATCGTCAAACTCCATTCTCAACATCCAGCTCTCCAAGAATTGCTAGGTTTAGGTATGGAATTATTTATGTAAACCTACCATTTTCACGACAAAAACGCCGAGTAATTCCAAGCTCTTTTTTTCCAAATGCTAGGTTTAGGAGATTTCGAAACCTAGCATTTTTCGGGCATTCACCCGCACCTACCATAAGTGTCTAATTTCATTACATAATCTACCAATAATGACCAAATGCTAGGTTTGAGTCTAGTTATCACGAAAAACCCCTTATTCCCTCGTCGCTTCCGCCAGTGTCAATGGCCCGGAAAACGTCAGGCTGGAGTAGATGAAGGGCGACTTTTTCAGCCCCTCTCCCTCTCGCTTGATCCGACCCTCATAGACCAGGCTTCCTAGCGCGGTACGCACCACGGATTTTTGTAGATGAATCTCCCGGGCCAACGTGCCGAGATCGAAACAGCGATCGTTGTGAGCCGCCAGGAAGCTCGCAACCGGATCGGCGGCCGCGCGTCCCTTATCCTTCCAAGAGAACGGGTCGCCCATCGCGATCCTGCCAGTCGCCTCGTCCCGCCGCAGGACGTATTCGGCATCGAGCGGAACGAATCCAGCCGCCTTGCCCTTGGACGATCGGATCGTGTGAATGCCGTTGCGATTCGTCACGACAAAGCGCGCGTTGACTCCGCCGCTGAAACTGATGCTCCCGAATCCAGCGGTCGCTACTTCGTCGTCGTCGCCGCGCCCACGCGGGATATGCCCGGGCAGCGCCAGGTGCGCGTCGAGCGTCGTCGCCATCCACGAGAGCATCCCCATCAAGTAGGTATTCGTGTAGCTGTGAAAGTCCTCGATTATTTTGAGCCGGGGATATGGGTCAATAATCACGAGTGTCGGCTGAAAGTCCTGCAAAATCTTGACGAATTGCTCCAGTCCCTTCTCGATCTGCGCCATCATCGGCTCGAATAGGAACCGGCACCACTGAGCATCTTCGTCGTTAAACCCGATCTTGGCAAATTCGTCGTAGGTGACATCCTCTCCGTCGGCATCCAGCATCGCGTAAAATACCCGCCCCTTGACCGTCTGGCGCCCCAGGAACGGCTCGCCGCGGATGACCGCCATCGTCAGCTCGCGCATCAAGGTAGTCTTCCCAGCCTCGACCTTGCCGCTCCACGACGACGTTTCCCGTCGCGCCAGCATCCCTTCAACCGCCCAATCCCGGGTATGCGCTGCCCGCCTGGTGCGCATCTCCGACCACTCGAAGACTTCGACCTTGCTTTTCGTCAGGTCGGGCAGCACGAGCAATAGTTGCTCAGGAGTGCCGTTGCTGGTCGCTGGTAGCTTCGGCACTTCCTCGGCAATGAACAGCGCCACCAGCTTGTCAATCTCTTCTTCTGCTTCCGAATGGCTTAGAGTGCCCGGGGGGTTTAGATACGGCGTCGAATCTATCGTTGCGCCTAACGAAACGACCGCCGCTGCCGAATCGCCCCTAAAGAACGTCGGGTCGTCTGCTTGAATCCGCTTCATCGTGATCCAGACGTGCGTGCGCCACTGGTCGAGTTCCGAGGGCCGTGTCTGGATTTCTTGAGAGGTCAGGGGATCGGGAGACTTGACGGACCCCGCGCGAGAGCCATTGCGCGCTACTGGCTCACTGCTAGCCTTCTTGTTGCCGTTGGCGAAAAACTTGGCGATCAGATCGTCAGCGCAGCCGCCGAGGCATTTTGTTTTCGCTTTGCTGACGGCGAGAAGATGAGCGGCGTTGCCGCTAAGGGGACAGCGCGCAGTGAATGAGGTATGATCTTTGTTCCATTTTGGATTCTCTACTTTTGCCGCCTGGTCTTCAAGATTCACACACTACCCCTCATGCCGGCGCCGGAGGCGAGAGGCCGCGAGGGGGTAGTCCCGCAGCACCCCCGCCGCCCGGCTGAAGCGAACGAGACAATAATCCCGCCGCCGCGCGATTGTCAAGCGCGCCTGTGGATAAATGGGGATACTGGGGGATTGCACTCCATTTGCGATTCGTGTTAGAGATTCTATCCCATGAAGAAGAACGGCAAGCGCAAGAAACCGGAGCCAGCCATCGAATGCCGCCTGAAGTTGTACGACGAGCACGATCGCGCGACCGTACATTTCATTCGCGACGGTGCCGAGAACGACGGCCGGACGATTATCCAACAAATCAAATTCGTGCTGCGCCAAGCAGCGGGAGGACAGCAATGAGCACGACATTCGAGAGAGCGCCCAAAGCAATCGAGGCGCTCGTGCAGAAAGCGATGGAACTGTACCAACCGGCGCTGCTTAAAGAGCGCGTCACCATCGACGCCATCATCGTCCGCAAGACGAAGGGCACCGAGGACGAGACGGAGGACGTTCACGCGCTCAAGCGCAGCGGCTATCCCATCGACGCAAAGATCGGCGTGACATCTCTCCAGGATCGGGCGCGCGGCATCGCAGACGCGAAGCTGATGATCGACGGCTTCGAGTGGAACAAGGCGACTGACCGCCAACGTCTCGCACTCATCGATCACGAACTCGAGCATCTGGTTCTGGTTGAGCACGAGCCGACCGAAAAAGACCCGGCGATCTACTTTCTCAAAGACGACCTCGGACGGCCGAAGCTCAAGGTCCGCCCACACGACTGGGAACTGGCGGGATTTCAGACCGTCGCGATCCGCCATGCCGAGCACTCCCACGAGGCGATGCAATTTGCCGCGTTCCGCGCCGACTACGCGCAACTGAATCTTTTCGGACCGCCCGACCTGCTCGCCATCGCGGATGGGAAGAAGCCGAAGAAGAAGGCGACAGCGAAGCTGCCCGCTAATTTCGGCGTCGAGCCCGACATCTCTCGCGCCTGCGCCCGTCGTCATCACACCGATTGCAAATACGCAGGCTGTCAATGCGATTGCAAACACCCCGACCGAAAAGGAGCAGAGGCTAATGCTTGAAATCAAAACCGAATTGAATCCATCCAGACCAGCGATTCCCGCGCAACCCGGAGGTGTGAAGCGATGGACTGCGACGGTGGATGGATATGAGGTCACATGGCAACCCGACAGCGCGGCGGTTCATCTTTACCCGCCCGGTTGGTGGGGTCGGAAGAATCAACCGCCAGCAGCGGAGTTTCGGAAGTGGGCGGCAGTGCTGGCCGAGGTTGCCGCCACGATGGAAGCGCAAAAGGACAACGAGAAAACTGACGAAGGCGGTCACCGCCAGGGGCAAGGCAATGGCTGAACCACAAAATCAATTTCTTGCACTGATCGACTCGCGAGCCGACGAAATCCGCGCGCTCCTGCCGAAATACTTAACAAGTGAGCGTTTCTTCGTACTCGCCCGCCAAGTCGAAAAAAATCCGACGCTGCGCGCTTGCACTCCACAATCTCTTTTCGACTGCGTGCTCCAAGCCGCTCAATGCGGTCTGGAAATCGGCACCGTCGATCAACACGCCTTTATCATTCCTTACGGCAAGGAAGCGCAATTTCAGCCCTCGTATCGTGGCATGATCTTCCGGCTGGTTCAGGCTGGTGTAGTAGGCAGCATGTACGCCGACATCGTTTGCGAGAATGATCCGCCGCCCGAAATCATCTCCGGCACCCGCCGCGAGTTGATCCACCGCCCCGATCCCTTCAAGCCGCGCGGCAAGACGATCGGAACCTATTCCGTCGCCACGATGCCGAATGGCTTGACCGACTTCGAGCTGATGGGGCCGGACGACATCGCCGCCGTCGAGAAGGCTGCGCTGAGAATCTCGGGCGGTAAGCCGTCTCCCGCTTGGTCGCAGTTCCGCAATGAGATGATCAAGAAGTCAGTCATCCGGCGCCACGCCAAACGGCTTCAAGGCGACCGACGCGGCCTGATGAACGACGACGAAGCAACACGGCTCGATCTGACGTTCGCGGCCACCCGCAAGGATGCCGGCGAGATTGAGCCGCCCGACGACCTCCCCAATGCCACAGACGGCACTCCCGCGCCGACTCCGCGCCGCGTCAAGGCCGAGATCGTACCGCCCAAGGAAGATCGCCTGCTGAGCGACCAGGAGCAGAACGACGCTTATGACGCATGGACCGCGCTCGGCGGCAAGGCGACCGGCCTCAAGAAGTTCCTGCAAGAGCATTACCAGCGCGGCGACCTGGCGGAAATCAAGCTGAGCGAGGTGGATGGATTGATGCAGGCAATGCAGACCGAGCTAAGCGCGTGAATAATTGGCCCTCAGTAACCGGCATTCTTCACGATGCCGGACTCTACGGCTCGATCGAGCGATGGAGCGATCCCGAAGCGATGCGCCGCGGGCGCCTCGTTGACGCCGCCTGCAATCTCCTGGTGATGGGCAAGCAGCTCCCGCAGTCGTGGGAAATCGATCACCCCGAATGCGTCCCGTTCATCGACGGCTACCGGGCGTTTCTCGCCCGTCACAAGGTCAACCTGATCCAATGCGCTTTCGAAGTCACTCACAAGCTCGAACGCTTCACCGGCCATCCCGATCAGTTGATCATGCTCGACGGCGTTCGCGCTTTGATCGATCTCAAGAGTGGCGGAATGCCCGCAGTCACGGCGCTTCAGACCGCCGCTTACGACCTCGCGATGCTCTCGATCGGAATGCCGAAAGTGACGCGCTTCGGCTTGCAACTGGCGCGCGGTGACTTCAAACTCCATCCTTTCACCGACCCGCGTGACCGCGACGAATTTACCATCCTTGTCCGCGCTTGGTGGATAAGGGCGAAATATGGAGTAGCAGCATGAACGCCCGACAGCGCAGAGAGCGCGACCGCGAAGCCGACTTTATCGCCGCTCACTATAACAAGGGTGAAACAGGGGTGGCCTCATCCCGAGACAATGAGGTTCCTAGCTGCGGCGGAGGCGATGTTCCCCCAGAGCCTTCGCCGCACACCCCGCTAAATCCCAACGGAGATACCCCCATGCCCGAAGTCGCAACCGATACAACCGCCCTTGCCGCCATCGATCCCGGCGTTCTGACTTCCGATCTCGACGCGCTCCGTCACAAGCCGCTGACCCGGATGGTCGTCGAGGAAGCGAAGGAATGGGACGACCGCGCCAAGGTTTATCTCGACAGCGCCGAGAAGTCCGAAGTCCGCAAGAAGATCAACGAGTTATTCGGCCAGCACAAATTCTGGCTCGGCAAATATCGTCTCGCCGTCGATCCGATCATCGCCGGCCGTCAATTCGTTTCGCGTCTGTTCGCCCAATGGGAAACGGCGCGCAAGGCCGAAGCAGACCGTCAACGCCGCGAGCGCGAGGAAGAGGCTCGGAAGGAGCAGGAGCGTCAGAGGATAGAGGAAGCCGCGCACCTTGAGAGCCTCGGCCACAAGGAGGAAGCCGAGGCTCACCTGGCCGCTCCGTTGCCGCCTGTGGCGCTGCCTGACGAAAAGGAGCCCGCAGGCAAGGTCGCTGGCGTCTCTGTCATCGAGACGTACAAACTCGATCGCATCATCGATCCCAAGATGCTCGCCGGCTACTTCGTCGAGCATCCCGAAGACTTGATCGCGCTGATGGAGCCGAAAGCAAACGAATGGAAGCGCCGGGCGACGAGTTCGAAGGGTCAATGGGTCGTGCCTGGGGTGACATTCATCAAACAGATCGAGACGCGAAACAGATCGTGAACGCCGCACAAGAAGACCTCGCCCATTGGCTACGAGAGTTCGACTACAGTCGAGACTTCTTCGCGCCCACTGAGCGGACCTCAACGCTATTGGCATACTTAGCGGCCGTGCGATTAGAAACAGACCTGACAAAGAAGGGAGTCGCAGATTTGCTACTCGCCTACCGCGAGCACGCTCAAGAATTGCTCAAAGCCATCGTGGAACTGGAGAAGATCGTTGGCTAAGAAATTCCGCCTCACTCCGCCCAAGCCCTTCGTGCCGCTCGAATATGACGAGCAATGCACGGTGTTTGAGTGGGCGAAGTATTGCAAGCTCGACGGTATCGAGTGGATGTTCGCGACGCTCAACGGCGTGCGGCTACCTATCGGCCTCGCGCGCAAGATGAAACGCGCCGGCCTAAAACCGGGACCGCCTGACATCTACCTCGACGTGGCTCGCAACGGTTTCAGCGGCCTGCGAGTCGAGATGAAGCGCGAGAAGGGCAGTTATACTTCAGACGATCAGGATGCGTGGCACGACCACCTGAGAGCGCAGGGCTTCAAAGTCGTCGTCGCCAAGGGAGCGCACGAGGCGATTGAGGCGATTAAACTGTACCTGGATGAAGGACGAAATGGCTGATCAGCGAAAGAAAAATCTTAACTGGAGCGTTGCCGATGATACTGGCAGCACGAACTCGTGGGCTGAGGTTCAGGTTGCCGTGCTCATGGATATCCGCGACGAACTTCAAACACTCGTGCGAATCTTCCAATGCTCCAATTTTCAAGGCTTGCCGTGGGACGTGAAGAAGATCATCGCCAACACGCGCAAGCCGAAACGCAAGAAGGCAGTTGTCAAGCTGCGGAGAGCCGCATGACCCCGCCCAGAACGAGCAGCCGAGCAATGGAGGTGTGAGATGAAACGCGAACGATTAGGGGAAATTATTGAGCATAGTTTTGAACAAGGCTGGAACGAGCGCGACGGCCGCTTTGATGCCAAGAGACTCAAAAAGGATGGCGCTTACGAAGCGCGAAAAAAGAAACTCGTTAACAGTTGGCTGATGCAACTGCTCGAAGAATCCGACCCGGAATTTTAGTCATGACCAACCCACGTTCCCGAACGATGCTGCGCCGCGCCGGTGTGCAGGTGGATGCGCTGCGAGAAGCGGAGAAGAAGATTGAGCGGTACGAGCGAGCGTTCCGGCGGATTCTGCGGGCGTGTGCTAACGAGAAATATCCCCGTCTGGACATTCAATCTGAAATTGAGCGCGTCTATCCCCCGCGCAGGAGGAAGCGATGAATGCTGACTACACTTGGATCGTCGGGTTAGGCTGGGTTCCCGATCCTTTGGGTAACTTGCTAGGATTTGGCGAGATTATGATCGTCGGGTTCGTTATTGTCGTGGCGCTTCGTTGGGCATGGTGGGCTGTTACGCCACGTTCACATTACCCGCGCAGGAGGAAGCGATGCCCGAAATCCTGACCGTAGATGAAGTCGCCGAATGTCTGCGTTGCTCTACCAACACCATCTACCGGATGCTCAAGAGCGGCGTGATGCGCTCATTCAAAGTCGGCAGCGATCACCGGTTCACCAAGGCGTATATCGAAGGATGGATCAAAGAGCGGGAAGGAGAGAACCGATGAACACCGACGCAATCCCCACTCAGCCAGTAGAATCCTCCAACATCGCGGCGCTTGGCTACGACTGGCCTGGCGCCACCCTCGCCGTCGTTTTCCATGCGCGAAAGCCGAGCCCCACGAAGCCCGCCGGTACGCCGGTCACAATCTACCATCTTGCGCCAATCCCGAAACCGCTCTATGAGAAATTATGTCACGCGCATTCGATCGGCAGCTTCTATTTCCAGCATATCAGGAACAATCCATCGATCACGGCGATGCTCTGGTGCGACTGCGGGCAGTTCACCGAGACGGGCGAACACTTGGAAACGTGCGTCAGGCTGAAGCAGCCAAGCGGGCGGGAGTAAAAGATGGGAGTCGCCGGCCGGTAGTGTCTCAGTTTGAAATTCGTTCCACTTGGCATCTCGATTCAGTCGTGCGA
>VFSW01001306.1_pt1 | contig 37964 bp, 30 predicted proteins | sample 5358111 | NCBI WGS metagenome assembly VFSW01 (sample SAMN11554181, study PRJNA540505) | mine drainage metagenome | isolation source: sediment from site ElyBrook_90M | place: USA: Ely Copper Mine, Vershire, VT | collected 2017 | reverse complement strand
GATAGAGCTTTTCTCCTAGTGCGGCATTGCCCGGCAGCGTTGTAGTGGCATGTGCCAGCAGCGGGGCGGCGGTGAAAAGCAGTAAGACAGCGAAGGATTTGACCATGAATTGATACTCCGTTGATGTGGACTTGGGTAGTCCTCAGGATACCAGCGCCTCCAGATGCGCTATGCGTACCGGCGCCGGAGGGTGCGAGTCGTAGAATGCCGAGTAGACCGGGTCGGGGGTAAGCGTGCTGGCGTTTTCCCGATACAGCTTTACCAGAGCAGTGATCATTGCGCGCACGTCGGCCTGTTCGGCGGCATAGACGTCGGCTTCGAACTCGTGCCGCCGCGAGCTCCATGACCATATCGGCTTCAGGAAGAACGTGAATACCGGACCGGCTATGAGGAACAGCGCCAGTGCGGCGTAGGTGGATGGCTGCGATACGCCGAGCCCGTGATAGAACCACGTCTGGCGCATCAGCCACGCCAGAAGATACAGGCCGGTGAGGCTCAGGCCAAACGTCACGAGCAGACGCTTGAGGACGTGATGGCGGCGGAAATGTCCAAGTTCGTGCGCCAGCACCGCTTCGATTTCGCCTTCACCGAGCGTATCGAGCAGGGTGTCGAAGAACACGATGCGCTTGTTCTTGCCGAAGCCGGTGAAATAGGCGTTGCCGTGAGCGGAGCGGCGCGACCCATCCATGATGAAGATGCCGCGGCTGCGGAAACCGGTACGCTTGAGCAGCGACTGGATGCGCTCTTTCACGCCGGCGTCGCGAAGCGGCGAGAATTTGTTGAACAGTGGCGCAACCAGCACCGGGTAAGCCCACACCATCACCAGGGTGAAGCCGCTCCACAGCGCCCAGACATAGAGCCACCACAGCTGTCCCATTGCCTGCATCAACCACAATACCGCGATGGTCAGTGGCGCTCCGATGGCAATGAGCAGAAGCGCCTGCTTGAGCAGGTCGGCGATGAACAGGCGTGCGGTGGTCTTGTTGAAGCCGAAGCGTTGCTCGATGACAAAGGTCTGGTAAGCGGAAAATGGCAGGTTGAGTACAGCCATGATCATGAAGACGCTCAGGATGAACGCAGTGCCGGTAAAAACCGGTCCGTGCCCGAGAGTGCGCCACCCCCGATCCAGGAGTTTCAGTCCGCCGCCGAGGGTCCACAGGATCAGCAGCAGGGCGCCGGTGACGTCGTCGATCAGGCCGAGCCGGGTGCTGGCGACCGTATAGTCTGCCGCCTTTCGGTGGTCGGCGAGCGGAACGCGATCGCTGAATGCCGTTGGAACCCGGTCGCGGTGCGACCGTACGTGGCGCATGTGGCGCCAGCCGAGCCAGACCTGAGCAAGCAGCATGGCGCCCAGTGCGCCCAAAAAAAGTGTGGAAAGACCGTTCATCGGACAGGCAGTGATATCATTGAGAGCTGAAGCAGTTTAGCATCAAGTGAAACCGGGAGAAAACGCATGCCCCAGGATCCTAACGCCCTGGTCTGGATAGATTTGGAGATGACGGGTTTGAGGCCCGAGTCGGACTACATTATTGAGATCGCCACGTTGATTACTGACAGCGAACTCAACATCATTGCCCAAGGTCCGGTGCTGGCCATCCACCAGCCCGAGAACGTGCTGGCGGCCATGGACGAGTGGAATACGCGCACCCACGGGGCGAGCGGTCTGGTCGATCGTGTCCGGTCTTCGACGCTCGGCGAGTCGGACGCGGAAAAGCAGACGCTGGCTTTCATTCAGCGCCATGTTCCGAAGAATCGGTCACCGCTATGCGGCAACAGCATCTGCCAGGATCGGCGGTTCCTTGCGCGTTTCATGCCGCAGCTTGAATCGTGGCTGCATTACCGCAATCTGGACGTGAGTTCACTGAAGGAGCTGGTGAAGCGCTGGAGGCCCAGTTTGTGCAGTGGCTTCGAAAAAAAGAACAGTCATAAGGCGTTGGATGACATAATGGAGTCGGTTGCGGAGCTGCGCTACTACCGCGAGCATTTCCTGCGCCTGTCTTGACGTTTGGCTGTCTGCCGCTGCCGGGCGATGGCCCAGCGCACGTGCTCACGCACCAGTGTCGAAGGATGGTCGGCGCGCGCCTCGAGCGCCGCAGTCACGATGGCGTCTGCCGGTGCATTGCCGAGTGCGACCGCGACGTTGCGCAGCCAGCACTCGTAGCCGGAGCGCCGTATTGCCGATCCTTCGGTGCGACGCTGGAATTCCTCCTCGGTCCAGGCAAAAAGCTCCACCAGCTGCGGTGCATCCAACCCATGACGCGGTGCGAAATCGGCGATGGCGCTGGTCACCGCGAACCGGTTCCAGGGACAGACGATCTGACAGTCGTCGCATCCGTAGATGCGATTTCCGATCAGTGGCCGCAGTTCCACTGGGATGGTGCCGCGCAGCTCAATAGTGAGATAGGAGATGCAGCGACGCGCATCGATTTCATAGGGAGCTACGATAGCGCCCGTCGGGCAGGCGTCGATACAGCGGTGGCAGCTGCCGCAGTGTTCGGTCACGGCAGCATCGACGGGCAGGGGCAGGTCGGTGTACAACTCGCCCAGAAAGAACCACGAGCCGGCGTCGCGGTGTATCAGATTGGTGTGCTTGCCGATCCAGCCGAGGCCGGCTTTGCGCGCCAGAGCTTTTTCCAGCACCGGCGCGCTATCGGCGAAGGCGCGGTACCCGAATGCGCCGACGACCGACTCGATGCGGCCGGCCAGCTCCTGCAGGCGGGTGCGCACCAACCGGTGATAGTCACGTCCAAGCGCGTAACGGGCAACATAAGCGAGCGCAGGATCGGCGAGCACTTGCGACATGTCGGCCGCATGCGGCGGCAGGTAGTTCATGCGCACCGAGATTACCCGCAGGGTTCCTGGCACAAGATCTGCCGGCCGGCTGCGCCGGGTACCGTGGCGCTCCATGTAGGACATTTCCGCGTGCCGATCCTGTGCCAGCCAGTTCAGCAGGTGCAGTTCATCCTGGCCGAGTTCAGTGTCGGTGACGCCGACCTGGTCGAAGCCGAGCGTCAACCCCCACGCCCTGATGTCCTGCATCAGGCGCGCGAAATCGACTGTTTGCATTGGAGCGATCGCCATTAATCTCTATCATACCGCTATGGAGGAACTGTCCGAAGCACTGTACAGCGCCGCGCAGGCGCGCGAAATCGACCGGCGTGCCGCGCTCGACTGCGGTCCAGCTGCCGACCCGCTCATGGAACGTGCCGGTGCAGCAGCGTTCGATCTGCTGCGCCGACGCTGGCCGCGGGCGCGCCGCTTGGCTGTGGTCTGCGGGCCCGGCAACAACGGCGGTGACGGTTACGTGGTCGCGCGCCTGGCGCAGGCTGCGGGCATCACGACCTGGGTCATGTGTCCCGGCGAGCCTGGCCGTCTGCAGGGGGACGCCGAGCGCGCACGCCAGCAACTGCTTGGATGCGGTGCGCCAATACGGCCGTTATGCGCCAGCGATCTGGCGCGTGCGGATGTGGTCGTGGATACGCTTTTTGGTACCGGCCTGGAGCGTGAGGTGCAGGGTGAATGGCTGGCGGCGATTCAGGCCATCAACAGTTGCGGTGTGCCGGTGCTGTCGGTGGATCTGCCCTCGGGTCTGCACGCCGACAGCGGACGCGTTCTCGGCGGTGCGGTGCGGGCAACGGCGACCCTCGGCCTGATCGGACTGAAAGCGGGGATGTTTACCGGATACGGGCGCGAATACTGCGGCGACATTTGTCTCGACAGCCTGGGCGTGTCTCCGCAGTGCATGGCGGCGGTGGCGCCGCTCGCGCGACGCATTTTGGCTGACAGTCTGCGCTGTCTGCTGCGCCCGCGTCCGCGTTACGCGAACAAGGGTTACGCAGGCCATGTGCTGGTGGTCGGCGGAGGGCCGGGCATGGGCGGTGCCGCACATCTTGCCGCTGCGGCGGCTTACCGTGTGGGTGCGGGGCTGGTCACGGTTGCCACTCACCCCGGGCATGCGGCCTGCCTAAACAGCGTGCGGCCCGAACTCATCGTGCATGGGGTCGAAGGAGCCGCCCGCCTGCGTACCCTTCTGGCACGGGCTGATGTGATCGCGGTGGGTCCAGGCCTTGGCCAGGACGACTGGGCACGGGATTTGTGGGCGGCGGTGCAAGACAGCCGTCTGCCCCAAGTGGTCGATGCTGATGCCCTGAACCTGCTTGCTGCCAGCGCGACGGCGCGCGACAACTGGATATTGACGCCGCATCCGGGCGAGGCAGGGCGCCTGCTGAACCGTAGTGCTGGCGATGTTCAGGATGACCGGTTCGCGGCGGTGCGCGCGGTGGCCGCGCGCTTCGGCGGGGTGTGCGTGCTCAAGGGCTCGGGCAGCCTGGTAGCAGGTGGTGTGGATGAACCCATCTGGTTGTGCGATCGCGGCAATCCGGGCATGGCGAGTGGTGGCATGGGGGACGTGCTGACCGGCATCATCGCAGGGCTCGTAGCCCAGGGTCTGACGGCATTGGATGCCGCGCGGCTCGGAGTATGGTGCCATGCCGGAGCGGCTGACGCGGCCAGCGCCCATGGCGGCGAGCGCGGCCTACTGGCGCAGGATCTGTTGCCCGGTGTCCGCTCCCTGGTCAACGCGTTGGGGAAGCCGTGAGTGTTGTTCGTGTCGTGGCGGACGAACACGAAATGGAGTCGCTGGGTGCGGCACTTGCACCCCGGCTGCGGGCGGGGCAGGTAATCTTCCTGCATGGCGAACTCGGTGCGGGCAAGACCACATTGGTCCGCGGCGTGCTGCGTGCCCTGGGGTACGCGGGATCAGTGAAAAGCCCCACCTATACGCTGGTCGAGCCATATGATCTCGGGCGCGGCAGGTTTTATCATTTCGACCTCTATCGCATGGAATATCCCGAGGAACTGGAACTTCTCGGTATCCGTGATTACCTTCAGGGAAAGGGAGTGTGCATCGTGGAGTGGCCGGAACGCGGCGCGGGCATCTTGCCGCGTCCGGATGTTGACGTTTTTATAGACAGGGTTGATCATGCGCGCAGCGTGCGACTGGTTCCGAACAGCGACGATGGTGCAGCACTTCTGAGCGGTCTGGAATGAGATCGGCACGCGCTATCTTCCTGTCGGTGCTTCTGGTCTTCCCCATCTCCTGCTGGGCGCAACTCGTTGCCATTCAGAACGTTCGAATGTGGCCGGCACCGGATTACACCCGACTGGTGTTTGACCTGAGCGGCTCGCTTCAGTACCGGCTTTTCATGCTCAAGGATCCGTACCGCGTGGTGATCGACCTTCACGGCGCGCGCCTGGTCGGGCCGCTGCCACAGCTGGGCAGCGGAAGCCAGATCGTAGCCGATCTACGCAGCGGCGCACGTACAAAAGGCACGGTGCGCATCGTCGTTGATCTCAAGATTGACGCCCAACCCCGCAGCTTCCTGCTGAAGCCGGCCGGCCCGTATGGCCATCGCCTGGTTGTGGACCTTTATAATACTGCAAAGGCAGCGCAGGACCGCGCCAGGCTTGCGGCGCGCGCGACGGCGCCGCCGTCGCGGAAGTTCATTGTAGTGATTGATCCTGGGCATGGCGGCGATGATCCAGGCGCAACCGGTCATGTCTACGGCACGCGCGAGAAGAACGTGGTGCTTGCGATCGCACGCGATCTGGACCGGCTCGTAGCGGCGCAACCGGGAATGAAGGCGATCATGACGCGCACCGGCGACTACTACGTGCCGCTGGAGCAACGCAGACGCATGGCCAGAGGGGCGGATGTATTTGTTTCGATCCATGCGGATTCCATGCCGGGACGCGTGGACGACGCCCGCGGAGCCTCGGTATATGCCCTGTCCGAGAAGGGCGCTACCAGCACGCTCGCCAAGGCACTGGCCAGCGATGAAAACACGTCTGACTGGATCGGAGGAGTGAATCTGAACAGCGTTGAAAGCGGTGTCAGCGAAGTCCTGGGAGATCTGACCAAGTCGGCGACCATTGCCGATAGCCTGAGGCTCGGCGATGACATGCTTCCCTATCTGCGCAGGGTGGCGCCGATGCATTCAAACAAGGTCGAGCAGGCCGGATTCGTGGTGCTTGAGTCCCCCATTCCGTCGGTTCTGATTGAAACCGGATTCATCTCCAATCCCACGGATGAGCGCAAGCTGCGCAGCAGGCTTTTCCAGGAACACACCGCCGATGCCATATTCGACGGACTGAAACGGGCCGAACCCTGGCTGTTGGCAAGGCGCGGCGTCCCGATAAGGACTGCGCACGTGGCGCTCCCGGACGAATACGTCGTACGTCCCGGCGACACCCTGACGGCGATCGCGCACCGCCACGACGTCTCCGTGACTGTGCTGCGCGATGTCAACGATCTCAAGGACAGCACTCTCCCCGTAGGCCTGAGCCTGCGCATCCCGACGGGCGGAGGTCGCGGCTGAATAGCCGTCTGCCCGCAGCCCGGGCCTGGGCTGCGGGCGATATGAAATGCATCGAATGCCAATAAAGAGTTTTCCAGAATGAGGAGGGGGGAAGAATGAGCCTGCTTCGGACCAAGCCGATCAACGCCGACATGTATTGCGACACCGGATTGCGGCGTTGTCTGACCGCTTTCGACCTGACCCTGCTGGGCATAGGCGCCATCATCGGCGCCGGGATATTCGTGCTCACGGGTATCGCGGCGGCGACCAGGGCGGGCCCGGCAATCGTGCTGTCTTTCGTGGTCTCGGGCTTTGCCTGTGCATTCTCGGCGCTGTCCTATGCCGAACTCGCGTCCAGTATAGGCGGCTGCGGCAGTGCCTACGGCTACGCCTATGCTGGTCTGGGCGAATTAGTGGCCTGGATCATCGGCTGGGACCTGATTCTCGAGTACGGCGTGGCCGTTGCAGCGGTGGCGATCGGCTGGTCCGGTTACGCCAACAATGCGCTGACGGCGGTCGGGCTGCATCTGCCGGCGGCGCTGCTGACAACGCCGGTTGACGGTGGAATCATCAATCTGCCGGCCGCGCTTATCGTGCTGGTTCTGAGTGCACTGCTCTCAGTCGGAGTGCGCCAGAGCGCGCGCTTCAATGCCATCATGGTGCTGGTGAAGGTCGTTGCGATCGCGACTTTCGTGGCGGTGGCTGTACCCAATGTCCGTTCAGCGAACTGGCATCCGTTCATGCCTTTCGGGTGGAAGGGTGTGATGAGTGGTGCTGCACTGATATTTTTCGCCTATATCGGTTTCGATGCCGTTTCGACCGCGGCGGAGGAGGCCATCGACCCGCCGCGCGACCTGCCCATCGGCATCCTCATTTCGCTGGCGGTGTGCACGGTGATCTATATGGCCGTCGCCGGGCTGCTTACGGGGATCGTCCCCTATGGCACGCTCAATGTTCCTTCGCCGGTGGCCGAATCCATGCTGCGCCTCGGATACCGCTGGGCGGCGGCGGCGGTCGCTGCCGGTGCGATCGCCGGGCTTACCACCGTGATGTTGGTGCTGTACTACGGGCTGACCCGAATATTTCTGTCCATGTCGCGCGATGGCCTGCTGCCGCCGGTGTTTTCGGCGATCAATGCCCGTACCCGTACGCCGCTACGAGTAATCCTGGTAAGCGGCCTGCTGATCGCGGCAATTGCCGGCTTTACGCCGATCGGTGATGTGGCGGAGCTTGTTAATATCGGAACGCTGTCGGCGTTCGTTCTGGTATGTTGCGGGGTCATTATCCTGCGCCACACCAAGCCGGACCTGAAGCGCCCGTTCAGAACCCCGTGGAGCCCGGTGATTCCTCTGCTGGGGATGGTATTCTGCATTTATCTCATGGCGAGCCTGCCCCTTATTACATGGCTGCGCTTTGTGATCTGGCTGACCATCGGCCTGGCCATCTATTTTGGCTATTCCAGGAAGCACAGCGCTCTGAATAATTGATAGCGGGATCGGACCGCGTCGTGACTCAGATCTCGATGACTTCGCCGCCACGGCGAGCGCTGTCCCCGAGCGGCAGGCTTTGCGGGTCGAGACGCTCCCTGATCCCGGTATCGAGACAGGCCTGGCGCTCGCTGTCGGAAATGATCTGCCCGTCGCGGTCGACGATATAGAAGATGTCCTCGGCGCGTTCACCATAAGTCGCCACCTTTGCCGTCACCAGACGTGCACGGCAGTGCTGCAGCGCAAGCGCAACCTGGTAGAGCAGTCCCGGGCGGTCCTGGGCGATGACCTCCATCATCGTCTGCTGGCCGTTGGGGGCGGTGGCGAAACTCACCCTGGTGGCGATGGGAAAATGGCGCAACACGCGCGGCATGCGTGCACTCCTCGGATCACGGCCGGGCTGCGGCTTGAGCAGCTGTGTGCGCAGCGCTGCCTCGAGCTCTGCGAGGTGTGCAGGCTCCATAACCGGTTTGCCTGCGTGATCCAGCACAACGAAGGTGTCGAGCGCAAACCCGAACCCGGTGGTATGGATGCGCGCGTCCATAATGGAAAGGTTGAGGCGGTCGAAACCACCCGTGATTACCGCAAACAGGTCGTCGCGGTCTGGGGTGAACACCAGGAATTCCGTTCCCCCGGCACCCGGGTGGAAGCGTGCCGCAACGAGTGGCAGGTCGGCGGCCGCCGTGGTGCTGATCTTTTCGGCATGCCATGCCAGCGCGTCGGCATCATGACGCGGGAAGTAATCGCTTTCCATGCGTGCCCAGTGCCGGTGCACGAGCTCCAGATCCACGTTTTTTTCTGCCAGGACGCTCAAGGCTTCCTGCTTGAGATCGCTGATGCGCTCCTCTAGATCGATAGGCTTGGCGAAACCGCGGCGCAGCACACGCGTGGTCGCCGCATGCAGCTGCGACAACAGACGGTCTTTCCAAACATTCCACACGGTGGGGCTCGTTCCGCGCATGTCGGCGACGGTCAGCAGGTAAAGATTGTCGAGATGTTCCTGGTCGCCGACTTTTTGGGCAAACTCGAGAACGACCCCGGGGTCCATGATGTCCTGGCGCTGCGCGGTCCAGGACATTACCAAGTGATTGCGCACCAGCCAGCTCACGAAGCGGGTGTCGTATTCGCTCAGCCCGTGTCTTTCACAGAAGGTGCGCGCCTCCTTCTCCCCGAGCGTGGAATGGTCGCCGCCGCGCCCCTTGGCAATATCGTGGAACATGCCTGCCAGGTACAGGCGTTCGGGCTTCACCAGATGCTGGATCAGACGGCTGGCAAGCGGAAATTCGTGCTGGTACTCCGGCACAGTGAATCGCCGGAGGTTGCGCACCACGAACAAAGTGTGCTCGTCAACGGTATAGACATGGAACAGGTCGTGCTGCATCTGCCCGACGATGTGTCCGAATGCCGGTATGTAGGCCGCGAGCACGCCGTAGGCATTCATGCGCCGCAAGGCGTGGGTGATTCCCTGGGGCTGGCGCAGGATCTCCATGAACAGACTGCGACAGGCGATGTCCTGGCGGAAGTGGTTGTCCACGCGGTGCAGGTTTTCGCGCAGCAGGCGTATGGTCTGAGCGCGTACGCCCTTGAGTTCGGCATGCTGCTCCAGGACGAGGAACATCTCCAGTATCGCATACGGCGATTTCTCGAAAACGTTCCTGCGCGTTACTTCAAGGAAATCGTCGCGCGCCTGGAAGCGCCGATTTATCGGTCGCAGGCGCTTTCTGCCGGAGCTGAGAATGGCTTCCTGAAAGTGTTGCAGCAGAATCTCGTTTAGCAGCGCCAGCTCCTTGACGGTGCGGTAATAGTGCTTCATGAACTGCTCGACCGCGAGGCTGTCGGGTTGGTTCACGTAGCCCATGTGCGCCGCCAGAGAGACCTGGTAATCGAACAGCAGTCGGTCTTCGCGATGTCCGGCCAGATAGTGTATGCCGCAGCGCAATTGCGAAAGCAGATGTCGACCCCGGGTGAGGCTGCGGTACTCGCCTTCGCTCAGAAACTCCAGCGCCACCAGATCGTGCAGCGTCGATGTGCCGAAGTGGCGCTGCGTCACCCAGGCGATCATCTGGATGTCGCGCAGGCCTCCTGGACCCTCCTTGATGTTCGGTTCCAGGTTGTATGCGGTGTCATCGAAATGATGATGTCGCTTGATCTGCTCCTGCCACTTGGCTGCAAAGAATTTCTTGCTGGGCCAGATTTTCGGAGCTCCCGTTACCGCTTGCATCGCGTTGAACAGCGCCGGATCGCCGCTCAGATGGCGCGCCTCCATCAGGTTGGTGGCCACGGTGATGTCCTTCTTCGATTCGCGCACACAGTCCCTGAGCGTGCGTACGCTATGCCCCACCTCAAGCCCCATGTCCCAGAGAAAGTTGAGCAGCGCCCGAGCGAATTCGCGCGCGCTTGTGTGTGCCCGCTTCTCTAACAATATGAGAAGGTCCACGTCCGAAGCCGGATACAACTCGCCGCGCCCATATCCGCCGACCGCGGCCAGAGCCATACTTCCGCAGCCGCTGGCCAGGTGCTGATACAGGTCCCAGACGCGGGTCAGCAGCTGGTCAACCAGCCAGGCGTGCGCGCTGACAATGTCTTGGACCGGTGCGCTGTCGAGATATTGCTGTTTCAGCGCAGCGCGCCCGGCGCGCAGAGTGCTTTGAAAAAGCGCCAGTGTCTCGGCAGGTGGGCGCGGGCCGGTCGGCCGGCCCGCTGAAAGTGCAGCAAGATCGGCGTCAAAACGCTGTGGATCGAATATGTCCAGCCTGTGCAGAGGCATTGCATGGTCCTGGTTTGGTTGCCTGATGGCGGCAAATCTGTTGGCCACGCCGCCTACATGGTGTGCCGGCCGCTTGCAGCGCCCTGAGTTCTAAAGACTGTCTCCCGGTAGGACCGTCAGCACTTCGTGGCCGGCCTCGGTGACCAGTATCGTATGTTCCCACTGTGCTGACAGGCTGTGGTCGCGCGTGACCACGGTCCAGTTGTCCGGCAGCAGTCGGACCTCTTTTTTCCCAGAGTTGATCATAGGTTCAATGGTTATGATCATGCCGGGAACGAGTTGCATCCCGGTACCGGGCTTGCCGTAGTGCAGCACCTGTGGGTCCTCATGGAACTGGCGGCCGATACCGTGTCCGCAGTACTCGCGCACGACGGAGCAGAGGTTCTGTTCGGCGTAGTTTTGGATGACGTGGCCGATATCGCCGAGGTGCACCCCTGCTCTGACGATTTCGATTCCCTTGCACATGCAGTCATAGCTGACCTGCGTGACGCGCCGGGCCTGAATCGAGGGTTCGCCGACGAAGAACATCTTGCTGGTGTCGCCGTGATAGCCGTCTTTGATGACGGTGATATCAATATTGACGATATCGCCCCTTTTCAGGACCTTGTCTCCGGGTATCCCATGACAGACCTGATGGTTGACCGAGGTACAGATGGATTTCGGGAATCCATGGTAATTGAGCGGTGCGGGAATGGCCTGCTGGGTGTTCACGATGTAATCGTGACAGATGTGGTCCAGCTCGCCGGTGGTGATGCCCGGCTGCACATGCGGCCGGATCATGCGGAGCACATCGGCCGCAAGCAGGCCCGCAATGCGCATTTTCTCCACTTCTTCAGGGGTCTTTATCGTGACGGCCATGATCGTGAGATATCTGCAGTTCGGGGGGTGGTTCCAGAATAGAATCGGTACAATTGCACTGTACCATGGACGCACGCAAAGCTCTCCCACTCAGGGAATGGTGCGCGGCAACGTACCCGGTTTTCGCCGAACCTTGCCGTGTCTTCTGCGGAAGCGGGGCAGTTAGGAGACGCGGCGCTCGGGACGGTGGTGGATTCCCCTTGCGTAGCCTGTACCATGATGTGTCCAGACGCGAATGCGAGCGGTTGCAATCGGCGTATTGCATCAAATCACGAAGCCACACCGGTTTTTGCGTGATCGCCGACCGGGATGGTGCAGTTTGTGGCGGTTTACCGGCAAAGGACTGGAGTCAGTGCCCATCGTTTTGCCTGGCCGGGTCGCGGTCCGGTATCGCCGACCAGATATGTGGGATGGTGGTGGCGGTTCGCGCAGACCGCAGTTCCGGGGACTTTAATCTTTAAGATGTCGGGAGCCGGATTGCGGGAATACTGAGGCAGCGGGTCGGAACCGGGAGGTTCGTTAATTCATGCCTCCCCGGCCAGATGAGCCCTGCCGGGGACGCCGTCTGTCATCCCGCGCATTGGCGCTAGGCCTTGGCTTGTGGTATAAAGCTACGTTTTTAAGGCACTAATTCCGGCTTGGGCGCTGTGGCTCCCTTAAGAACCAAAGGCCGGCAAAACACACGTGGTCCGTTAAAGGATATCCGGGTGCTGCCCAACGCGTTGCGGTGGGGAGTTGGGTGTCCTGGGATCACGGCGGAAAAACCCGATCGGAGAAAATTCATGAGCGAAGTAACGATGCGCCAGATGCTGGAGGCCGGGGTTCATTTCGGTCACCAGACGCGTTTCTGGCACCCCAAGATGCGCCCCTATATCTTTGGTGATCGCAACAAAGTCCACATCATCAATCTCGAGAAAACGCTGCCCATGTTCAATGAGGCGATGGGTTTTCTCGGCAAGCTCACCTCGAACAAGGGAACGATCCTGTTCGTTGGCACCAAGCGTCAGGCTGGCGACATCATCCGGGAAGAGGCGACACGGTGCGGCAGCCCCTATGTCGACCATCGCTGGACCGGTGGCATGCTGACCAATTACAAGACGGTGAAGAAATCCATCGAGCGGCTCAAGGCGCTGGAAGCAATGGAACTGGATGGCACGTTCGACAAGCTCAACAAGAAGGAGACGTTGCTGCTCACGCGCGAACGCGACAAGCTCAATCGCAGCCTGTCGGGCATCAAGGAGATGGGTGGTTTGCCCGACGCGCTTTTCGTGATCGATGTCGGCCATGAATATATCGCAGTGTCCGAGGCCAATAAGCTGAATATCCCGGTGGTCGCGGTGGTGGATTCCAATTGCAAGCCGGATGGCGTGGACTATGTCATTCCGGGCAATGACGATGCGCTGCGTGCGATCCGTCTGTATGTGCGGGCGGCAGCGGACGCGATTATCGAAGGCCGCAATACCGTGGCTGTTTCTCTGCCGGCCGACGATGAGGAATTCGTCGAGATTGCCGAAGAGTCTTCGAAGGTCAAGGTAGCAGCTAAACGCAAGCCAGTGGCCGTGAGCCTCCCGCAGGAGGCGCAGGACCCCTTGCTTGAACCGGACGGAGGCGAGCCGAAGGCAGAGCCAGCTCACGTCGACGCTCGGCGGCCGGTGCGTCCACGGTCCAAGGCCCCGGCGGCGGGCCGGGGTCGAACGAAAGCCGACTAGGGCGAATGAAAAAGGGGGCCTCGCCCCCTTTTTCTTAACGTAGCAGGCTGTATTGATTTTTCGGGGATGAGTCATGACGATTACTGCAGGTCAGGTTAAGGAGTTGAGGGAACGCACTGGGCTCGGAATGATGGAGTGCAAGAGCGCCCTGACGGAGACCAATGGGGACATGGAGGCAGCGATCGATCTGTTGCGCAGGAAGGCGGGGGCCAAGGTGGAAAAGAAGGCCGGTAGAACGGCGGCAGAAGGAGCGATCGCAGTGTACCTGAGTCCCGACCGCAAGCTTGCCACGATGGTGGAAGTGAACTCGGAAACCGATTTTGTTGCCAAAGGTGAAGAATTCATGGCGTTTGCCGCAGCGGTCGCGGCCAGCGTCGCGGACCGGAATCCGACCACGTTTGAAGCGCTTGTTGCACTTCCGCTCGCCGGAGGAGATGGTACCAGGACGGTGTCGCAGGTGCGCGAGGGGCTCGTCGCCAAGCTCGGCGAGAACATCGCAGTGCGGCGTTTTGTGCGTTATACCTCCAGTCACGGGCACATTGCCGCCTATGTACACGGGCGCAGGATCGGCGTGCTCGTGGAGCTCACCGGTGGCGACGAAGCGCTTGGCCGCGATCTGGCCATGCACGTAGCAGCCAGCCGGCCGGGGTATGTCACCCGGGACGATGTGCCTGCCGACGTGGTCGCGAACGAGAAGAAAATATTCATCGCCCAGGCCGCGGACAGTGGCAAGCCCGCCGAAATCGTCGAGAAAATGGTCGCCGGCCGCGTGAGCAAGTATTTGAGCGAAATCACGCTGCTCGGGCAGCCTTTCGTCAAGGATCCGGACATTACTGTGGACAAGCTTCTCCAGAAGGCGTCTGCCCGAGTGATGCGCTTCAGCCGTTACGAGGTCGGAGAGGGCATAGAGAAGGGTGCGAGCGATTTCGCCGCCGAGGTGATGGCCCAGGTCAAGGGAGGCTAGGTCCTTGGCCCGCGAGCCGCTGCCGAACAGCACCGTGCCGGCTTACCGTCGCATCCTGCTCAAGTTGAGCGGGGAGGCGTTGATGGGAGACGATACCCACGGAATCAACCGTCAGGTGCTTGGGCGTATCGTCGGCGAGATCAAGGAGGTCGTCGACAGCGGGGTCGAGCTGGCATTGGTCGTCGGTGGAGGAAACATCTTCCGCGGAATTGCGCCCAGTGCCCAGAGCATGGACCGGGCCACGGCCGATTACATGGGCATGCTCGCTACCGTGATGAACTCGCTGTCAATGCAGGATGCATTGAGCCAGGCGGGCGTGCCGGCGGTGGTTCTCACGGCGTTGCCCATGAACGCCGTTGCCGAATCGTATTCCCGGCGCGCGGCATTGAGCTACCTGGAAGACGGACGGGTTGTGATCTTTGCAGCCGGCACCGGAAATCCGTTTTTTACCACCGACACGGCTGCGAGTCTGCGGGGACTGGAAATCGGGGCGGACGTCGTGCTCAAGGCGACCAAGGTGGACGGCGTGTACACGAAGGATCCGATGCGCCACCCGGATGCGCAGCGCTACGACACCCTGACGTATGACGAAGTACTGGAAAAGCGGCTCGGTGTCATGGATGCTACGGCCATCGCACTGTGTCGCGAGCAGAATATGCAGTTGCGTGTGTTCAGCATAAACGTGCCGGGAAGCCTGATGCGGATTGTGCGAGGCGAGAACGAAGGCACACTCGTCAGTCGCGGAGATTGAAGCCATGCAAGACGTGATCAGCAAGATCAACCAGGATGCCGAGGCGCGAATGGCGAAGTCGGTCGAAGCGCTTAGGCTGGCGCTTGATAAAGTCCGGACCGGCAGGGCGCATGCCGGCCTGCTCGACCATATCCAGGTCGAATACTACGGCAGCCGGACCCCGCTCAACCAGGTGGCAAACATTGCGGTGGCGGACGCGCGCGCGCTCGCCGTCACGCCCTTCGACAAGAGTATGGCGCAGGCGATCGAGAAGGCGATCCAGGAGTCCGGACTCGGGCTCAATCCGGTGGTGGCCGGACATACGGTACGCGTGCCGCTGCCGGTGCTGACTGAGGAGCGGCGCAAGGAGCTCGGGAAGGCCGTGCGCAACGAAGGTGAAGAGGCGAAAATCGCCATCCGCAACGTGCGCCGCGACGGCATTACCCATCTCAAAGAGGCTCTGAAGAAGAAGGAAATCTCTGAGGACGACGAGAAACGCGCGCACGACGTGGTCCAGAAACTCACCGACCGGTTTACCGCGGAGGTGGACAAGCTGGTTGTCGCCAAGGATCGCGACCTGATGGCGATCTAGGTGGTGTTGTGTGACCACCGGCGCGCCATCCGGCCAGTCCCCCGTTCGATGAATGAGTCCGAAATTACTTTCTAGCGAGATGTCTAAGTCGACGAAACCTTCCACGCCAGCCCTGACCGCGCCGCCGGTCTTGCGAATGCCGCTGCATGTCGCGGTGATCATGGACGGCAACGGCCGATGGGCCAAGAGCCGAGGGCTGCCGCGGATCGCCGGTCATCGCCGCGGTGTCGAGGCCGTCCGTGATCTGGTTGCTGCATGCGGAGAGAAGGGCATCCGCTACCTCACGCTGTTTGCCTTCAGCAGTGAAAACTGGCGCCGACCCGAGACCGAAGTTCGATTGTTGCTGGAGCTGTTTGGGATGGCTCTCGACAAGGAAGTGAAAAAGCTGCATGCGAACAACATACGTTTCCGGGTGATCGGCGATGTCTCGGCTTTCGGCGCCAAGCTGGTGGAACGCATACGTCAGGGCGAGGCGCTGACCCGCGACAACACCGCGCTCACCCTTACGGTTGCGGCCAACTACGGCGGTCGCTGGGATATTGCACAGGCCTGTCGCGAGCTCGCGCGTTGTGCCGCTGCCGGAGCGCTCGACCCGGAATCAATCACGGCCGAAAGCCTTGAACCCTTCCTCAGCATGGCGAAAATGCCGGAGCCGGACCTGTTCATAAGGACCGGCGGCGAGCAGCGCGTGAGCAATTTCCTGCTGTGGCAGTTGGCGTACACCGAGTTTTATTTCACGCCGGCTCTGTGGCCGGATTTCGACCGTGGCCAGTTCGAGGCCGCACTTGCATCGTACGCCGGACGGCAGCGCCGCTTCGGCCACACCGGCGATCAAATTGAGGCTGCCGCATCGGGGAGCACCGGCAAGCGTGCTTAAGCTGCGCGTCCTTACCGCTGCGGTTCTAGCGCCGCTGATGGTTTGGGCGACGTTTTACCTCACTACTTCCCGGCTTGGGGCCTTGTTGGCGATTTTCATGATCGCCGCAGCTTGGGAATGGACCGGGCTGTGCGGTCTAACTTCGGTACTGGCGCGGACAGCCTATGTTGCGGTGCTGGCGGTTGCCGGCCTGCTGCTTTACCAGCTCCCAGTGTTGCCGGTGATGCTCGCCAGTGTGGCATGGTGGATCTGGGCATTGTTCGAGCTGCTGTATTATGCCGATCTGCGGCAGGGGTTCCTGGCGACGGTGTTCGGCAGGCGCCTGAGCGGTTTCTTCATTTTGATTCCGGCCTGGATTGCGCCCCTGGCTGTTCACGCGCGTCGTGACGGCGGTCCGCGACTGACCCTATTTATAATGGTGTTGGTGTGGGTGGCCGATACCGGTGCATACTTCGTGGGCAAGCCCTGGGGCAAGACAAAGATTGCGCCGCAAATCAGTCCCGGAAAGAGTCTCGAGGGGCTACTGGGCGGTCTGGGGATGGTGTCGCTGCTGGCGCTTGCCTGCGGAAAGTACATTTGGAAACTGACGGTGCCGGCACTGGTGCTGTGGCTTGCGATTACGGTGGTCGCCGCACTTTTTTCAGTGCTGGGTGATCTTGTGGAGAGCCGGGCCAAGCGCATCGCCGGCGTCAAGGACAGCGGCAGTCTTCTTCCTGGTCACGGCGGGGTGCTTGATCGTATCGACGCCTTTACCGCCGCAGCGCCGGCGTTCGTACTCGGGTGGTTGCTACTGAGGCCGCTATTATGATTGTCCAGGGCGCTCGGGAGTCCGCGCAAGGCCATCACAGCGACGGCGTGCGGGGCGTCACGATACTCGGGTCGACCGGCTCGATTGGGCTAAGCGCCCTCGATGTCCTGGCGCGTCATCCGCAACGCTTCCGTGTTGTCGCGTTGACCGCAAACACCCAGGTCGAGCGTATGTTCGAGCAATGCCGTCGGCATGTTCCGGATGTGGCGGTCATGCGTGATGTTCGCGCTGCGGACGAGTTGCGGCACAAGCTGGATGGGTTAGGTCTGCTGATCGAAGTGCGTTCCGGAGATGAGGGTCTCAATCAGGCGGCGGCACTGGCGCAAAGCGACATCGTCGTCGCAGCGATCGTGGGGGCCGCAGGACTGCTGCCGACGCTGGAGGCGGTACGTTTCGGCAAGCGCGTGCTCTTGGCCAATAAGGAGCCGCTTGTCATGTCTGGCCATATTCTTATACGCGAGGCGAGCCGTTCCGGGGCGGAGCTGTTGCCGGTCGACAGCGAGCATAATGCGATCTTTCAGTGCCTGCCAGGCGGTTACCGGGCGGGAGGCCCGAGTCTGGGGATGCGCAAGATCTTTCTGACCTGTTCTGGCGGACCGTTCCGTACCACGCCGCTCGACCAACTCTTCAGCGTCACGCCCGCGCAGGCCTGTGCCCACCCGCGCTGGGCGATGGGCAGAAAGATTTCGGTCGATTCTGCAACGCTTATGAACAAAGGGCTTGAATTGATCGAGGCGTGCAGGCTTTTCGGTGTGGCGCCGGAGCAGATAGAGATCGTTATTCATCCGCAAAGCGTGGTACATTCGCTGGTTTCGTATGCGGATGGATCAGTGCTGGCGCAGCTCGGTAATCCGGACATGCGCACGCCGATTGCCCATGCTCTGGCCTGGCCCGACCGCATGGAGTCCGGCGTCAAGGCGCTGGATCTGGTGGAGGTGAGCCGGCTCGACTTTGAGCGGCCAGACCCACAACGTTTCCCGTGCCTGCGTTTGGCTGCCGAGGCGGCGCGCATAGGTGGCACGACGCCGGCCATTATCAATGCGGCGAACGAAGTTGCGGTGACCGCATTTCTCGGCGGCGTGGTGGGGTTTACGGATATACCGCGGATCATCGAACATGTGCTGTCGCAGGTTTCGATGAACGAAGAGTCCGAGCTTTCAGTGATCCTGGCAGACGATGCGCGCGCCCGCGAGGCTGCGCAGCAGTTCATTGCCGGGTTGTCGAACAGGCCCAAGCGAGGCATTCAGTGACGACGTTCGTGTATTCGGTGCTCGCGTTCGTGGTGGCGATCGGGGTGCTGGTCATAATCCATGAGTTCGGGCATTTCTGGGTTGCGCGTCGCCTGGGAATCAAGGTGCTGCGTTTTTCGATTGGCTTCGGCAAGCCGCTGTGGTCGCATCGCTTTGGTGCTGACCAAACCGAGCTGGTGGTCGCGGCACTGCCGCTTGGCGGCTATGTCAAGATGCTCGACGAGAACGAAGGCAAGGTGCCGACGGAGGACCTCGATCGCGCCTTTAATCGCCAGCCACTGTTCAAGCGTGGCGCTGTGGTGCTGGCGGGCCCGGCATTCAACTTCTTGTTCGCGGTCATCGTGTACTGGGTGCTGTTTTCGGTGGGGATCGAAGGCATCAAGCCGGTTGTCGGGAAAGTCACGAGTGGCTCGATCGCCCAGAAGGCCGGCTTTCAGGTGGGTGACGATATCCTCAGCATCGATGGCAAGCCGACACTGAGCTGGGATCAGCGCCGGCTGTATCTGTTCGCGAAAGCTTTGGAGAAGTCCCGGGTGCGTTTCAAGGTACGTGATCCACAGGGCAGGATCGAGACGCGGGTTCTCGACATGTCCTCGCTGTCGGCGAACCAGATAAGCTCCGGTATGCTGGAGAGTGCGACCGGGCTGTACGGATATTCACCCAGGATTGCGCCGGTGATCGGTACCGTGGTCTCCGACAGTCCGGCGGCGAAAGCCGGCCTCAAGGTCGGCGACCGCCTTATCAGCATCGATGGCAAGCCGATACAGTCGTGGGACAACGTAGTCTCCGACATCGAGGCAAGCCCGGGGCGCCGCATCGCGCTCGCGGTGGAGCGGTCGGGTGCACAGATCAATTTTACCCTGACGCCACAGTCCGTCGAAAGCGGCGGACGGCGAGTCGGACGTATCGGGGTGGGTGTCAGGCCGCCCGAAGTGCCGGCCGACATGCGTGTACTGGTGCGGCTCAACCCGGCGAGGGCGCTGCTGGAAAGCGTGGATGACACCTGGCTGATGTCTTCGATTACCGTAAAGATGCTGTTCAAGATGCTTGAGCTGAAGGTGTCTACCCATAGCATCAGCGGTCCGATCACAATCGCCCGTTATGCCGGATACACGGCCCGCATCGGGTTTGGACGGTTCCTCATGTTTCTCGCGGTGATTAGCGTCAGTCTGGGTGTGTTGAACCTGCTGCCGGTCCCGGTCCTCGACGGAGGACATCTCGTGGTATATCTGTTCGAGGCGATCAAGGGCGGTCCACTGCCTGAACGTGTGATGTACTGGAGTCAGCAGGTCGGTGTGATTCTGCTCGCCGCCCTGATGGCGCTCGCGTTCTACAATGACTTCGTCAGACTACTGCATTAACCAACTCATAATTACCGCCGCCTATATAAATAATGAAAGTAATTTTTGCGGTTCTGCTCCTGTGTGCGCTGGTTACCGCTCCCGCCTATGCGATTGAATCGTTCGTGGTCAAGGACATTCACGTCGTCGGATTGCAGCGCATATCCGCGGGCACCGTGTTCAATTACCTGCCGATCAAGGTTGGCGGCACGGTCACGCCGCGCCGGGCGCGCGATGCGATCAAGGCGCTGTTCAAGACCGGGTTTTTCCGCGATGTCCGCCTCGACCGCAGTGGCGATACGCTGATCGTTACGGTGGTCGAGAGGCCGTCCATCGCAAGTATCAAGGTTACTGGAATCAAGGAGCTCAGCAAGACTACGCTGAAGAAAGGGCTTGAGCAGGTGGGCCTTGCCAAGGGCAGGGTGCTCGACAAATCAGTATTGGATCAGATGGAGCAAGAACTCAAGGGCCAGTACTTCGCACGCGGCTATTACGCTGTCGAGGTGAAGACCACCGTGGCGCCGCTGCCGCGCAATCGTGTCGCCGTCAGCATCGATGTCTCGGAGGGGCGGGTTGCCAAGATCCAGCAGATCAACATTGTGGGCAATCGCAGCTTTTCGGAAAAGGAATTGCTCGGAACCTTCAAGCTCGGCACGCCGACCCTGTTCAGCTTCCTGACCAAGAACGACCAATACTCCAAGCAGCAGCTTGCCGGCGATCTCGAGAATCTCCGCAGCTTCTACCAGGACCGGGGCTTCCTCAACTTCAACATAGGCTCCACCGAGGTGTCGATCACGCCTGACAAGCGCCAGATCTACATCACTGTCAACGTAACCGAAGGCAAGCGCTACACGGTTTCCGGATACACGTTGGCGGGCAATCTCATACTTCCGAAGGCGGCCCTGGATTCGCTAATAAGCGTCAAGCCGGGAGCGGTGTTCTCGCGGCAGAAAGTCGTTGACAGCAGCAAACGCATTTCTGAGCGTCTCGGCAACCTCGGGTACGCATTCGCGAACGTGAACGCGGTACCGAAAATAGATCATGAGCACGCCAGCGTGGCGTTCACCTTCTTCGTCGATCCGGGCCGACGCGTGTACGTGCGGCGCGTAAATTTCTTCGGCAACAATAGTACCGACGACGACGTGCTACGGCGCGAGATGCGGCAGTTCGAGGACGCGCAATTTTCGGCGTCCAAGATCAAGCTTTCGCGCCGGCGCCTGCAGCGCCTGGGGCTATTCGACAATGTCGATATCGAGACGCCGGCGGTGCCGGGCGCATCCGACGAGGTCGATATGAATGTCACGGTGAAAGAGCGACTGGTCAACAACTTCATGGCCGGCATAGGCTATTCGGATGTGGATCATCTGCTGCTGACCGCGAACGTGACCTTTCAGAATCTGTTCGGTACGGGCAAGGCACTAAGCATTAACGGCGACACCAGCAGTTACGACAAGCACGTCGATGTCACCTATACCAATCCTTACTATACCCAGAATGGGGTGAGCCGCAGTCTGTCGGTATATGAGAGCCAGATCAACGCCTCGGCCGCCTACATCGCCGCCTACAACTCCAACACCGTCGGTGCCGGTGTGGTGTACGGCATACCGATTGGGGAATTCCGCACCGTGAACCTGGGCCTGGCCTTCGAGAGTGTGGGTTTAGGTGTCAATACGACCAGTGCCCTGGTCGCACAGAACTTCGTGGCCAAGTACGGCAGTGATAACAGCGTTGTCAAGGGAACGCTGGGCTGGGAACGCAACACGCTCGATAATCCGATCTTCCCGAGAAGCGGCAGCTATCAGCACCTGCAGACGGAAGTGGCGGTTCCGGGAAGTGAATTGGAATACTACCTGGTAACAATGAAGGCGGGCGCCTACCACCCGCTGAGCCAGCGCTATACCCTGGAGGCGCGTGCCGAGTATGACTTCGGCGGCGGTTACGGCAACACCCAGGATCTACCATTCTACAAGAATTTCTATGCCGGTGGCAGCAGCACGGTGCGCGGGTTCAGTCCCGAGTCACTGGGCCCGTTAGACGTAGGCGGGCCGAATCCGACGTTGCCGATCGGCGGTAACAAGCGGGTGCTCGCCAATGCCTCGTTTCTTTTTCCGGTTCCTGGGACTGCTGCGGACAACAAATCCATGCGCTTGAGTGTGTTTACGGATGCCGGTATGGTGTACGGGACCGGTCAGCCTCTGGAGCTCGGGCAAATGCGTTATGCGGCGGGTCTCGCTTTCCACTGGTACTCTCCGGTGGGACCATTGAGCATCAGCGTTGCGACTCCGCTGAACAAGAAGCCCGGAGACAACACGGAGATGTTCCAGTTTTCACTGGGCACGATGTTCCAGTGAGGAGCGCCCCCCAGCCTGCGTAAGCAGCGACTGTCGGCCGCAGTGCCGCTGGGGAGAACTACGGGATTGGCTGTGGCAAAGCACCGGCGTTCTGCGGCCGGAATGAGGGCGATGCGGGTGCACTCGCGTAGCAACGCCTCGCGCCGCCCCTGCCGGCTGCTTTGCGCCAAGACGGCCCGTCAGGATGACAGGAGCCGGGGTCCGTGCCGGCAGACTTAGGTGGCGGCGACTGCTCCGGCTGCCGGGACGTCGATCGGCACGACATCATGCGTGAGCGGGGAGGGGTGGGGTCGGCGAGGCGGCGGTTTCCGCTGCCGGCGCCCTGGAAGCTCTGGATATGCGATAATCCGGATTGGCGATGGCGGCGGTTACACTTGAAGAACTTGCGCGGCGATTTCGCGGGCAGTTGCGGGGAAACGGCGCGCACGAGATCGACGGCGTGGCGACCCTAGTGGATGCCGGGCCGCGTGACATCGCGTTTCTAGCAAATCCCAGCTTTCACAGATATCTCGGCAGCACCCGCGCGGGAGCCGTGATCTTGACCCAGGACGACGTTTCGCATTTCCCCGGCAATGCCCTGATCGTCGATAACCCGCACCTGTGTTTTGCACGGATCGCCGCGCTGCTCAATCCGGAACCGGCCTGCGACCCGGGTATCCACGCCAGCGCGATCATTGCGCCTGGCGCGCAGGTGGCGCCGACAGCATGGATAGGACCCCAGGCAGTGGTGGAAGCCGGCGCGGTGATCGCCGACAACGTGTTTATCGGGCCGGGGTGTTTTGTCGACCGCGGCGCCAGGATCGGAGCTGGAAGCCGACTAATTGCGAACGTAACGGTATGCCGCGAGTGCATAGTGGGAAGGCGATGCTTCATACATCCGGGAGCGGTGATAGGCAGCGACGGTTTCGGCTATGCGCATGACGGCGCGAGCTGGGTGAAGGTGCCGCAGCTCGGACGGGTGGTGCTGGGCGATGACGTGGACGTGGGATCAAACACTACGATCGATCGCGGTGCTCTTGGCGATACAGTCGTTGCTGACGGCGTAAAGCTGGATAACCTGATCCAAATTGCGCACAACGTGCAAATCGGCGAACATACGGCCATGGCCGCGTTTGTCGGTGTTGCCGGAAGCGTCATCATCGGCAAGCGCTGCACATTTGGCGGGCGTGCGGGCATCGCTGGACATCTGGAGATAACCGACGATGTGCATGTTACTGGCACATCGCTGGTGTCGGGATCGATAACAAAGCCAGGGGTATATTCGTCGGCGATTTCGGCGGAAGAGGCTAGCTCGTGGCGCAAGAATGCTGCGAGGCTGCGTCAATTGGACGCGCTGGCGCGTCGGATCAAAGAACTTGAACAGAAGGTGCAGAGGCTTATAGAGGGAGAAGAACTTGACTAGTTTTGATATTTATAACGTACTAAAACATCTCCCGCATCGCTACCCGTTTCTATTGATCGACCGAGTGTTGGAATACACTCCCGACGTGTCTCTGGTGGCAATCAAGAACGTCACTATCAATGAACCGTTCTTCCAGGGGCATTTCCCCAACCGTCCGGTCATGCCCGGGGTGCTCGTGGTGGAGGCCATGGCTCAGGCCTGCGGGGTTCTTTCGTTCAGAACCGAGCAGATGCTGCCGACCCAGAACTCTGTGTATCTGTTTGTCGGCATCGACAAGGCGCGCTTCAAGCGCCCGGTGGAGCCTGGTGACCAGTTGCGCATAGAAGTATCGTTGAAACGGAAGATGCACGGCATATACAAGTTCGATACTGCTGCAAAAGTGGATGGGGAACTCTGTTGCAGTGCGGAACTGATGTGTACGTACAAGGAATTCGAGTAGGTGATTCATCCGCAGGCAATCATTGATCCCTCGGCACATCTGGGAGAGAACGTTCATGTCGGACCATTCTCGGTCATCGGCGCCGGGGTGGAGATTGGCGACGGTAGCTGGATCGGTCCGCATGTGGTCATTAATGGCCCCACGTGTATCGGAAAGCAGAATCGGATCTTCCAGTTTGCCTCACTCGGTGAGGCACCGCAGGACCTGAAATACGCGGGCGAGCCGACCCGGCTGGAGGTCGGCGACCGCAATATCGTGCGAGAGTACTGTAGCTTTAGCCGCGGCACTGTTGCCGGTGGCGGACTTACGCGCATTGGCAACGACAACCTGTTCATGGCCTATGTGCATGTTGCCCACGACTGTCGCGTCGGTGACAAGACCGTATTCGCCAACTGCGCCAGCCTGGCGGGACATGTGGACGTCGGCGATTATGCGATTCTCGGGGGCTTCACCGGCATTCACCAGTTTTGCCGGGTCGGAGCGCACTGCATGACCGGCATCGCGACGATAACTTTCAAGGATGTGCCGCCATTCATCCTTGCTTCCGGGAACACGGCCAAGCCGTACGGGCTCAATTTGCGTGGTCTGAAGCGGCGCGACTTTTCGGACGCGGCCATTGATTCGCTGCGGCGTGCGTACAAGATCATTTACCGGTCCGGCCTGAAACTGGATCAGGCTTTGGAGCGCCTGGACAGCATCGCGAGGGAGCACGAGGAGGTCCGGTACCTCGTAGACTTTATCAGACAGTCGGAACGCGGGATCATACGTTAGAGTATGTGAAGAAAAATGCCGCGATCCACTTCGGCCGTTCGCATCGGAATCGTAGCCGGTGAGATGTCTGGTGACCTCCTGGGCGCACGCCTGATCTCGGCGTTGAGGAAGCGGCTTGCCGCTGTCGAGTTCGAAGGGATTGGAGGGCCGGAGATGGTGGCGCTCGGCTGTAACAGCCTGTTTCCCATGGAGCGGCTGTCGGTGCTCGGATTGACCGAGGTGTTGGGCAGATACCGGGAACTGCGCGCGATCCGCGCCCGGTTGCGGCGCCATTTTCTGGACAACCCTCCGGACCTGTTTATCGGCATCGACTCGCCCGGGTTCAATTTGGGATTGGAGCTTGTGCTCCGGCGCGCCGGTATCCGCACGCTGCATTACGTCAGCCCGCAGGTATGGGCGTGGCGCAGCTACCGAGTGCACAAGATACGCAAGGCGGTCGATCGAATGCTGACGCTGTTTCCGTTCGAAGAGCAGTTTTACAGGACTCACGGCGTGCCGGTGGATTTCGTCGGACATCCGTTGGCTGACGAAATCCCGGAGCATGTGGACATGCGCATGGTGCGTGCGCGGTTGAATCTGCCGCAGGACAAGACCATAGTCGCCCTGCTCCCCGGCAGCCGCGTTAGCGAGTTGCGTACGCACGCCGACGTGTTCGTGAAGACGGCGCTGTGGCTGCAGGGACGTCACCCGGAAATGCATTTCCTCACGCCGTTTGTGAACCGCAGCACACGTCAGATATTCGAAGACGCGATAAAGAGCAATAGCGCCTGGGATCTTCCGCTCACGCGCCTGCATGGGCACTCGCGTGACGCCCTGGCTGCGGCGGACGTTGTCCTCGTGGCGTCTGGAACCGCGACTCTAGAGGCGCTCCTGCTCAAGCGTCTGATGGTCGTCACCTACCGCGTGTCCTGGCTGAGCTATGTGCTGATCAAACTGTTTTCCCACGTGCGCCGCTACTCGATGCCTAACAACCTCGCTGGCCGCGCGCTGGTGCCGGAGCTGCTACAGCGCGACGCGGTGCCTGAGAAGCTCGGAAGCGAGATCGAAAACCAGCTTGCCCATCCGGATCGAAGGCACGAGACGCTGCATGCGTTCGAGCAGATTCACGAGCAGCTGCGGCAGGGTGCGAGCGAAAAGGCTGCAGATGCCGTTATGCAGGAGCTGGGCCGGACCGCGAGGCTGACATGATAAATCCTGGCGGTGTCCTGCTTGTGGCCGGGGTCGACGAGGCCGGCCGCGGACCGCTGGCGGGCCCGGTTCTGGCGGGCGCGGTGATTCTGGATCCAGGGCGACCGATCGCAGGGCTGGCCGACTCGAAGACTCTGACGCCTGTGCGGCGCGAAGAACTTGCTGTGGAAATCCGGGCCTATGCGATAGCCTGGGCGGTGGCATCTGCGACCGTTGAAGAAATAGACCGCCTGAATATTCTGCAGGCAAGCCTGCTGGCGATGACCAGGGCGGTTGCTAAGCTGGTTCCGGCGCCGTTGGAGGCTCTGATCGACGGTAACCACGTTCCGCGACTGGGGTGTACAGCCCGCGCCATTGTGCGAGGAGATGTCACCGAGCCTGCGATATCGGCAGCGTCGATCCTGGCCAAGGTCGCACGTGACGCCGAGATGTGTGCCTTGGACCGAGTCTTTCCTGGTTACGATTTCACCCGTCACAAGGGATATCCGACGCCTCAGCACCTGGCTGCCTTGGAACGGTGTGGCGTCAGTCCCGCACACCGGCGCAGCTTCGGCCCAGTGCGTCGCCTGTTGGTGCCGCAGAATGCCCGCGGCTGACCGCTCGATCCTGGACCGCCTTGAGGCAGTCGACCGTCCCCACGCGGTTGCGTTGGCCGGTGCGATGCCTTCCCCGGCACCGGTTTTTGCGGTGAAATACAGCCCGTGAGTACTCCTTTCGTCCATCTGCATGTTCATTCCGAGTTTTCTTTGATCGACGGCATTGTCCGTATCGATGGCCTCGTTGCGATGGCGGTTGCGCAGGGTATGCCGGCAGTAGCGCTCACTGACCTGGTCAATGTGTTCGGGATGGTAAAATTTTACCAGTCTGCCGTGGCAGCGGGCCTCAAGCCCATTATCGGCGTGGATCTGTGGATCGAGAATCCGTTGGACCGGAACAAGCCAAGCCGGTTGGTACTGCTGTGTCAGGATGCAGCGGGTTACCGGAACCTGAGTCAGCTGCTCACTCTGGCATACGGCGAAGGACAGGTCGCCGGGCGGCCGCGCATTGCGAAGGACTGGCTGTGGGTGCGCAGCACCGGACTCATCGTGCTTTCCGGCGCCCTGGATGGTGATGTTGGCCAGGCCTTGCTGGTGGGGAACAATGATCTGGCAGAGAGTCTGGTCGAAGAGTACCAGCGCGCCTTTGGTGATCGATACTACCTGGAGCTTCAGCGCACTGGACAGCCGCTACAGGACGAGTACAACCACGCAGCCGTAAGACTTGCCCAGCGCAAAGGGCTGCCGGTCGTGGCGACCAATGCCGTACAGTTTCTGCGCCCCGACGACTTCGGGGCACATGAGGTGCGGGTATGCATCCAGGACGGGCGCATCCTGACCGATAGCCGTCGCCCGCAGCGCTACACTGAACAGCAGTATTTCCGCTCCGGCAGCGAAATGGCCGCTTTGTTCCATGATCTTCCCGAAGCCGTGGAGAATTCTCTGGAGATCGCCCGTCGCTGCAACCTGCGTCTGGAATTCGGGCGCAATTACCTTCCGGACTTTCCGCTCCCGCCCGGACAGAACGTGGATGAGGTACTGCGCGCCCAGGCGAGTGCCGGCCTGGAAGCAAGGTTCCAACCTATGCCGGCGGAGACGTGTGCGGCGCGCGCTGACGAATATCAGCGGCGGCTCGATCTGGAACTCGGCGTGATAGTGCAGATGGGGTTCGCCGGCTATTTTCTGATCGTCGCCGATTTCATTCAGTGGGCCAAGAACAACAACGTGCCGGTGGGTCCGGGACGTGGCTCGGGCGCTGGTTCGCTGGTGGCCTATGCCTTGGGCATTACTGCGCTGGATCCGATCCAGTACGATCTGTTGTTCGAGCGCTTCCTAAACCCTGAGCGCGTGTCACTGCCGGATTTCGACGTGGACTTCTGCATCGAGGGGCGCGACCGCGTCATCGAATACGTTACCCGGCGCTACGGCAAGGAAAAGGTGTGTCAGATCATTACCCACGGCACGATGGCAGCGAAAGCCGTGGTTCGCGACGTGGGGCGCGTGCTTGACCATCCGTACGGCTACGTGGACAAGCTTGCCAAGCTGATACCCTTGGAGCTCGACATGACACTCGAGAAGGCGATTGATCGCGAGCCGATGCTGCGCGAGCGCTACGAAAGGGAAGAGGACGTGCGCGTGCTCCTCGACACAGCGCGCTCGCTCGAGGGGCTCGCGCGCTCTGCAGGCAAGCATGCGGCCGGTGTAGTGATCGCGCCGAGCGCGCTTACCGACTTCATGCCGCTCTACTGCGAACAGGGAAGCAGACAATTCGTAACGCAGCTGGACATGAAAGATGTCGAGACAATCGGACTCGTCAAGTTCGATTTTCTTGGCCTGCGCAACCTCACTATCATCGATAAGGCGGTCAAGACGATCAACGCCGCGCGCTTGAGATTAGGCGAAGCGCCGATCGTCATAGAGCAGTTACCCATTGATGATCCCGCGACTTTCGCGTTGCTCAAATCTTGTCGCACTACCGCGCTGTTTCAGCTCGAGTCGCGCGGAATGAAGGATCTCATCCAGCGCCTGCAGCCGGACAGCTTCGAGGAGATCGTGGCGCTGGTGGCACTGTTCCGTCCGGGTCCGCTGCAGTCGGGCATGGTCGACGATTTCATAAACCGCAAACACGGGCGCGAACGCATCAAGTATCCGCATCCGAGCCTCGAGCCAATCCTGAAGCCAACCTATGGCGTGATCCTGTACCAGGAGCAGGTGATGCAGATTGCGCGGGTGCTGGCGGGATATACGCTGGGGAGCGCGGATCTGCTGCGTCGCGCGATGGGCAAAAAGATGCCGGAGGAGATGGCCAAACAGCGCGATGTCTTCGTCATGGGGGCGGCAGCGCGCGGGGTCAGCGAGAAGCTTGCTGGTGACATTTTCAACCTGATCGAAAAATTCGCCGGCTACGGTTTCAACCGCTCGCACTCCGCCGCTTATGCGCTCATCGCGTATCAGACCGCGTGGCTCAAGGCCCACTATCCGGCGGCTTTTATGGCGGCAGTGCTGACGGCGGATATGGACAAGACCGACAAAGTCGTAACCATGATCGCCGAATGCCGCAACATGAACATCAACCTGCTGCCGCCCGACATCAATCGCTGTGATCATGCTTTCGTGCCACTGGACCATGGCATCGCGGATACGGCGGCACCGCCAGAGGAAGCGGGCAGCGTGCCGCAGGGGAACGGGGCGGAACATCCGGGTCTTACGATCCTCTACGGACTGGGCGCTATCAAGGGACTGGGCGAGGCGGCCATAGAGGCCATCCTGGACGCGCGCCGCAGCGCCGGTGGCTTCCAGGATCTGTTCGACCTGTGTCAGCGCATCGATCTGCGGCGTGTGAACCGGCGTGTGCTCGAATCACTGATACGGGCGGGGGCACTGGACAAGCTCGGGCCGGACCGCGCGTCGATGATGGCGTCGCTCAATACTGCGCTCGCAGCCGCCGGCCAGTACAGCAAGAACCGTGATGCCGGACAGGATGATCTGTTTGCAGCGGTGAGTAGTCCCGCGGAAGAGCGGCGCTTCGCCGAGGTAGGGCCATGGTCCGAAGAGCAGCGCCTGCAGGGAGAAAAGGAAACCCTTGGTCTTTACCTTACCGGACACCCGATCAGACGTTACGAGGCGGAGCTTAGGAATATCATCGACAGCTGCCTTGCGGATCTGAAGCCGGTCGACGATCGCGCGTTGGTGGTAGCGGGACTTGTGGTCGGCATGCGCACCATGAACACTCGCCGCGGAGATCGCATGGCGTTTGTCACGCTGGATGATCGCACTGGACAGCTGGAGCTTGCCGTGTTTTCAGAGTTGTACGAATGTCATCGCGAGTTGCTTGGCAAGGATAACCTGCTGATCGTCGAGGGGCGGGTGAGCGTGGACGAGTACTCTGGCGGCTTCAGAATGAGCGCGGAGAAGATTTACGATATCGACCAGGCGCGTGAGGTGATGGCAAGCGGTCTGGAGATTGACGTGGATGCACAGCTGACCGGCAATGGCTTTACACGCGAACTACAGGAAATTCTGAAACCCGCGACGCCCGGCAGGTGTCCGGTGTATCTGCAATACCGCCGGGCCGACGCTGAAGCGCAAATCGTCCTCGGTCAGGAGTGGCGGATCAAGCCGAGTGGTGCGGTGCTGGAGCGACTGTGGCGGCTTGCAGGGCAGGAGCATGTGCGTTTAATCTACGCCGGGGCGTCGCATCAGGTTGAGTCATGAATCCCAATTTTCTGGATTTTGAGCAGTCCATTGCCGATCTCGAGGCGAAGATCGAGGCCTTGCGTTTCGCTGACAAAGACAGCGAGCTGAATATCAATGAGGAGATAAACCGCTTGCGGCTTAAGAGCCGCAAGCTCACCGAATCGATTTTCACCTCGCTGACGCCGTGGCAGGTTTCGCAGCTGGCACGCCATCCGCAGCGACCCTACACCCTCGATTACATCGCGCGCATTTTCACCGATTTCCAAGAGATGCATGGGGATCGCACTTTTGCCGACGACCCGGCCATAGTGGCGGGCATCGCGCGCCTCGAGAATCATGTGGTGGCGGTAATAGGGCACCAGAAGGGTCGGGATACACGTGAGAAGGTGCGGCGTAATTTCGGAATGCCGCGGCCTGAAGGCTACCGCAAGGCGATGCGCGTGATGAAGACGGCAGAGCGTTTCCGGATGCCGGTCGTCACGTTTATCGACACCCCTGGAGCTTATCCCGGAGTCGGCGCCGAGGAGCGCGGACAAAGCGAGGCCATTGCGCGCAATCTGTACATGATGGCGTCTCTCAGGACACCCATTATTGCTACGGTGATAGGCGAGGGCGGATCAGGCGGGGCGCTTGCGATCGGGGTGGGAGACCGGGTCATGATGCTCCAGTACTCCACTTACTCCGTTATATCTCCAGAGGGCTGTGCATCCATTTTGTGGAAGAGTGCAGACAAGGCGGCGCTGGCGGCGGAGGCCATGGGGATCACCGCCGGAAGCCTGATGAAGCTTGGGTTGATCGATGAGGTGGTGTCCGAACCACTCGGTGGCGCCCACCGCGATTTGGACACCATGGCAGTGTCGCTCAAGCAGGCCGTGCTTGCCAACCTGGAGAATCTGTCTGGCATCCCGGCGGAACAGTTGCTGGCGGCGCGGTATGCGCGCCTCATGCAGTACGGCAAGTTTGACGAGACCTGAGAACCGCTTTTCGGCAACTTCCCTGGGCCAGGTACTGTTCGGGGATCTCGGCCTGGCAGCGGACACCTCCCTCAAGATCGCGTATAGCGGCGGTCTCGATTCCCATTCGCTGTTGCATGCCCTGGCGTCGTTGCGCCTTGCTGCGCCACTGCGTCTCGAGGCGGTGCATCTTGACCACGGGCTGCAGCCGGAGTCCGCGGAATGGTCGCGTCACTGCCGCCAGGTGTGCGCGCGCCTGGATGTGCCGTGCCAGGCAGAGCGGCTTGAAGTGCGCCCGGTGCGTGGGGAGGGGCTCGAAGCGGCCGCGCGCGAGGCGCGTTACGCCGCGTTGATGCGACACCTGCAGCCCGGCGATGTCCTGGTGACCGGACATCAACAGGACGATCAGGCGGAAACCGTGCTGCTGCAGTTGCTGCGCGGCACGGGGGTGCGTGGCCTGGCTGGCATGCCGGCACTGGCGCAGTTCGGACATGGGCGCATCGCGAGGCCATTGCTGGGGTTCAGCCGTGTGTCGCTGCGTACGTATGCGCTTGCCGAGGGCTTGATCTGGGTTGAGGATCTCAGCAACCAGGATCCAGCTTACAGACGTAACCGGCTGCGACAGCAGTTGATACCGTTGCTGGAGGTGACTTGGCCGCGTGCGCGGCCCGTGCTTGCGCGCAGTGCAATCCATGCTGCGGAAACAGCGAATTTGCTCGATGAGGTCGGGGAGCAGGACTTGGCGCATTGCCTGGCGCCGCATAGCACCGGCCCGGGCGGTGACAACCGGCGGCTGCGCCCGCCACCATTGTCGGTTTCCACGCTCGGCGCACTGTCGCGCGCGCGCCGCCGCAATGTGCTGCGTTACTGGCTGAGGACACGGGGGTTGCGCGCACCCAGCGCTGCGCATCTGGAGGAGATCGATGTTCAGATCACACGTCCGCCCAGATCACACCAGGCGCGCATCGCCTGGCCACAGGCGGAGGTCCGACGCTACCGCGACGAGCTGCATGTCATGGCACCGGTGGTGGGCGTGGCCAGGGATCTCACGCTGTCGTGGGATCTGACCGGGCCTCTGGTGATTCCAGGAACTGGCCTTCGGCTGCGCCCGTTGGAAACTGTCGGCCACGGGATCGCGCGTGCGCGCCTCGGGCAGCAGGCTGTCCAGGTGCGTCTGCGCCGGGGGGGAGAGACCTGCCGGCTGCCAGGCCGGGCACACCACCAGAAACTGAAGAAGCTGTTGCAGGCCTGCGGGATTGAGCCATGGCTGCGGGAACGCGTGCCCTTGGTGTACGTGGGCGAGGACCTCGCTGCCGTGGCCGACCTGTGGGTGTGCGAGCCGTATGCGGCCCGGGCGCAGGAGCCCGGCGTGGCGCTCGTTTGGGAGCGTTGTTAGTGCCGACCGGCAGGTTCATCCAGGCGCCTCGCGTGAGCGCGCATTTTCATTGTGTGCAAACCCATCATCTGGTAACCTGTGATTCCGTTCGGGCTACCTCCGGCGCTACGCCGGAAACTCAAGGAAGCCCCCGAAAAAACGGATTCCATGACTAAATTCATCTTTGTCACCGGCGGTGTCGTGTCCTCGCTCGGGAAGGGCATCGCCTCGGCTTCTTTGGCCGCCATTCTCGAAGCGCGTGGCATCAAGGTCACCCTGCTGAAACTGGATCCGTACATCAATGTTGATCCAGGCACCATGAGTCCGTATCAGCACGGGGAGGTGTTTGTCACCCAGGATGGTGCCGAAACCGATCTCGACCTGGGCCATTACGAACGTTTCGTGCGTACCACCATGGGCCGCAACAACAATTTCACCACCGGCCGTATCTACGAGAACGTGATACGCAAGGAGCGTCGGGGTGACTACCTGGGGGCGACGGTTCAGGTCATTCCGCACATCACCGATGAGATCAAGCGCTGCATCGTCCAGGGTGCGGATGCCGCGGATGTGGCCATGGTTGAGATCGGCGGCACGGTGGGTGACATCGAATCGCTGCCGTTCCTTGAAGCGATCAGGCAGATGGGTGTCGAACTCGGTCAAGACAACGTCGCGTACATGCACCTGACGCTGGTGCCGTATATTGCGGCAGCCGGTGAAATCAAGACCAAGCCGACCCAGCATTCGGTCAAAGAGCTGCGTTCCATCGGGATCCAGCCCGACGTACTGCTGTGCCGTGCCGACCGGCGCCTGCCCGATGACGAACGGCGCAAGATCGCCCTGTTCACGAACGTTCCCGTGAAGGCTGTGATCTCTGCGGTGGATGTGGGAAACATATACAAGATTCCTCTTCTGCTTCATGAACAGGGGCTTGACGACATCGTCGTCGAGAAGCTCCGGCTCAACGTGCGCGCAGCCGATCTCGGTGAATGGCGCCAGGTCGTTGATGCGATGGAGCACCCGACCGCCGAGGTAGAGATCGCGATCGTCGGCAAATATGTCCACCTGACCGAGTCGTACAAATCGCTGTCGGAGGCCTTGTCGCACGCGGGATTGCATACTCGCACGCGCGTGAAGATCCGATACGTGGACTCAGAGTCTATTGAGCGTGAGGGCGTGGCGGCGCTGCAGGACGTCGATGCGGTGCTGGTTCCCGGAGGGTTCGGTGAGCGTGGCATCGAAGGAAAGATCAAGGCGGTCAACTATGCACGCACGCACGCTATTCCATACCTCGGGATCTGCCTGGGAATGCAGGTTGCGGTGATTGAGTTCGCCCGTCACGTGGCCGGTCTGGAGCGTGCACACAGTACCGAGTTCGTTCCCGGGACGCCCGATCCTGTCATCGCGCTCATTACCGAATGGAAGCGCGCCGATGGTGCTGTCGAGACGCGCAGTGGGGCGAGCGAGATCGGCGGCACCATGCGCCTGGGAGGTCAGGAATGCCATCTGGTCGCAGGTACCCGTGCGCGCATCCTCTACGGCAAGGACGTCATCATTGAGCGGCACCGTCATCGCTATGAGTTCAATAACCGTTATCGTGAGGTACTGGAGCAGCGCGGGCTCGTACTTTCCGGATTTTCCGCCGACAGTAGCCTGGTCGAGATGATCGAACTGGCGGACCACCCCTGGTTCATCGGCGTGCAGTTCCATCCGGAGTTCACCTCCACGCCGCGTGATGGACACCCGCTGTTCAGTGGATACGTGCTTGCCGCCCGCGAGCATCGCGCTGCCCTGGCGCAGCGGCAGGTGGCAGCGCGATGAAGCTGTGCGGATTCGAAGTGGGGTTGGACCGACCACTGTTTCTTATAGCCGGACCCTGCGTGATCGAGTCGCGCGACCTGGCCCATCAGACCGCCGGCTTGTTGAAGGAAATCACAGGACGTCTGGGAATCCCATTCATCTACAAGTCGTCGTACGACAAGGCCAACAGGAGCTCGGGCAGGTCTTTTCGCGGCCTCGGCATGGACAGTGGGCTCAAGATCCTCGAGAGCGTGCGCACGGAGATCGGAGTCCCGGTCATTACCGATGTGCACGAGGTGTCGGAAATAGACGCCGTCGCTTCGGTGGTGGACGTGCTGCAGACACCGGCGTTTCTGTGCCGTCAGACCAATTTTATCGAGGCGGTCGCCGCCAGCGGAAAGCCGGTGAACATAAAAAAAGGTCAGTTCCTTGCGCCCTGGGATATGAAGAACGTCGTGGAAAAGGCCAACGCCGCGGGCGGCGCCGGGCGAATCATGGTATGTGAACGCGGCGTTTCGTTCGGCTACAACAATCTGGTATCGGACATGCGTTCGCTGGCGGTCATGCGCGAAACCGGCTGTCCCGTGGTTTTCGATGCGACGCATTCCGTGCAGCTGCCTGGCGGCCAAGGTACGCGCTCCGGCGGCCAGCGCGAACATGTGCCGGTACTGGCGCGCGCTGCCGTCGCTGCCGGGATCGCAGGTATTTTTATGGAGACGCACCCTGATCCGGCCAGAGCATTGAGTGATGGCCCCAATGCATGGCCGCTGGCATACATGGAAATGCTTCTTACCACGCTCATGGAGCTGGATGCGAGCGTTAAGCGTGCCGGCCTGGCCGAAGCGCTCTTGCCGCTCGACTGAGCCGGCGGCGATTTTTCAAGCAAGTATGACGGATAAAGCAGAGTCACAACTTTCCTGAGCAAAGATGACAAAAATCAACGAGATACATGCGCGCGAGATTCTCGATTCCCGGGGCAATCCTACGGTGGAGGCCGATGTCATTCTCGCTTCTGGCGCGCACGGCCGCGCCGCGGTTCCTTCCGGTGCCTCCACCGGCGAACGCGAAGCGGTGGAGCTGCGTGACGGGGACCCGGGGCGCTATGGCGGCAAGGGTGTGCGCAAGGCGGTGAAGCATGTGAATGAGGACATCCGCCAGATCCTGCGTGGCAAGGATGCGCGCGACCAGGCGGCCGTAGACCGGGCGATGATCGAACTGGATGGTACGCCAAATAAGGGCCGCCTCGGCGCAAATGCGATACTGGCGGTATCGCTCGCCTGCGCGCGTGCCGGGGCGAAGGACGCGGAATTGCCATTGTACCGTTACCTGGGCGGAGGCGGACGCTTGGTGATGCCGGTGCCCCAGATGAATGTCATCAACGGCGGTGTGCACGCCGACAACAACGTCGACCTGCAAGAGTTCATGATACTGCCGGTCGGAGCAAGCAGCTTTGCCGAGGCACTGCGCTACGGGGCGGAAGTCTTTCACGCACTTCGCAAGGTCCTGCAGGGCATGGGTCTCGGCACGGCCGTGGGCGATGAGGGCGGATTCGCGCCAAACCTGGCCTCGAACGAAGCGGCAATCCAGGTCATCCTCCAGGGGATAGAGGCAGCCGGCTACCGCCCGGGGGTCGACCTGTTTCTGGGCATTGATGCAGCGAGCTCGGAGTTCAACAAAGGCGGCAAATACATTCTTGCATCGGAGGGCGTCGAGCTCAGCGCGCCACAGTTTATCGACAAGCTTGCCGGATGGGTGAAAAAGTATCCCATTATCACCATCGAGGACGGCATGGGCGAAAACGACTGGCCGGGATGGTCGTTGCTAACCAGGACCCTGGGTGAAACAGTGCAGTTGGTAGGTGATGATGTGTTCGTCACCAACACGTCCATCCTGGAGCGGGGCATTGCGCAGGGGATCGCCAACTCCGTGCTGATCAAGGTGAACCAGATCGGAACCCTGACCGAGACCCTCGCGGCAATTGCGATGGCCCGAAGCGCGGGGTACACCGCGGTGATGTCGCACCGCTCCGGCGAGACCGAGGATACATTCATTGCCGACCTTGCCGTCGCGACCGGCATCGGACAGATCAAGACCGGCTCGCTATCGCGTTCCGACCGGATCGCCAAGTACAACCAGTTGCTGCGGATTGAAGAGGAACTTGGCGGCGAAGCGTCGTATCCGGGGTTGGCGGCGTTTCCGAAGCAGAGAAGCGCTGTTGCGGCGGTACGGTGAGTGCGTGGCAATCCCATGGTGATTGCTTATACTGCCAAGCAGTGACCAAGCATCCGGCGTTTTCATCTTTTGCGCTTGGAACGATGAAATGGCGGAAGGAGGCGGAAAGTGCAGAATACGGCGGACCATGAGGATCAGGCCCGGTTTCAGCATCCATCCAACCGTCATGCGGCATGGCATGACGTCCTTCTGCTTTGGATTCGGCCTGATCAGGACGCAGTGAAGATCGTTGTCTTTGCGCTGGCGGGGCTGCTTCTCCTGCTGCAGTACACGCTGTGGTTCGGAACCGGAGGCGCAGTCAGCCTGTGGGAACTGCAGCGCCAAATCGCTGTGCAGCAGGCGCAGAATGCGCGCCTAGACGAACGCAATCAGGCGCTCGATGCCGAGGTGCTCGATCTTCGGCAGGGCTTGGCATCGGTGCAGGACCTGGCACGTTCGCAGCTCGGCATGGTGAAGAAGGGCGAGACGTTCTATCAGGTCATTCAGCAGCCCGGTCAAGGCAACAAGTCTGCACAGCAGTAATATCCGAGTCAGTTAGGTCTACCGGGACCACGTCCGCGTAGACTGTCGTTCGGTCACGTGCCCGGCACGGGTTCCGATTCGACCGAGTAGGGCATCTCCAGCAGCTGCAGCCTTGGGCCGGACGGGCTGGCCAGATGGAGTTCTCCATTCTTGAAGCTGCTGATCTGGACCACCGCCAGCAGATCAAAGCCGTTTTCCGGTCCTTGCTGGGCGTCGACCACTGTTCCTGCCGATTGCCCCGCGAAGTCCGGCGCATAGATCAGGGTTCCCGGCCCAGGCCGCGTCCCCGTCTCGACCCGCGCCCGGATCATGCGTTGCTTCAGGCGACCGAGATAGTGCATGCGTGCGACGATTTCTTGCCCCGGGTAGCAGCCTTTTTTGAAGTTGATCCCGTCGATAAGGTCTAGGTTCGCCATTTGCGGGACGAACTGCTCAACCGTTCCCGGCAATACCGCAGGGATTCCGGCCGCGATGTCGAGCCACGACCACGCAGCGGCGCCAACGGGCGCAAGCCGCATCTGAAGCTGCGTCCAAAGATGCTCCATCGTTTCGTTACGGCCGATCAGCTCGAACCGCGGCGTTGGCCCGGCAATCCGCAAGACGGTGACCTCGCCGTCTGTAACGCAGGCGTCAACCAGGTCAGGAGTGGCTAACCCCGCGTCAGACAGGATTGCCACTGCGTTCGACCCCGATACGCCAATGCGCACCCATCCGGTGTCGGCATCGTCAAGTCTGACTTTCGCGCGCAATACGAACATTCTCAGACGCTTGAGGGTCGTTTCCATCAGGCTTGCAGGCAACTGCAGGAAATAGACGCCATCGCGCATGAAAACCCGGAAAACAGCGAACATGCGACCCTGCGGGCTGCAATATGCGGCAAGCTCGCTGTGCGTGGCAGTGACCAGGCGGATATCGTTGCTGAGCTGGCCCTGGAGAAAATTGGAGGCATCTTCCCCGGTGG
>VFSW01001305.1_pt1 | contig 37968 bp, 35 predicted proteins | sample 5358111 | NCBI WGS metagenome assembly VFSW01 (sample SAMN11554181, study PRJNA540505) | mine drainage metagenome | isolation source: sediment from site ElyBrook_90M | place: USA: Ely Copper Mine, Vershire, VT | collected 2017 | reverse complement strand
CCCCCCTCCCCTGGGCTCGGCGGGGGGCCGGGGCGGGCGGGCCCCCCCCCCCCCCCCCCCCCCCGAGGAGCGCATCAGCCGGCCACGAGCGGCCGGTAGTCGACCTGCAGCGCGTTTGCGACCGCCTGGTGCGTGATCTGCCCCGCATGCACGTTCAAACCGTGCGCGAGGCCGTGGTCGCGCGCCAGGGCGGCCCGCCACCCATGGTCGGCAATGGACCTGACGTAGGGCAGCGTCGCGTTGGTCAGAGCGAAGGTCGATGTGCGCGGCACGGCGCCGGGCATGTTGGTGACGCAATAGTGTATGACGCCGTCCTCAACGTAGGTCGGTTCCGCATGCGAGGTCGGCCGGCTGGTCTCGAAGCAGCCGCCCTGGTCGATCGCGATGTCGACCAACACGGAACCGGGCTTCATCGTCTTCACCATCTCGCGCGTCACCAGCTTCGGCGCCGCGGCGCCCGCGATCAATACGGCGCCGATCACGAGGTCCGCGTCGCGCACTAATTCCTCGATTGCGTGGGCGGTCGAGGAAACGGTTTTCAGCTGGTTGCCGAATATCGCGGACAGTTCGCGTAGCCGCCTGACTGAACGATCGACGACGGTCACGTCGGCGCGCAGTCCCACCGCCATCTCCGCCGCATGCGTGCCGGAAACCCCGCCGCCGAGAATCACCACTTTGGCCGGCGCCACACCCGGCACGCCGCCGAGCAGCACGCCGCTGCCGCCGTTGGCCTTTTGCAGGCAGGTCGCACCGACCTGTACCGACATGCGGCCGGCGACCTCGCTCATGGGGGTGAGTAGCGGCAGCGAACCGTCCGCCACGGTGACCGTTTCGTAGGCGATCGCGGTTGCGCCCGACTTCATCAGCGCGAGCGCCTGGTCGCGGTCGGCCGCCAGGTGCAGATAGGTGAACAGCGTTTGGCTCTCGCGCAGCATCCGGCATTCCGCGAGCTGCGGTTCCTTGACCTTGACGACGAGGTCGGCCCACGCGAAGATCTTGTCCGCCGCCGCCGCGATGCTCGCACCCGCCGCGCGGTAGTGCGCATCGTCGAAGCCGATGCCGGCACCGGCACCGGCCTGCACCATGACTTCGTGGCCGGCGCGCACCAGTTCCGACACGCCAGCGGGCACGAGACCGACGCGATATTCGTGGATCTTGATCTCCTTCGGTACGCCTATCTTCATGGTCTGCTGTTCCCTCTAATTGAAGTTTCGTGGTTGGCCGATCGACGCTTAAGCTTAGGGGTGCGCCGCGCCGGGGATCTGCGAAATCAGGCGCGAATTGCCTCCACGATGGCGGAAAATTCGACAATTGCCGTTAAATGTGCAATAAAATGCGGGTTATGAAGCTCGATCGATATGACCGCGCGATCGTTCGCGCGCTTCAGCTCGATGGTCGGATCACGAACAATCACCTGGCCGAGACGGTGAATCTGTCCGAATCGGCATGCCTGCGGCGCGTGCGCGCGCTCGAGGAATCCGGTTTCATCGAGGGTTATACGGCGCTGATCAATCAGTACAAGGCCGGTTGTCCGGTCAGCGTGTTCGTCAACATCACCCTCGAGCGCCAGGAGCAGGCCCATTTGCGCGCCTTCGAGGAGGCCGTGCGCCTGGTGCCGGAGATCATGGAGTGCTACCTGATGTCGGGGGAGTACGACTATTTGCTGCGGGTCGTGCTCACGGATACGGCCGACTTCGAACGTCTGCACAGCCAGCACTTGACGCGCCTACCGAACGTTGTGCGGGTGCATTCCTCGTTTGCCTTGCGCACGGTGCAGAAGTCTCGCGAATTGCCTGTGCGCTGAGCCCGCATCGGCGCAACCAAGCGCAGTTCACGGCATCGGCTTGAGCGACAAGCTGAAGGCGATGCCGACGTCGTTGCCGATCCAGGTGGTGTTTTTCCACTGGCCCTGGCCGACGCCGAAGTCGAGCCGCTCGAGTTTCGCGGTGCCTCGCAGGATGGCCCCGCCCGGCGTTGGCGTGAACGTGAACGCGATGGGGACGGTTCGTGCGACGCCGCGAAGGCTCAGCGTGCCGGTTGCCGTGAAGCCGGCGCCGGTTTTGGCAAAGGCCCGGGTGACGTATTCAGCCGTCGGGAAGCGGGCGACATCGAAGATGTCCGTGCCACGCATCGCCCCGTCGCGATCCTTGTCTTTCGAGTCCGCCGAGGCCACCTCGATCACGACGTCGAAGCGCGAGTCGGCAAGATCGGTCGGCGCAAAGGCTATCGTCGCGGTGAAATGCTGGAACAGCGCGGTAAACGGCGCTCCCGCCTGCGTGCCCGTGAATTCCAGTCGACTGTGCGCCGCGTCGAGCGCGTAGTGCAGCACTGCCGCACCCGCCGGTGCGGCGGCCGCGAATAACGCCGCCGTGACCGCGGCGAATATCCGTGATTTCCTCTTCATAAATTGTTTCTTCATGCTCATGTTCCCCTGCGCCAGAGTGGCAGCATGCGCAGCAGCACGCCGTCCTTGTCCCAAAAATGATGCTTCAGCGCCGCCAGCATGTGCACTATGGCCACGACCAGCAACAGTTCGGCCAGCAGATGATGCGTCTCCCTCAGCGCCCGGAACGCCGTGTCGTCGGGACCGATCAGGTTCGGCCAGGTGAACACGCCGAACCAACTGACCGAATAGTTCTTTGCCGAGGACATCAGCCAGCCGGTCAGCGGCATGGCGAACAACAACACGTACAGTGTCGCATGCATGGCCTGCGCCGCGCGTCGGTTCGTCCGTGTCATCTCGGCCGGCAACGGCGGCGCGGGATGGAACGCCCGCCAGGCAAGCCGCAGCAGCGCAAGCACCAGGATCGTCATGCCGATGCTCTTGTGCCTTGCGAGCAGGATCAGCTTCTCCATGCCGAGCGGCAGTCCCATGGCGATTTTGCCGAGCACGAACTGGGCAACGATCAACGCGGCGATGATCCAGTGAAAGGACTGCGCCACCGCGCCATAACGGGTTCGTGGTTCTGCGGTTGGCATGATCACTCTCGACGCGCACACTGGGGACTGAAGTCTAGCAATTCGGTGATTCGATGCCATGGCGAAAAATCGCGGCTGTCGCCGCACTCACGGCCCTGATCGCGGGCTGTTACGCCCCCGCGCCGGGCCCCGGCGCCGCCGCGCGCGCCGCCCCCGCGCCGGCGGCGAAAAAGCTCTCCCGCAGCGCCGCGGGCCGATCCTCGCTGCGCATCCTCGTCTACCGGGCGGGGCCGATGGCCGCGCTCGGCCACGATCACGTGATCACCAACGACGCGCTTTCGGGCTGGATCAGGCTCGCCCGTCCGCTCACCGCGTCGACATTTCGCATCGTCGTACCCGCCGCGTCCTTTGTCGTCGACGACGCCGCGGCCCGCCGAGCGGCGGGCCCGGACTTCGCCTCGACAGTGTCCGCGAGCGCCAAGCAGGGGACGCGCAAGCACATGCTCGGCAGCGCGCTGCTCGATGCCCGGCGGTATCCGCTGATCGTGGTCCGCAGCATCGCGATCGACGGTGAGGCGCCTCGCCTGCGCGCCTTGATGGCGGTGCGTGTCGCCGGTCACGAGGCGAGGATCTCGGTGCCGTTCGAGTTCAAACTCGGCCGCCGGCGAGTGGTGGCGTCGGCGAGCTTCGCTCTACGGCAGACCACGCTGGGCCTGACCCCCTACAGCGTGATGCTCGGCGCCCTGCGGGTACGCGACGAAATCCGGCTGAAGATCGCGATCGTCGCGAAGCGACGCCGCGAGCACGTCGCCTGGAACCGGTTCGAACCGGTGACTCACGCGATGCCGCCCACGCAAACGTACTTCATCTCGGTGTAGTCGAGGATGCCGTACTTCGAGCCTTCGCGGCCGGTCCCTGATTCCTTGACGCCGCCGAACGGCGCGACTTCGGTCGATATGAGCCCGGTGTTCAAACCGACGATGCCGTATTCCAAAGCCTCCGAGACCCGCCAGCTGCGCGCCAGATCTCGCGTGAAGAAATACGCGGCCAGGCCGAATTCCGTATCGTTGGCCATCGAAACCGCCTCGGCCTCGGTGTGGAACTTGAACAGTGGCGCGACCGGTCCGAAAGTTTCCTCGCGCGCGATCACCATGGCCGGCGTCACCTCGGTGAGCACCGTGGGTTCGTAGAACGTGCCGCCGAGAGCGTGGCGTTTGCCGCCGATCGAGAGCTTCGCGCCCTTCGCGACCGCGTCGGCGACGTGTGCCTCGACCTTGGCGAGCGCCTTCGAATCGATCAATGGCCCCTGGTCCGTTGCGCCCGCGAGGCCGTCGCCCACCTTCAGGACCCCGACCGCGGCGCTGAGGCGTGCGGCGAATTCCGCATAGACCCCGGCTTGAATCAAAAACCGGTTCGCGCACACGCAGGTCTGACCGGTGTTGCGGTACTTGCTGGTGATCGCGCCCTGCACCGCGGCGTCGAGATCCGCATCATCGAAGACGATGAACGGGGCGTTGCCGCCCAGCTCCATCGAGATCTTCTTCATCGTGCCCGCGCATTGGGCCATCAGCTTCTTTCCGATGGCGGTCGATCCGGTGAACGTCAGCTTGCGCACGAGCGGATTCGAGGTCATCTCGCCGCCAATCTCGGTCGCGGCTCCGGTGAGCACGTTGAAAACGCCTTTCGGAATGCCGGCCCGATCGGCCAGTTCCGCCAGAGCGAGCGCTGAGAAGGGCGTCTGCGGCGCCGGCTTGCAGACGAAAGTACAGCCGGCGGCGAGCGCCGGTCCGGCCTTGCGGGTGATCATCGCGGCCGGGAAGTTCCAGGGCGTGATGGCGGCAACCACGCCGATCGGCTGGCGCAGCACGAGAATGCGCTTGTCGGCCTGGTGCGAGGGGATCACGTCGCCATACACGCGCCGGCCTTCCTCGGCGAACCACTCGATGAAGGTCGCCGCATAGGCGATTTCGCCCTTGGACTCGGCGAGCGGTTTGCCCTGTTCGGCGGTCATCAGCACCGCGAGATCTTCCTGGTTCGCCAGGATCAGCTCGTGCCAGCGTCGCAGCAACGTGGCACGTTCCTTTGCGGTGCGGGCCGCCCAGCCCGCAAAGGCTTTCGCTGCCGCCTCGATCGCCAGCTTGGTTTCGGCGGCGCCCATGTTCGGGACGGAACCGAGAACCTCGTGGGTCGCCGGATTATGGATGGGCGTCGTCGCGCCGCCGCTCGCCGGCAGCCAGCGGCCGTCGATGTAGCAGGATTGACGCAACAGGTTCTGATCGCGCAGCTTGATCATCATGGATTCCCCGAGGCGAGCGAACTCAGCCCACGTGCAGGCGGAAGAAATCGAGGCTGCGTTCGAGAGCAAGCTTCGCGCTCGCCGGCTCGTAGCTCGATCGGTCGGTGCAGTTGAAGCCGTGCTCAGCCTCGTAGAGGTGGAAGATACCGGAGGGATTGGCGGCCTTTACCGCCTCCACTTGTGACAGCGGAATGTGCGTGTCCTTCTCACCGTAGTGGAACATGAGCGGGCAGCGCGGCTTTTCAGCCAGGTGCTGTGCCGTGCCGCCGCCATAATAGGATACCGCGGCCGCGATCGGCAGACGGGCGGCGGCGAGGTAGGCCATCGTCCCGCCCCAGCAGTAGCCGACCACACCGACCTTGCCGGCGGTCGCGACGCGTTCGACGGCGGCGCGAAGGTCGAGCATCACGAGGTCGTTCGACATCTGCTGCATGTAACCGAAGCCCCTGGGAATGTCGGTGTACGGCACATCGACGTCGCGTTCGACACGATCGAAAACCGCCGGTGCGATCGCGAGGTAGCCGGCATCCGCGTATTGATCAGCCACCGCGCGGATGTGGCGTGTGACGCCGAAGATCTCCTGGATGACGACGATGCCGCCGCGGGCCCTGCCGCGCGGCGCCTGCAAATACGCGGACAGGCGGTGCCCGTCCGCCGCTTTCAGTTCGAGCGTGTCGCCCATGATTTTCATGCTCCGAGAACGAGGCCCTCAAGGATACCCCGTTCGTTCCCGGCGGCTCAAGGCACCTCAGCGCTCGAGGATCGCGCTGACGCCCATGCCGCCTGCGGTGCAGATCGAGATCAGGCCGCGCTTCGCATTCGCTTGGCTGAGCAGCTTCGCGAGCGTCGCGACGATCCGCGCGCCGGTTGCCGCGAACGGGTGGCCGATCGCCAAGCTCCCGCCCTTGACGTTGAGCTTCGCCCGTTCGATCGGGCCGAGAATCTCGTTGCGACCGAGTGCGTCACGGCAAAACGCCGGGTCATTCCACGCTTTCAGGGTGCACAGCACCTGCCCGGCGAAGGCTTCGTGGATTTCGTAGTAGTCGAAGTCCTGCAGCCGGAGGCCGGCATCGTCCAGCAATCTCGGCACGGCGTAAGCCGGTGCCATCAGCAGGCCCTCGCCGCCGCCGACATAGTCGACCGCGGCCGCCCGGACGTAAGCGAGATGAGCAAGCACCGGCAACCCCCTTTCGCGGGCCCAGTCCTCCGAGGCGAGCAGCACGGCAGCCGCGCCATCCGTCATCGGCGTCGAGTTGCCCGCGGTCAGGGTGCCGGCCGCGGAACGATCGAACACCGGCGGAAGCGCCGCGAGTCGCGCAAGGCTCGTGTCGGCGCGGATATTGTCGTCGCGCGCGAGCCCGAGATGAGGCCGCACGAGTTCATCATAGAACCCCTCGGCGTAGGCGCTCGCCGCATTGCGATGGCTTTGTAGAGCGAGTCGATCCTGGTCTTCGCGGGATATTCCCCAGGTCTTGACCATCAACTCGGTGCTCTCACCCATCGACAGACCCGTGCGAGGTTCGCTGATGCCGGGCAGAACCGGCCTGAAGTGACGCGGCCGCAGCCCGAGCCATGGAAGCGTGCGCGCGGCGAGGCTTTTGCCCCGATAGCTCCTCAGCAACAGGCGCTGAAAGCTCTTCGGAAACACGACCGGCGGATCGCTGACCGAATCGACTCCTCCGGCGACTCCTGCCTCGATCTGGCCGAGCGCAATCTCGTTGCCGATCAGGATAGCCGCTTCGAGGCTCGTGGCGCAGGCGCGCTGCAGGTCCACGGCCGGGGTCAGCGGTGCCAGGCCCGAATCGAGCACCGACTCGCGCGTGAGGTTCCATTGGTTGGAGTGCTTTGTGACCGCGCCGGCGGCCACCTCGCCGAGCGCTTGACCGCGCAGGCCGAAGCGCTCGACCAGTCCGCGCAGGGTTGCGGTCAGCATTTCCTGGTTTCCGGCCTGCGCGTACGCGCCATTGCCGCGGGCGAACGGGATGCGAACGCCGCCGAGGATGGCGACGCGCCGAACGCTTTTTCCGATCAACATACAGCACCCCTCAGCCCCAAGGACCTGCGGGTCCGATTATGGGCTCTTCGCGAGCGCCGGTAAGCGCGCTTCGGGAGGAAAATCCATCCGCCAGGCGGCCGGGCGCGGGGTTGTTCGCAGCTCACCGATACGATCGGCGAACGCCACGGGGCCGGACCGGTCAGAATGCGGCGTGCGTGCAATTTACTGGATTCCTTGCCTGGCGCTTGCCACGCAGATGTTGACAGCGCGAACCGCGGCCGCAATACCGATGGCGCGCCGCCCGGCGATGGCCGTCGTGGTGAGCCCCGTGCAGGCGGGGCGCGGAGCCTCGGCCATTGCGACGATCCGTGTGCGTGCGGATCGCGCGGTGCTCTGGCGCCTGCTCACGAGTTGTGCGGATGCGCTGCAGATCGTCCCCGGGTTGCGTGTTTGCGAGGTGCGCAAGGCGGCCGCGAACCGCTCCTGGCAGCAGATCCGCCAGGTCGTCGACTACTCGTGGTATTTGCCGCGTGTCAGCTACGTGGTCAAGGCCAGCTACCGACCGCCGTCGCGGATCGCCTTCCACCAGATCGCGGGCGACTTTTCGGTGCTGCGGGGCTCCTGGGTCCTGCGCCGCGACGGTGCCGCGACCGTGGCCCGCTATCGGTTCGAGGTTGTGCCGGCATTCTGGATCCCCGGCTGGATCGTGCGTGCGCAACTGCGCCGCGACTTGCCGGCGATGTTGCGCGCGCTGCGCAGGCGCGCCGAGGCGGCCGATCCGCCCGCCGCGCGCGCGGCGCGGAGAAAAATGCGCCGCGCTTCGGTATCCTAGCCTCCCGATGCGCAAAGTCATTGACCAACGGTTCGAGCGTCGTCTCGCGGGACTCGTCAATTCCGGCGAGCGCGGAGTGCTGCGCGGCGGCCGCAAGGGTGTCGAGAAGGAATCCTTGCGGGTGACGCCGGACGGGCGGCTCGAGCAAACGCCGCATCCACCCGGGCTCGGTGCGGCGTTGACGAACCCGCAGATCACGACGGACTTCTCGGAGGCGCTGATCGAATTGGTGACGCCGCCGTTCGGCCAGAGCTGGGAGCTGCTGCAATATCTGTGCGATCTGCACCAGTTTGTCTACCGGCACCTCGGCGAGGAACTGCTGTGGGCGACGAGCATGCCTTGCGCGATCGGCCGCGACGAGGAAATTCCGATCGCCCGCTATGGCTCCTCGAACATAGGCCGGCTCAAATCCGTCTACCGCCACGGCCTGGGAATGCGGTATGGGCGCATGATGCAGGCGATCTCGGGCGTGCATTTCAACTATTCGTTTCCGCCGCAATTGTGGGCAACGCTCGAAGCTGTCGACCAGTCGCGAACGCGAGGCCAGGATTTTGCCTCCGAGCGGTATTTCGCCGCGCTGCGCAACTATCGGCGTTTTGGCTGGCTGGTGTTGTACCTGTTCGGGACCTCGCCGGCGGTTTCAAAGGGTTTCTTCGCCGGTCGCGCCCACGACCTGCAGATTCTCGACGCGGACACCCTCTACGAGCCGTACGCAACCTCGCTGCGAATGAGCGACATCGGCTATCGCAACAAGAACCAGGCGACCGTGAGCGTCTCGGTCAATTCCTTGCAGGACTACGCTCGCGACCTTAATCAGGCGATCCAGACGCCGTTTGCGCCCTATGAACAGTTCGGTGTACGCGTCGACGGCGAGTACCGGCAGCTGAGCGCGAACATACTGCAGGTCGGAAACGAGTATTACAGCTTCATCCGGCCGAAACGCGTCGCGCGCTCCGGCGAGCGACCGACCAAAGCGCTCGAGCGCGGTGGCGTCGAGTATCTCGAGGTGCGTGCGCTCGACGTCAGTGTCTTCGATCCGGTCGGTGTCAGCCAGGAGAAGCTGCGCTTTCTCGAGGCGTTTTTGGCTTTATGCCTGTTGCGCGACAGTGCGCCGATCGGTCGCGAGGAACAACAGAGCCTCGATCAAAACCACGTGACCGTCGCCCGCCGCGGCCGGCTTCCGGGGCTCGCGCTGCGCTGCGAGGGACGCGAGCGACCACTGGTCGACTGGGGGCGGGAGTTGCTCGAGGACATGCAAGGCGTGTGCGAGTTGCTCGACCATGACGAGCCGGGCCGGCCTTATCGAGCGGCGCTCGAATCGCAGCGCGCGAAGATCGAGGATGCTGCCTGCACCCCCTCGGCGCAGCTGCTCGCCGAGATGCGCGAGAGCGGCGAAACCTTCTTCCAGTTCGCGCTGCGCATGTCGGGCGTGCACAAGGACTATTTTCTCGGGCTCTATCCCCCGGATGAGAGGCGTCTCGCCGAATTTGCCGCCGCTGCGGATGAATCGCGACTCGAGCAGCGCCGCATCGAGGCCGGCGACAAGGAAGATTTTGCCGCGTACCTCGCGCGGTATCTGGCCGGATAGGATCGATTTTCGGCAGCCCCGCATTTGTCATAATGCCGGGCTGTCCAGTGCCGCACCGCGGGGCAGCGGCCGTCCGTTTCGTGGCGGCCTTCACGTTTTGCGCATATTCCGCGGCGCGCATGCGGAAACCTGTGTGCCATTCCCTGGAATACCCCGGTGGCCGAATCTTAAATGGCCCGCATGAACTTCTCGCCCGGGCTATCTGAAGACCTGCCGGATCTGCCTCATGCGCGTCAGCTGAAGGCGGGCTTCCACCGGCTCGTGTTCCATCCGCAACTGGAGGGGGAGTTTTGTCACGCACGACTCGAGGAGTCCTTGGGTTACATCCGTGCGAATCTGCTGCTCGCGGTCTTGATTACGATCGCCTTCTCGGCGATGGACGCGCTCGTTCTCGGCCGCAACCTGGGGCGAATTCCCGCGCTCATCGACATCACCTTCATCGTGCCGCTGCTCGCGCTCGTGCTGGCGGTGAGCTTCTCCCCGCGGCGGCAAACTTTGCTCGCGCCGCTCGCGATCATGGCGTTCAGCCTCTGTGGCCTCGGCCAGGTGATCATCCAGGTTCTCGCCGCACGAGGCGGCTCGACGTTCCCGTTCCCGAGCATGATCATCACCGCGATGTACGTCTATTTCCTCGCCGGGCTGAGTTTCTACTATGCACTCGCGGTCAACCTGTTCGTGCTGTTCGCCTATCTCGCGATCGGCACGGCGATGCAGCTGCCGAACCCCGGCTTCAGCTACGATGCGCTCACGTTGCTCATGGCGAATTTGATCGGCGCATCGGTGCTCTACGTGCACGAGAAGACCAGTCGCGGGCGCTTTCTCGAGGCGGGGCTGCTGCGCGAACTGGTCGCCCGCGACGGGCTGACCGGCATCCAGAACCGGCGGATGTTCGACCAACACATCCAGCGCGTCTGGCAGCAGGCCGTGCGCGACCAGCTGCGGGTCGCGGTGCTGCTCATCGATATCGACTGCTTCAAAGAGTACAACGACCGCTACGGACACCAGGCCGGCGACGAATGTCTGCGTGCGGTCGCCTCCAGTCTGGGTCAATGTGCGCGTCGCCCGCTCGACTTCGTCGCGCGTTACGGCGGCGAAGAGTTCGCAATCGTTCTTTACGAGGCGAGTCGCGAGTATGTCGCCGAGGTGTTGACGCGCATCCAGCGCTCGATCGCGGAGCTGAACATCCTGCACGAGGCTTCCCCGGTCGCGAGTCGGCTGACCGTGAGCATCGGCGCCGCCTATATCCTGCCGCAGGCCAATCGCACCCCGGAGGGCTTGATACAGCTCGCCGATGAGGCGCTGTATGGTGCGAAGGGGCAGGGCCGCAACCGGGTCGTCGTCATGGAAGCCGAATACCACAATCTGCAGACTGGGCGCTTCGAGAAGCGCCGCGGACAACAGACCGGCTGAGTGCGCCGGTTGAGCGCCGTCTAAGGGTCTCCGTAGATCGACGTCCGCGGCTCACCGCCCGCGGTCAGGCTGCCGCGAAACATGCCCTCGGAATTGAATTCCATGGCGATGTGTCCGTGCCGGTCGATCGCGATGACCCCGCCTTCCCCCCGCAACGCGACGAGTTCTCCGTAGACGACGTCGCGCACCGCTTGTTCGAGACTGCATGCCGTGAAGCGCACCCTGGCGCAGATGTCGTGCGCGACCGCTGCGCGAATGAAAATCTCGCCATGCCCGGTCGCCGAGACCGCGCCGCAGCGGTCGTCCGCATAGGTGCCGGCGCCGATGATCGGCGAGTCGCCGATGCGGCTGTAGCGCTTCGCGGTCATGCCGCCGGTCGACGTTGCCGCGGCGAGTCCTCCCTTGGTGTCGAGCGCGACGGCGCCCACGGTGCCGACGTGCGAGATCGTCAATGGTGAGAGCTGCGGGTCGCCGCGGCGCAGCCGTTCGAGTTGCCGCCAGCGTTCCTCGGTGCGGAAATACTCGTTCGCCACCAGCGAGAATCCCTGCTGCAGGGCGAATTCCTCGGCACCGGCGCCGTGCAGCATCACGTAGTCGGAATGCTCCATTACGGTGCGTGCGAGCTCGACCGGATTTCTGATGTGGTGCAAGCCGCACACCGCGCCCGCCCTGAGCTTCGATCCCTCCATGATCGCGGCGTCCAGTTCATGGTGGCCATCGAGGGTCAGCACCGCGCCCCGGCCGGCGTTGAACAGCGGGTTGTCCTCCAGGACGACGACCGCACGGGTCACTGCGTCCAGGCTCGAGCCGTTGCGCGCGAGTATCTCGCCGCCCGCTTGCAGAGCATCGGCGAGTCCGGCGCGATAAGCGCGTTCCCGGTCAGGATCGAGCTGCGCGCGCGGCAGCGTGCCGGCACCTCCATGAACGGCCAATCCAAACACGGCGGCTCCCATTTTGCCTGGTCGGTGGCGACACCTAAGGCTATCATCATTCCCCCATGAAGCCACCGACACAAGCCGCGGCGATACGCCGCCTGCTGATCGCGAACCGCGGTGAAATTGCGATTCGCGTCATGCGGGCCGCCTCCGAACTCGGCATCCGCACGATCGCGATCCATTCGCGGGAGGACCGGTTCTCCCTGCATCGAACCAAGGCCGATGAGAGTTATCTGGTCGGTGATGGCAAGGCGCCGGTGGACGCCTATCTGGACATCGAAGACATCATCCGCATTGCCCGCGAGGCGGGCGCCGACGCGGTGCATCCGGGCTACGGCTTCCTCTCGGAGAGCCCGGAGTTCGCGGAAGCCTGTTCGGCCGCCGGGATCGTCTTCGTCGGACCGTTGCCGGAGACGATGCGCCGGCTCGGCAACAAGGTCGAGGCGCGTCATCTCGCCGTCAGCGCGGGCGTGGCGGTGATGCCTGCGAGCCCTCCGCTGCCGCAGGATGGGCGGCAGATTCTGCAGATGGCCGACGCCGTCGGCTTCCCTGTCATGCTCAAGGCGAGCTGGGGTGGCGGCGGGCGCGGCATGCGCATCGTCGAGTCGCCGGATGAACTGATCGAGGCGGTCGCCGCGGCGCGCCGGGAGGCAAAGGCCGCCTTCGGCAAGGACGAAGTTTATCTGGAGAAGTTGATACGCCGCGCCCGGCACGTGGAAGTGCAAATTCTCGGCGACTGCCACGGCAACCTCGTGCATCTGTATGAAAGGGATTGCACGGTTCAGCGTCGGAATCAGAAGGTTGTGGAGAGGGCGCCCGCCGCTTTTCTCACCGACTCGCAGCGTGCACATCTGTGCGAGGCCGCGCTTCGCATCGGGCGCGCGGTCGCCTATCGCGCCGCCGGTACCGTCGAATTTCTGCAGGATGCCGACACCGGCAACTTCTACTTCATCGAGGTAAATCCGCGCATCCAGGTCGAGCACACCGTGACGGAATGCATCACCGGCATCGACCTCGTCAAGGCGCAGCTACGGATCGCGGCCGGTGCGTGCATCGGCAGTCCCGAGAGCGGTGTTCCCTCCCAGGAGCAGATCCGTGTGACCGGGCACGCCATGCAGTGCCGTGTCACGACCGAGGATGCAGAGAACAATTTCGTGCCTGATTACGGGCGTCTCACCGCCTACCGCAGTCCGGCCGGGTTCGGTATACGACTCGACGCCGGAACCGCGTATGCCGGTGCGATCATCACCCGCTACTACGATTCGCTGCTCGTCAAGGTCACGGCCTGGTCGCCGACCGCGGAGGAAACGATAGCGCGGATGCACCGGGCGCTCTGGGAATTCCGGATCCGGGGAGTCGTCACGAATCTGCGTTTCCTCGATCAGCTGATAACCCAGCCGCGCTTCGCAAGCTCCGATTACACGACCAAGTTCATCGATGAGACGCCGGAGCTGTTTCGGATTCCGCGCAAGCGTGACCGTGCAACCCGGCTGTTGAGCTTCATTGGCGATGTCATCGTCAATGGCAACCCGGAGGTCAAGGGTCGGAACAGGCCGAAGCAGCCGGTATATCCCCGCTTGCCACGGATCGCGCTGCCGGCGCCTGCGCCAGGTACGAAACAGAAGCTCGACGAGCTCGGACCCGAGCGGTTTGCCGACTGGATGCTCGGCGAGAAGCGTGTGCTGATAACCGACACGAGCATGCGCGATGCGCATCAATCGCTGCTCGCAACGCGCTTTCGCACGCACGACATGGCCGCCATCGCTCCATTTTACGCGGCCCTGGTGCCGGAGCTGTTCTCGGTCGAGTGCTGGGGCGGAGCGACGTTCGACGTTGCAATGCGCTTCCTGCGGGAGGATCCGTGGGCGCGGCTCGCCGAGTTTCGCACGCGGATGCCGAATGTGTTGTTGCAGATGCTGTTGCGCTCTGCGAACGCGGTTGGCTACACCAATTACCCCGATAACGTCGTGCGCTATTTCGTCGAGCGGGCGGCGCACGCCGGCATCGACCTCTTCCGGGTGTTCGACTGCCTTAACTGGACCGAGAACATGCGGGTGGCCATCGAGGCGGTGCGACGCACCGGCAGGCTCTGCGAGGCCGCGATTTGCTACACCGGCAATCTCTCCGACCCACGGGAGCTGAAATACGATCTTCGGTACTACCTGCGTATCGCCCGTGATTTGCGGGCGATGGGCGCGCACGTGATCGGCATCAAGGACATGGCGGGGCTTTGCCAGCCGCGTGCCGCCGCCACCTTGGTGAAGGCTCTGAAGGAGGAAATCGGGCTGCCGGTCCACTTTCACACCCACGACACCAGTGGTATCGCGGCGGCGAGCGTGCTCGCGGCCATCGATGCCGGGGCCGATGCGGTAGATGGCGCCATCGACGCCCTTTCCGGCCTGACCTCGCAGCCTAATCTCGGCTCGATCGTCGAGTCGCTGCGTCATGGACCCCGCGACACCGGCATCGATCCAATCAAGCTGCGACTCATCTCAGGCTATTGGGAACAGGTGCGGTGCGGTTATGCGGCGTTCGAGAGCGATATCCGTGCCGGCGCTTCCGAAGTCTACGTGCACGGCATGCCGGGCGGTCAATACACCAATCTGCGCGAGCAGGCCCGTTCGCTCGGCATCGAGGATCATCGTTGGCACGACGTGGCACAGGCTTACGCGCAGGTGAACGATCTGTTCGGCGACATCGTCAAGGTGACACCGACCTCGAAGGTCGTCGGCGACATGGCGATCATGATGGTCACGAGCGGCCTGGATTGCGCCACGGTGCTCGATGCAGACACCGAAATCGCGTTCCCTGAGTCGGTCGTGCAGCTGTTTCGCGGCGACCTCGGCCAGCCTCTCGGCGGTTTTCCGCCCGAATTGCAGCGCAAAGTGCTGAAGGGAGGCGAGGCAGTGAGCGTACGCCCGGGCGAACTGCTGAAGCCGGCGGACTTGGAGGCCGAGCGAGCCTCGGCACAGTTGAAGGTGGGCCGTGCGATCACGGACGAGGAACTCGCCTCGTACCTCATGTATCCGAAGGTATTCATCGATTTCGCGGCGGACCACGCGCGCTATGGCGACGTCGACATGCTGCCGACCGCGGTGTTCTTCTACGGGATGCATCCGGGTCAGGAGATCAACATCGACCTGGAGCGCGGCAAAACCCTGATCGTGCGTTACGTGACGAGCAGCGATCCGCATGAGGATGGGACGCGGACGGTGTTCTTCGAACTGAACGGCCAACCGCGCCCGATCCGCGTGGCCGACCGCAGCCAAGTGGCCTCGAAGGCGCCGCAGCGCAAGGCGGATGCGGAGAATCCGGCGCACGTCGGTGCGCCGATGCCCGGCACCGTCGCCACGGTGCCCGTGCATGCCGGGCAGACGATCCGGCGCGGTGAGGTGATCGTGACGCTGGAGGCGATGAAGATGGAGACCACCGTGCGCGCCGAACGTGATGGCACCGTCAAAGAGGTTCTGGTCAGGCCCGGTCAGCAGGTCGACACGAAGGATCTGCTGATCGTTTGCGAGTGAGCCGAGCGCGGCGTTAACGCGCGATCGGAGCCTACAGCGCGTCTTTCAGGTCCCGGCTCCAGTCTTGCGCCTTTTGTGGATCCAGACGGTTGCGCCCGGCGATCAGCTTGCGCGCGGCCATGTAATCTTTCGAGTCATCGACGGCCTCGAGCGCGATCAGCTCGCTATTCTTGAAGTACAACACGCTGAAGCCGGCGCCGAGCGGATCGGCGCGGATCACGCACTCGTCGTGGGCGGCCGACAGACCGACGATAAGGAGCTTGTGCTCGTACTGGTCCGACCAGAACCAGGGCACGCGATCGTGCACGGCGTTCCTGTCGAGCATGTTGAGTGCCGCGGTCTTTGCCTGTTCGAAGGCGTTGTCGACCGACTCGAGGCGCACGCGTGTGCCATAACGAAGCGAGGGGTGATTCGTACAGTCGCCGGCCGCGAAGATCGACGGATCGGCGCTGCGACAGTGCTCGTCGACGATGATGCCGTTGTCGAGCGGCAGGGAGGCGCTGGCGGCAAGTTCCGTGGCCGGCAGTGCGCCGACCCCGACGATCACCAGGTCTGCCTCGAATCCGGCCCCATCGGCGCATTTCACCCGTTCGACCCGGGTGCCGCCCTCGAGCGCGACGACCCGCGTGTTGCAGACGACCTGCACGCCCCGTTCGCGATGCGCCCGGGTGAAGAATTCCGAGACGGCCGGTGCGACCACGCGGTTCAGGATCCGTCCGGTCATCTCCAGTACGGTCGCTTCGAGCCCCAGGCGGCGGCAGGTCGCGGCGATCTCGAGGCCGATGTAACCCCCACCGATGATCACCGCTCTCGCGCCGGCTCGAAGCTCGGCACGCAGTGAGGACGCATCGCGCAGGTTGCGCAGGTAATGCACGCCCTCGAGGCCCGCCCCGGCACAGTCGAGCCGGCGTGCCGTGGCGCCGAGGCAGAGCAGGGCACGGTCGTAGTTCATGCCCGTGCCGTCGGCAAACCAGACCCTGCGGGCGCCCGGATCGAGCCGCACCGCCCGTGCGCCGAGCAGCAGTTCGACGCGATGATCATCGTAGAAGGCGCGCTGGCGGAACGGTAGCCGGTCCTCGGCCATCTCGCCGGAAAGGTACTTCTTGGACAGCGGCGGGCGCTGATAGGGCAATTCGCATTCTTCGCCGGCGAGCACCAGCCGGCCGTCGAACCCCTCGCGGCGCAGCGTGTCCACGGCCTGCGCACCCGCCTGGCCGCCACCGATGATCAGATAGGTTTTGCTCATCTCCCGTAGAATAGTAATAGTATTTGTCAGTCGAACCAACGCCAATCCTCGGAGAACGGGATGAAATTGATCACCGCCATCATCAAACCTTTCAAGCTCGACGACGTGCGCGCGGCGCTGTCGGAGATCGGTGTATCCGGGATGACGGTGACCGAAGTGAAGGGGTTTGGACGCCAGAGGGGTCACACCGAACTTTATCGGGGTGCGGAGTATGTCGTCGATTTTGTGCCAAAGACGCGAATCGAGGTCGCGGTGCAGAACGAGCTGCTCGATCAGGTGATGGAGGCGATCGTCGGCGCCGCGAAGACCGGCAAGGTTGGCGACGGCAAGATTTTCGTCACCGAGTTGCATCGCGTGGTGAGGATTCGCACCGGAGAGTCCGACAACGCCGCGTTGTAGCCGTACGGGCCGCAAGGCTCAATGATCAAGGCGGCCTCCGGCGGGGTCCGCACAACGGACCTAGGCCATGAAGTTTGCGGTCGGCATCGGTTTGATCGCCGCCATGGCGCTGCTCGCCACCGCCGGCGAGCCGGCGCTTGCCGCGAAATTCACCGACCAGCAGCGAACGCGCATCCAAGAACCGCGCCCACCCGGACTGCCGAGCGATGCGCAGCTCGAGGCGAGCGGTGCGGTGATCGGCCGGATCAGGATCATCATTCACAACATTTTCGACCTGGCCGATCCTGGCGAGAATGTGGCCTTGTTCAGGCTTGCCGACCGACTGCACATCCGTACACGCAAATCGACCATCAAGGCGCAGCTGCTGTTCGCACCCGGTGAGCGGTACGACCCGGGGCTCCTCGCCGAGACCGAGCGCAACCTGCGCAAGCTGCCCTACATCTACGATGCGCATGTCGTGCCGGTCAGTTTCAAGGACGGCAAAGTGACCGTCGAGGTGATCACCAAGGACGTCTGGACCCTCAGTCCGGGCGTTTCCTTCAGCCGCACGGGCGGTGCCAACAATTCGAGCATCAACATCTCGGATTCGAACTTCCTCGGGCGCGGCAAATCGTTGGAATTCGAACACGGCCGCAACGTCGATCGCAGCAGCAACACCATCGCCTGGTCGGACCCGAATGTCTGGGATTCACGCTGGACCGATGCGATCGCGTACGCGACATCGAGCGATGGCGCGCGCCGCGCGCTGCAACTCGCCCGCCCCTTCTACTCGCTCGAGTCGCGCTGGAGCGTGAATCTCGACGCGCAGACATACGACCGCACGGTGTCGCGATACAGCCTTGGCAACATCGCCGACCAGTTCGACGATTCGCAGTCCTCATATCAGCTGAGCGGCGGCCTCTCGCACGGCCTGCACGATGGTTGGACGCGCCGCTGGCTCGGCGGCATCCGCTATGACCGCAACCATTTCCTTCCCGACCCGGCGACCTCTTTGCCGGCGCTGCAACTGCCGGCCGATCGCACGCTAGCCTATCCGTTCATCGGCTTCGATGTGATTCAGAACGACTACCGCAAGGCCGGAGACTTGAACCAGATCGGCCGCACCGAGGACCTGTATTTCGGTACGGAACTCGATCTCGAAGTCGGCTACTCCAGCGACGTGCTCGGTGCGGGTCAGCGCGCGCTGCTGCTGAAGGCAAAGGCGCGCAAGGGATTCGAGTTTGGCGCCCGCCAACAGATGTTCGTCACCACCGATTTCAAGTCGCGCCTCGAGCGCGGGCGGGCACGCAACCTCGTGGCCGATGCGAGCGCCGCCTATTACTGGCGCTGGCTGCCCGAATGGGTATTCTATGCCGCCGCCTCCGGCACCGCCACCGATGCGCTCGACCCGGACACACAGCTCACGATCGGCGGTGACAGCGGACTGCGGGGTTACCCGCTGCGCTACGAAGCGGGCAGTTCGCGGGCCCTGCTGACGATCGAACAGCGGTTTTACACGGACTGGTATCCGTTCCGCCTGGTGCGCGTCGGCGGCGCCTTTTTCGCCGACGCGGGCCGTGCCTGGGGCAGAGCGGTCGTCGGCACCAATGCGCCCGGCATGCTCGAGGACGTGGGCTTCGGTCTGCGCTTCGGCAATACCCGATCGGGCTTGGGTAACGTACTGCACGTCGACTTCGCGTTTCCGCTGAACGCGCCCGCCGGCATCAGCGGGTTCCAGGTGCTGGTGCAGACGCTGCAGAGCTTTTGAAGGAAGTGCCCCGGGCTTCCTCAGTCACCAGACTCGCGCTTGCGGCGTCGTGCAATCAACGCGAGAAAGCCGATGCAGACGGCGAAGTTCAGCACCCACCAACCGAGCTGCCGTGCACCGCCGTGGCCGGAATGCCCGCCGGTCCCGTCCGGCATGCGCACGACGCCGCGCAGCGTTTCATCGACCCCGCCGGCGGCAATTTCGAAGGCGATCGCGGCCGAACCCGGCAGGCGCAGCTGGGGCGCGCTGAACTCATAGCCTCCGTCGATGCTCGCGGTGGTGGCGTAGGTCCGTCCGCGAAATTCGACCGTCACCTGCGCGTCGGAAACCGGGGTGTTGTCGAGGATGCGGCTCACATGAATGTCCATCGTGTCGGCGCGCAGCAAGCCGACCAGCCGGTAGTGGGCGCCGCGTGCCTCGACGCGGCGCGAAGCGGCCGGCGTCGAGGCCTGCGCCCGCATGGCGCCGAAGCCGCAGAGCAGGATCGCGGCGCCGAGCGCGGCGAGAAGATTCATCGCAGCAGCAAGCCCCAGGCGCCGATGGCCGTGCCCAGGATGCTCGCAATGAGCCCGAGAATCGGGAAGAATTTCCTGCGTGCGATGAAGTAAAGAGAGCAGAGCACCAGCCCGAGTTCGAGAAGGCCCTCGCCGACATCGTATCGCAGCGCACGCCGCTCCTCGGTTCTCGCCTTGCGGTCGAAAGACTCCGCCGACTTCCTGATCCTGCGCGCATCACCGCCGTAGTGTTGACGGGCGAGTTCAAGCTTGTGGCGGACGGCCGCCGCCGGGGTCGACGCGGCATTCGGGGCGAGCGCATCGAGCATGCTCAGCGCCGTTTGTGCCGAGCTCTCGCGAATTCTCTTCGCCTGATAATAACTCCATTGGTCGTTCGATTCGGTCCGGTGGATCACCGCGCTGGTGTGCGCGCGGTGCGAGGCGATCGTGACGACCGACAGCAGCAAGCCGACAACGCTCACCAGAACCCCGACTCGCCTGGCGGCGGGATCGGAGGAGTGCGCCGGCGTGACTTCGATTTCACTCATATTCGTCACTTGTGCCGCGTGTTGCCTTATCCGCCGACCTGAAGGCGCGGGCTGGCGCGGGAAATGCCGAGTACGCCACCACGGACGACCTCGATGACATCGCCGAACGAGCCGACCGCGGCCATGAACTCGGCGATTTCATCCTCGGTGCCGGCAAGCTCTACGACCAGGCCCGAAGGTTCGGTCGAGAGGATCTTGCCGCCGCCGCGTCGAACCACGTCCTGAAGTGATTGCACCCGCTCGGCATCGACCCGCAGCTTGATCAGCATCAGTTCGCGGGCCAGGTGATCACCGCCCGTCATGTCCTCGACGGCGACGACGTCGACGAGCTTCAACAATTGCGCATTGATCTGCGCGATCACCGAGTCAGACCCGCTCGTCACCAAGCTCAGGCGCGAAACCGTCGGATCATTCGTCGGCGCGACGGACAGCGACTCGATGTTGTAGCCGCGGCTGGAGATAAGGCCCGTGACCCGCGTGAGTGCACCCGCCTCGTTTTGCAGCAAAATCGCGATCAGGTGGCGCATGATCCGTCTAGGATAAGGGAGCATGGCACTTGGGCGCCAGGGCGATTGCTGCTACGCTTTGCGACGTGCAAGAACGTTACGATTTATTCACCCCGGCGCCGCATCCGCGTGCCGGCGAGACGATGAGCGGCGCCGAGATGCTGGTCCAGGTTCTCGCCGACGAGGGCGTCGACACGGTTTTCGGCTACAGCGGCGGCGCAATCCTGCCGATCTATGACGCGGTTTTCCTGCATAACGAGGCGAACAAGGGTTCGATGCCGCTGATCGTGCCGGCGAATGAGCAGGGTGCCGGCTTCATGGCGGCAGGCTACGCCCGGGCGAGCGGCCGGGTTGGTGTGGCGCTCGTCACCTCCGGGCCGGGCGCGACCAATACCGTCACGCCAGTGCGCGATTCGATGGCCGATTCGGTGCCGATCGTCGTGATCTGCGGCCAGGTACCGACCAGCGCGATCGGCACCGATGCGTTCCAGGAGGCGCCGGTGCCGAGCATCATGGGCGCCGTCGCCAAGCACGTGTTTCTGGTCACGGATCCGACGAAGCTCGAGGCGACGGTGCGGACCGCGTTCGAGATCGCCCGTACGGGGCGACCGGGGCCGGTCGTGCTCGACGTTCCAAAGGACGTGCAGAATTGGCGGGGGGTCTTTCGCGGCTCGGGTCGACTGCCCATTCCGGGATATCGCCAGCGCATGACCCGCATCGGCGCGAACAAGCTACCGGACGCGGCTTGCGCCCGTCTGCTCGCCGCGCTCGAGACATGCAGCCGGCCGTTGATCTATGCCGGTGGCGGCGTCGTCAATGCCGCCGCAGCGCCGGCCTTGCGCGAACTGGTCCGCGAATTGCGTATTCCGGTGGTCACGACCCTGATGGGGATCGGTGCCGTCGATACGACCGATCGGCTGTCGATGCGGATGCTGGGCATGCATGGTTCCGCATTCGCCAACTATGCGGTGGATGACTGCGACTTGCTGCTCGCGATCGGTGCGCGTTTCGACGATCGTGTCGCCGGCAATCCGGCGAAATTTGCGCGAAACGCGCGATTCATCGCCCAGTTCGATATCGACGGGTCGGAGATCAACAAGGTCAAACGGGTCGATTGGAGCCATTTGGGCTTGATGCCCGAGGCGCTCACGGCGTTGTTGCAGTATGCCCGACGTACCGGTTTCAAGCGCGACTGGTCCGACTGGCACCGGCATTGCGAGGCACTGCGCGAGAAATACGCGATGAATTTCGACCGCGCGAGCGCACTGATCCAGCCGCACTACGTGATCGAGGAGATCAACCGCCTGACGCGTGGCGAGGCGATCATTTGCACCGGTGTCGGCCAGCATCAGATGTGGGCGGCGCAATACTTCGACTTCCGCAGCCCGCGGCTGTGGCTGACCTCCGGCAGCATGGGCACGATGGGATTTGGTCTGCCTGCCGCCATCGGCGCGCAGTTCACGGATCGTGGCCGCATGGTCATCGACGTCGATGGGGACGCGAGCATCCGTATGAACATCGGCGAGCTCGAGACCGTTACGACCTACGATCTGCCGGTCAAGGTCGTCGTGCTCAACAACTGCGGCGATGGCATGGTCAAGCAATGGCAGAAGCTGTTCTTCAAGGGCCGATTGAGCGCGAGCGACAAGAGTCTGCACAAAAAGGATTTCGTAAAGGCGGCTCTCGCGGACGGCTTTCCGTACGCGGCGCGCTTGAAGGACAAGGCGGATGTGCCGCGCATGATCGAAGAATTCATACGCTTCGAGGGCCCGGCGTTCCTCGAAGTCATCATCGATCCGGACGCCGGCGTGTATCCGATGGTCGGACCCGGTCAGGCCTACGATGAGATGATCACGGGTGATTTCATCGCCTCACGCAAGGCGGTCGAGCCCACGGTCCCCGGGGAATCCGAGATGTTCTAGGGCTGCACCGCAGTGGCCGATGCCGCTGCGGTGCGGTTTCACCAGACGCCGGTGTTGCCCATCGACGCCCACGGCTCCATCGGCGCGAGCGCGGCTCCTTTCTGCAGCAATTCCACCGAGATCCCGTCCGGGGATCGCACGAATGCCATGTGTCCGTCGCGCGGCGGCCGATTGATCGTGACACCGTGTGCCGACAGGCGCGCGCAGGTCGCGTAGATATCCTCCACTTCGTACGCCAGATGCCCGAAATTTCGCCCGCCCGTGTAACTCTCCGGGTCCCAGTTATAGGTCAGTTCCACCTGGGCGGCGGCATCGCCGGGCGCCGCCAGAAAAACCAGCGTGAATCGGCCCTGGGGATATTCGCGTCGGGACAGGACGTCGAGACCCAAAGCGTCACGGTAGAACCCGAGCGATTGGTCGATGTCGGAAACCCGGACCATCGTATGCAGGTATCTCATATGGTTTGAACTCGCCCTTCAAAATGTGCCGATTCGGCCGAAGCGTTCTCTGTAGGAGGATAGCGCATCTGCTTTCGGGGGTTCACGCACCGAGGCGTGCCGAGGGTCGTTGACCTGGATCTGTCACAATTTGGCGACAGTTATGGTGTGCCGCGGAATGACATCAGTTTAATGAGCCAAATTGCGAAAATTATTGGATTTATTTTTTTGCCATGGTAGTTTTCGAGGCAATAGAGGGTTTCGTGTTTTCTTCTGCGTCACTTGTGTACAACAAATGGCGTCAGTTCAAAAAAAGGGTCGAGCGCAGGGTCACTCATGTGCCGCGCATCTTCCGACTACGGACGTGCAGGGCATCCACCTAGCACCTGTTCCACTGGAAACCCCGGTTCGACCGGGGTTTTTTTTGATGCGCTCGCGAGCCCCGCGGGCCCGGATCAAGCGGCGGCCGAGTCTGAATCCGAGCCGCCGTCGACGCCGAGTCGACGGTGCATGATCGGGCTCGTCGTCGTGTATTGCAGCCTTACCTTCTCACCCGGATTGAGGTGTTCCTTCGCCGCGAAGGCGGCGAGAGCCGCTTCGTGGAATCCGGACAGGATCAGCTTTTTCTTGCCCCGGTAGGTATTGATGTCGCCCACGGCGAAGATGCCGGGTACCGAGGTTTCGAAGCGCGCGGTGTCCACTTTCAGCGCCTTGCGGTCGAGCTCCAGGCCCCATTCGGCGATCGGTCCGAGTTTCGGATGCAGGCCGAAGAACACCAGCACCCGGTCGGCCGTGATGCGTCGAGTCAGGCCGTCGGCGCTCTGCACGCGCACGGCGGTGAGTCGGCCGAGGTCTCGATCGAGGGAATGCAAATTGCCGATCAGGATGTCGGCGCGCCCTTCCTCCTGGAGCTGCCGCAGCTTGGCGACGGTGGCGGGCGCGGCGCGAAAGTCCGGCCGGCGATGCACCAGAACGAGGCTGCGTGCCTGCGGAGCGAGCGCGACCGCCCAATCGAGCGCCGAATCGCCACCGCCGCAAATCACCAGATCCCGATCCGCAAAGGCGGACGGCTCGCTGACACGATAATGCAGGGCATGACCCTCGAGGTCCGCAGCGCCCTCCACATCGAGCCGGCGGGGTTGGAAGGCGCCGACGCCGGCCGCGATCACGACGACGCCGGTGTCGAACGAGGTGCCGGCGGAGGTGCCGACCCAGAATCGTCCGCTGGCCTGGCGCTCGACGCGGGTCACCTCCTGGCCGTAATGCAGTCCCGGCGCGAAGGGTGCGATCTGCTCGAGCAGCCGCTGGGTGAGTTCCTCGCCGGTGCACACTGGTACTCCCGGAATGTCGTAGATTGGCTTGTCAGGATACAGTTCGGTGCATTGTCCGCCCGGCCCGCGCAGGGAATCGATGACCTCGGCTCGGATGCCTAGCAGCCCGAGTTCGAAGACTTGAAACAACCCGACGGGACCTGCGCCGATGATGACCGCATCGGTCGTCACGGGTTGCTGCTGCGGAAAACGTGCAATCATGATCGTTCAAAACCTCTGCGTGGGCTCAGGCGCTCGCGGACAAGGCGGCCGCGGCGGTATTTTGCGGCCAATTGAGGTGGGAATGAAGTGCAACGACGTCGCCGACGACCAGCAGGGCCGGAGACGCGAGCTGCGCATGCAGGCACCGCGCATGGATGTCGCCGAGATTGCCGGCGACGAGCTTCTGGGACGGCGTCGCCGCACCGGCGATCACGGCGGCGGGTCGGGACGCCGGCGCGCCGGATTCGAGCAGCCGGTTGGCGATTTCGCCGATGCGCCTGAGCCCCATATAGATAACTGCGGTTCGTCCGGGCATCGCCAGTGCCCGCCAGTCGAGGTCGGCCATCTCGTCGTCGTCGCCGAACTGCGCCGTTGCGAATGTCACGGCGTGCGCCATATTGCGGTGCGTCAGCGGTATGCCGGTGGCAGCGGCGGCGCCGAGCGCCGCGGTTACCCCCGGAATGACGCGAACCCGCACCCCCGCCTGTGACAAAGCCTCGAGCTCCTCGCCGCCGCGGCCGAAAATGAACGGGTCCCCTCCCTTCAGGCGCACGACGCGCATCCCCCGGCGTGCATGCTCGATCATTGCCGCGTTGATCTCGGCCTGAGGGGTCGATACACCCCCGCCGGTTTTGCCGACACACAGGCAGAGCGCGTCCCGCCGTGCCAGATCCAGCACCGCGCTCGAGACCAGGCGGTCATATAGGATCACATCGGCGTCCTGCAGCGCGCGCAGCGCCTTCAGCGTCAGCAGTTCCGGGTCGCCGGGTCCGGCACCCACCAGCAAGACCTCGCCCTCGAGCCGTGGGTCGCCGGCGGTTTGCGTCAGCAGCTGGCGCGCGATCGCCGTGGCGCCCTGCTGATCGCCCTCGAGCAGCCGTCTGGCGGCCGGCCCGTCGATCAGGCGCTCGAAGAAACGCCGGCGCGTCGCCGTGCTGCGCAGTGCACCGGACTTGGCCCGCAGTTGCGCCAGCCATCGGGCCAAGTCGCCGAGCCGCGCCGGGATCGCCGCTTCCAGCCGTTCGCGAATGCGGCGTGCGAGCACCGGCGAGGCGCCGCCGGTGCAGACCGCGATCAGGACCGGGTCGCGGTCGATGATTGCCGGGACGATGAAGCGCGACGCCTCGCGGTCGTCGACGACGTTGACGGCGATCTGCCGTGCATCGCATTGCCTGGCGATCAGCCGGTTCAACGCGCGGTGCGGTGTTGCCACGATGACCAAGGTGGCGCCGTCCAGATCGTGGGGCTGGAACTCGCGGACGAGGTGACGAAGTTCGCCGCGCAGCGCGCGCGCGCCGATCTGCGGTACCGCCTGCGGCGCGACTACCGTGATCTCGGCCCCGCAGCGTTCGAGCAGCGACAGCTTGCGCATCGCCACCTCGCCGCCGCCGACGATCAGCACGCGGCGACCGCGCAGGTCGAAGAATGCCGGGAAATAGCGCATCGCTCAGACCCTGGTATCGCGCCCGCTCTGCGCGCGGCGCGGATGAAGCCCGCATTCGCGCGACGCTTCGTCCTCCCACCACCAACGACCGGAGCGGGGATCGGCCCCGGGTGGTACGGCTCGCGTGCAGGGCGCGCAGCCGATGCTCGGATACCCGGCATCATGCAGCGCGTGGTACGGCAGGCCCATCGCATGGATGTATCGCCAGACGTCCTCCTCGCTCCAGGCGAGCAGAGGGCTGAGTTTGTGCAAGCCGTGCGTCGCGTCCCATTCGAGCGCGTGCGCGAGGGCGCGATTCGGCGACTGGGCGGCACGAATTCCCGTCACCCACGCGGCGAATCCCTCGATGCCGCGGCGGAACGGCTCGAGCTTGCGTGCCGCGCAGCAGCCGTGCCGCTGTTGTGGGCCGTCGCGGAAGCCATTGACGCCGTGGCGGGCGACCCAGGACTCGACCCCGCAGGCATCGGGGTAGTAGATTTTGATGGACCTCCCGTATCGACGCTGCAGTCGATCGATCAAGTCGTGGGTCTGTGGGTACAGGCGTCCGGTGTCGATCGTGAAGATCTCGATCTGCTGAACGTGCGTCCATATGAGGTCGGTGAGCACCACGGACTCGGCGCCCAGGCTGCTCGCGTAGCAGACTTTTTCGTGGCGCGCGACGGCATCGTGCAGTTGCTGGATACTGTCCGCCGCGAGATCCTGCAGCGGTCGGGGAAGTGCGGCCATGGGAACCTGTCGGATGAGCGACTTTTTACAAGGGGACGCAGACTATATGGGCGGGTCACGGCTCGGGATACGAACATTCCCGTATGAGGACATGCGCATTGGTGATGGACGGAGGCGGCCGTGAAGCTGCAGCAATTGCGCTATCTCGTCGCCGTGCATGAGAACGGCCTCAACATCACCGCGGCGGCGCGCCAGTTACATACCTCGCAACCGGGGGTCAGCCGGCAGCTGAAAATGCTCGAGGAGGAACTCGGTTTCCGTCTATTCGAGCGCGAAGGACGGGCCTTGACGCGCACCACGAGCGGCGGCGAGGAGATCATCGCGCGGGCGGTGAACATCCTGCGGGAGATGCACAACATCCGGCGCACCTCCCAGGAATTGCGCAAGGCCGACGGCGGAACCCTGTCGATCGGGACGACCCACACCCAGGCCCGCTACGTGTTGCCGCCGGTCATTCGCGCCTTCCGCAGCCAATATCCGAAGGTGCGGCTGCACCTGCACCAGGGCACCTCCGAGCAGATAGCCGAACTGGTTGCCCGCGATCGCGTCGACTTTGCGATCGCCACCGGCTCGGACGAGTTATTTCCGCATCTGGTGCGCTTGCCGGTGTACCGCTGGCACCGCACCGTCGTCGTGCCGCGCGGCCATCCGCTCGCGGCCGCCGGCAAATTGAGCCTGAAGAAGATAGCCGAGCACCCGATCGTGACCTATGTGTTCAGCTTCTCCGGCCGATCCTCGCTGCCGGCGCTGTTCGAGGCGGCCGGGCTGTCGCTCGACGTCGCCCTGACCGCGCGTGATGCAGATGTGATCAAGACCTATGTGCGCATTGGCTTGGGAGTCGGCATCGTCGCGAGCGTCGCGATCGACCGGTCGAATGATTCGGATCTCACCGTGCTCGATGCAAGACACCTGTTCGAGGGTCATACGACCTGGGTGGGTTTTCGGCGCGGCGCCTTACTGCGGGCCTATATGTATGATTTCGTGGAACTATTGGCGCCGCACCTGGCCCGCAAACTGGTTCGCGATGCCGAACGCTCCCAGACGCAGGACGACATCGATCGGGTGCTCGCGAATCTATCCGTGCCGACTCGCGATGCGACCTGAGCGGCGCGGGTCGGCGGCTGTGGGTCAAAACGTGATTGGTTCGGCAGGCCGGCCGCGAGTCGCATGGCAGCATGTCGCGGGCGTAGCGAGGGATGGCGAGCCGCGAGGGTGCCGATGACGCAGATCGAGGTGGAGGCTGATGCGTATCACACGTCGCCGGAGCCCATTCTACTCGCAGCGGAGCTGAAGGGCGCGCTGGCACTGTGCTTGCGCGATGAGCGGCGCGCGGTCGGCGGGTTGCTGCATCTGCGATGCGGTAGTTCGGGCGCTCGCGCGTGCGACGTCACCGACAATACCCTGAGCGCCGTTCTGCTGGTGCTCGCGCGATTCAAGCGCGCGATTCTCGGCAACGCGACGCGCCGCGAGGACGTACACGCGCGCATCATCGCGCACACCTTCCCGGCCAAGCAGGCCGAGCCGGATGCGACGATCGTCGATTTGATTCGCGCCGACCTCGCCGATGCCCGATTGGATTGCGCGGTGCAGATGCTGCACGGCACTTTGGCGGTACGCGTGCGTTTCGAGCCGTTTGGTGGCCAGCTATGGATAGCCGATTCCAACGGCACTTGTGGCTTCGCGGCGTGCGCTTTATAACTGCGCCGTCGTTTCTCGTCGGAGTTCGGTCATGCGTGCGGGATTGATTCTCGCGGTTCTGTTGCTCTCCGGGTGTGCGCACGAGCGTTTGGCGCAGAGTCCTCCCCCCGGGGTCAATCTGTCGGGGCACTGGCGTCTCGATGCGGCCGAGAGCGACGATCCGCAAGGCGTGGTCCAGGCGTTCGCCGCGGCTCATGGTCGCTCCGCGCTGCGCGCCTCGGTCGGCGATATCGTCGAAGCGATGCATTGGCCGGGAAAGGAGCTGGTGATCAAACAGGCCGGTGGGGTGGTCGCATTCAGCTCGGACGGCAAAAGCCGCGTCTACCAGCCCTGGAGCTCCTCGCATGCGACGGCTCGTCAGGGGCGTGACGCCAGGCCGCTTTGCGGCTGGCAGGGCGCGTCACTGCGGGTATCGATGCTGCCCGATGATGATGGACCGATGATCGAGATTCGCTACCGCGTATCCTCGGACCGGCGTCGGTTGCTGCAAAAAATTACGCAGGGCACGGGTCGCGGGCGTCTGGAGATGGTGCGTGTCTGGAAGCGGATCGCGTGAGGAAATCGGCCGAAGCCTGTTGGCCAGAAAAAAGCCGGGCATCGCCCGGCTTCGAAATCCCCATGCCTTATAAGATCTTGCCGGCCGCGCTGCTGGCGCGCTCTAAGAAGGGTCAGCCTGCCTTACTTCCCAATCCATATTCATTGCGTCCGTACAACACTCTAGCGAGCTCTGCCGCGAGAAGCCAGCAATTTTGCAAAGAAATGTGAAAAAGAATGTCGCGTAAATCCAACAATCCGCGCGGTACGCCTTCCGGGGCAAAGCCAGGCCCGTTGATCCGGAGCCGGCGGGCGTACTTCGACATGAAGTTCGGGCAACTTCATGTGCGGACGGCGTTCCCGGCGACCGGCGGCTTCGATGAGCAAGAGCCGCTTTTCTGTCTGCATCCCGGGGAGCGGACCGGCCGACTTTTTCAGCGCTTCATCGCTTCGATGGCCAAACGCCGTTCGGTGTACGCACCCGACATGCCGGGGTGCGGAGAGTCCGACCCGGGACCCGAAGGCTCGGGGCCCGGGATCGGTGCTGCGGTTGTCCTCGATCTGGCGGCGGACTTGCGTCTGCGCCGTGTCGACCTGCTCGGCGCGGGCGATGGTGCGGGTGTGGCACTCGACATTGCAATCGCAGCGCCGGAATTGGTGCGCCGCATCGTTCTGGTCGGCGCCTTCGCGCTCGATCGTCTCGCGTCGGTCTCCCAGGGTTGCCTTGTGCTCGCAACCGGCAGCACGTCGATCGAGATGCGGCGGCGTGCGGGGGATCTGCGCGCGAACATCGAGTTCGTGGCGGCGCCTGAATATTCCGACGACCCGTTCACGCTCGCCGCCGACGTGCTGGCCGAACGCGTGGCGACGTTTTTGGATCGCAGCTAGTTTCCCTGTGCGGATCAACAAGTTCATCAGCGAAAGCGGCGTCTGTTCGCGCCGCGAAGCCGATCAATGGATCAGCGCCGGCCGTGTGACCTGCAACGGCGCGCCGGCGACGCTCGGCACGCGGATTGGGCCGAACGACGAAGTGTGTGTCGACGGCGCAAGGCTTGGCGCCCGGCGCGCCGCGGTGTACATCGCCCTCAACAAGCCCGTCGGCATCACCTCGACGAGCGAAGCGCAGGTCGAGGGCAATATCGTCGATCTGGTCGGCCATGAGCAGCGAATCTTTCCCGTCGGGCGCCTCGACAAGGACTCCGAAGGCTTGATTCTGCTGACCAACGACGGCGACATCGTCAATGAGATTCTTCGCGCGGAGAATAATCACGAGAAGGAATATGACGTCACCGTCGACCGGCCGATCACGGAGATGACGCTCGCTTTGTTGCGCGACGGCGTCCGCATCATGGGCCGGATGACCCGCGGGTGCCGCGTCGAGCGTATCGGCGCGCAACGCTTCCGGATCATTCTCACCGAGGGCTTGAACCGGCAAATTCGCCGCATGTGCTCGGCGCTCGGCTATCGGGTGCGGCGATTGCAGCGTGTGCGCATCAGCAACATCCTGCTCGGATCGCTGGCGCCCGGTCAGTGGCGCAACCTGACGCAAGAGGAACTCGCGGCGCTGCTGCCGCAGCGTTTCTCAGCGCCCGCCGGCGTTCATTCGCAGCGAAGCGTCTCGGCGCCGACCCCCTCCGTCCAGCGGCGCGCAGCCGCCGCACGCCAATCCGGGTCCTCGGCCCTGCCCGCGAACCAGCGGAAGAAATCGGGGCCCTGGCCGGACCAGTAGGCATGGCTGTAGAGCACGCCGCTGGTCGTCGACTCGATCACGAATTTGCGGCGCAGCCCGAGGCTCCAGTACTGCGGCAGACAACGAAAGCGCGGTGAATGTTCCGCAAGGGCGTACTGGCTGGTGCCGATCTGCAGACGCAAGCGCCCGCCCACCGCGTACAGACACACATACGGCGGTGTCCCGCGGATCAGCGCGATGCCGTGGACCACCGGCGGCGGCGCGTCAAGCGCGCTCCAACTCGCTGCGGCCGGATCCCAGCTGAGCACCATGCGGCGGCGCCTGAAATCGATCACGGCCACGGGAGCCGCGTATTGTGGGGCCATCAGCGCAGCATGCACCAATCGCGTTCTATTGAAAACGGCGGTCTGGCAAGCCTGCGAACGCATCCTCGACGATGCGTGTCGTCAGCAATTGCGGCAGAACCACCGGTTGGCGCGATCCGGGCGTCGCGTTGTAGACCACGTACAGCGGCACACCGGCGCGCCCGAACGCAGCCAAGGCTTTCGTGATCCGCGGATCCCCGTTCGTCCAGTCGCCCTTCACCAGGGTGACGCCCTTGTCCCGGAAGATCGCCCGTACGGCCGGTTCGGCAAAGACGGTGCGTTCATTTACCAGGCAGGTCAGGCACCAACTCGCGGTGAAGTCGACCAACACGGGTTTGCCCGCTGCCCGCAGCTGCGCGATGCGCGCCGGGTCGTAGGGCACCCAGCTCAAATCCCCCGCTTGGCCCGACGCCGCCGCGGCGCCGGGCGCGATCGGCGCCCCGTCGAGTTGCACCGGCAGCATGATCGCCGCGAGCAGCGCGAGGATCGCCGTGGCGCCGGCCGCGAATTTGCCGGCTCCCCTGCCGGCTTTTGTCCGTCGATACGCCCACGCGGCGAGCGACACCAGCACGCAGCCGGCCAGAGCGGCCGCCAGTCCCATCGAGGAGGTTTGCTGGGCAAGCACCCATACCAGCCATGCCGCCGAGGCGTACATCGGGAACGCGAGCGCCTGCTTCAGCGTGTCCATCCAAGCGCCCGGCTTTGGCAGCATGCGACGCATCCAGGGGGCGAATGACACCAGCGTGAGCGGCAGGCAGAGGCCGATGCCGAGCGCGGCAAAGATCGCCAGTGCGCGCGGCGCGGGCTGGCTCAGCGCCGCGCCCACGGCGGCCGCCATGAACGGCGCCGTGCACGGTGTCGCGACCAGGGTCGTCAGTACGCCGGTGAAGAACGCGGCGCGCAGGTTGTCACCATGCGTGAGATTCTCGCCGAGTCCGGCGAGTCCGCCGCCGAATTCGAACACGCCGGACAGGTTCAGACCGACGAGCAACAGAAGATAGACCATCAACGTGACGAACAGTGGTGACTGCAGCTGGAACCCCCAGCCGATCTGTTCGCCGCCGGCGCGCAGCGACAACAGCACCAACGAAAGCGCGAGCATGGATGCGACGGTACCCGCGGCGAACGCAAGACCCTTGATGCGCACCTCGCGCGGGTGCCTTCTCGCCTGTTCGACGAGGCTTACCGCCTTGATCGACAGCACCGGCAGCACGCAGGGCATCAGGTTGAGCACCAAGCCCCCGAGCAGGGCGAGGCCCACCAGCGTCCAGAACGGGGTCGTCGCCACATGCGCCGCGCTCAGGCTCGGGACGCCGGGCGAGGCGGAGGGCGTGCCTGGTTGCGCAGCGGTCGCGGCGTATCGCCCAGCCGCCGCCGACGAGGTTGCCGTCGTCGCGGCGCTCGCGTCGAGCCGTGGCGCGATGGCGTAGGCAAGGGCGCGCTGCGCGGCGGCGTGGTCCCCGTTCACGAGCAGAATGCCGCGTATCGTCCCGGCCTTGGGCGGCTGGTAACCGAGTTTCATCGCCAATCGGATCGTTGCGCCTTGGTGGGTCAGAATCTGCGGCGCCGCGTACTCGATCACCCCGTCCCGGTACGGGATGAATTGCAGCGACCGGGCGGTTCCAAGGTGCGCACCGAAGTGCGGGCCGAGCGTCAACACCAGACGCCCATTGCGCACACTCGCGCGGCTCGGACCCGGGGTCTTGCGCGGCAACCCGGCGCGGGCCCTCGCGAACAGCGCGGCGGTGGCCGGATCGGTCTCGCCCGCCGTTGCGCTCGCGCGCAGGTCGAGGTGCAGATCGGCGCTCTCGGGTATGCAAACATTCGAGCAAACGAGCCAATGCGCCCGTGCGCGCAGCGACACCGGCGCACCGGCATGCAAAGCCGATGGGGCGTGCATGCGCACCAGGTAAACCGCCTGCTTCGCATAGCCGAAATTGACGAGTGGCGCGAGCACGAACCGTTCCGGAGCCGGCCATTGGATCGGCCCGGCCTGAAAACCCGCCGGCAGCGTCCACGAAAGGCGTGTCGCCTGCCCCGAATCGCCCGGGTTGCGCCAGTAGGTATGCCAGCCCTCGCGCAGGTCGAGCACCAGGGCCACCAGGAACGACTGCCGGGGACCGACGGCAAGCACCGCGCTCTCGAGGCGTGCGTGCACGTTCGGTGCTGCGACCACGTTGCCGCTCGATGCCAGCGCCGTTTGCGCGGTCGCCATGAAAATCAGCATGCAAACCGTCAGCTTGCGCATTGTCGTCGTCACCCACACCTCTCTATCCCGGTCAGACCCAAAATTCGCGATCCGCGCGCGCACCCGCCGCTACAATACCCCTCGAACCCCGCACCGACCAATGTAGGCGAACAGCGACCCACGAAACGGCCATGCAAGAGAACTACCTGGAAAGGATCCTGAAGGCAAAGGTCTACGATGTTGCGATCGAATCGCCGCTCGAGGCCGCGCCGCGTCTGTCGCGGCGCCTCAACAACCACGTGCACTTCAAGCGGGAAGACCTCCAGCCGGTGTTTTCGTTCAAAATCCGCGGTGCCTACAACAAGATTGCGCAGCTCTCGCCGATCGTGGCGGTGCGCGGCGTGATCTGCGCCTCGGCCGGCAACCACGCCCAGGGGGTGGCTCTCGGCGCGCGTACCCGCGGCATCAGCGCCGTCATCGTGATGCCGGTGACCACGCCGCAAATCAAGGTTCAGGCGGTCGCCGATCTCGGCGGGGAGATCGTGCTCTACGGTGAGGACTACGATCAGGCCTACGATCATGCGGTCGAACTCGCGCGCGAGCGCGGCCTGGTGTTCGTGCATCCGTTCGATGATCCGGATGTGATCGCCGGTCAGGGGACGATCGCGATGGAAATCCTGCGCCAACGGCATGGCGACGAGATCGACGCGATCTTCGTGCCGATCGGCGGCGGCGGTCTGATCGCCGGCATCGCCGCCTACGTCAAGGCGCTTTATCCTCGGATCAAGGTCATCGGCGTCCAGCCCGAGGACTCCTCCGGGATGCACGATTCTCTGCGCGCGGGCCGGCGGCTCGCCCTCGACCGCGTCGGCATTTTCGCCGACGGTGTGGCCGTGCGGCGTGTCGGCGAGGAAACATTCCGCCTCGCGCAACTGTACGTCGACGAGGTCCTGCTGGTTTCGACGGACCAGATTTGCGCCGCGATCCAGGATATCTTCGAGGATACGCGCTCGATTGCCGAACCCTCGGGAGCGCTCGCGGTGGCCGGGATCAAGAAATACGTGGCACGCGAGAACTGTGTCGATCGCAACCTCGTCGCGATCAACTGCGGTGCGAACATGAACTTCGACCGTCTTCGCTACGTCGCCGAGCGGGCCGACATCGGCGCGCAGCGCGAGGCGCTGTTCGCGGTCGAGATTCCCGAGGAACAGGGCTCGTTCCTGCGTTTCTGCGAGCTTCTCGGCGGGCACAGCGTCACCGAGTTCAATTACCGCTTCGGCGACGAGCGCGCCGCGCAGATCTTCGTCGGCGTGGCGCTCACGCAGGGCCGGCCGGAGAGCGAGGCGCTGATCAAGGCGATCGCCGCCGCCGGCTACACCGTCCGCGACATGTCCGACAATGAGATCGCCAAGTTGCACGTGCGCTATATGGTCGGCGGCCAGGCCCAGGGCCTCGAGCATGAGCGTCTCTATCGCTTCGAGTTTCCGGAACGCCCCGGGGCGCTGCTGAAATTCCTGCGCGCGATCGGCTCCGAGTGGAACATCAGTCTGTTCCATTATCGAAACCACGGTTCGGACTACGGACGAGTGCTCGCCGGCATTCAGGTGCCGCCGGCGACGCGTGACGAATTCCTGGCTCATATCAATGAACTGCAATATGCATACAGCGAAGAGACCGAGAATCCCGCCTATCGGATCTTTCTCGGCGGCTGAGCCCGGACGCGCCGAGTTGCGCAGCGAGACGGGCTTGCCGGAGGCCGCATGGCGCTGACCCGGCGCATCCATCCGACCCGTTTCGGCCAGGCACATGTGCGCAGCCAGGATGGCGGCGGCCGGCCGCTCGTCCTTTTGCATCCGTCACCGCGCTCCGGCGACATGTGGGAGCCGCTGCAGGCGCGCCTCACCCGGCCGACGATTGCGCCCGATCGTCTTGGCTACGGCTACTCGGACGCACCTCCCTGGGCGCTGTCGCTCGAGCAGTACGCGCGCAGCACGATCGACGCACTCGATGCGGCCGGAGTGGCCGCGCCGTTCGACGTGCTCGGCGTCGGCGTCGGCTCGCTGGAGGCGATCGAACTGGCACAACAGCTCGACGGCAGGGTAAGGCGCGTTGCCGTCGTCGGCGTGCCGTTGTTCACGCCCCAGGAACAGCAGCGACAAATGGAGAAGTACAGCGAACAGCCCTTGCGGCCGGCGCTCGAAGGCGGCCACCTCATCGGCGGCTGGCGCGGCTGCTTTGCGTACCGGGCACCGCCCTACGATCTTGCGACCGTACACCGCCGTTTCCTCGACCTCGCGCTCGCCGCGAATCCGGGCGCCGCGTTGCGCGCCGCCGGCGGCTACCCCATCGAACGCAAGCTGCGCTCGTTGAAGCAGCCGTTGATCGTGTTCGCGCCGCGAGACGAAATCCTCGAGCAGACCACGCGTGTCAAACCGCTGTTGAAGCCGGACGGTGTTTACGTCGATCTGCCGGATCTCGGCTTCGACCCCTTCGACCTCGCCACCGAGCGCATGGCCGATCTGATCCGGCAATATCTCGGGGATTGAGCCGGCCGCCCGCTTCAGGTCGGTGCCGGCGGCACCAGCACGATCTTGCCGACGTGGCGCTTTTCGAGGAATTCGCGTTGTGCAGCGACGATATCCCGCAGCGGATGGATCGCGGCGATGAGCGGGCGGATTTCGCCGCGCTCGATGTAACCGACCAAGTTGCCGAACACCGGTCGATCCAGCACGGTGCAGCCGAGCAGCCGCAGATCCTTCAGGTAGAGCGTGCGCAGGTCCAAATCGACGATGGGACCGGCGATCGCCCCGGCGACCGCGTAACGGCCGCCGCGAACCAGCGCCTCGAGCAGCGAGGGGAAGGCATGGCCACCGACGACGTCGATCACCGCGTCGACGGATTCGGGGCCGATAGCCGCCGCAAGCGCATCGCGCGCGAGCACACGCGCCGCACCCAGCGCTTCGAGAGCGCCTTTCTTCGCCGGGTCGGCGATCGCGGTCACTGTGGCGCCGCGGCGGCGCGCGAGTTGTACCGCCGCGCTGCCGACACCGCCGGAGGCGCCGGTGATCAGCACGCGCTCACCCGCACGCACGGCCGCGCGTGTGAGCATGTTCTCCGCGGCCGAGTAGGCGCACGGAAAGGAGGCGAGCTCGGCGTCCGTCAGGTCGCAGTGGATCCTATGAGCATGGCGCGCCGGCACCCGCGCGAATTCGGCGAAAGCGCCGTCGCACTCGGATCCGAAATAGGTCGCCTCCCCAGGATCCTCTGAGCCCGGCGGACGGAACACGGGTTCAACGAGCACTCGCTCGCCGAGACGCGAGGTCTCGACGCCCGCACCGACGGCGACGATCCGGCCGCAGGCGTCGGCGCCTTGGATGCGTGGAAATGTGAACGCGGTGCCGGTCCAGCCTGTGTCCGCTGCCGCGTCGGCGCCAAAGCCCTCGGCCGCCGCGGATGGCGTCGTGCCCTCGGTCACGGCACGCGAATACCAGGCGGCCCGCGTGTTGATGTCGGTGTTGTTGACGCCGGCTGCGCCGACCCGGATCAGCACTTCGCCGGCCGCGGGTGACGGTACCGGCACGTCCTCGCGCCATTCGAGGCGCTCGAAGCCGCCGTGCCCGGTCAAGAGCACCGCAAACATGGTGTTTGGCATGCGCGGATGATGACAGGACGCGCGTTACTATCACAGTGCGCTGCTAGACTGCGGCGCCGGAGGATGACCCATCTTGACGTCGAACGGCGCCAGCCGCCTCGCGATACTGCGCAACCGAGACTTCAGGCGGTATCTTGCCGCGAGATTCTTTGCCGGGATCGCGGCGCAAATGCTCGTGATCGCGGTGGGCTGGCAGGTCTATCAGCTGACCGGCCGGCTGCTCGACCTGGGCTTGATCGGACTGTCCCAATTCCTGCCGTTCGTGCTTTTCGCGCTGTTTGCGGGTCACGCGGCCGACCGCTTCGACCGGCGGCTCATCCTGCTGCTGTGCGCGCTGGTGCAGCTGCTCTGCGCGGCGTCGTTGCTCGCCTTTGCGGTCTTCCGGGTCGCGCATGCCGGCCCGATATTCACGGTTCTGGCCTTCCTCGGCGTCTCGAGGGCGTTTCAGATGCCGACCGCGCAGTCCTTCATGCCGAACCTCGTGCCGATCGAATCGCTGCCCACCGCCGTGGCCATCAGCTCCTCGAGCTCGCAGGTCGCGACGATCGCCGGCCCGAGCCTCGGTGGGGTGGTCTACTCGTTCGCGCAGGCCGCGTACGGCAGCCGCGGCGGAGCCGCGTGGGTGTACCTCGCCGCCGCGTTGCTGTTGCTGCTTTCACTGTGGATGCTGCGGTCGATTCGCTCGCGCGGAACTGTGCGCGCCGCGGCGTCCGTCGGTGCCGGTCAGTTGCTCGAGGGCTTGCGCTTCGTCTGGCGGCGCAAGATCGTGCTCGGCGCACTGTCGCTCGATTTGTTCGCGGTGTTGTTCGGCGGGGCCACCGCCCTGCTGCCGGCGTTCACGCGCGATGTGCTGCACGCCGGGCCGGCGGTGTTCGGGTATCTGCGCTCTGCACCCGGCATCGGTGCGGGGTTGATGGCGCTGCTGCTCGCGTTTGCACCGATCCGCCGGCGCATCGGCGTCACGATGTTCGCAGGTGTGGCGGCGTTCGGCGTCGCCACGCTGGTTTTCGGTCTCACGCGACGGTTCGCGGTCGCCATGGTGGCGCTCGTCGTGCTCGGCGCTGGCGACATGGTCAGTGTCTTCATCCGCCATGTACTGGTGCAATTGGAGACGCCGGATGAGATCCGGGGCAGGGTCAGCGCGGTGAATTCCATCTTCATCGGCGCGTCCAACGAATTGGGTGAGTTCGAGTCCGGCTTGACCGCGGCATGGTTCGGCCTCGTGCCCTCCATCGTCATCGGCGGGGGGGGGGGGGGCGCGGGGGGGGGGCCCCCGGGGGGGGGTGGGGTGTTGTGTGGTTGAGTGAAGGGGGGGAGCGAAGACACAAAAACAAGAAAAA